>WNFI01245359.1_pt1 | contig 39258 bp, 35 predicted proteins | sample 5400471 | NCBI WGS metagenome assembly WNFI01 (sample SAMN13153348, study PRJNA577476) | soil metagenome | isolation source: 100 cm saprolite on Douglas fir-dominated hillslope | place: USA:California | collected 2013-09-17 | reverse complement strand
GGGATCATTGTCCCACTGCGAATCAGCGCCGTCCTTGGCGTAGGCCGCCGACAGCACGCCCTGCGATGCCTCGAAGCCGGCGGGCTTCATCACGCTGCCGACGGAAATGCTGACATTGGCCAAGATCTGCAACGGCTTCCAGCCCAATTCGCCGATCTTCTTGATGGCCTGGGCGCCGAATTTCGGCGTCGTGATGTCGATCACCACGTCCGGATCCGCCGATTTGAGCTTGACGATGTGATTGTCGATGGTCGGTTCGGAAACTTCGTAGCTTTCTTCGGCTATAATCATCGAAGTCTTGGCGCCGAGGCCATCCTTGAGGCCCTTGAGGAGGTCCTTGCCGAAATCGTCGTTCTGATAGAGCACGCCGATCCTGGCGTTCGGCTTCTCCTTGAGCAGGAATTTGGCGTAGATCTGGCCCTCGCTCTGGTAGCTGGGCTGCCATCCCATGGTCCACGGAAATTCCTTGGGTTCGTTCCACTTGGTGGCGCCGGTGGCGACGAACAGTTGCGGCACCTTCTTCGAATTGAGGTACTTCTGGATCGCGGAGTTCGACGGTGTTCCCAGCGGGTTGAACACCAGCAGAACTTCGTCGCTCTCCACCAGTTTGCGCGCCTGCTCGACGGCCTTCGGCGGGCTGTAGCCGTCGTCATAGGTGACGAAGTTGATCTTGCGGCCGTTGATGCCGCCCTGGTCGTTGATCATCCTGAAGTAGGCTTCTTCGGTCTTGCCGATCACGCCGTATGCGGACGCCGGCCCGCTATAGGGCATGATGTTGCCGATCTTGATCTCGGTATCGGTCGCGCCGCTGTCGTATCTCTTCTGGGCGAGTGCGCCGTTCGAAGTCGCGGCGAAAGCGATGACCGCTGTCGAGAACGCAGCGAACCGTAGTTGTTGTCTGGAAAGCATGACTTCTCCTTGGTTTCAGTTTTTTCTCAGTTTTCCCATGAGGTGCTGGGCACCATGCGCGACTTGCCTCGCGCCGTGAGGGACGAGGAAAATGATGATGATCAGGATGACGCCGAACACGGCGCCGGAAAGCCCCTTCGAGATCCCTTCGGCGACGTTGGGAACGAACACGATGAAAGCCGCGCCGGCCAGCGACCCGGGCAGCCAGCCGACGCCGCCGACCACCATCCCTAAGAACAGCGCGATGGCCAGCGTGATGGTGTAGCCGTCCGGTGCCACGAATTGCACGGCGATGGCGCCGAGGCCGCCGGCGACGCCGGTGATTCCGGCGCTGACGCCGAATGCCAGCGTCTTGTACAGCGCGACGTCGACGCCCATGGCGGACGCCGCGATTTCATTGTCGCGGATCGCCATCATGGCGCGGCCGGAGCGCGACTTGAGAAGATTGACCGAGGCAATGTAGATGCCGATCGAGATGGCAAGCGTGAAGTAATACAGCCACATGTCCTGCGACAGCGGCAGCCCGAACGGCGCGTCGGGCTTGGTGACGACGAGGCCCTGAACGCCGCCGGTCCAGTGTTCGAAAACGCCGAGCTTGAGCAGCTGCGGCATGGCCGTCGCCAGCGCAAACGTCGCCAGCGCAAGATAGACGCCGGAGAGGCGCAGCGCCGGCTGGCCGAACAGGAAACCGGCGGCGAAGCAAATCACGCCGGACACCGGAAGCGTCAGCGCATAATTGATGTCGGCGTGCTCCATCAGGATTGCCGAGCTGTAGGCGCCGAGCGCGTAGAACGCGCTCTGACCCAGCGAGAACTGGCCGCTGCCGCCGGTCAGGATGTTGAGGGCTAGAACGGCGATGGCGTAGATCAACACCATCGTCATCTGAAAGATGTAGAAGTTCTTGACCAACAGCGGCGCCGCGATCAGCAGGGCCAGCATGATCAGCGATGCCGCTGGGCCGAGCGCGAGGGCCTTTTTGGGAACGGCATCGACGACCGGTGGTTCCGAGACGACTTCCTGAACAGCGCTCATGATCAGACTCGCTTTACAATGGCACGGCCGAACAGGCCATTGGGTTTGACGACAAGGACGGTGATGATCAGCGCCAACGCGATCGGCAGTTTCAATTCGTTGCCGACGCCCGGAATGTAGGTGCCGGCGAGATTTTCGAAGATGCCGACCAGAAAGCCGCCGATCACAGCGCCGAATGGACTGGTCAGGCCGCCGAGCACCGCCGCGGCAAAGCCGTAAATCAGCACGCCGCCCATCATGTTGGGCTCAAGAAACACCACCGGCGCGATCAGCATGCCGGCAATCGAGCCGATCGCCGCCGCCATGCCCCAGCCCAGCGCGATCATCCAGGAGGTATTGATGCCTACCAGCCGCGCCGATTCCGGCAAGGTCGCGGCGGCGCGCATCGCAAGGCCAACCCTTGTGTATTGAAAGAAGAAGTAAAGCAGCACCAGCAAGCCCAGGGTGACGCCGATCATGCCGGCCTGATGGGTCGAGATCAACTGGCTGCCGAGGAACGGCGACGATCCGAACGGGGTGGGGAACTGCTTGATGGTGAAATCCCAGGTCAGGCCAGCGACGCTGTTGATGATCGCGAACAGCGCGATGAAGCCCGCGACATGGGTCAGGATCGGCGCCTTGGCCAGCGGCTTGAACAGCGCGCGTTCGATCACGATGCCGCCGGCAAAGGACAGCGCCAGCGTCAGCAGGAATGCCCACCAGTACGGCACGCCCCATTGCATCAGCTGCCAGGCGATGAAGGTCGAAAACATCGCCATTTCGCCTTGCGCGAAATTGAGCTGGTCGATCGCCTGGTAGATCATCACCACCGCCAGCGCCATGCAGGCATAGATCGCGCCGGTGGCGATGCCGGCCAGGATCTGGTTGGTCAATAGCTCCATGGCCGTTCCCCTTTAGACGATCGATTCCATGAAACCGATCATTGTAGCAACCATTGAAAAACGGCCGTCATTCCGGGATGCGTCTTCGGTCGGCGATAGCCGACCAGAGGCGCAGGCCATGATGCGCAATTGCGCATCAGGGAATCCATACTCCCTGCGGTGGTTATGGATTCCCCGATGCGCAATTGCGCATCGTGGCTCGCGCAAGAGCGCGCCCCGGAATGACGGCCGTTGTAGTGGTTGCTGCATACTGCACCTCATATGATCAGAACTTCGAAAATGCCGAACTAGTAGCCCAGATAGGATTTGCGGACGTCTTCGTTGTTGGCGATTTCGGAGGCCGAGCCCGACATCACGATGCGTCCGGTTTCGATGACGTAGGCCTTGTCGGCGAGCTCGAGCGCGAGCTGGGCGTTCTGCTCGACCACCAGAATGGTGACCTTGTCCTCGCGATTGATCTTGCCAAGGATCTTGAACAGGTCGCGCACGATCAGCGGCGCCAGCCCGAACGACGGTTCGTCCAGCAGCATCAGCCGCGGCCGCAGCATCAGCGCACGCGCTACCGCCAGCATCTGCTGCTCGCCGCCCGAAAGCGTGCCGGCCTGCTGGGTGTGCCGCTGCTTCAGGACCGGGAAGTGATCGTACATGCGCTCGATATCGGAGGCGATGGCGGTCTTGTCGCTCCGGGTGATGGCCCCGAGCTGAAGGTTCTCTTCCACCGTCATGGTGGTGAAGGTGCCACGGCCCTGCGGCACATGGGCGATGCCGCGGCGCACGATGCTTTCGGTCGAGCGGCCCGAGAGCGAGGTGCCCTCGAATTCGATCGCGCCGGTGGAGCGCACCATGTTGCAGATGGCCCGCAGCGTGGTGGTCTTGCCGGCGCCGTTGGCGCCGAGCAGCGTCGTCATGCTGCCTTCGTTGAGTTCGAATTCGAGCCCGTGAAGTGCCTGGACCTGGCCGTAAAAAGCCCGCAGGTCCCTGACATTGAGCATCGCCGTCATGAATCCTTGCTCCCCAGATAGGCCTTGATGACGTCCGGGTCGGACTGAACCGCCGCGGGCGTGCCCTCGGCGAGCTTGCGGCCGAAATTGAGCGCAACCACATGGTCGGCGATCGACATCACCAGCCCCATGTGATGCTCGACCAGCAGGACGGTGACGCCGCGATCATCGCGGATGCGGCGGATCAGGTCGCCGAGCAGGTGAACCTCTTCGTGATTGAGACCGCCGGCGGGCTCGTCGAGCAGCAGGATTTTCGGTTCCGCCGCCAGCGCCCGCGCCAGCTCGACGCGCTTCTGGGTTCCGAACGGCAATCCGGCAACGGGAAGTTGTGCGACCTCATGAAGGTTGAGATAGCCGAGGATCTCATCGACGCGTTCATTCAGCGCGGCCTCGCCGCGGCGAACCCATGGCAGCCGCAGCGAGTCGCTGATGATGTCGCTGTTGGTGCGTGAATGGATATCGCCCTTGCTGGGCTGATAGAGCCGGCTGAGGCAGTTGAACAGCGTGGTCTTGCCGGCGCCGTTCGGCCCGATCAGGCCGAGGATCTGGCCCCGATGCAAGTCGAACGAAACGCCATTCAACGCGATGATGCCGCCGAACACGACGCTGACGTCGTGAACCGCCAGCAGCGGAGCAACCGAGCCGGCCGGTCCCTGCGCGAGTTGAGCCTGCATCATGTGCCGCGGCCCCCGGCCGCACGGCCGGCCGGATGTTGTCCGAGGCCACAATGATGAAGGCTACCTGATCCCCTCAACCACACGCGCAACTTTCCCTCCTGCCTTGAGCTTTTTGGTTTCTTGTTTTTGTGATTGTGGTGCCGCGCCGCCCAGCGCCAATTCGATGTTCCTTACCATCGCCACAAGACGGGGTCCAATGTCATTGCGCAGGTGATCTTCCGTGAAACGGAATGCGGGCGCGCCACAATTGAACGCGTAGGGACCCGTTCCGTCATTGAGCTTCAACGCCACGCCAACCGCGTGCACATCGTTCTGCCACTCGCCCGCCGAGACCGCAAAACCATGCCGCTCGACCATTTCACCGGCGCGCTCGATGCCCTCGCGCATCTGCGGCCAGCGGCTGCCGTAATGTTCGCGAAGCTCGCGCAGCAATGTGACACGTTCCTCGTTCGGCAGTGCCCAGAGATAGGCGCGTCCCATCGCCGTGGTTGCGATCGGGATTCTGGAGCCGACGTCCAGTTGCACGCCCAGCGTGAGACCGTTGCGGCTCTGCCCGAAGTAAATCATGCTGAGACGGTCGCGGCCGCCGACTGCCACAGCACCTCCGGTCTGCCGCATCAATTCTTCGCGAAACGACTCCGACAGGTGCCGGACGCCGAGATTTGCAAGTGCAGCATAGCCCAGCGCCATGGCCGCGGGCGCCAGTTGATATTTCTCGAACCGCGGAACCTGTGTAAGATAGCCGAGCTTGGTGAGAGTATAGGTCAGCCGCGAAATGGTTGGCTTTGGCAACTTCGTGCGGGCCGCAATTTCCTGATTGCCAAGAAGCCCGTCATTGGGATGAAATGCGCGCAACACATCAAGGCCGCGGGCAAGCGCGACGACGAAGCTGCGATCGCTCGCCACTGTTTTGCCTGGACGCTTCATCGCCTGGTTTGCGGACCTCGTTGACAAGGGACGCTCTTCAAAATAACCCTCATTGTCAAGATGCGGAATTAAATTCCGCAGTGCGAAATTAACGAAACGGCTGCCCAAGGAGAGACGCGTGAACGAAGTGGTCAAGCTCGAACGTTCCGACGCCATTGCCGTCGTCACGATCAACAATCCCCCGGTCAATGCGCTGAGCGCCGCGGTTCGGCGAGGCATCTTCGACGCGGTGAAAAGCGCAGGGGGCGATCCGCAGGTGCAGGCGATCGTGTTGACCTGCGCCGGGCGCACCTTCATTGCCGGTGCCGATATCACCGAGTTCGGCAAGCCGCCGCAGTCGCCCAGCCTTGGCGAAGTGATTTCCGAAATCGAGAATTGCCCCAAGCCGGTGATTGCCGCGATACACGGCACCGCGCTCGGCGGTGGTCTCGAAGTCGCGCTCGGCGCTCATTTTCGCGTCGCCACCAAAGATGCGAAGCTCGGCCTGCCCGAAGTGAAGCTCGGCCTGCTGCCGGGTGCCGGCGGTACCCAGCGCCTGCCGCGCGCGGTCGGTCCCGAACTCGCCGTCAAAATGATCGTCACCGGCGATCCGATCGGTGCCGCGGAAGCGCTCAAGAACGGCCTGATCGAGGAAATCGTCGAAAGCACAGCCGCCGGCGGCGAAGCCTTCGCGCGAAAGGTGCTGGCGGAAAAACGCCCGTTGCGCCGGCTGCGCGACGACGATTCCAAGCTCGTGGCCGCAAAGGCCGATCGTTCGATCTTCACCAATGCCGCGGCCGCGGCCAACAAACGCAACCGGGGGCTCGAAGCGCCGCTGGCCTGCGCCGAAGCGGTGAGCTGGACGCTGGACGTGCCGTTTGACGAAGCCCTGAAGAAGGAGCGCGAAAGTTTCCTGAGACTGGTCAGCGGCGATCAGTCGAAGGCGCAGCGTTATGCCTTCTTCTCCGAGCGCGAGGCGGCCAAAGTCTCGGGCGTTCCCGAAGGCACCAAGCCGCGCCCGGTCGAGCGCGTCGCCATTATCGGCGCCGGCACCATGGGCGGCGGCATCGCGATGTCGTTTGCCAATGCCGGCATTCCGGTGACGCTGATCGAAACCGGCGAGGAGCAGCTCAAGCGCGGCATGGGCGTGATGCAGAAGAACTATGAGGCGACCGCCGCGCGCGGCGGCATTGCCGCCGATGCGCCCGCCAAAAGGATGGCGCTGATCAACGGCGTGGTGGGCCTGGAGAACGTCAAGGGCGCCGACCTCATCATCGAGGCGGTGTTCGAGACCATGGCGGTCAAGAAGGAAGTCTTCACCGCGATCGACGCCTACGCCAAGCCCGGCGCGGTGCTGGCCAGCAACACCTCCTACCTCAACATCGACCAGATCGCCGCGGTGACCAAGCGCCCGCAGGACGTGCTCGGCATGCACTTTTTCAGCCCGGCGAATGTGATGAAGCTGTGCGAAATCGTGCGCGCGGAAAAGACCGCGCCGGACGCGCTGATGACCGCGGTTGCGATTGCGCGCCGCATCGCCAAGGTGCCGGCGGTGGTCGGCGTCTGCGACGGTTTCGTCGGCAACCGCATGCTGGCGCAACGCGGCAAGCAGGCCGAGAAACTGCTGTTCGAGGGCGCGCTGCCGCAGCAGGTCGACGCCGTCGTCACCAAATTCGGCATGCCGATGGGCCCGTTCGCGATGGGCGATCTCGCCGGCCTCGATATCGGCTGGCGCTCGCGCAAGGATCGCGGCATCAAGTCGGAGATCGCGGACGCCTTGTGCGAAGCCGGCCGCTTCGGCCAGAAAACCCAGAAGGGCTATTACAAATATGAGGCCGGTTCGCGCGCGCCGCTGCCCGATCCCGAGGTCGAGAAATTGATCGGCGAGACGTTGCAGCGGCTGGGGCGCAAGCGCCGCGCCGTCAGCGATGAGGAGATCCTCGAGCGGATGATGTATCCGATGATCAACGAAGGCGCGCGGATTCTCGAAGAGAAGATCGCGGCGCGGCCCAGCGACATCGACGTGATCTGGCTCTATGGCTATGGCTGGCCGATCTATCGCGCCCCGCGCGCGGGGAGAGGTCGAACGCCGAGCGAAGTGAGGCGTTCGGGTGAGGGGGCGTCTCGATTGTCCGCGGCGCCCCCTCACCTCAATATCTCTGCTTATCCTTCCCCCTTGTGGGGTCGAGACGAGCGAAGCTCGCTCTCTGGGTGGCCGGCCGAAGGCCGGTCGGGTGGGGGGTAATAACGATGGGATCGCGCGTGTTGACCCCCACCCCGGCCTCCGCTTCGCTCGGCCGACCCTCCCCACAAGGGGGAGGGATCGCACTTCGTCACCACTGGAATCGGGAACGCCGTAAAATAGCGCACTTCGATTTCTTCATATGCAATAGCCCTGCCGCGCGCCGGAAGAGGGAGCAGGCCGTTCGCGCGGCAGCATCGCCGCACAACATGCAGACGTGCTGCCCATGACCCATCCCGGCGAACAATTCTATCCGGAAGGCGTGCGCTGGGATGCGCCGATCGCGCGCGGCACGCTGCCCGATCTGTTGTCGAGGGCGGCCGCCGACTACGGATCGCGGCCGGCAATCGAGTTTCGCGACCGCCCGATCAGTTTTGTCGAACTGGAAGCGATGGTCGAGGTGGCGGCATCGGCATTTTTGCGCGCGGGTTGCGGCCGGGACACCTCGGTGGCGCTGTTCCTCGGCAATTCGCCGGACCATCCGACCAATTTCTTCGGCACGCTCAAGGCCGGCGCCCGCGTGGTGCATCTCAGCCCGCTCGACGGTGAACGGGCGCTGTCGCACAAGCTCAGCGATTCCGGCGCGCGGATTCTGGTCACCAGCAATCTCGCGGCGCTGTTGCCGACGGCGCTGAAGTTCCTCGACAAGGGGCTGCTGGATCGCCTGGTCGTCTGCGAGGACGACCATTGGGGCGCGGTCGGCAATCCGCACACGCCGATACCGGATCATCCCGCCATCGTCACCTTCGCCGAATTCGTCAAGGGTGCAATGCCACCGGCGCAATGGCCGTCGGTCAGTCCCGACGACGTCGCGCTGCTGCAATATACCGGCGGCACCACCGGTCTGCCCAAGGGCGCGATGCTCAGCCACGGCAATCTGACCTCGGCGGTATCGATCTATGACGTCTGGGGCGCCAAGGCACGGGCCGAACGAAACGCCATCGAGCGCGTGATCTGCGTGCTGCCGCTGTTCCATATCTATGCGCTGACCGTGATCCTGCTGCGCTGTATCAAATGCGGCGACCTGATCTCGATGCACCAGCGCTTCGATGTCGCGGCGGTGTTGCGCGACATCGAGCAGAAACGCGCCACCGTGTTCCCGGGGGTGCCGACCATGTGGATCGCGCTGGCCAACGATCCGACGCTGGAAAGCCGCGACCTGTCGTCACTGGTGAGCTGCGGCTCCGGCGGCGCGCCGCTGCCGGTGGAGGTCGCGAAGATCTTCGAGCGCAAGACCAAGATGAAGCTGAAGAGCGGCTGGGGCATGACCGAGACCTGTTCTCCGGGCACCAGTCATCCCGTCGAGGGTCCGGACAAGCCGGGCTCGATCGGGCTGATGCTGCCGGGCATCGAGATGGATGTGGTTGCGCTGGATGATCCCAGAAAAACCCTGCCTCCCGGCGAGGTCGGCGAAATCCGCATCAAGGGGCCGAACGTCACCAGGGGCTATTGGAACCGGCCGGCGGAAACCGCCGAGGCATTTGTCGGCGATCGATTCCTCACCGGCGATATCGGCACCATGGACAAGGACGGCTACTTCTACCTGGTCGATCGCAAGAAGGACATGATCATCTCCGGCGGCTTCAACGTCTATCCGCAGATGATCGAGCAGGCGATCTACGAGCATCCCGCCGTGCAGGAAGTGATCGTGATCGGCATTGCCGACGAATATCGCGGCGAGGCGGCGAAAGCTTTCGTGAAACTGAAGACCGGCGCCGATCCGTTCACGCTGGACGAACTGCGCGCGTTTCTCACCGGCAAGCTCGGCAAGCACGAACTGCCCGCGGCGCTCGACTTCGTCGATGAACTGCCGCGCACCGCGGTCGGCAAATTGTCGCGCCACGAACTGCGCATTCAGCAGTCCTCGCAGCAGTCCTCGCAGCAGCCAACGCATCAGCCCAAACAACAGCAACTCGCAACAGGAGGTCGCCCATGACCGACGCCGTTATCGTTTCCACCGCACGCACCCCGATCGGCAAGGCCTATCGCGGCGCCCTCAACGCGACCGAAGGCGCGACGCTGCTCGGTCATGCCATCGGTCAGGCCGTCGCGCGCGCCAAGCTCGATCCCAGTGAGATCGAGGACGTGGTGATGGGCTGCGCCATGCAGCAGGGCACCACCGGCGGCAACATCGCCCGCAAGGCGCTGCTGCGCGCCGGCATTCCGGTGACCACCGCCGGCACCACCATCGACCGGCAATGCGCGTCCGGCCTGCAGGCGATCGCGCTCGCGGCCCGCTCGGTGCTGTTCGACGGCGTCGAGATCGCGGTCGGCGGCGGCGGCGAGTCCATCAGCCTGGTGCAGAACGATCACGCCAATAAATTCCACGCCGTCGATCCCGAGCTGGTGGCGATCAAGGGCGACGTCTACATGCCGATGCTCGACACCGCCGAAACGGTGGCCAAGCGTTACGGCATCTCGCGCGAGCGCCAGGACGAATACAGCCTGGAAAGCCAGCGCCGCACCGCCGCCGCGCAGCAGGGCGGTAAATTCAACGACGAACTGGCGCCGATCACCACCAAAATGGGCGTCGCCGACAAGGCCACCGGCGAAATTTCCTTCAAGGATGTCACCCTGTCCAAGGACGAAGGCCCGCGGCCGGAAACCACCGCCGAAGGCCTTGCCGGTCTCAAGGCCGTGCGCGGCGAGGGCTTTACTATCACCGCAGGCAATGCCAGCCAGCTCTCGGACGGCGCCAGCGCCACCGTGGTCATGAGCGACAAGCTCGCGGCGCAGAAAGGCCTCAAGCCGCTCGGCATCTTCCGCGGCTTCGTTTCCGCCGGCTGCGAGCCGGACGAGATGGGCATCGGTCCGGTATTCGCGGTGCCGCGGCTCCTCAAGCGTCACGGCCTCAAGATCGAGGACATCGACCTGTGGGAATTGAACGAGGCTTTTGCGGTGCAGGTTTTGTATTGCCGCGACAAGCTCGGCATCGATCCCGAAAAACTCAACGTCAATGGCGGCGCGATTGCGGTCGGCCATCCCTATGGCATGTCCGGCGCGCGCCTGGCCGGTCACGCGCTGATCGAGGGCCGCCGCCGCAAGGCAAAATATGCGGTGGTGACCATGTGCGTCGGCGGCGGCATGGGCTGCGCCGGCCTGTTTGAGATCGTGCAGTAGAGTTGTTTTGATCGATGTGGAACTCAGAGCGCACCGCAAGCACGATCTTACCTCTCCCATAGGGAGAGGTCGGATCGCGCAGCGATCCGGGTGAGGGGTTACGGCCTATCGATAGGTCATAACCCAGAGAGCGAGCTTCGCTCGTCTCGATCACCCCAACCCTCTCCCAATGGGAGAGGGAGCGCGCTGCCGCTGTATTTACGTCCAGAATTAAACCTATTCTTTCACAGGAGGATCCGATGGATCTCAGCTTCAGCAAGGAAGAACTGGCGTTTCGCGATGAAGTGCGGACTTTCTTCAAGGAGAACGTCCCGGCCTCGACGCGGCAGAAACTTCAGGAGGGGCGTCATCTCAGCAAGGACGAGATGGTGCATTGGTGGCGCATCCTGAACAAGAAGGGCTGGGGCGTATCGCACTGGCCGAAGGAATATGGCGGCACCGGCTGGAGCTCGGTTCAGCACTACATCTTCAACGAGGAACTGCAGATGGCCCCGGCGCCGGCGCCGCTGGCTTTCGGCGTCAGCATGGTCGGCCCCGTCATCTACACCTTCGGAAACGAGCAGCAGAAGAAGCATTTTCTGCCACGCATCGCCAGCGTCGAGGACTGGTGGTGCCGTGCCAGGGCTTCTCCGAGCCCGGCTCCGGCTCCGACCTGGCGTCTCTCAAGACCAGGGCCGAGCGCAAGGGCGACGTTTACGTCGTCAACGGCCAGAAAACCTGGACCACGCTGGCGCAATATGCGGACTGGATTTTCTGCCTTTGCCGAACCGATCCGACCGCGAAGAAGCAGTCGGGCATCTCCTTCATCCTGATCGACATGAAGTCGAAGGGCATCACCGTGCGCCCGATCGTCACCATCGACGGCGGCCGCGAGGTCAACGAAGTGTTCTTCGATGACGTCGAGGTGCCGGTGGCAAACCTGGTCGGCGAGGAGAACAAAGGCTGGGATTACGCCAAATTCCTGCTCGGCAACGAGCGTACCGGCATCGCCCGGGTCGGCGTTTCCAAGGAACGCATCCGCCGCATCAAGGAACTGGCGGCGAAGGTCGAGTCCGGCGGCAAGCCGATCCTCGAGGACATCAAGTTCCGCGAGAAGCTTGCTATGGTCGAGATCGAGCTGAAGGCACTTGAACTGACCCAGCTGCGCGTGGTTGCCGACGAAGGCAAGCACGGCAAGGGCAAGCCTAATCCGGCGTCCTCGGTGTTGAAGATCAAGGGTTCGGAAATCCAGCAGGCCACCACGGAGCTGTTGATGGAGGTGATCGGTCCGTTCGCAGCACCCTATGACGAACACGGCGACGACGGCAGCAACGAAACCATGGATTGGACCGCGCAGATCGCGCCAAGCTACTTCAACAACCGCAAGGTCTCGATCTACGGCGGCTCCAACGAAATTCAGCGCAATATCATCACCAAGGCCGTGCTGGGATTGTAACGCGGCGTCATTCCGGGGCGCGCTCTTTGCGCGAGCCCGGAATCCATAACCACGACCGGGAGTATGGATTCCGGGCCCACGCGAAGGCGCGTGTCCCGGAATGACGAGAGTTTGTTTATCCGGGCGGACTCGCTCTGGAATATGAGGAAGCAAAAATGGATTTTGATCTGTCCGAGGAGCAGCGGCTTCTCAAGGAAAGCGTCGACGGTCTGTTGAAGACCTCTTACGACTTCGACCAGCGCAAGAAGTACCGCGCGGAAAAAGGCGGCTGGAGCCGGAGCCTGTGGAACAAATTGGCTGAACAGGGCCTGCTCGGCCTGCCGTTCTCCGAGGAAGACGGCGGCTTCGGCGCCGGCGCGGTCGAGACCATGATCGTGATGGAAGCGCTTGGCAAGGCGCTGGTGCTGGAGCCTTATCTCGCCACCGTCGTGATCGGCGGCGGCTTCCTGCGCCATGGCGGCTCGGCGGCGCAGAAGGCGGCGTATCTGCCTTCGATCATCGACGGCAGCAAGACCATGGCGTTCGCGCAGCTCGAGAAGAACTCGCGCTACGATCTCGCCGATGTCTCGACCACCGCGAAGAAAAAGGGGGCGGGCTGGGTGATCGATGGCGAGAAGTTCGTGGTGCTCAACGGCGAGACCGCCGACACCCTGATCGTCACCGCGCGGACCAAGGGTGGCCAGCGCGATCATGACGGCATTGGTGTGCTTCTGGTGCCCGCCAAGGCCAAGGGCGTCAGCATCAAGGGCTATCCGACCCAGGACGGCCTGCATGCCGCGGACATCACCTTTACCGGCGTCGAGGTCGACGCCGACGCCGCGATCGGCGACCCCGACAACGCGCTGCCGCTGATCGAAGCGGTAGTAGACGACGCCCGCATCGCGCTCTGCGCCGAGGCGGTTGGGTTGATGGATGAATCGCTCAAGGCCACGGTGGAGTATCTGAAGACCCGGACCCAGTTCGGCGTGCCGATCGGCAGCTTCCAGGTGCTGCAGCATCGTGCCGCCGATATGTTCGTGGCCGTCGAACAGGCGCGCAGCATGGCGATGTTCGCCACCATGGCGAGCGATTTCGATGACGCCAAAGAACGCGCCGCCGCGGTGTCGGCAGCCAAGGTGCAAATCGGCAAATCGCTGAAATTCGTCGGCGAGCAGGCGATCCAGCTCCATGGCGGCATCGGCATGACCATGGAGGCCAAGATCGGCCACTACTTCAAGCGGCTCACCATGATCGAGAACACTTTTGGCGACAGTGACTATCATCTGCGCCGCGTCACCGAGGCGGGAGGGTTGATCTGAACGTTGTCTGTCATTCCGGGGCGCGCTCTTGCGCGAGCCACGATGCGCAATTGCGCATCGTGGAATCCATAACCCCCACCGGGAATATGGATTCCGGGCCTGCGCCTCTGGTCGGCTATCGCCGACTGAAGGCGCATCCCGGAATGACGAAAGAGTTGAACTCCAAGTCTGGCAACTGCTTTAGGAAATGGCTGTGAAAAACACCCCGTTCGATCTCACCGGCAAGGTCGCCGTCGTTACCGGCTCGAGCCGCGGCATCGGCCGCGCCTCCGCAGAACTGCTGGCGCGGCTCGGCGCCAGGGTGGTGATCTCCAGCCGCAAGGCGGATGCCTGCGAAACCGTCGCCGAGGGAATTCGCAAGGAGGGCGGTGACGCCCACGTGATACCCTGCAACATCTCCCGCCGCGAAGAAGTCGAGGCACTGATCAAGGGCACCGAGAAGCATTACGGCCGCATCGACATCCTGGTCTGCAACGCCGCGGTCAATCCCTATTACGGCCCGCTGCTCGATATCGCCGACGAAGCCTTCGACAAGATCATGGCTTCCAACGTCAAGAGCAACATCTGGCTGTGTTCGCTGGCGATCCCTGCGATGGCCGAGCGCGGCAAGGGTTCGGTGGTGATCATCTCCTCGATCGGCGGATTGCGCGGTTCGACGGTGATCGGCGCCTACGGAATTTCCAAGGCGGCGGATTTCGCGCTGTGCCGCAGCCTCGCCGGCGAATGGGGCCCGCAGGGCGTGCGGGTCAATTGCGTGGCCCCGGGCCTGGTCAAAACCGATTTCGCCCGCGCGCTGTGGGAAGACGAGGAGCGCCTCAAGCGCCGCTGCGCCACCACGCCGCTGCGCCGGATCGGCGAGCCGTACGAGATCGCCGGCGCCGTGGCCTATCTCGGCTCCGATGCCTCGACCTTCATGACCGGCCAGACCATCGTGGTCGACGGCGGGGTGACAACCGCGTCAGTGTAGGTTCTTTCCTCCTCGCCGGGAGTGGCCCGCAAATGCTGACGTTGAATTGAAGGCACTGCCTCGCCCCTCACCCGGATTACTCGCTTCGCTCGCATTCCGACCTCTCCCCGCAAAGAGCGGGGAGAGGTAAGATACCGCAGCGGCGCCTTCTTAACCTCGCCCCGCTCTTTTGCGGGGAGAGGTCGGCGCGAAGCGCCGGGTGAGGGGCCAAGCACTGCATTTGCGGCGCGCGCGGCATACGCGGGTCGCTGTGGATATTGACGAACCTTTCCTAATCCGCTTGCCTTGGCGAAGCACCGCAAAACAAACACCCCGGGAAGAAACCCCATGTCCACCTACGTGCTGGCCATCGATCAGGGCACCACATCGTCGCGCGCCATTGTATTTCGCCAGGACATTTCCATCGCCGCCACCGCGCAGCTGGAGTTTCCGCAGCATTTTCCGGTATCGGGCTGGGTCGAGCACGAGCCGGAGGATATCTGGGTCTCCACGGTGACCACCTGCCGCGAGGCGCTGGCGAAAGCCGGCGTCACGGCAAAAGACGTCGCCGCCATCGGCATCACCAACCAGCGCGAGACCACCGTGGTGTGGGACCGCGCCACTGGGCAGGCAGTGCATCGCGCCATCGTCTGGCAGGACCGCCGCACCGCCGACTTCTGCGCGACGCTGAAGGCCAGTGGCCACGAGCCGATGATTTCCGCCAAGACCGGCCTGATCATCGATCCGTATTTTTCCGGCACCAAGGTGGTGTGGATTCTCGACCATGTGCCCGACGCCCGCGCTCGCGCCGAGCGCGGCGAATTATTGTTCGGCACCGTCGATTGCTACCTGCTGTGGCGGCTGACGAACGGAAAAGTCCACGCCACCGACGCCACCAACGCCTCGCGCACGCTGCTGTTCAACATCCACTCCGGCCAATGGGACGACGATCTGCTGGCCCTGCTGCGGGTGCCGCGCTCCATGCTCCCCGACGTGAAGGACTCTTCCGCGCATTTCGGCGACAGCGATCCTGAACTGTTCGGCGGCGCCATTGCCGTGCGAGGCATCGCCGGCGACCAGCAGGCCGCCACCATCGGCCAGGCTTGTTTTTCGCCGGGCATGATGAAATCCACCTACGGCACCGGTTGCTTCGCGCTGCTCAACACTGGCTTGAAGCCGGTGGCCTCGAAGAACAAGCTGCTCACCACCATCGCCTACCAGCTGAACGGCCAGCGCACCTATGCGCTGGAAGGATCGATCTTCGTCGCCGGCTCGTCGGTGCAGTGGCTGCGCGACGGCCTCGGCATCATCAAGCAGGCCTCTGAGACCGGGCCGCTCGCCGACAAGTCCGATTCCACGCAAAGCGTGTATCTGGTGCCGGCGTTCGTCGGCCTCGGCGCGCCCTACTGGAATCCGCGGATGCGCGGCGCGCTGTTCGGGCTGACGCGCAACACCGGCCCCGCCGAGCTCGCGCATGCCGCGCTCGAAAGCGTCTGCTACCAGACCTATGATTTGTGGGCGGCGATGCGCGCCGACTGGCCCGATGCATTGGCCGCCAGCACCGTGCTGCGCGTCGATGGCGGCATGACCGTGTCGGACTGGACCATGCAGCGCCTCGCCGATCTGCTGGACGCGCCGGTGGACCGGCCGATGATCCAGGAAACCACCGCACTCGGCGCCGCCTATCTCGCCGGGCTATCCGCCGGGATCTATCCCGAGCCCGCAAAATTCGCCGACAACTGGCGGCTGGAGCATCGGTTCAAGCCCAACATGAGCCAGGCGACGCGGGAGCGAAAACTGAAGGGATGGGCGAATGCGGTGAGGGGACTCTTGGCGAGCGATGACGGGGAGGGTTGAAGGGTTGTGGTGAGGGGCGCAAAGCGTCTCAACGCATTCAGATGTCATGCCCGGACTTGTTCCGGGCATCCACGTCTTAGGAGCCAGCAAAAAGCGAAGACGTGGATGGCCGGGACGAGCCCGGCCATGACGACCGGAGAGACGGCGCTCTGCTTGCTCTCCCGCAAAACTCTGGCAAGCTGCGATCAAATCCATTCCATCTCAAGGTACCCCAAACACCATGATCCTGATCGGCCAGTATGACTCCCCATTCGTGCGGCGCGTCGCGATTGCGCTGCGGCTTTATGGCCTGCCCTTCGAGCAGCGGCCGTGGTCGACCTTCGGCGATGCCGACAAGATCGCGCCGTTCAATCCGCTGCGCCGGGTGCCGACGCTGGTGCTCGATAGCGGCGAGGCGCTGATCGAAAGTACCGCGATCCTGGACTATCTCGATGAACTGGTCGGACCGGAAAAGGCGATGATCGCGGCGCGCGGGCCGGAGCGCCGCCAAAGCTTAAAAATCTGCGCGCTGGCGACCGGGCTCGGCGACAAGGCGGTGAGCCTGGTTTATGAACGCGTGCTGCGCAAGGAACAGTCGAAGCTCTGGGTCGAGCGCTGCGAAGCCCAGATCGGCGGCGTACTCGATGCGCTCGAATCCGAGCGCGCCGCCGTCGCAACGCCGTACTGGTTCGGGGAGCGTATCGGCCATGCCGACATCGCGGTCGCCTGTGTGCTGCGGTTTACCGGCGAGGCGCATCCCGGCCTGTTCGGCGACGCACGCTATCCGGCGCTTGTCGCGCATGCCGCGCGGTGCGAGGCGCTGGCGCCGTTCGAGGAGATCGTACAGCCGCTGAGTCCGCCGAGTGGATGAGATTGACCGCGATGCGCACGCGAAAATTCGCGAGCGAGCGCTTCTTTACCTCGCCCCGCTTGCGGGGAGAGGTCGAAGCCGAAGCGTAGCGAAGGCTTCGGGTGAGGGGCCAGGCAATGCGCCTGACTCAACGCTAGGACACTCGGGTCGCACAATTACGTTCTTCTACCCGAGAGGCTTGTGATCTTTGCAACGCACTGCCTCGCCCCTCACCCGGCGTTGCGCGCCGACCTCTCCCCGCAAAGAGCGGGGCGAGGTTAACGAGAGCCGCGGCGAGCGCGGCGCTCATCCCGCCCGTGCGGCCTTGGTGCGAAATTTTAGATGCACCGCGCAGGTGCAGCCGGGCGGATGCGAGGCCAGATCCTTGACCGGTATGTCGTTGGCAGGGGCGGGCACCGGCGCGTCGGGCGCCAGCGACGGCATTGGGTCGTTACTGGGAATGTAGTTCAGCACCGGCGCCAGCCAGCGTTCGGTCTCGGCGATGCTCCAGCCCTTGCGCTGCGCATAATCCTCGACCTGGTCGCGCTCGATCTTGCCGACGCCGAAATAAGTGCTGTCCGGATGGCTGAAATAGAGCCCGGATACCGACGAGCCCGGCCACATCGCGTAGCTTTCCGTCAGTTTCACGCCGGCGGTATTCTCCGCATCGAGCAAACGAAACAGCGTGGCCTTCTCCGTGTGATCCGGTTGCGCGGGATAGCCGGGCGCCGGACGAATGCCGGCATATTGTTCGAGAATCAGCGCATCCGGGTCAAGCGTCTCGTCCGGCGCGTAGCCCCAGAATTCCTTGCGCACGCGCTGGTGCATCCGCTCGGCGAAGGCCTCGGACGCCGCTCGCGACGGGCGCGATGAAATCCGACAGCGCGGCGTTGAAGCGGCCTTCGCGCTTCTCCAGTTGCTGGCGCAGCGTGTGGAAGGTGGCGATCGGCGCTTTGCGGCTCTCGTCGGCGTAGACGATGATGTCGTCGCCTTCGGTGTTGGCCGGCCAGAAGCCGATGGTGGCCTGCGCCTTGAACCAGTTCTCCTTGACGATGCGACCCAGCATGGCGCGGGCGTCGGCATAAAGCGAGCGCGCGACTTCGCCGACTTTCGGGTCGTCGAGAATCGCGGGGAAACGCCCGGTCAGCTCCCAGGTCTGGAAGAACGGCGTCCAGTCGATATAGTCCGCGAGCTCTGCCAGCGGATAATCGGCAAAACTCCGGATGCCGATGAAGGACGGTTTGGGCTGGGTCTTCGACCAGTCGATGGTGGTGGCATTGGCGCGGGCGTCGGCCAGCTTCAGCCGCTTCTTGTCAGCTTGCGCGCGGAAATGCGCTGCGGAAATCTTGGCGTAGTCGGCGCGGACTTCGGCGGCATAGGCCTCGCGGCGATCAGGCGCGAGCAGCGATGACGCCACGCCGACGGCGCGGCTGGCGTCATTGACATGCACCACCGGCCCGCGCCGATAGTTCGGGTCGATCTTCACGGCAGTATGGACCCGGCTGGTGGTGGCGCCGCCGATCAGGAGCGGCACGCTCAAGCCCTGGCGTTCCAGCTCGGCGGCAAGAAAACTCATTTCATCCAGCGACGGCGTGATCAGGCCCGAGAGGCCGATGATGTCGGCGCCCTCGGCCTTGGCGGTCTCGATGATCTTTGCCGCCGGCACCATGACGCCGAGGTCGATCACCTCGAAATTGTTGCACTGGAGCACGATGCCGACAATGTTCTTGCCGATGTCGTGCACGTCGCCCTTCACGGTGGCGAGCACGATCTTGCCGGCGGAGCTGCGGCCGTCGCCGACGATGCCATTGGCGAGGTTGCGCGCCTTCTCCGCTTCCATGAACGGCATCAGATAGGCCACCGCCTGCTTCATCACCCGCGCCGATTTCACCACCTGCGGCAGGAACATCTTTCCGTCGCCAAAGAGATCGCCGACGACGTTCATGCCGGCCATCAAAGGCCCTTCGATCACATGCAGGGGCCGCTCGACCGTCAGGCGGGCGGCCTCGGTGTCGGCGTCGATATATTCGGTGATGCCGTGCACCAGCGCGTGGGAAAGCCGCTTCTCCACCGGCCATTCGCGCCAGGCGAGATCCTGTTCCCTGGTCTGCTTCTCCTTGCCGCGGAACTTTTCCGCAAGCTGCAGCAGCCGCTCGGAGGCGCCGGGATCGCGGTTGAGAATGACGTCCTCGCACACCTGGCGCAACTCGGGATCGATGTCGTCATAGACGATCATCTGCCCGGCATTGACGATGCCCATATCCATGCCGGCCTTGATGGCGTGATACAGGAACACCGAATGCATGGCCTCGCGCACCGGCTCGTTGCCGCGGAACGAGAACGACAGGTTGGAGACGCCGCCGGAGATATGCGCGTGGGGCAGGTTCTGCCGGATCCAGCGTGTCGCCTCGATGAAATCGACGCCGTAATTGTTGTGCTCCTCGAGCCCGGTCGCGATGGCGAAGATGTTGGGATCGAAAATGATGTCTTCCGGCGGGAAGTCGAGCTGGTTCACCAGGATATCGTAGGCGCGCTTGCAGATCTCGGTCTTGCGCGCAAAGGTGTCGGCCTGGCCGGCCTCGTCGAATGCCATCACCACCACGGCGGCGCCATGGCGCCGCGCGATCCTGGCCTCGTGAATGAACTTCTGCTCGCCTTCCTTCATCGAGATCGAATTCACCACCGGCTTGCCCTGAACGCATTTCAAGCCGGCTTCGATCACGGCGAATTTCGAGGAGTCCACCATGACGGGGACGCGGGCGATGTCGGGCTCGGCGGCGACGAGATTGAGGAACGTCACCATCGCGGCTTCGGAATCCAGGAGCCCTTCGTCCATGTTGACGTCGATGATCTGGGCGCCGTTCTCGACCTGGTCGCGCGCCACCTGAAGTGCCGCGGTGTAGTCGCCCGCGGTGACCAGCTTGCGGAATCTCGCGGATCCCGTGACGTTGGTGCGTTCGCCGACATTGACGAAGGGTATCGCCGGCGTCAGTTCGAACGGCTCCAGTCCGGAAAGCCGCAGCCGTGGTTCGATCGCGGGGATCACGCGCGGCCGGTGCGGCTTAACCGCGGCCGCAATCGCCGCGATATGAGCGGGCGTGGTGCCGCAGCAGCCGCCAACGATGTTGACGAGGCCGGCGCTTGCGAATTCGCCGATCAGCCCGGCCATGAATTCCGGGCTCTCGTCGTACTGGCCGAATTCGTTGGGCAGGCCGGCATTGGGATAGGCGCAGACCAGCGTGTTGGCGACGCGGCCGATATCGGCGATATGGGCGCGCAGATCTTCGGCGCCGAGCGCGCAGTTGAAGCCGATGGTGATGGGTCTGGCGTGGCGCACCGAATTCCAGAACGCCTCGGGAAGCTGTCCTGAGAGCAGGCGCCCGGATTTGTCGGTAATGGTGCCGGAGATCATCACCGGCACGTCGAGCGCGCGGGCTTCCGCGATTTCGGCAATCGCGTACAGCGCGGCCTTGGCGTTGAGCGTGTCGAAGATCGTCTCGACCAGCAGCAGATCGGCGCCACCGTCGAGCAGGCCGTTGATCTGTTCGCTGTAGGCGATGCGCAGGTCGTCGAAGGTCACCGCCCGGAATCCGGGACTGGATACGTCCGGCGAGATCGAGGCGGTGCGGTTGGTGGGGCCGATGGCGCCGGCGACGAAGCGCGGCTTGCCGTCCTGGGCGCTGACGCGCTCGGCGGCGGCGCGGGCGAGCCGCGCGCCCTCGCGGTTCATTTCATAGGCGATGCCCGAGAGGTCGTAGTCGGCCTGCGCGATCGAGGTCGATGAAAACGTATTGGTGGCGACGATGTCGGCGCCGGCGCGCAGATAGGCGGCGTGGATGTCCTCGATTGCCTTGGGCTGGGTGAGGATCAACAGGTCGTTGTTGCCGCGCAGGTCGCGGTGGAAATCCTTGAAACGCTCGCCGCGAAACGCCGCTTCGTCATATTGCAGCCCCTGGATCATGGTGCCCATGGCGCCGTCGAGCACCAGGATACGTTGGCGCGCGAGAGCGAGCAGGGCGGTTCGTTTGGGGGAAACAGGCACGGTCATGGGATCAGGCTGCTTTCCGCGCGCCGTTCGGACGAATGCCGAGCAGATGGCTGATCGCGAACACGAGGTCGGCGCGGTTCATGGTGTAGAAGTGGAAGGTGTCGACGCCGTGCTTGGCGAGCTTCTGGACCTGGCCGGCCGCGACCGTTGCCGCGACCAGCTTGCGGGTTTCCGGATCGTCGTCGAGGCCTTCGAATTTCTGGGCGAGCCAGTCCGGCACGGTGGTGCCGGCACGGGTCACGAAGTTGCGCGCCTGCTTGAAATTGTGCATCGGCATGATGCCCGGCACGATCGGAATATCGATGCCGCGGGCGCGAACCCGATCGAGGTAACGGAAGTAGAGATCGTTGTCGAAGAAAACCTGGGTGATGGCGCGGGTCGCGCCCGCGTCAACCTTGGCTTTCAGAACATCGATGTCGGCATCGATGTCGCGACTCTCGGGATGCTTTTCGGGATAGGCGGAGACAGAAATCTCGACATCGGCATGCTGCCGCTTGATGCCGGCAACGAGATCCGCCGAGCTGGTATATCCATCCGGATGCGCGGCATAGGCCGTGCCGAGTCCTCCGGCCGGGTCACCGCGTAGCGCGACGATATGGCGGACACCGACGTCGTGATAGCGGCCGACGATCTCATCGATATCGCCGCGCGAGGCGCCGACGCAGGTCAGGTGCGCTGCTGGCAAAAGATCGGTTTCCTTGAGGATGCGAGAAATCGTCGCGTGGGTGCGTTCGCGGGTGGAGCCGCCCGCGCCGTAGGTAACCGAAACGAATGACGGCTCGAGTGGCGCCAGTCGCTTGATCGTCTCCCACAGGTTCTTCTCCATCTCCTCGGTCTTCGGCGGAAAGAACTCGAAGGAGATCGCGGGAAGTTTTGACGCGCGGTGCTCATCATGCGCGGGCGGCAAAATCTCACTCATGGCACCTCGAACTCCACTCAAAGCCGCGCCGGCGGCGTCGCCCGATGGGACGGATCGCAGGGCATCGGAATGCTTCCGGTATCCTAGTTGATCGCTAAAATAGGCCGAACCGGTCCATTGAAATAGCCCATCATACCTTCAAAATCAGTGGGAAATGGCCCAATAAATAAAGAAATTCAGAAAATTATATTGTATATTTCGGATGGTGGGCAGAAACGGAAAGCCGCTCCTTTTGCGGCTGAGGAAGAGATTTTGCAGTAAGTATGGTACTTTACCCGATATTCAATGCATGCTACGAAGGGGCCGATGTCGTGGGCAAATCAGGGTATATTCCATTTATTGAAATCGCGTCCCACTTTCTTTCCGGATCGACCCCGCGCTGCCGGTGGGTGCGCGTCTGATCTGCGCGACCAGCCCCTTTGACCCGTGCCGATGACGCACTAATCTAGTTCCATGATCCCTCTCTCCATTCTCGACCTTTCGGTCGTCACCACCAGCACCAAGCCCGCCGCTGCGCTGCGCAACAGCATCGATCTTGCGGTTCACGCCGATGGCCTCGGCTATGTCCGCTACTGGCTGGCCGAGCATCATAATCTGTCGTCGGTGGCGTCACCGGCGCCCGATATCATGATCGGGCAGATCGCCGCGGCGACGCGGCACATTCGGGTCGGCTCCGGCGGCGTGATGCTGCCGAACCATGCGCCGCTGATGGTGGCCGAGCGCTTCAAGATGCTCGAGGCGCTGTTTCCCGGCCGGATCGATCTCGGTCTCGGCCGCGCGCCCGGCACCGATCAGGCCACCGCCCACGCGCTGCGCCGCCGGCTCGAGTCTCGGGAGGGCGACGATTTTCTCGAGCGGCTGCACGAATTGACGCTGTGGGAGACCCGCGATTTCCCGCCCGGCCATCCCTACAACAACGTGATCGCCATGCCCGACGACGTGCCGCTGCCGCCGATCTGGCTGTTGGGCTCCAGCGACTACAGCGCCGACCTCTCGGCCCAGATCGGGATGGGTTTTGCGTTCGCCCACCACTTTGCCACCCACGATGCCGTCGAAGCGCTGACCCATTACCGCAGCCGTTTCACGCCGTCGCGGTGGCGCGCGAAGCCGCACGGCATTCTCGCGGTGGCGGTGGTCGCCGCCGACACCGACGCGGAAGCCGAACGGCTGGCGTCGTCGATGGACCTCAACCGGCTGCGCCGCGACCGCGGCCAGTATTCGCCGCTGGCCAGCGTCGAGGAAGCGCTGGCCTACCCCTACACCGACGGCGAACGCGCCTCGATCGCGCGCAATCGCTCAAGGCTGTTTGTCGGCAGTCCTTCGACCGCGATGCAGAAGCTGCAACCGATGATCGCGGCGAGCCAGTCCGACGAACTGATGGTGATCACCGCGGTCTATGATCACGAGGCGCGCAAGAAGTCCTACAGCCTGCTGGCGGATGCGTTCGGCCTCGGCAAGCGAGCTGCGGCTTAAGTTACGCCGCCGTCATTGCGAGCCGCCGGGTCGCGCGAACGCGCCCGATGGTAAATTCCGTGAAGCAATCCAGCTGCGGAGCTTCTTTAAGACGACAAAACCGATCAGCAAGAACCCTCATCCTTGTATGGGCGCGCTTTTGCGCACCTCTCGAAGATGGCCGCGAGTCCTTGCGTTGCGTCCATCCTTCGAGACGCGCGCAAGGGCGCGCTCCTCAGGATGAGGCTTCGCGACGCTTGCTTCGCAAGCTCCTCACCTCAGAATGAGGTCAGTATTTTCCCGGCAGGCTCCGAGGAGGGTAAGTCTGCGACGCAACTTTGCAGTTAAATGCCGAGGTAAGCCGCCTGCACCTGCTTGTTGTTGGCCAATTCCGCGCTGGATCCGTGCATGATCACGTTGCCGCTTTCCAGCACATAGGCTCGCTGCACCAGCGACAGCGCGCGGCTGACGTTCTGCTCCACCAGCAGAATCGCCGTGCCCATCTTGTGGATTTCCTGGATCTTCTCGAAAGTGACATCGGTCATGACGGGCGCAAGCCCGAGCGACGGCTCATCGAGCATCAAGAGCCGCGGCTTGAGCATCAGGCCGCGGCCGACCGCGAGCATCTGTTGTTCGCCGCCGCTCATGGTGCCGCCGAGTTGCTTTTTCCGGTCGGCCAGTCTCGGGAAGATGCTGTAAACCAGATCGAGCGAGCGGCTGCGCTCGGCCTTTGCCTTCGGGACGTAAGCGCCGATCTCGAGGTTCTCCTGCACGGTCATTTCCGGAAACACCTGGCGGCCCTCCGGCACGTGGGCAATTCCCAGTTCCGGGATTTTGTGAGCCGGCAGCGAGGCGAGGTTGGTCCCCAGAAACGTGATGCGGCCGGATGTCAGCCGCACCAGACCGGAGATCGCGCGCAATGTGGTGCTCTTGCCGGCGCCGTTGGCTCCCAGCAGGCCGACGGCTTCGCCCTCGCCGATGGTGATGCTGACGCCGCTGATCGCAGGCACCGATCCGTAACTTGCGCCGACCCCGGATAGCTCAAGCACTGGTCTCTCCCGGTGTCGGTTGGTGCGCGTAGCTGGAGCCGAGATAGGCGCGGATCACTTCCGGGTTTTCCACGATCTCCTTAGGGCTACCCTCGGCGATCTTCTGTCCGTGGTCGAGCACCACGATGTGGCGCGCGACGGCCATGATGGCGCGCATGACATGTTCAACGATGACGATGGTCAGACCGCGCTGGGAGAGCCTTCCAATCAGCGCGACCGCCTGATCGATCTCGGCCGGGTTCAAGCCGGCCATCACCTCATCCAGCAGCAGAATCCGGGGCTGCGTCGCCAGCGCGCGCGCCATCTCGAGCCGCCGCTGGTCGATCGTCGTCAGGTCGCGCGCCGGCGTCGCTTCCCTGGCCGACAGGCCGACGAACTCGATGGCCTCGCGGGCTTTCGCGCGCGCGACGTCGACATGCCTGTCGCGCAGGAACGCGCCTGTCATGACGTTCGCCAGCACGGTCATCGCGCCGAACGGTTTTGCCACCTGAAAGGTGCGCGCCAGGCCATGCGCACAGATGTCATGCGGTTTCAGGCCTACGATCTCGCGGCCAAAGGCCGAAACCGAGCCCCCGTCGGGCCGGTGAAATCCGGTAATCAGATTGAAGCTCGTGGTCTTGCCGGCGCCGTTCGGTCCGATCAGCGCCACGGTTTCGTTTTCCGCAACCGTAAAGCTGACATCCTGGACAGCGCGCAGCCCGCCGAACCGCTTGCTGAGACCACGAACGACCAGTGCGTCTGCCATCGGCTGCGGTCCTACGCCCGGGCCGGCTTGCGGCGAAAGGCGCGATGATACGCCTCGATGATCACGCCCATCAGCCCGGTCGGCCGCCACAGGATCACCGCCATCAAAATGAGGCTGTAGACCGTCAGCTGCACGCCGCCGAGCGAACCCCCAAGCCAGCTCTGCAGCAAGGTGGACGTGGTTTCCAGGAGCACGGTGCCGATCACGGGACCCCACAGCGTTCCGATCCCGCCGACGATCGACACCAGCGCGGCCTCGATCGAAATTTTGAAGTCGAACGCGGTGGCCGGATCGATGAAGTAGATATACTGGGTGTAAAAAGTCCCGGCCAGCGCGGTGAGGAATGAACTGATCAGGTAGATGTCGCGCTTGATCTTCGCCGCGTTGACGCCGATCGCTTCGGCGGCGTCTTCATCCTCGCCGATTGCGACGAGGTAATATCCCATCCACGATTTTTCGATGCGGTGGGTAATCCAAAGCCCGAGCGCGAGCAGGCCGAGCGCGACATAATAATAGGCCGCCTTGGCTTCAAACTGCATCATCAGCGGCGCGTTGCCGAGGTTCGGTACGGTCGTGCCCTCGGCGCCCCAGGCAAAATCGCGAAATTTTAAGAAGATCAGCATCAGCGCCTGAGCCGTCGCGATGGTGGCGATGGTGAAATACGGGCCGCGCAACCGGAAACACAGGGCGCCGATCGGCAGGCTTGCCAGCATCGCCACGCCGCCGCCTGCGACCATTCCGATCCACGGCGAGATCCCGAAATCGATCTGCAGGATCGTCGAGGTATAAGCTCCCAGCCCGAAATAGGCGGCGTGACCCAGCGACAGCTGCTTGGCGTAGCCGCCCATCAGATTCCAGGCGACGCCGATGAAAGAGAACAGCAAAATCCTGATGAAGATGTCGATGGCGAACGAACTCCTCACCACCAGCGGCAACGCGATGAGTAAAGCCGCGCCGCCGGCGAGCCAGAACAGGCCTCGCTTGTGCAACCTTTGCGTCGTCATCGGACTCTCCCCCCGCCAAGGCCTGTGGGCTTGAAGGCCAGCGTCAAAAGCAGCATCAGGAAAACCACGATCAATCCGGAGTCGGCGCCGACGAATTGAATCCCGAGCGACTCGGCGACCCCCATCATCAGGCTGGCGATCAGCGCGCCGATCACATTGCCCAGCGTTCCCAGCACCACGGCGACGAAGGCCATCAGGACGAACACCTGCCCGACCATCGGATAGGCGGAATAGAACGGCATCAGCAGCGAACCGGCGGCGCCGGCCAGCGCCAGCGCCACGCCAAGGGCAACGCAGAACACGCGATTGGGGTTGATGCCCATCAGCATCGCCACGTCGCGGTTCTGCGCCGAGGCGCGCATCGCCTTGCCGAGATCGGTGGTGTGCAGGAAGACCCAGAGAGCTCCGCTCAGCGCCATCGCGACGACAAAGGCGATCAGTTTCGCCACCGGAATATAAAGCTCCCCGATATGGAAGGCCTCGTCCGAATACCAGGTGTGCACAGTGCGGTAATTGGCCGTAAACAGCATCAACGAAAGGTTCAGCAGCAGCAGCGACAGCGCAAAGGTGAGGAAGATCTGCGGCATGTCGTTGAGCCCCAGGACCCTGCGAATCAGGAAGTGCTGGACCAGGACACCGATGACGAACAGCACTGGCATCGAAACCACCAGCGACACCAGAGGATCAATGCCGAACTGGGTGGCGAGATAGAAGCTGATATACATCCCGATCATCACGAATTCGCCCTGGGCGAAATTGACGATCTTGACCACGCCGAAGATCAGCGTGACGCCGATGCTGACGAGCGCGTAGATGCCGCCGATGAGCAGGCCGTTGATGACGGCCTGGGCCACTGTCTCCAACATCGCTTCCGACCGCGCTTTAGGTTTTCATCAGCGGTTTGCGCGCATCTTCTTTCGGGAAGATGCTTGCCAGATCGCCGTTCTGCCACTGCACCCCGACCGGATGGGCGTGGATGTTCTTGCCGTCGGGGCCGAATTTCACCTTGCCGCCAGGACACATCGCGGCATAGCCCGAGGAAACGTCGAGCGACGCGATGGCATCGCGCACCTTCTGCGGATCGGTCGAGGCTGCGCGCTCGAGCGCGTCGGCGATCATGAAGGTCTGCGCCGTCAGGCCGCCGGCATATTCGAACAGGAACTCGCCGAAATGTTTCTTGTATTCGGCGTTCACCTTCTCGGCGTTGGGGTCCATGTCGTGGCTCCAGTGCGCCACGCCCTGCAGGCCTTCCGCGAGCTTGCCGACGTTCTTGTAGAAGTCCGGAATCACAAAGCCGCCGGAGCCGCCGTTGATCGCGATGTTAAGGCCGACCTGCTTGACGGTGCGCACGATGAGAATGAGGTCGTTCAGGTATGACACCGAGAACAGCGCGTTGGCGCCGGACGCCTTGACCTTGTTGATCAGCGGGCTGGCGTCGGTGAAGCCGGCCGAATACGGCTCGAACAGCACGATCTCGACACCTTCCGCGGCCGCCTGCTCGCGCAGGCCGTTGGAGGTCGAGGTGCCGAAGGCGGTATTCTCGAACACCACCGCGACTTTCGGCTTGTCGCTCACCAGGCGCGACATCCGCAATTGCGCCTGGGCGAATTGCGACGCGCGCGCGAATGGCGTGAAAGTATAGGTGCGGCCTTTGTTGAGCTGGTCGGAGCTCGAGCCGGTCAAGAGCGGCATCTTGGCGCGCTCTGCGACTTCGCTCGCAATCAGCGTCAGCGCGCTGGCATAGCAGCCGTGAATGGCAGACAATTTGTTGCCGGTGATCAGGCGGTCGGTTTCCGTGCGCGTCACGGTGGTATCGCTCTGAATGTCGGAAACGATCAGGTTGAGCTTGGCGCCGCCGAGCGACTTGATGCCGCCGGCATCGTTGACCATCTGGGTCGCGAGCTTGGCCGCGTTGACGCAGCCCAGCCCAATCTGCGCGAGGCTTCCGGTGACGGGATAGAGCGCCCCGATGTTCACGGTTTCCGCTGCTCGCCCAATGATCGGGAGCGCCGTGAATGCGCTGGCGGCAAGCGCGCCGCCGCCGGTCTTGAGGAGAAATTCGCGGCGGCCCTGCCGCTTTGACATTGTCCGCGATGCAGCAACGTCTGTAACAGAAGCTCCACGATCGTTCTTCATGTCGTTTTCCTCCCGCTGCGCGACTAGGTACAGTTTTCTGTCCGTGCGCTTGTTGGTTCTTGGGACACTAGTACAAATCAACTGGAGTACAAATCGGGACGCGCTTCGAGAGCCCCGAAATCTGCACGCTCGTCAGCCTAGACAGATCCAAGATTGTTTACAATATAGATTACGAGATTATTTTCGTTATTGAAATTTTGTGCGGACAATTTATTCTCGGGCGCGATCACCGCCTCCGGCGATGGATGCCGAATTGCCGCAGCGGGCGCGGGGGTTGGTCAGCCGGAAGTTCAGGGAAATCATGATCGCAGGAAAATCAACCAGCGCTGCGAGGATCGCGAAGCCGCGATCTCGTCAGGTTGAGCCGGCGTCGCAGACGCGAGAACCCGCGGCAGCCGTCGTCATCGCCAAGAGCATCGAGGAGGATATCGTGCTCGGGCGCCGTCATCCGAAAGAGCGCCTCGTTGAGCAGGATCTGTGTGAACAGTTCAATACCCATCGCGGCGACGTGAGGCTGGCGCTGTTTGAGCTCGAAAAGAAAGGCCTGGTGGAGCGTATCCCCAATCGGGGCGCGCTGGTTCGGGGGTTAACTCCGTCGGAGGTCGTGGAGATCTATGCAGTCCGCGAGGAGCTCGAAGTCATGGCTGTCCGCGCAATCCAGTTTCCGGTCTCGCCCAAGAATATTGAAAAGCTCGTGAAATTGCAGCGACAACATTCCGCGGCCATTGCCGCGGGCGACCTGCTGACCGTGTTCTACAGCAACCTCAGTTTTCATCAGGTTCTGTTCGGTCTGTGCGGAAATACCTGCCTGATCGAGACGATCGATCTGCTCGCGCAAAAGGTCTACGGGATTCGTTCCTATGCAAACGCCTTTCCCGAATCGCTCGATCGCGCCCGTCGCGATCACCTGGACATGATCAAGGCGCTTCGTGCGTCGCGTCGGGACGACCTGGTCGATCTCACCAGGCGCCATCTCAAGCCTTCGCCGGAAGCCTATATCCGGGCCTATGAAAGGCGTTTTGGGAAAAACGCATCTACCGCGTAGACTACTATTATTGCGGATGATTGTGAGAAGCCCTGCAGGCACGCCAAGCGTTCTTGTTCAGCGAAGGTTGGGATCGCGCAAGCGCGCGAACTGCGGGGCGAAGCCGACGGTTCGATGGCCGAGATGTCGAGCCGGGGTATCGCCCCGCCTACGGCGCCGGAAAATTCAACTCCACGCCGACGCCATCGGGGTCGTAGAGAAAAATCTGCGTGTCGCCGGTGCGTGGTACGATCTGCTCGCGGAACTTCACGTTGTTCGATTGCAGGCGCTTGCGCACGCCGTCGACGTCGGTAGCGGCAAAGGCGATATGATCCAGGCGGTTGGTGTCGGTGAATTTCTTCTCGGTGCCGCGCACCACGATGCCCTCGCGCGGCTGGCGCTGGCCCATCAGATGCACGGTGGCGACGCCGCCGGAGTAGAGCCAGTAGCCCGGAAAGTTGAGCGGCGGACGATCGCCGTTCTCCAGTCCAAGCACGTCGCAATAGAAGTTCTTGGTGAGCTCCAGATCGGAGGGCTCGATGGTGTAGTGCTGCAGTGTACCGAGTGGCATGGTGTGCTCCTTTAGACGAATGTGAAGTCGCTGGCAGCGCCCATCATCCAGGCGCCGACGGTTTCAAAATGGCTAAGCCGAGCCTGCAGCTGCTGGGTCACGGTGTGCATGTCGCGGAACCGGCGTTCCAGCGGATGGTTCTCGAAGATCGCGGTGGCGCCCGCGGCGTTATAGGCAAAGTCGACCGCCTCGCGCGCCTTTGCAATGGCGTTGGTCGAAGCCATTCGGATGGTCACGCGCTGCGGGGTCGTGATGGTGGCGCCGGCGGAGAGATCCTTCCAGATCTCCGCCATCGACTGCAGCACGAAGCCGCGCGCGGCGCGGAGGTTGACCTCGGCCTGGGCGAGGCTGGACTGGACCACGGCATTGTCGCGCAGCGGGCTCTTGAGGCCGAACGGCACCTTGTTGCGTGCAATATCGACAAAACTGTCGAGCGCGCCGCGGGCGATACCGCAGGCGACGCCGGCGAAGCCGATCTGAAAACAATTGCCGGCGCTCATGCGATAGAGCGGGCCGCTTTCACGGCGCTCCTTCTCGAAATCGCGGGTCATCGAATGGTCAGTGCGAACGAACAAGTCGTTCAGCGCGAACTGGTCGCTCGCCGTGCCGCGCAAGCCTACGGCGTTCCAGATGTCGGTCCACGTCACGTCCTCGGAGCGCACCAGCATGGTGCGCTCCTGCTGCTTGCCGTCGGTGTCGAGCCTGGGTGAGCCGTCGGCCTGACAGATCGGGCAATGGGCGCCAAGCCAGGTGGCATGGCGGCCACCCGAGGCGAAGGCCCACACGCCCGTGACCCTGTAACCGCCCTCGCATTCGATCGCCTTGGCCTTGGGGCCGGGGCCCCAGGCGAGCACCGCGCGGGGGTCGTTGCCGAAGATTGCCTGCGCCACCGGCAAGTCGAGATAGGCCGCCGACATGGCGCAGCCGCCGGCCTGACCCAGGCACCAGGCGGCCGAAGCGTCGGCCCGTGCGATGACCTCCATCACATGGAAGAAAGTGACGGGATCGGTCTCGATTCCATTCGACGAGCGCGGCAATAGCAGGCGGAACAGTCCTGCCTCGTGCAATTGATCGAGCAACGCTGGCGGTAGCTCGAGCGGGTGCAAACATAAGTCAGGCGGTGACGGCCAGTTCCTTGTCGATCTGCTCGATCGATTTGCCTCTGGTCTCGATTCCGAGGAAATAATACACCGCCCCCGCCATCAAAAACCAGCAGCCGAGATAGACGAAAGCCGTCGGAATCTGCGGCAATGGCACATCGGGCTTGAGGTAGTTGCCGGACCCCACGATCAAGGCGAGGCCCACCGGTCCGATGATCTTGCCGATGCCGCCGAAGCCATAGGCTGAACCCATGCCCGAGGTCCGAAGGTGCGAGGGCCAGACCTCCGCGGCGTAAGGCCCGACGATGGCGAAGCCGCCGTCGGCGAAGAAGTAGGCCACGGCCAGCAGCAGCCAGAACGCCGACACGCCCAGCACCATGGTGTCGTAATTGTAGCCCGCAACGATGATCAGGAAACCCGCGCCGAAGCCCAACAAGCCGCCCGCGTTGCGACGTCCCATCAGGTCCGAGAAAAACGAGAAGGAGATGCGGCCAACGAAGCCGCAGACCGTTAGCAGGATCATCATCTTGGCGGCCTGCTGTGGCGAGACCTTCAGCAGCAGCACGAACAGCGACGGCGCCCACAGCGTGATGCCGTAAACGCCGGTTTGCGCGCCGGCATTGCCGAGCCAGGAGACCAAGAGGCTGCGCGGATATTTGAAGAGGTCGAGCCAGTTCGACTTGATCACCGGGCCGGCGTCGGCGGCCGTCGGCATCGGCAGCGCGGACGGCTTCATCTGCAGCGCCCAGGCGAGAGACTTGCGCGCCTCCTCATAGCGGCCCTGGCGGCACAGCCAGCGCGGCGATTCCGGCACCCAGAGGCGGACCAAGAGGACGAGCAACGCGGGCAGCACGCCGACCGCGAACAGCAGCCGCCACTGGTCAGAGTTCACGAATGCGCCGAGCACTGCGCCGAGGCCGGTGCCCAGCGGGATGACGCAGGTTACGAGGCCGCCCACCCTGCCGCGCTTGGAGGAGGGCATGAACTCCTGCACCAGCGGCAGGTCCACGCAATACAGCCCGCCGACTCCGACGCCGACGAAGAAGCGCATGATCGCGAGATAGGCCCAGCCATTGTCCGGCGTGAAATAGAGCAGGCCGGTTGCGATGGAAAAATTCAGCACCGTGCCGATAAAGACCTTGCGGCGGCCGATGCGATCGGCGAGCCAGCCCCATGCAAAGGCACCGATGATGGCGCCGATGCCGGAACTCATTAGAACGACGGCTGACTGGCCGAAGGTGAGTTTCCAGGGTCCGATCAGGAAGGCGAGCACGAATCCGATCAGGAAGTAGTCGAAGAACTCCAGCGCGTCGCCGATGATGGCCGCGGTGAGGATCCTGATCTGGTTGCTGGTCAGCCGCGTCTGTCGATCGAGTATCTCGAACATGGCGTTGCCCCTTGGCGCATGTTCGTTTTGAGCGGGCGTCGCGCCTGCGCACCGCTACTGTCATGAATGTTACGCGTTCGACGTGGCGAACGGAAGAGTGCGATTTTGGAAACCGCATTTTCTCGCGTCTCGCAAACGCGAAATGTTGATTTGAACTATTGTCGGTTTCCGGCCAAACATCGCTCGCGGATCACAACGAGCCCATATGGGGCCGAGATCCAGCGAGATCTAATGGGAGAACAGACTGTGGCAAGCCTCACCATCAACGGCAAAGCTTTCGAAGTCGACGTTGAAATGGACACACCGCTATTATGGGCGATCCGGGAAAATGTCGGCCTGACCGGCACCAAATATGGCTGCGGCATTGCACAATGCGGCGCCTGCACGGTCCATATCGACGGCGCCGCAACGCGCTCCTGCGGCGTGCTGGTCAGCGAGGCGGTCGGCAAGCAGATCACCACCATTGAAGGATTGGCCGCAGGCGGAACGCTGCACAAGGTGCAGCAGGCCTGGATCGACAACGACGTGCCGCAGTGCGGCTATTGCCAGAGCGGCATGATCATGGCGGTCGCCGCCCTGCTCAAGGACAAGCCGAAACCGACCGATCAGGATATCGACGAAGCCGTTACCAATATCTGCCGCTGCGGCACCTTCAAGCAGGTGCGTGGGGCGGTTCATGCCGCCGCGAACGCTTGAGGAGGCGACCATGAATCATATGCCAGTTCTCAACCGTCGCGCTTTCGTCATCGGAACCGCCGCCGTCGGCACCGGCCTTGCAATCGGCCTCGACATTCCGTTCGGGGGCCCCAACGTGGTGCGTGCCGCGGACGGCGCGCCGGAAGTCAACGCCTGGGTCGTGATCCGCCCCGACGATACTGTCGTCATTCGCATCGCGCGTTCGGAAATGGGCCAGGGCACGCTGACAGGGCTTGCCCAACTTGTCGCCGAAGAACTCGAATGCGACTGGTCGAAAGTCACCACCGAATATCCGACGCCGGGTCAGAGCGTGGCGCGCAAGCGCGTATGGGGCGAATTCTCCACCGGCGGCAGCCGCGGCATTCGCACCTCGCAGGACTATGTGCGCAAGGGCGGCGCGACCGCCCGCATGATGCTCGTTCAGGCCGCCGCCAATGAGTGGAAGGTGCCGGTCGCCGAATGCACCGCGGCCAACAGCATCATCACCCATACGCCGTCCGGCCGCACCACCAGCTACGGCAAGGTGGTCGAGGCCGCGGCAAAGCTTGCGCCTCCCGCTGACGTCAAGCTGAAGGATCCAAAGGACTGGAAGATCGTCGGAAAGGGGGTGAAGCGACTCGACACCGCCGACAAGACCACCGGCAAGATGACCTACGGCATCGATATCAAATTGCCAGGCATGCTCAATGCCGCGGTCAAGGCCTGCCCGGTGTTCGGCGGCAAATTGAAGAGTTTCGACGAGGCCAAGATCGCCTCCCTGAAGGGCGTGAAGAAAGTCGTCAAGGTCGGCGACAACGCCGTCGCCGTCGTCGCCGATACCTGGTGGCACGCCAAGACCGCGCTCGACGCCTTGCCCATCGTCTGGGACGAGGGCGACAACGCCAAGGTCTCCAGCGCGTCGATCGCGAAATGGCTCGAGGAAGGTCTCGACCCGGCGCAGCCGGCATTCATCGGCAATCAGAACGGCGACGCCAAGGCCGCCGTTGCGGCTGCCGCCAGGAAGGTCGAGGCGGTCTATAACTACCCGTACCAGAACCACGCCACAATGGAGCCGATGAACGCAACGGCGCTCTACACCGCCGACAAATGCGAGGTCTGGTGCGGAACGCAAAATGGCGAAGCCGCATTCGCCGCGGTGCTCGAAGCATCTGGCCTGCCCGCCGACAAATGCGACGTGCACAAGCAGATCCTCGGCGGCGGCTTTGGTCGTCGCGGCCAGACCGACTATGTCCGGCAGGCGGTTGCGATCGCCAAGCAAATGCCGGGCACCCCGATCAAACTGTTGTGGTCGCGCGAAGAGGACATGCAGCACGGCATGTATCATCCGATCACGCAATGCAAATTGACCGGTGCCTTCGATGCCGCCAACAATTTGACCGCGTTGCAAATTCGGCTGTCGGGACAGTCCATTCTGTTCAGCCTGCGTCCGGAAGCACTGGTCAACGGCATGGATACGGCCGCGTTCCAGGGCCTGGCAGCGTCAGGAGACGCCGCGATCGGGTATTCCGTACCCAATCTCCTGGTCGAACATTCGATGCGGAATCCACATGTTCCGCCCGGCTTCTGGCGCGGCGTCAATATCAATCACAACGCGATCTATCTCGAATGCTTCATGGATGAGCTGGCGCATTCGGCCGGACAGGATCCGGTCGAATTCCGCCGCAAGCTGATGGCGAAGCATCCAAAACATCTTGCCGTGCTCAATGCCGTCGCCGAGAAAATCGGCTGGAGCAAGCCGGCGCCGCAAGGTGTGTTCCGCGGCATCGCCCAGCACATGGGCTATGCCAGCTATGTCGCCGGCGCCGCCGAAATCTCGGTCACCGACGGCAACAAGATCAAGGTGCATCGCATTGTTGCGGCCACCGATCCAGGCTACGTCGTCAATCCGGCGCAGATCGAGCGGCAGATCGCCGGCTCGTTCGTCTATGGCCTGTCGGGACTGTTCTATGGCGGATGCACCGTCAAGGATGGCCGCATCGAGCAGGAGAATTTCGATACCTACAATTCGATGCGGATCAACGAAATGCCGAAGGTCGAATCGATCATCATGCCGAGCGGCGGCTTCTGGGGCGGCGTAGGCGAGCCGACCATCTGCGTCGCGGCGCCCGCGGTGCTCAACGCCTACTTCGCGGCGACGGGCAAACGGATTCGCTCGGTGCCGCTCAGAGATCAGAACATCACCTTCGCCTGACAACGACGCGGCGGCCTTTGTGCCGCCGGCGACAATTCGGATAGATGCTGATGACATTGATGCTGATGACAATGTTGCGCATCGCCGTCGGGATTGCGACGCTTGTGGCGTCGGCAATGCCGGGGTTTGCGGCGTCCTTGCCGCCGCCTGGGGCGGCATCCTGTTCGGGCTGCCACTCCGCGCGGGCAACCGCGACGTCGCCAATTCCGCGAATTTACGGCCGCGATACCGGCGATATCCTGTCCGCGATGTCAGCGTTTCGCGATGGCTCGCGCCCCGCAACCGTGATGACCCGCATCGCCAAGGGCTTCTCCGACGACGAACTGCGTCCGATCGCGGCGTGGCTCTCCGAACAGAAATAAGGAAAGCCATGGGCATCACACATCGGTTGACCCGGCGGGAATTCTGCGGTGCCGCCACTGCTGCCGCGGCATCCTTTGCGCTTCCGCTGCCGGCGTTGGCGCAGTCCGCGGCAAGGGTCGTCGTGATCGGTGGCGGTTTTGGCGGCGCGAGCTGCGCCCGCACGCTCAGAGGGCTCGAGCCCAAGCTGCAGGTGACTTTGATTGAGCCCAATCGAACCTTCACCGCTTGCCCGTTCAGCAATGACGTCATCGCCGGACTGCGGTCGATCGAGTCGCAGCAATTTACCTACGACAAGGTCGCCGCCGGCGGCGTGACCGTGATCGCACAGGCTGCAACGAGCGTGGATTCGCAGGCGCGAAGTGTCGGGCTCGCCGACGGCACGTCGCTCCCCTATGACCGGCTGGTGCTGGCGCCCGGCATCGACCTGCGCTTCGACGCGCTGCCGGGCTACGACGAAGCCGCTGCCGGCAAGATGCCGCATGCCTGGAAGGCCGGCGAGCAGACCTTGCTGTTGCGAAAACAACTCGAAGCCATGGATGACGGTGGCCTCGTGGTCATCTCCGCCCCCGCCAATCCTTATCGCTGTCCGCCGGGGCCGTACGAACGCGCCAGCCTGATCGCTTATTATCTGAAGACCAAAAAGCCGCGTTCCAAGCTGATCATTCTCGATGCCAAGGATGCCTTCTCCAAACAGCGCCTGTTCCAGAACGCGTGGAAGGAGTTGTATCCGGACATGGTCGAATGGGTCTCGCTCTCGCAGGGCGGCAAGGTGACCTCCGTCGATCCGTCGACCAACACGCTGATCACCGATTTCGACAAGTATACCGCGCAGGTTGCGAACGTGATCCCGCCGCAGAAGGCCGGCCAGATCGCCGCGATCGCCGGTGCGGCCGACAACAGCGGATGGTGCGCGATCGATCCGGTCACGTTCGAGTCCAAGTTGGTGCGCAATATCCATGTCATCGGCGATGCCTGTATCGCCGGCGGCATGCCGAAATCGGCGTTCTCCGCCAACGCGCAGGCCAAGGCGTGCGCGAGTGCCGTGGCAACGCTGATCGCGGGCGGCCAGCCCGCCGTGCCGAAACTCATCAATACCTGCTACAGCCTGGCAGCGCCCGACTATGGCTTCTCGATCGCCGGCGTTTACGCGCCGAAGAACGGCCTGCTTGCCGACGTCGAAGGCGCGGGCGGAACCAGCCCCGTGGATGCGCCGCGCGAATTCCGCGCGCGCGAGGCGGGCTATGCGGAAGCCTGGTTCGATACGGTCACCGATGAAGTCTTTGGTTAGATCCGTGCACCGTATGTTGACGGTTGCTCTCCTCGCATTGCCGGGTCTTGCGGGCGGACAGGAGTTACGAAGCACCGTCGTGCTCGGCGATTCCATTCCCGCGTCGCTGACGGGAGCCCCCGGCGACCCGCAGCGTGGACGCGCTATCGTCATCAATCGCCAGAACACCTGCATTCTCTGTCATTCGGGTCCGTTCGCGGAGGAGAAATTCCAGGGCGATCTTGCGCCAAGCCTGGCCGGCGCCGGCAGCCGCTGGTCGGAAGGCGAGCTCCGGCTTCGGCTCGTCGATGCATCCCGCCTCAATCCGGCGACGATCATGCCGTCTTATTATCGCGTCGAAGGGCTCGAACGCGTCGGTCTGCAATGGCGCGGCAAACCGATCCTGTCAGCCGAGCAGATCGAGGATGTCGTGGCCTATTTAGTGTCCTTGCGTGAATAAGAACAACGAGGAAATGATGAGCGAAACGACAAACGCGACGCGTCGGCAGTTTCTGGCGATCACGGCAAGCACCGCGATCGTCACCGTCGCGCCAGTCTTCACCGCCAACCCCGCCCAGGCGACGCCTGAGTCGCTCGCCGCGGCAATCCGCGAGGTGGTCGGCGGCGCCGTGATCCACGCCGGCAAGGTGAAGCTGGATGTGCCGCCGCTGGTCGAAAACGGCAACACGGTGCCGATCACAATCAGCGTCGCCAGTCCGATGACCGATTCCGACCACGTCGCGAGCATCCACATTTTCAACGAGAAGAATCCGCAGCCCAATGTCGGCAATTTCCATCTCGGCGTCCGCGCTGGCCGGGCCCAGGTTTCGACCCGGATTCGGCTCGCCGACTCCCAGAAGCTCGTTGCCATCGCAAAACTGTCGGACGGCTCGTTCTGGTCCGCCAGCGCCGACGTCGTCGTAACGCTCGCCGCCTGCACTGAGGAAGCAAGCTGATGGCCTCATCCCTGATCAATGTTCCGGCCAGGGCCAAACGCGGCGAGATCATCGAGATCAAGACCCTGATGTCGCACATCATGGAAACCGGTTTCCGCCGTACCGTCACCGGTGAGCTGGTTCCGCGCAACATCATCACTGGCTTCAGTTGCCGCTACAATGGCGTCGAGGTGTTCCGCGCCGATCTGTTTCCGGCAATTGCGGCAAACCCGTTCATCAGCTTTTCTACCGTCGCGACCGAGAGCGGAACGTTCGATTTCCACTGGATCGGCGACCGTGGTTTTAGCGAAACCGCTTCGGCCTCGATTACGGTCGAATGAATTCATTTCATGCGATCGTCGCGTTAGTCCTGGCGGCGGCTGCCACCGCAACGTCGTGCCTGCTGGCCAGCGAAATCCCACAGCCCGAGCGCCGTTCCGGCTTCAGCTTCATGACGTCGGATACGCAGGCCATCCAAAACGACGACACCGCCAATCCCGGCATGCTGTGGGCCAAGGACGGCGAAGCTTTGTGGACCAGCAAAGCCGGCGTCGCCGGCAAGTCCTGCGCCGATTGTCATGGCGATGCACGCATCAGCATGCGCGGCGTCGCGACGCATTATCCCGATTTCGACGCCGCGGAACAGCGGCTGGTCGATCTTGAGCAGCGGATCAATCTGTGCCGCACGCGGCACCAGCAGGCCCCAAAGCTGGCCTATGAGAGCCGCGAGTTGCTGGCACTGACGGCACTGATCGGACGGCAGTCGCGAGGACTTGCGATCAAGCCGAGTGTCGACAGCAATCTCGCGCCGTTCCTTGCGGCGGGTCGCGCCTTGTTCATGCGTCGGCAAGGCCAGCTCAATCTCGGCTGCACCAACTGCCACGACGACAATTGGGACAAACATCTCGCCGGCTCCGCGATCACCCAGGCGCATCCTACCGGGTATCCGCTGTATCGCCTGGAGTGGCAAACGCTCGGCTCGCTGCAGCGCCGGCTGCGCAGCTGCATGGTGGGAATCCGCGCTCAGCCCTATGACTACGGCGCGCCGGAACTGGTCGAGCTGGAGCTCTACCTGATGTCGCGGGCGGCCGGGATGCCGATCGAGACGCCCGCGGTGCGGCCGTAGACCGCCGTCATGGCCGGGCTTGTCCCACGGCTGTCCGGTTCGATTTTGCTGTGCAAGGCGCACGGCATTGATTCTAATGGTGTCCAGAGTTTTGCGACTCAACTGGACATGA
>WNFI01185974.1_pt1 | contig 39271 bp, 36 predicted proteins | sample 5400471 | NCBI WGS metagenome assembly WNFI01 (sample SAMN13153348, study PRJNA577476) | soil metagenome | isolation source: 100 cm saprolite on Douglas fir-dominated hillslope | place: USA:California | collected 2013-09-17 | reverse complement strand
GACTGTCCACCCTGTTTGCAGTGTTGCCGCGGCTCGATGCGTGTCCGGATGCCGACAACGCCGATCTCGTTCGCGGAGTGAGCGGAGTCGCGTCGCTCAACAGCGGCAAGGCACTGACCCAGAGCGGATCGAGGAGTATGCCGATCGCCACCGACGTCGGAATGGCAGCATGGGATCTCGTGGACATGGATCGTTACCGCGCCATGTGGCAGAAGGCACACGGATACTTCAGCTTGAACATGGCCGCTTCGCGGGGATGCCCGTTCCGCTGTGCCTGGTGTGCGAAACCTATCTGGGGCAATCAATACCTGCAGCGAAATGCGACCGAGGTCGCCGAAGAGATGGCTTATCTCAAGCGGTCCTTCAATCCCGACCACATCTGGTTCGCAGACGATATTTTCGGATTTCGAGTCGATTGGGTCGCGGAGTTTGGCGCCTCCGTACGCGCTGCGGACGCTCGAATCCCTTTCACCATACAAACACGCGCGGACCTGGTGAGCGAACGCATGGCCCAGGCGCTGCGCGATGCTGGATGCCGGGAAGCATGGATCGGCGCCGAGAGTGGCAGCCAGCGAGTGTTGGACGCGATGAACAAGGGCACCACGGTCGCGGAAATCCGGGTCGCGCGCGATCGGCTCAGAGCCGTGGGTATTCGCGTCGGATTCTTCATTCAGCTGGGCTACATGGACGAACAGCTCACCGACATTCTGGCGACGCGCGACCTGCTCGACGCCGCCCGGCCGGACGAGATCGGCGTCAGTGTCTCGTATCCTTTGCCGGGCACCAAGTTTTACGATCTGGTCAAGGCGCAACTGCGCGGGAAGACGCATTGGCAGGAGAGCGATGACCTGGAAATGATGTTTCAGGGCACCTACACATCCGACTTCTATCGTGCCGTGAGAAACCTCATGCACGACCAGATCACGCTTCAGGCCCTCGATATGGCGGTGGGCGGTGATGAGCACGTAGTGGCGAAACGCACGCTTGATCAACGCTGGGAGGATCTCATGAGCCGCGAATTCCAATATCGGTCGCCGGCGGACCGAACGGTTGCTGCGGGATAGCGGTGGAGGAGGGCACATGACCGTTCTCGATCGTGAGATACCGGAGCCGGTGGCTTTAGATCGAACTCTGCGCAAAATTACGGAAGTCCTCGCGCAAGAACTGGCATGCCCGACGCAAGTTGCGCCCGATTGGTCCGAATTCGAATGGATCATGGCGCGGGCCGTGGCGGCCATGCACGGCGTCTCGCCGTTGCTATCACGCGCCTTACGCTGGCAAGGTCCGGCCGGTTGGACTGGATTTCTTGAACAGCAGAGAGCGCATACGGCAAAGCGGAATGTACGTATCGATGACCTTTTGCTGCGCTTGGATCAGCGGACGCGCGAAGCGGGCATCGCGGCGGTGGCGTTGAAGGGAGTGGCACTTCATGCGCTTGGCGTCTATCAGGCGGGTGAGCGACCGATGGCTGACATCGATTTGCTGGTGCAGCCTGCCGATGTGCATCGAACGGCCGCAATGCTCGAGTCGCTTGGTTATGCGGAATCCTTCACGACATGGAAGGAAAGAGTGTTTACCCGAATTGATGAGCGAGAACCCGCCCTTCTGGGTGAGCATTCGAATAACGGCGTCAAGATCGAGCTCCACGAGCGGATTTGTGAGAGGCTCCCGTTGCGGATCACGGATGTATCGGAACACATATTTCCGCCGCACCCGCAACCCGGGTTGAACGCCTATCCGTCGAAGGCGTCTCTGATGATTCATCTGCTGCTGCACGCGTCCGGAGCGATGGCCTTTCAGTCACTTCGACTTCTGCACCTGCACGACCTCGCGCGGCTGTCGTCGCAAATGACAGAAGAAGATTGGGAGTGGGTGCTCAAGGCCGGCGAACGTGGGGAGCGGTCGTGGTGGGCCTTTCCTCCGTTGAATCTAACGTCACGATACTTCCCTTCCAAGATTCCCGTCGGGGTTCTTACCACGCTGGCGGATGATTGCCCGTATCTGCTGAAACGGGCTGCTCGCCATCGAATTCTATGCGACGTCTCCTATTCTCACCTCTGGGTGGATGCATTTCCCGGAATGGTGTGGTCGCAATCATTGCGTGAAGTGCTGGGGTATGTGGCAAGTCGCGTTCGGCCTAGCGCGAAACACACAGCGTTTCGCGCGCACACCGCGAAGGCGGAAGCCTGGGCAAAGCGAGGTCAATGGTCGCAACTATCCCAAAGCCGGCGCATCCTGCAATGGATCACTTCGCGTCCGACGCGCCCGGTAACCATGCACGCGGTACGCGCGGCGCTCGTTCAGGCACAATGACGCGTCAACTGCATGTCGGAGCTCACTCAGGGCTCAGGAGTGCCGCCGTCCGCAAGCAGTGTCTGAAGTGCGTCGGCGGCCTCCGCCGGGTTGCGGCCTCTGCGCAACTCAAACGCGGGACCGGCGGCGATGCGCTTCCTGAACGTCGTCCATCCCTGTTGATTGACCGCGTACGACTGGCTTTTATTAATTCGCGCAAGAGTCTCGTGACCGCGCAGCGGTGTCAGCAGGGCACCCCGGCGCGCCGATTGCGCGGAAATGAACACAACACCGGCAACTTTCAACGGACTTGCCGCGACGCGAAATTCCGGGCGCCGCAAATCAACCTCGAACTTCTCCACGCCGCTGCGGCGGCGGATAATGGGCGACCGTCGGATCATGGATGCGCTGGAGGCGGGAAGAGAGTGCAGCGAATCGCAGCGTACGTGCAAAAAATTCGCAATCCCCGTGGCGAGCATCGTATCCGGTGTGACAAATATGCTGTCCTCCGCCAGGAAATCCATACCGCGCAACAGACAGTGCAGCGAAGCGGTCGACTTTCCGGCGCCGCTATCACCGAACAAGAGAAGCCCGCGGCCATCTTGTCCGACACATGCCCCGTGCAGCGGCATCAGCCCCTGAGCGCGGGCTGCGAGCGTAAACACCGCGAATTCGATGAGTTCGTAACGAGTGTGGTATGGGAACCGGAGCATGTCCCGCGAAACTACGACGAGCCCCGATCGGTGATCGCTGGACAGCACGGCAAAGTCCGAGGAACTCGTCGTTCCGCACAGCAGCCCGGCTCCGGAAAGCATCTCGATTCGCGGCGGATCAGCCTGTGCTCGGCGACGAGCGCGAGGTGCGAGCGCGACTCTTACGCGGATGCGCGGCGGGACTTCCGAGAGCTTGTGCCGCGGCAGGCCAGCATAGGCCCAATCCACCAAGCGACGCAGCTCAGGGCTTCCGCATTCAAACTCGAACGCGCCGCCGAGCAGATGCATCCGCGTGCGGGACACAGGGCGCGCCTGTTCATGGAACGGATCGGCCGAGATATCGGGCGGGCCAGCTTTCTTGGAGCGCATGAGAAGCCCTGAGTAATACAGCAATGACTATATCACTTCATGCGGATCCCGAATCGGCAAACAACATGCAGAGGCGGCTCCACGAAACACGAGACGCCTTCGACAGCGTTGCTGCGGACTACGATGGACCACGGGGCAATAATGCGCTGATCCAGGACATGCGCAGCGAGATGTGGCGCACTCTGGATGCGACATTCGTGCAGGGCAGCCGACTGATTGACCTTGGATGCGGCACAGGGTTGGATGCCGTACGCATGGCTGGGGTCGGACACTACGTCACAGCGACGGACTGGTCGCAACGAATGGTGGAACGCACCCGCGAGCGCGCCGAGCGTGAGCAACTAGCCAACCGGGTGGAGGCGATCGCAGTCGGAGCTCATGAACTTTCCCGCGTCGATGGGCAGGCGCGATTCGATGGCGCCTATTCCAACCTCGGTGCGCTCAACTGTGTACCAAACCTGGCCGAAATGGCGGCGCAATGCGCTCGACTTCTCAAGCCTCGAGCGGCGCTGGTGTTTTCGGTGATTGGCCGGATTTGTCCCTGGGAGATCGGGTACTACGCTCTAAAGCGGAACTGGGGAAGGCTCGGAGTGCGTTTTGGGGCCGCAATGGTGCCTGTGGGCATGAACAAGCGAATCGTTTGGACACGTTACTACACCCCACGCGAGTTCTACGGCGCGTTCGAGCGCCAATTCACCCTGCAGCATTGGCGGGGACTGTGCGTGATGGCGCCGCCGCCGTATATGACGGAGATGAGGGAGAGGCACTTCCGCTTGTACGAGCGGCTGTGGCGACTGGATCGCCGCACATCCGGATGGCCGGTGCTGCGGAACATGGGCGACCATTTCGTGATAGTGATGACGAAGCGATGACCGAGACGTCAGTGCGTGGACGACCCAACAAGCTCACAGAAATGAGAGCATTCATCACGGGCTGTGCCGGATTCATCGGCAGCAGTCTGACCGACCGCCTGTTGTCGAGCGGCTGCACAGTTGTCGGGTTCGATGACTTCTCGACCGGTCAGCGGCGATTTCTCGACAGTGCTGCGAAACACCCGGGCTTCCGTCTGGTCGAGGGAGATCTGCTCGACATCGGCGCGTTGAAAGCCGCGATGCGGGGCGCCGACTGCGTCTTCCATTTCGCGGCGAACGCCGACGTGCGCCTTGGCACCGAGCATCCGCGCAAAGACCTCGAACAAAATACATTTGCCACCCACAATGTGCTCGAGTCGATGCGCGCCAACGACATCAGAAAGATTGCATTCGCCTCTACAGGCTCCGTATACGGTGATACCACGGTTTTTCCCACTCCGGAAGATGCGCCGTTTCCTATGCAGACCTCGCTGTACGGAGCCTCCAAGCTCGCCTGCGAGGGGCTGATCGCCGCCTATTGTGAAGGCTTCGCCTTTCAATCCTGGATATTCCGATTCGTCTCGATTCTCGGCGAACGCTATTCCCACGGCCACGTGTTTGATTTCTACAAGCAGCTGAGAAGCGATCCGACCTGCTTGACGGTGCTCGGAAACGGCAGGCAGCGCAAGTCATATCTGTACGTGCAGGATTGCCTGGATGCCATTCTAGTGGCCATGTCCCTGGCAAACGCTCGCGTCAACGTATTCAATCTGGGCGTCGATTCATACTGTGAAGTGAATGACTCGATAGCCTGGATCAGCGCCGCGTTGGACTTGAATCCGCGAGTCACCTACACGGGCGGTGACCGCGGCTGGGCGGGCGACAACCCGTTCATCTTTCTTGACACGACGAGAATACGCGCCCTGGGCTGGCGGCCGAAGCTCAGCATCGACGAAAGCATACGGAGGACTGTCGCGTTCTTGCGCGACAACACATGGATTTTTGAGCTCAAAGACTTGAACCCCAGCGCGCAGCCGCCGCGGTTTGTTCCGCCGTTTGGCGCGGGAGCTCCGCAGTGATCATCGCGCGCAGTCCTCTTCGTATCACCCTTGGAGGGGGTGGCACTGACTTGCCGTCGTACTACCGCGGCCATGAAGGGTTCCTGCTTGCCGCCGCGATCGACAAGTACGTGTACGTCACGGTAACGCGACCGTTTACCCGGGGTATCTACCTCAAATATTCCTCGCTCGAACACGTTGACAAAGTGGATCAAATCCGACATCCGATCATGCGCGAGGCGCTGATGTTGCAGGAACTCAGGACGCCCCAGATCGAAATCACGACACTCGCAGACATTCCGGCGGGCACAGGACTTGGATCCTCCGGAAGCTTCACCACCGCGCTGTTGAAGGCCTTGTACGCCCACCGGCGAAAATTGATACATCCGCAGGAGCTGGCGGAGCTCGCTTGCCATCTTGAAATCGATTGCCTGCGCGAACCCATCGGCAAGCAAGACCAGTACATCGCCGCCTATGGCGGACTGACGTGCTTCAACTTTCACAAGGACAATCGCGTAACGGTGGAACCGCTGCTCGTGTCGATGGACACGATGTTCGATCTGGAGGACAACCTGTTGCTGTTCTTCACCGGCTTCAGCCGCAGTGCCGCCGGAATCCTTGAGGACCAGCAGGCTCGCTGCGAGTCGCATGACGAGGCGATGCTGCGCAATCTTCACTACGTCAAAGAGTTGGGACATCGCAGCCGGGTGGCGCTGGAGTCGGGCAATCTGCTGCGATTTGGAGAGATCATGCACGAGCATTGGGAGCACAAGAAGCGACGGTCCTGCCGGACGAGCAATGAGCAAATCGACGACTGGTATGCGTTGGCCCGACGAAACGGCGCGGTCGGCGGCAAGCTGGTCGGCGCAGGTGGCGGGGGATTCCTGATGTTCTATGCCAGGGATCGCAATCTGCTGCGACATGCGATGGCGAACGCCGGGCTGGAAGAGGTCCGCTTCAAGTTCGACTTCGAGGGTACCAAGGTGATCCTATCGTGAATGCGCTTCCTGTTGCGATACTCGCGGGCGGTCTGGCCACGCGACTGCGTCCGGTCACCGAAAAAGTGCCGAAGGCGCTGCTGCCGATTGCCGGCCGCCCGTTCATTCACTGGCAGCTCGGGCTGTTGGCGCAGCAGGGCGTCACCGAAGTTGTGTTGTGCACCGGTTACCTCGGTGAGCAGATTCAAGCTGCCGTGGGTGACGGCAGCGGCTTTGGCGTGACGGTTCGCTATTCCTTCGACGGGGACACCCTGCTCGGAACCGGCGGTGCATTGAAACGCGCGCTGCCGAAGTTGGGCGCCGCGTTCTTCGTCCTCTACGGCGACTCATATCTGCGCTGCTCCTTCGCCGCGGCTCAGTCGGCTTATGCAGCGAGTGCGGATCTCGGACTCATGACGGTGTTTTGCAACGAGGACCGATGGGAGAAGAGTAACGTCCTGATTCGGGACGGAAGGGTTGTCGAGTACGACAAGCACTCGCCGCGCCCCGACATGCGGCACATTGACTATGGCCTCAGCATCTTGTCGGTGCAAGCGCTGCAGAGAAGCCCGGCCAGTGCCGCATTCGATCTGGCTGACCTCTATCATGAACTTGCCTTGCGCGGCGAGCTCGCCGCTTTGACGGTCAGCGAGCGCTTTTACGAGATCGGCTCTGTCGGAGGGATTGAAGCGACGGAACGCCACTTGATGAGCGGGGGCCGCGCATGAGCTACGCGGAACGGTACCTGCAAGAAGCCTCTGAGATCATTCGCAGGCTGGATACGTCGGCAATCGAGAGAGTGGGGTCGCTGTTGGCGCAGATCAAGGCGGATGGCGGACGTCTGTTCTTTCTGGGCGTCGGCGGGAACGCGGCCAACTGCTCGCATGCAGTGAATGATTTTCGCAAGATCGCGGGTATCGAATGCTATGCACCGACAGACAACGTCGCCGAACTCACAGCCCGCACCAATGATGAGGGCTGGGGGAGCGTCTTTGCCGAGTGGCTCAAGGTCAGCAGGCTATCGGCCAGGGATGCTCTTTTCATCATGTCTGTCGGCGGGGGAAACGTGGAGAGGAACATCAGTCCCAATCTCGTCTGCGCAATACAGCTTGCCAAGAAGGTCGGAGCCAAGGTGATCGGTGTCGTCGGCCGCGATGGAGGTTTCACGGCGCGGGCGGCTGACGCCTGCGTCATAGTCCCTACCGTCAACGAAGAGACGATCACACCGCATTCGGAGACGTTTCAGGCGTTGGTTTGGCATCTGCTGGTCTCGCATCCGCTACTGAAGGAGAACCAGACCAAATGGGAAGAGGTGATGAAGTGATGCGCCCGGCGGTATTTCTGGACCGAGACGGCGTCATCAGCCGTCCGACGATTCGGGAGCGCAAGCCGTATCCTCCGCGCTCTCTTGCAGAACTCGAGCTTCTGCCCGGTGTACAGGAGGCCCTGCGGGCGCTGAAGTCGGGTGGGTATTGTCTGGTGGTGGTGACCAACCAACCGGATATAGCGCGCGGTACCGCACTCAGGACGGTCGTTGACAGCATGAACGACTGGCTGAAGTCCGTTCTCCCGCTGGATGCGGTGCTGACGTGTGCTCACGACGACGATGACCAGTGCCAGTGCAGGAAGCCGTTGCCGGGTCTGATCACGCAAGCTGCCAGGGAACTGGGCGTCGAATGCACAGCGAGCTACATGATCGGTGACCGCTGGCGCGATATCGAGGCGGGAAGGCGCGCCGGGTGCAAAACATTTTTTATCGATCGTGGGTACGACGAGCAAGCGCCGGAGTCGTACGATTTCCGGGTGGGCTCTCTGCCCGATGCCGCGAGGATCATCTTACAAACGGACGCACTATCGTGACTACGATAGACAACCTGAAGATCAAGATCTTTGCCGACGGGGCCGACGCGCCCGAAATGTTGGAAATGTACTCGAAGCCCTTCATCAAAGGCCTGACTACGAACCCGACTCTCATGCGCAAGGCCGGTATCTCGAACTATCGGGCGTTCGCCAGGGAGATCCTTGCCCAGATCAGGGACAAACCCTTGTCGTTCGAGGTGGTGTGCGATGAGTTTGCAGAGATGGAACGTCAGGCGCTCGAGATCGCGGGTTGGGCCGACAACGTGTACGTGAAGATTCCGGTCACGAATACCCGGGGCGAGGCAAGCTACGCCTTGATTCGCCGCCTCGCGAGCCGAGGTGTCAAGCTCAACGTCACCGCAATCATGACCCTGGTGCAGGTTAGAGATGCCGTGTCCGCGCTGAACCATGAGGTCGCCAGCTTCGTCTCCGTGCTCGCGGGTCGTATCGCTGATACCGGCGTGGACCCCGTACCGCTCATGGCCGCCGCAGTTCAGGTGCTCAAAACGTGCCCCAAGGCGGAGCTTATCTGGGCAAGTCCCCGTGAAGTGCTCAATATTTTCCATGCCGACAGTATCGGGTGCCACGTCGTTACGGCAACCCACGACATACTTAGGAAGCTGCCGCTCGTCGGTTACAACCTGGACGAGTATTCCCTCGATACCGTGCGGATGTTTTATCGCGACGCGGTTGCGGCGGGACTCTCCCCGTGCCAATGAGCCACCCGGTTTTGCCGGATCAGAGTTTGCAGCTGACGGCCTGGAATTCCGCCCCAGGGCGCGGGTGGGGCCGAGTTCTCGAATGGCTCGAACGTCGTGAGAACGCGATTGTCTTCGGCCCGTTGTTCAGCTATGCGCGGGCCCACGCATCGCAACTCATCCACTTTGTGCTGATCGGCGCAGGCCTCGCGGGACTGAATCTGTCGTTTCTATACTGCTTGCGTAGCCTGCTGCATCTTTCGGACCCGATTGCAGTCACAGCCATGTACATACTCGGTGCCCTCGTGCATTTTCCGGCTCATCGCTGGATTACCTACGGTGCCCAAGACCAACCGATCCGCCCGCAAGGGCTGCGTTATGCGGCAATGTTGGCGTGGAATTTTGTGATCATGCAGACAATCGTCGGCCTGGCGTCTCGGGTGTCGATATCGCCTTATGTTGCCGTTATGGGTTCTACGGGATGCACCATGATCTTCAATTTCCTCGTTATGACGCACATCGTCTTCGCGAAGGTGCGACGGCAGTGACGATCGACAGCAATCCGGCCTACGTCCCACCCCTTGCCGAGCTGCGGCTGGGTGCGGATCGTCCTGTCGCCGGCGCTGCTGAATTGCCGCGCGAGGTGGTGGATGTTCTGCGTCTACGCGGTGTCGCAGGCGGCTCCGTGCTCCTGCTCGCTGACTGTCTCCTGCGCTTGCGCATGCGTGACGCCGCTCCGCAGTTCCAACTCATTCGCGGTACGATAAATGAGGCGCCTGCGCTGGCGAGCCGTGGCGACTTCGCGGCCGTCGTCCTGATTATTGATGGCTCTCGCGCCGGTGAGATGGAGCCGATTCTTGCGGCGATCGCCCCGCAGCTGGCGCCGGGCAGCTCGCTGGTGGTGCTCGCTCCGTCTGCCCCTCGATCGAGACGTGCGCACGCGGCAAGCGAGCGGGAAGCGGCACACCTGTCGCTGCTGCGGTCCGGCTACGACTGCGTATGGGTGCATTCCTATCGCAAGAGGCTGTGCATTTCGGCGAAGCGCGCCTCAGGCGCACGCGTTATGAGGACTTGTTCGATTCTGGTGCCAGTGTTCAACGAGAAGGATACGTTTCCCGAGCTCATGCGGACGCTGCTTGCGAAGCGGCTGGATCACTTGGGGCTCGAGCGCGAGATCATCGTCATCGAGAGCAACTCAACCGACGGCACGCGCGAGCTGGTTGCAGGTTTTGCGGCCACGCCCGGGGTCAGAATCATCTGGCAGGATCGTCCACGCGGTAAGGGTCATGCCGTACGTGCGGGCTTGGACGTTGCCACCGGCGACGTCGTGCTGATTCAGGACGCAGACCTCGAATACGATGTGAATGACTACGACGCCCTGCTCCAGCCCCTGTTGGCGGAGCGCGCCGCCTTCGTGCTCGGATCTCGGCACGGAGGCCGCTTCAGGATGCGGCGATTTCCGGACCAGAAGCTGCTTGGCGAGGCGCTCAACATCGCGCACGTATTCCTCGCGGGTTTGATCAATGTCCTGTACGGCCAGAACATGAGAGATCCCTTCACCATGTTCAAGGTCTTCCGGCGCGACTGCCTGTACGGACTGCAGTTCGAGTGCAACGGGTTCGATTTCGATCACGAACTCGTCATCAAGCTGGTGCTCAAGGGCTATCGACCGCTGGAGATTCCGGTCAACTATTGCGCGCGTTCGTTCAATCAAGGCAAAAAGATCCGATTTTTCCGTGATCCTCCGACATTGATCGCTGCAGACTTGAAGTACCGGTTGCAACGCCTGCGACCCCGGTTCGAATGATTGAAGCCGATGGAAGCATCCATGATTGCAAGGCCGGCTGGTCTCCTCGGTGACACGATTGCACGGGACTACTCGCGCAGTTACGGCTGTTCAACTCGTTCGTCGAGCCCGAACTGCGGCAAGCGCAAACCTTGATCATCGAGCCGGTGTCTCAGCGCCATCACGATGGCGGCCCTACCTCGTTGAGGAACGCCACGAGGATGTCTCCCCGCAATTCTCGTGGAGACTTGTCGAGTCGGTCTATCAGCCTCGCCAGCAGTCTCAGCTTGGGGCCGCCGTGCTCCCACACTGTTCCGAAGGTGTGCATGTCCTCGATCCTGTAGCCGCATTCAGCTGCGCAGTTACGCAGTGCGTGAGCACGCAGCGCTGAGATATGCCCGTGAGTGCGCGCCAGAGCCTGCGGCCAGGTCCAGTATTGCGGCAGGAGGGGGGACATGTCGTGCGACGACGCTTACGACGTGGTAGTGCAAGCCTGCGCGAGCGTACGAGGCCAGGCCCTTGTAGCGCTCCACACCAGCCTCATTGCTCGAAGGTTCTTGCCAGAAACGCGTACGTTCGTCCGTCAGACTCATAGCGGTCATTCTCCCAAGCGGCATACGACTCATCAGATGATCTTTGGGACGAATCAAGCGACTGAAGGAGCATCCCGCTGGCCCGACGGCCTTGGATAGGCAATGAAATAGACGCTGCCCAGAAACATCGCAAAAAGCAGGAACAGTCTTGGATATGCCAACAAAGAGAGTCCGCCGCGCCCCTCAAATGGGTAGGTGTATTTGTAGGGAATGAATCCGATGAGGACGTAGGCGCCAAGGATGAAGTACGCGGGCATGCGGGCGCCTTTGGCCAGGAAATAGTCGATGAGTAACGCGACCGGCAGCCAAAGCAGGACGCACATGTAGGTTGCCGTTGCCGGCGCGATCAACAGCACGAGAATTCCAAGAATTCCGATGGACGGCGCGGCAGCACTCGAAGTCCCTCCTCGTGCGAGCTTGATTAACGTCGCAGCAGCGGCGAGGAGGATTGAGCCTTTTACAGTGATCAAACTGAACGCCCGCAGGAAAGGCGCCGCCAATAGCGGCTGCGGATTTCGGGCAGGATCAAACACGAACAATCGATCAAACAACGTATCAAACGACTGGTACACCGCGGTAAAGGGAAGAACGGTCCGGTCCTGCTCGCTGAGATGGCCCATCAGGTGATTTCCGAAAACCGAAAGAACAAAGATTTCATGCACTTTCCAGCCTAAAACACCAATGCTGACGAGCCCAACGCCCGCAATTGCCACCGCACCACCCATCAGTACCTTCCATTCTTTCCGGAGCGCAAAGGAGCCAAGGATGATCACCGGAAAATATTTGATCGGCACGAAAAGACCAAGACATATACCCGCCAGCCAGGGCTGGCGTACGAGGTACAGATAGTATCCGAGGATGCAGAATGTCGAAATCAGAATGTAGGGCTGACCGAAACGCACACTGCTGATAATGGCCAGACCTGACGAAAGGATGAACAGTGCCGAATCGATCGGATTCCACGCAAGAATTCTTGCCAACAGGAATATGGAGCAAATGAGGCACAGTACACTCACGGCGGTCACGATACGCAGCGCGGTAAGCGGCTCGCAGCGCGCGAGAGGAACGAGGAGCAGGGCCGTCGGGGGTGGAAAGGGCGTAAATTTGACTGGAAACTTCACTGGATCCGCTGATTCTAATCCATAGCGGCGGATTTGCTCCTGAAACCAAGAATCGTCGTAAAGTCTCTGCGTGTCCCGCTTGTCTATTACGATCTTGGCGGCGGTGAAATAGCCCGGGAAATCGGAATCAATTTCCGACAGCGCCGGCACGATGCCTTTCAGGAATACGAAGGTGGCGAGGCCGACCAACATCAAGGTCGTCCATGCTCGGCTAAAGAATGAATTCATCGACTCTTGGTCTCGAGGTTGTACAACCGATATTCAACAAAGGCTACGACTGGCTCATTTGCACTGGGAACCATGCCGTGGTTTTTGGGGTATATGCCATTGGCTCTGTGTCGCCAGTGATATGGTAACGTTAGCCAGTGTTCAAATCCCATCAGCCTTGAAAAAAACCTCGTGATTTATTTGCTGCGTCGCATGCTTCCACGCTAATTGACAGTGTCACAGCAGACTACGACTGGCAGCGCGGTAATTCACAATTTGATCCAGCAGCCAGAGAGATTTATTGCCTGAAATGCACGGAAGGGAAAACGATCGTCTAACGACTTTGGATGGCATGCGTGGGCTGGCGGCAATCGCCGTCGTCATAATGCATGGCACCGAAGCCTTCCATTTGGGTTGGGGCCCTAAACACGCGTATTTGGCCGTGGATTTTTTCTTTCTGCTAAGCGGCTACGTCATCGCCAGGGCTTTCGATCGGCGTCTGCAACAGGGGTGGGTGATCGGCTTTTTGCTTCGTCGCACGATCCGGCTTTACCCGTTTATTGTCGTAGGTTCCCTAATGGGATTCTTGGTGCTGATCGGTCGCAACGTGACTACGCGCAGCGTGACCCTCTCTCAAGCCATGTTGGATACGCTCAGCTCGCTTTTGGTGATTCCGACACCTCCGTTACTATCAAAAGAGTGGCGTATGTATCCGGCTGATCCGCCACTTTGGTCGCTATTCTTTGAGCTAGCAGCGAATGCTCTGTACGCCCTTGCAGCCCCGCGGCTACGGCACGTCCACCTGTGGCTGCTAGTCTGCCTTTCCGGTTGTGGATTGGCTTGGGCCGCTGTGTTGCTTAATGGCGATGACTTTGGATTGGTTCATTTCAAACTGGCCAGCTTGCGCGTGATGTTTTCATTCTTTCTGGGCGTGGCATTCTATCGCGCGCTCGGTCCGTACCCAAAGAGATTTACATTGCCAATTGTCGCCACCCCATTGATCTTTGCGATTTTGGGGACGGTTCTGTTCGCGCCGACGCACGTTGGCTGCGCTTATGATCTAGTGGCGGTTTTTGTGGTCTTTCCGGCCGTGCTTCTCCTTGCGCTAATGTCCAATTCCGGTGGAAGCTGGTTACAAGCCGCTTTTGTGAACCTAGGCCTGGCGTCCTATCCGGTCTATGCGGTGCATTTTCCGCTTTTCTGGCTGACATCCCGAGTGTTGTTCCGCAATTCCGGGCTGTCCGTACGCACCTTCGGCATGGCAATGAGTTTAGCGGTGGTGCTGCCACTATCATGGTTGCTTGCCAAACTTTATGATCAGCCGGTCCGCCGCTGGCTGACTGCTCGGCTGGCAAATGGCAGTCCGCAACGGAATCCCTTATCTCAATTCGTGGGATGCGTTTGGAATTTGATCAGCCGGCGCCATTTACTGAAGAAGCAATGACAAGCTCGCTACTACGCACTTTGCTGCTGAAGGCCGTCGGTCAGCGAACGAGGCACAGTCTGCGCACGTTCGTGAAGGCATCGTCGATCTACGACCTGCCTGTGTCGCGTTGCGAACCCGGGAAATCCAAGGTCGCCGTGCTGGCGCCGCACATGGATGATGAGGTCCTGGGATGTGGCGGCACCATTGCCAGGCATGTAACTGCCGGGTCGGATGTTACGGTGATCTTCCTAACCGATGGCCGTCATGGCGGCGGAGTGAACGCGCCGCGAGATGGGCACAACCAGAGCCCTCTTGAGATCGTCAGTGTCCGAAAAGCGGAGGCGCGGCGTGCAGCACAGATTCTTGGGGTTCGCACGATCACTTTCCTCGATGCAGAGGACTCCCGCCTGCGCTCCGACACGCGCGTGGCGGGCCGGCTGCGGGAGGTTCTCGAGCGCGAGCGTCCGGACATCGTCTACCTGCCATTCTTTCTGGAGCAGCATCCCGACCACCGCGCCGCGAACGGCGTGTTGCTAGCTGCCACTCGGGGCAGTGCGCTGAGCTTTGAATGCAGAGGGTATGAGGTCTGGACCCCGCTCTTTCCGAATTGTCTGGTCAGAATTGACGAAACCATCCACTTGAAGCGGCAAGCCCTTAGCTGTTACCAGAGCCAACTTGCGGTGATGGATTATCTCCATTGCGGCCTTGGATTGAACGCCTTTCGCGCCATGGGATTGGGGAGCCATTCCGGGCGGTACGCGGAAGCCTTCCACGCCCTGGAGCTTGCCGACTATCTGCGACTCTATGCGGCTGTAGGCCGACTTCCTTGAACACTTCGCAACATCATCGGGTCCAGTGCACATCCCGGCAATTCCTCTTTTGCAAAAAGTAGCATGTGTGCCGGTAGGGTGTATCCGTAGGATACTGCCGCGTGCCGAATGGGGGGAACGTGTATCTGGTGGGCTTGGCCAAGCTGGGGAGAGGCGCTCACTGTCCTTCCAAGTTCCTGCCCAGAAATATCCAGCTTTCTTGTACCCCCGGGGGCATCCTTGCGGAACGCTTTCTCACCCGATAGCGTGCCATCCAAAGCGCGAGCCGCGGGTCGCGAGCCATCGCCAAAATGGACGCAGGCCAATGCACGGTAGGAGGATGGCCCGCAGAACCGCGTGGAAGCAATTCCGCGTGTACAGTCTCGAAACCGCAGTCTCGCAGGTGTCCGGACCAGTCATTCCATGTCAGCGGCTCACGCGAGCCAACGGAAATTCCAAACAGGCGTTTAGTGACGTCGTGCAGCTCTCTGCTCTTCGCGGTGGTGATTCTTTCGGTCCACACAGCCTCGACGAAAGCCAAATAACCGCCAGGTTTGAGTAAGGCCCTGGCGTGCGCAAAGACCTGTGCGAGATCCATCTGGAAAAATACGCTCTCCGCGATGATCGCGTCATACGGCGCTGTCGACCCATGGTCCAATAATGACTCACATCGGGCTGATGCGCCGAGTCGCTTCTGGAGCTTTGCAAAGAGTATGGGATCAGGCTCGATCGCGGTCACATTCCATCCAAGAGCCGCCATTCGCGCGGCGGTATTGCCGATGCCCGCGCCTACCTCCAGAACCCGCCGTACATTTCGTTCGGTCAACCACTGGAGGATCTTCGCAGTTGCCGGAGGGCCGCCGGGATGAAGATCCCCCATGCCCAGCTTGGCGCGAAATTGATGATACTTGAGCAAGGTGCGGCCTCCCGAGCAGGCGTTGGAGTGCTAGCGGATGTTCGTAGCTCGCGTCTTCACGGGCACGATCTGGCCGTACTTTCCGGCGCCCACGATTCTCCCCTTGCGGAGCTCGAAGACGAGATCGCAATGCCGTAGTGCACCGGTCCGGTGAGCGATTACCAGGATCGTCCTGTTCGGCCGCAGCATCTCCAGTGTCTCGATGATCTCGCCCTCGGCAGTAGTGTCCAGGGCGCTGGTCGCTTCATCCAGGATCAACAACGACGCGTCGCGATATAGTGCGCGCGCGATTGCCAGGCGCTGCCGCTGCCCACCGCTCAAGCGGCATCCCCTCTCTCCCAGCCGCTCTTCATATCCGTTGGGAAGGTCGGCAACGCATTCCGTGAGGCGGGCCAGGCGTACTGCTGCCTCCAGGCGTGCCGGCTCGATTTGCGCCGGCGGAATTCCGAACGCGATGTTCTCCGCCAGCGTTGCGTCAAAGAGAAATACCTGTTGTGGGACGTAGGCAATGGTTGACTGCCAGGCAACGTAATTCGTGTGATGAAGCCGTATTCCGTCGACCTCGATGTGTCCTGACTGCGGCGTCAGCAGTCCGCTCACCATGTCGAGCAAAGTGGTCTTACCGGAACCGTTGGGGCCCATGAAGCCGACGATTGCCCCTGCCGGAATGACGAGCGAGATATCCGAGACCGCCGCGGGGCGATCGGATGCATGACGGAAGGACACGTCACACACCCGTATTTCGCGACGTGGCCTGGCGTGCCAGGCGCGATCAGGCACAACGGTGCGCGCTGTCGCGCTTGCGGGCTGGGCACGCCCCAAGTCGATCTCGATGCCGGCAAACGCGGGACGCTCGGCACGAATCTTCACAATTGCCGCGAAGGCCTGCTGCAGCGCGGGCAACAACCGGTAGGCCGCAAACCCAACAAAGCTCAGCTGAGCCATCCAGGGATCGTCGGCCGCCGGGCGGCCGCGCAAGTACACCGCGACACCCGCCAGGCAACATATGGTCACGCACTCAAGGACATACTTGGGACTCTGCGAGATTGCCAGAGTGTTGCAAAGAGCTCTGGAAATCGTTCGACACTGCTCCGCGAACCTTTGCACGAAGAAATCGCGCGCTTGCACTATCATGACTTCCTTGATCGCTGCAAAACTCTCGTTGACCGTTAGCGCCCGCTCGGCGAAGTAACGGCTCTCGGCTTCTCCGTTGCGCAGCAGCCGCCCGCGGGCGATCACGTATATGGCGGCGTAGCTTGCACCGAGCCCGAAGACCGCAGCGATAGCGACGATAGGGTTGAGAATCACGATCGAGACCATGATGCAAACGATCGTCATGAGATTCGTCACGAGAATGAGGGCCTGTTGCAGGATACCGGACGTCACGCGCGTGGTTTCCTGCAGAACTTTACTTGCGAGGACCGAGCTGTTATTGCGAGTGTGGAATTCATACTCGCGGTGCATGTATTCATTGAATAGGCGGACGTAAAGCGCATCGCCCACGCGAAAGGCGAATCGATTGATTGCCAAGAATCCGAAGAGATTGACTGCGTTGGCGATAAGGACGACGGCGGCGAACGCCAATCCGAGTGCAATCACGAACGTCCGGTCGTCGGCGAAATGTAGGCGTTGCAACACCACCCGCAAGACTGCGTTATGGCTGATCGCGCCGGGATCGGTAAGCGCGGTGAAGAACGGGAGCACAGCAGCGATGCCGCCAACGGTCGATAGGCCCATTGCGACCGAAAGTAGCTGCAGCCCCATGAGCTGCCGACGCTGACGGCGATCGAGAAGGCGCCAAAGAGATAAGAGTACCGACATAGTCGCTCAGGGCTCGATCACCCCGTGTCGAGACGCCTGCCGTGCGGTTCGACGGTATTCCCGGATGAGCGTCCTCACTCGAACAGGTAGATAAAGGTGGGCCAGCGCTCTTGCGACGCCTGCCCACCAGACTGCGCAGCGCCACGAGGAACGCCAGCTGTCAGACACTGTTCCCCACGCAGCGCTGTGGTCACCCGCGGCAGCATTAGCGACCGCGAGCAGCGCGGCGTTGCGTGCGCGCTCGGTCCGCACGGCAGTGCGTTGGCGCGAGTCCGTCACCAAAGTCGATATCCGCTCCAGCATTCTATCCCTCGCTGACAAAGCACCGACTCCGAAGTCGCTAAAGTGCTCCTTGTGGCATCGTACGCAGGCGAGCGGCTGCCTGATAACGCCAACCTGGCACTGCATGGCGAGCCTTAGCCATAGGTGGTAGTCCTCGTGTTGCCCCTGATACTCGTCGAAGCTTCCCACTCGTTCAAGGATTTGCCTGCTCACGATGACGGTCGGCATGGCAACGCCTGCCTTCAGGGTCAACAGATGTTGGAATATGTTCCCTTCGTAGTACACCCAGCTTGCACTGAGCGCCGCGTTGATCTGCGCGCCGGAGTGATTTATGTGGTTGATCGCCGTGTAGCTCCAGTGCCGACACGGGCCTGCGCGCAGCGCGCCCATTTGTATCTCGAGTTTCGATGGCATCCACAAATCGTCGGAGTCAAGAAACGCGATGTATTCTCCTTGGGCTTTGCGCAGCGCAGCATTGCGCACGGCACCAGGATTTCCGCTGTGCGGTAGCCAAAGCACCTTCACCCTTGGCAGGACCGCGAGGCTGCTCAAGTAGGCTCTCGTCTCCTCCTCCGACCCGTCATCGGCGATGACCAATTCCCAATCGTCATATGTCTGGGCGAACACGGAATCGACAGCTGGCCTTAGGTAATGAAGACGGTTGAATGTCGGAAGAATCACCGATACGGCGGGGGGGCGAGGTGTTTGTTCGCTGGCCATCATCCACCCCGGCTGCGGCCGACCACGGCGCGCGCCACGCGAAGAACGCCCGCTGGCGCCACTGCACGAGCCGCTGCCTCGGCACCTCCGAGCCACCACTCTCGATAGCCCCATGAATACTGCGAGCTTCTCGCGAGGGTGCGCAGGGCGGCCCAGCGGCCTCCGCAGATCGCCTGACTGCGCGCCAGGCCTGCGGCTACCTTGGCGCGCTCTCTGCGCAGCAGCGAGCGCAAAGAGCGATCGGTGCTCACGGCGAGAATCTTTTCGAGTGCACGCCCGCGATCCTCGAACACAATGGAGTCGCTGTGGAAGTGCTCTCGATGACTGCGCACGTGCAGCAACGTCTCGCGAACGCCATCGATCTCACTCAACGCGGCAAGGCGCAGCCATAGATCGTAGTCTTCGCACATCCGCTGCTTCAGGTCGAACCCACCGAGTTGCTCGAGCAATTGCCGCTTCACGATAACACTCGGTATTGCAATGACGGTTTCCATCTTGATCAAGCTCTCGAGGATCCAGCCCTCTACGGCCGGCCACCATCGTGAGCGCGCTCCCCGGAGCAATTCGCCGGATTCGTCGATCACTGCAAACGCCGTGTGGCTCCATCCGCGCTCCGGGTGAGCGCGAAGGGACGCGACCTGCAACGCAAGCTTCGCCGGCAACCACACATCGTCGGAATCCAAAAAAGCGATGTATTCGCCCCGCGCTGCCTGCCAGGCCGCGTTGCGTACGGCACCGGGATTGCCCGTATGGGCTAACCGAAGCACCTTGACCCGCGGTGGATTTGCCAGCGCCGCAACGTAGGCCGCCGTTTCTCCCTCCGATCCGTCATCTGCGACGATGAGTTCCCAATCGGTGAATGTCTGGGCGAACACCGAATCGATCGCCGGGCGCAAGTACTGCAGCCGATTGAAGGTCGGCAAGACTACTGACACTTCCGGGCTCGTCACGGTTTCGCCTCGGTCCTCATGGGCTTGCGCTCAAATGCTCATGACCCTGGGATCTCTAAGCTGGATTATTTTCTTGCACAGGTCAAGCTCCCATGGGCGATCATATTTTCGGAATTTATAGCGCCATGAGGCGAGCGCACGCAACGCAGACTTTCCGATTGAAGGAGCACGGATGTCCATGACCGTCGGATACCGACATCCCAACACCGTCGTAAAGTCCCGTATGCGCTGGCGAAGGCGCTCGGAAAGCCATGGAGCACCTGAGTGACACCAGTAGGCATGCCATTGCGGTTCAGACCACTCGTCTGCGGTCGTGGGGAACACAACTGGGTTTCCGGCGCAGTCACGCAGCTCGCTCACCGCGCGTGCAACGGCGGCATTCGTGCTGCCCGGAGGCGGCGGCAACGGGGTGTAGATGTAGATCATGATCTCTGTTTCCGGGTAGCGTCGCTTGATCAGGTGAATGAAATCGAGAGTCTTCTCGGTCTCTCCCTCGGGATCCTGAGGGGGCGCCAGCATGAAGGACAGTTCCGGAATGACGCCGTGGCCACGGCATGCCTCGATCGCCGCAAGCGTCTGATCGGGGCGGGTGCCTTTGCGAATATCGTGCAGCAACCAATCGCTCGGCGACTCGGCGCCGATGTAGGCCATGCGCAGGCGGCTCTTTCTGAGCAGATCCCAGGAGTACTCCGAGAGATTCAGGAGTGCGTCGGATCGCGCGAAGCACCACCACGGCAACTGGAACTTCGCCAGGACCTCGAATAGCGGCATCATGTCGACTTCGCGATCGAAGAAGTTGTGATCATAGAACTGGATCCCGTCTACGCCGAGCCGGGTCGTCAGGAATGTCAGGTCCTCATGGAGCCGGTCGGCCGCCGGCAACGCCATCTTGCCGCGATACATTGCGGCGACTCCGCAGAAGGTGCAACGGTACCGGCAACCCAACGCCGCCTGATAGCCGGCCGTGCGCTGGCCGAGATAGGTTCTGGACAGGTACTGCGCCGGGTTTTCCAGTCGCTCGTAGGGAAGCCTTCTCGAGAGACTCGCAGCCGAGAATGCACGGGCCGTGTTGTGAACGATTTCCCCCTGCAGGCGCCGGCTCAATCCGAGAATCGATGCCAGTGCTTCGGTTCCATTGTTGAAGAGCGCATCCAGAAGCTGAGTAAACGTTTCCTCTCCTTGTCCTCTGACGGCGTAGTCGACATACGAGGTGTTCAAGGCGGCTTGCGGACAGTTCGTCGGAAAAGCGCCGCCCCAGATGATCGGGATTGCGGGAGCTCTCTCGCGAATGGCTTTCGAGACTGCGATCGCCGCCCGCAGCTGCGGTCCTCCCATGATAGTCACACCGACGGCGCCGACGCGCGTCTCGCTGATGGTGCGCAGTACGGTTGCGATGAAGTCGCGATCGATGTTGCCGTCAATTATGGTCGATGAGTACTTGCCGTCGAGTGCTGCGGACAAGCTCAGCACGGCCAGAGGAAATCGCGCGTTGCGCCGTGCCGTTATCGTCGGGTTGACGAGCAGCACGCGAGGTGCGGTCGTCGGATCCGTTGCGGTGGCCAATTCAATCATTGCGTATTTCCTAATTCCGAGTGGTGCGGTGTCCGCCGCAATTTCAGAAGAGTCAGCTTCTCGTTCACGAAGGCGCGCTCCGCCACGATCGAGATGTCGAAATGCCAGCGGCGGAACTGTCGCACGAATTCGGAAGCGTCCCCGTACGTGGAGAGAAGTACAAGGGCAAAGCCGGACGGCGTGAGATGCTCCCTCAAGCCCGCCGCGAAGCGCTCGGCGACGTCCGTCGATCGCCAGGCGCGATCCGAATCGTTCGCTGGCGCGCCGCGGATGAACGGGGGATTGAATAGAACGATGTCGAAGCAGCGGCCCTTCACCGGAGCAAACAAATCGCCGTGCGCGACTTCAATCTTGCCTTCCAGGGCGTTGATCAGGGCATTGATTTGCGCGCACCGTACCGCGGCAGGATTGATGTCCACGGCGACGACGCGCCGCGCATACCTCGCGGCGGCTATTGCGCAGACGCCCGAGCCCGTACCCATGTCGAGAACCTCAGCGCTTGGGTCTACCAGGTCGGCCTGCAACTGTGAGGCGAAGAATGCCCCAGTTCGCGTGGTTTTTGGGTTGAGCACTCCAGGCAAGACAAGCAGCGGAGAATCGCCGATGCGCTCCAGCGCGACAGTATCGTGCCGACTCCTTCGAAAGAGCCGGTAGTGCCAGTAGATGGCTTTTCCGATCGCAACCCGAACCGGTCCATAGTGAGAGGGGTTCAGGAGTGCTTCCGCGGTCTGCATTCCTGAACTCATTGCATCTCCGTCATCAATTTTCCCGATGAGGACCGTAAAGAGTCGCCAGTGACAAAGGTGCTTGGATCCCGCCACATCGAGCAGACGCAGGTCTTGCATTCGGCGCGCCGCCCATCGCGAATCGCCGTGCGCAGCGCGCTCATGCCGCCGCTGTTCAGTACGCTGCCGAGATCGCCGCCGATCTCCGCGCTGGTATTCGATATTCGTGCATCCGGCGGCCCTGTAATGAAAAAGCACGGCTGCACGCGGCCGGTCGCGCCGATGACGGCGGAAAACTCCGGTGCGTTGCAGCGTACCGGCGGATAGGGCCCCAAGCCCCGGATGGCGGCGAAATATTGCAGGATGCGCCGTAGCTTCTGCGGGCTCTCGGCAATGAAGCCGGAGCGAAAGGCCTCCTGGTGATCTTGCTCCATGGAATCCAAGATTCGCTCGAGTTGCGGCAAGTCCTCCGGGCGCAATGCCAGATCCGAAACAAAATCATCCGTGCGGCCGAAGGCGTGGGGATTGGCGACGTCGACTGCGAGAAACGAAACCTGGCGAGCGCCGAGTTCTCTCGCCAGATCGACAAACGCCGGCAGTTGCCGGAAGTTCGCTCGCTGCAATGTCACTCGGATACCGGGCCGCGCTCCATGAGCGGCGGCGGCCCGAATGCCTTCGCACACCTTGTGGAATGCGTCCAAGCCGCGAATCGCCGCGTAGGTCTCCGCATCCGTTCCGTCCAAGGACACGGTGATGGCATCGAACAGCGTCGCAGCGCGGCGGGCATGCTTGGCCAGCGCCAGACCCGAGGTGAGCAGCCACACTTTGAGGCCGTTGCTGCGCAATGCGTGGGCAATCGCCTCCCAGTCCGGGTTGAGAAGGGGTTCGCCGCCCGACAGGAGCACCATCTGAGTACTCAGCCGCGCAAGACTGGGCAACAGGCGCGTTACTGCCGCGAGGTCCATGTCGTCCCGGCCATGACGCCAGTAGTCGCAGGTGACGCAACGCGAATTGCAGCGCTCGGTCACATAGAGAGTAACCAGAGGCAGTTTGGCTATGGGCGAGTGAACTGCGAAGCGATTAGCGGACAATTGGCGACTCTCGTAAGCGATAGCAGCGGGACGCCCAGCGAATAGGCGCAGTATTCCATCGTGAGTACCGAGTTCACGCGAAACGGTTTAGCTATTGATGAGAATCATGGGTATGCACATCTTTTGGAAGGTGGGGTTTCATATAAATGACAAATCGATGAGCGATTCCAACTCTTTGAATCCACTATAGAAGCTTAGCTGCGGCGGGTCGCGATCCCGTGTCGAATATGTTTGAGCGCGGACACGCGGCGTTATTTTTGGGCGGCACTTGAATCTTTGAGTCGTCGCGAGCATCACCACCCACTGCGCCGTGCTTCGGCTCACCCGAGGGTAGAATCGAGATTGGCGAAGCCGACCTTGAACTTGTCGAGTTCATCTGGAAGACGCAGGCTGATGAAGCGGACAATGGAGCGCGGCGCGGGATGGCGGACGGACCAAAAGACGATATCCTTCCGTAGAGTGGTGTGGACTGAAAAGTGCACTGACGGCGTGAGGCCAGACGAAATCCCATGCGGAGAGTCCGAACCAACAAATGGAGTTCAGTGGGTGACGACCAATCGAAAAATCTCGGTGACGGCGTGGAACGAATTGCAAGACCCCGTCATCTCTGAAAAACGAGCTCATCGACATTTCTGGCCTCCCGGCGTCATCGGTTTAGCCGGCTCGCTCCTTTTGCATGGCCTCGTACTTCAGACCGTTGTTTTGGGGAGTCGAGCGAACAAGAATCGCCTACCGGAGGTTCAGGAACCAGAATCCTCGATTAACAAACCCGCGGACGCTTTGGTATTTATCGATCTTCCGAAGACCGCTAAGACTACTGACGAGATTTACGAGGCACTCGCATCAGTCCGGGCGGCCATAAAGGACAGTCCTATTCCTGTAACCCACCCAGATTCATGGCCACCGCGCGACGTCAAAACCCTAGCCCCTAGTGAGGACAAAGACTCAGAATCGTCCGTCGACAATGGAGACGGCGCTGAGCGTGCTAGGCTGTTTGGAATCTATTCCGGTCAGATTCAGGCGCGTATCGAACGCGTCTGGCGAAGACCGCGAACACCAGTTAACGACGGCAGCGGCTCAATGAAGACCACTAATTCTGTCGAATATTTCCGATGCCAGGTGCAAATTGTTCAAGACTCAATCGGGAACGTGCAAGAAATTCGATTACCCAATTGTGTTGGTTCCGTCCCGTGGCAGCGCTCGCTCGTGATAGCGATCCAACAGGCCTCGCCGCTACCGGCACCGCCCAGTCCGACGGTGTTCAATCACAACATAGCGCTGACCTTTGTCGGTTATCCCTACGTGGTCGGCGGATCAGATGAGGGCTACGAGCCGGAATCGAAGGAGGTTATGCGTGCATTCGTGGATACCACTTCACGACGGACCTTAGTTCCGCCGGATTTGCCGACCGGCCGCGAGTTGTAACTGCACCTGCCCCCGCCTCGTCACATTGGAGTAACTCCTTAGGCTAACACCACGGTGTATATAAATTAATGGTCAGATAACCGCTGGGTGAACGTTATGCGAAAGATTGCTTAAGTCGCTGGCAGCAACACAACCGCGATTGACGTGACTTGCAAGGCAAAGTAACTTGCGGCTCCGCACGGAATGATTTGATCAACGCATTCTGATCGAACAGCATTTGATGCTATCAGCATCAGCAGGGACAGCACATGCCCTTGAAAGGATTCGCTCAAACTCAAAGAAGATTTTGCCAGCGGATCGCATTGGATATTTCGTCGTGCCGTCATTCTGCGCCTCCCTTGCGTGACGTCTGGGCTCCAAATGGGTGCTTTTCCTGCGGTTTCCGCTACGTACTCTTGATCAATGAGCCAAGCTCAGCGCCAAGGTACTGGATAAATGCTGCGGAGCAGCTACCTGTCCGGTCTCGGCATGGTGATGTGTGGCAACACTATCCTGTGCCTAGCTACTCTCGCCATCCGTTGATCAATCGGTTCATTGCTCTCCGCCGATCCCTTCAATCCTCTCCTCACCCGACAAGGAATCGTCTCAAATGTTCACCCGGGTAACCATTGCGATTTTGACATCGATCGCATCGCTCTTGCATACAGACGCCTTCGCCGCGGTTGGTCGCACAGGCGGTCAGTTTGCCGTGTCACCGTCAGGCAGCGCGCAGTACTCGATCCCTCTCTGGACCCCGCCAGGCATTCGTGGTGTACAACCGCACTTAGCTCTCGGATACGATAGTCAACTGTCGTACGGTTTAATGGGACCTGGCTGGACGCTTAATGGGTTTTCCACGGTAACCCGATGTAATCCAACCTTTGCGCAGGACGGGACTCCCGCGCCTATTACCTTGACGACCGCCGACGGTCTGTGCCTCGACGGGAATCGCTTACGGACCACGGGCACCGGTACCTACCAAACAGAAATCGCCAATTTCTCTCAGGTGACTGCGTCCGGAACCGCCGGCAATGGTCCGTCGTACTTCACGGTGCTGGGCAAGGATGGCCTCACGTATGAGTACGGCAACACGACCGATTCGAAGATTCTTCCAACTGGGAGCTCGACTCCATATATCTGGGCATTGGACAAGGTGACCGATCGCTCCGGTAATCAAATGACATTTACGTACAACCAGGCCAGCGGTGCGTATGTGCCGTTGAGCATTCAATATACCGCCCCGAGCGGTTCCACCACCTTTCCGTATCAGGTTAAATTTGCCTACAGCACAAAAACTGCTGCTGATACGATTTCCAAGTTTGTTGCGGGCTCTCAGATTCAACAGACCGAGCAGCTATCAACCATTACGGTGACCAGCTCCGGGACGACCATTCGCGAATACAAGTTAACTTATACTACGTCCACTGCAACCCTTCGGGCGACCCTGACTTCGATTCAGGAATGCGGGGGCAGTTCGGGAACCGACTGTTTGGCTGCGACCAGTGTTGGGTATCAGAGCGGTACCGCGGGTGTTTCCAGTCCTGCGACTGCGAGCGGCAGCGGAGCGACGAACGGCGCAGTGTACAGCGTCGACATCGACGGCGATGGCAAGCAGGACTTGGTATTCGCGGTCACGAGCGGCGGCAACTATCAGTGGTGGGTGCAACTCGCTACTTCGACCGGATACGGCGCTCCGATGAACACGGGTGCGGTTACTGTAGGCAAGACGGATTTTCTGTTGGACGACTTTGACGCGTCAGGAAGCACCGAGATTCTCGCACCTGTGAGTGGGATCTGGTACGCCTACAAATGGAATGGCACAACCCATCAATTCACGCATACCTCTACCGGAATCTCCGTCGTGGCCGGTGCGTTCTACAGCAGTGTAGACGTGGATGGTGACGGACTCCCTGATCTTGTAGACGCGTCTCAAATCGGTTCAGGTGGCCCAGTTACCATTGGAATCGAATTGAACACTTCGAACTCCAGTTCAATCACCTTTGCGGCCCGCATCGTGAATACTCGAAGTTATGCGAATACGGTGAGTCTCGTGGGCTTGTTCGGAAACAATCAGTTGACCAACTCGTCGGTGCGTCATTTTGATTTTGACGGCGACGGTCGGCAAGATCTTTTGATGGTAGCGTCCATCACTTCACCACGTGGGGGAACTACAATCGGTATCGATGAGTGGCTTTCTCGTGGGACAAGCGCTCCTATAACAGGGGCCGCCTTGGGCGCGAATCCCTCGCCGACACCGACTATCGTTCCTGTCCACTGGAATGACGACGGGTGTACAGACCTTATCGTCGACAGCTATATATATCTATCGCCATGTAACGGCAATGCGCCGCAATTTATTACTTTAGGGGCTAGTCCATCGTTGGCATTGGATTGGGATGGAGACGGACGCACAGACGCTCTGGTGAATGTTGGAGGCACTTGGGAGGTGTACCGTTCGGAAGGCAATACCGTAGCACCCCTAATATCCACAGGTATCGCAGCCGGGAGCGGAACGTGGACAGTGACTGACAAAAACGGTGACGGATTCCATGATCTCGTATATGCGAATTCAGCAGCAAGCAATTCAATCTACTACGGTCTACATAACGGCGCCGGAGTGCCCGCTGATCTCGCGACGTCGTTTAAAGACGGTTACGGAAATTCGGTCAGCCCAACGTATGTCTCGATCATGCAGAGCAACTACTTACCCGATCAATATGCTAACCCAGCGTATCCATACGCGAATTATCTCGTTCCGTTGTACGTGGTCAGCAAAGCAACTTTCAGCGACCCAAGTACCTCTGGAGGTACCTACTATCAGACCTTCTTGTACTCCGCCGCCTGGGTCAATTTGCAAGGCCGCGGCTTTAGCAACTTCTCCCAGGTCCAGACATTCGATTCGCGCACCGCGCTGTATGAGAATGTGAACTACGGCTTCACGTTTCCATATTCCGGAACTGTTGTGGGGGATGGCTTTGGTCAAGCGCCTTGGCCCCCCTGGCCCAACAAGCTCGTCAAGCAGTGGGACTGCACTCAGGATCTCATCACTCTCGATAGCACCGCGAACAATCAGCGATATTTTCCGATCTGCTCGTCGACGAGTCTGTCCCTCTACGAGCTGGGGGGATCGGAAAACCTGGACTTGATTTCAACGACGATTACCAACTACACCTTCGACAACTTCGGGAACGCCACCAACGTTTCGACGACGGTGACCGACAATGATCCGGGATCCCCTTATCTTAACGATAAGTGGACCACCACGACCGTCAACACGATTACGCCCGATACGAACACCTGGTGCCTCAGTTTACCCACTGAAACGACGGTTACGAATTCCAGCACAGCACCCGGCGGCGCCTCGATCACGCGCACCGTCGCCTACAACAATCCGGATTATACGAATTGCCGCCAGACCGAAAAGGTTATTGAACCCAGCAGCGCGACGTACAAAGTAGTTGAGGACTACGTGTACGACACTGCATTCGGAAACTTTGGCAACCTGCATTCCGTTACGGTAACGGGAGTGGGCATGTCGCCGCGCGTGACAACGACAAACTGGACTGCCAACGGCCAGTTTCCTCTAACGATCATCAACGCGCTTTCGCAATCGATTACCCTCGGGTTCGATCCCAATACGGGAATGAAAACCAGCCAGACCGATCTGAACTACACGACGGCGAATCCGCTCAAGATCACGTGGGCATACGATAACTTCGCGCGCGAACTTTCGGAATCTCGGCCGGACGGCACCTCAACCACCTTTTCCTACAATAGCTGTGCCACTAACGGCTGCGTCAACGGCAACAATCACATGACAGTGACGAAAACCGTGCTCAATGTGGGCGGCACGACTCAATCCGTTTCAAACATATACCTCGATTCCCTGGACCGACCGTTGGTGACCAGCAGCACCATGCTGAGTGGCGCGTACGACCGCCGTGAAGTGCAATACGACAATTTAGGTAATGTGCACCAACAAGGGGCGCCTTGCACCTTCGTGTCGTGTGTCAACTATTGGAGCACTAACTACTACGATGGATTGAATCGCCTGACAAAATCGCAGCGACGGATCAGTGCTACCAATAGCACCTTGCAGACGACGATGATTCAATACGCGGGGCGCACGACAACCGTCACCGATCCACAAGGAAAGAACACGACCAAAATAAACTTGGTGACGGGGAGCCTTGGTCGCACGCAGGACCACACTGGCTACTACATCAATTTCAAGTACGACGCGTTCGGGTCGGTGTTGTCGGTAACCGACAGTCTGTCGAACACTCTAAACACCATGACGTACGATTACGGACTTCGCGCCTTCCAACGTACGTCGAACGATGCGGATTTGGGACCGCGTTCCTCGACGTATGATGCGCTGGGGGAACTGACAGCATACTCTGATGCGAAGGGACAGAATTTCTCGGTTCTCTACGACGCGCTTTCGCGGCCCAAGACTCGCACGGAACCCGACCTCACTACCAATTGGACGTGGGGGAGTACAGCGGCCAGCTTCAACATCGGCAAACTTCAAAGTGTCACCGCCGCAAGCTCGGTGGGCACGTATTCTGAAGGGTACGGCTATGACAGTAAAACGCGTTTATCGACCGAGCAAATCACGATTCCGGGAGACGCGACATATACGTACACCAGTACTTACAACACAACGACCGGCCTGCTCGACACGCTGCAATACCCGGTAAGCACCTCCGCCTATCAATTGAAAGTCCAATATGCCTACCAAAACGGTATCTTGCAGCAGATCTCGGACGTGGCTACAGGAACGCACTATTGGACGGCAAATGCAATAAATCCACGCGGCCAATACACGCAAGAGACGCTTGGCAACTCGGTCGTAGTCAGTCACGCCTTGGATGCGGTGACGGGTTGGGTCAGCAGTATTCAAGCCGGCGTCGGCGGGGGGGCTGCGCTGCAAAACAATTCCTATCTTTTCGACGAAGTCGGCAACTTGACGCAGCGCCAGGATAACAACCAAGGCCTGACAGAAAATGTCTATTACGACAACCTCTATCGACTGGACCACACGGTAGGCGACACCAATACGCAGCTGACGTACGACACGATGGGTCGCCTCGCAACGTGGGATGCTTATGGTGGCGTGCCGCCAAATTCAAACGACTACGCGACGCCACAGTCCGGGTGCACGTACTACTCCAATCCGCAGCCACATGCGGTACGTAGGGGAATCGCTGATCCATCACAGCCCAACGACTACACCTCGTATTGTTATGACGCCAACGGCAATATGATCGCAGCTCTTGTAAAATGGCCGGCCACGTATAGTTGGACAAGTTACAATCAACCAAACGTACTGAGTGGAGGCGGCAGTTCGAGCAAGTTCTTCTACGATCATAATCACCAGCGCTATAAACAGATCGCAAGCTATAGCGGATCCCCGGAAACCACGTACTACGTCGGTGGACTACTCGAGAAAATGATCAACTCGAACGGGACGTCATACCGCCACTACGTTCCGGCGGGTAACAACACGATCGTATATACACGCTTGAGTACCGGCACGAACCCCACTTATTACCTCACGAAGGATCACCTCGGCAGTACGGCCGTCATCACCGATTCGAACGGCACATCTCTTGTGAAAGAGCAGTTCTCTGCGTTGGGATGGAACGAAAATTCGGCCGCCCAACAGGCCACCATGGCCACTGTGACGCGCCATGAATTTACCGGCCACGAAGGACTCGACAATGCGGGCCTTTGGATGGTGAATATGAACGGACGTATTTACGTCCCGAGCGGGAGCATGTTTTTATCCCCGGATCCGTTTATTTCGGATCCCGGCAATACGCAAAGCTACAATCGCTACAGCTACGTTAACAATAACCCGCTGACTAACATTGACCCGTCTGGATATTTCAGTCTGGGCGATCTGCTCAATCCATTTTCGAACAGCAATCCGCTCAATCCATTTGGGAATGTGGGGAGAAAGATTGCGGCTTTCCCTTTTACCAGCAGTTTCGCAGCGCTGGAATTTGGAAAAAAGCAAAATGACTCATTACTTCGCGACAATACGTGGTTGCAACCGATCGTGCAGATTGCGGCGTGCTATTGGGGCGGCCCTTTGGCTTGTGATGCATCCTCCGCGTACCTTACACGTCTAAATGGCGGATCGATTGGCCAATCCCTGGTTGCGTTTGTGGTAACTGACGCAAGCGCTGCCGCGTACGCTGAGGTGGGTACGGGGAATTGGGCAACCGATGCGCTTGCGACCGGGGCAATCGGTGGCACCGCCTCTTCACTTACAGGAGGATCGTTTACCCGAGGATTTGAGTTTGCCGCTGCGGGGTCACTAGTTCAGTCAGGATACGAGTATTACGTGCAACACGCGCCTGATTGGGGTTCCGGCCAAAGCTACCCCACACCCAATGTACCGTGCGGGGACCCCCTGTCAAATTGCTATAATTTTACCGACGGCGGACACATACCGGAAGGGGACTATTACAAAAATACTTTTGGTTTCAACCGCATGTTGACTGGTGGTGCTGGCGACTGTTGGGTGCAAAGTGGTCCGTGCAGCAGATTTTTTGACCAGATACCTGGCCTTCAGGCGGTTTCGCAACTACATGACACATGGATGAATATGCTGCCTTCGAGCTTTAATTTTATTTCGATGCCCTTTGCGGCAGGACTCAGCTACGGTGCGCTTGTGGGTGGTAGTTACTACTTGGTTCCGATGCTCAACGTTGGCCATCATTGAAATGAATTTGGAACCAAGGGCGAGGTGGGGTGAAAATCTCATGTGTATTCGCTTGGCACGAAGAACCTTGCGATCGCTTCTTGTTATTACAGGCGCGATGTTGATTGGCGGCTGTTGTCCGGGGGGTAACTGCGACCATGCATTCCGACCGAATTATGAAGCTCGGCATCGAGTGTTCGTAGAAGATCTTAATGCTTGGATAGGCCGGCCCTTCAATGATGTCTGCTTAAGCGAAGGTAGGTGCCCTCCGCAAACACTAGAGTCCGGTCTGATTAGATACACCGCAGTGGACTGGCGACCCTGGATGAAAGGATGCACGTTTTGGTACGACGTGGATCCCACGACACGAATCGTGAAGGCGGTTGGGTATAAAGGAAGCGACACAGAGTGCTCGGTTGGGCCTTTGCAGTAGCGGATCTCGATAGCCTCTGCAGATAGACAGAAGCTATCGACAATAGAGAAACAAACAATTGGATTCTCTGAGCTACCGCGCATGTAATTCCGCGCGGGTTGTGAGGTGACCGGAATAGAACCGGCAAGCGGGAAGCGAGCGACCATGACGCTACGGGAATTACGCTATTTGGTGGCTCTGGCGAATCGTGGGCATTTCGGGCGCGCTGCCGAGGACTGTCATGTATCCCAACCCACGTTGAGCACTCAGATCCGGAAGCTCGAGGAATATCTCGGGCTGACCCTGATCGAGCGCAACGCGAAATCGTTCGCGTTTACCCCGACAGGGCAGGATGTCGTTGAGAAAGCTCGGCGGATCGTGACCGAGGTTGATGCGCTGTTGTCATCCGCGCGGACTCCGCAGAGGCCTTTGACCGGCCCACTCAACTTGGGCGTGATTCCGACACTGGCGCCACACTTCCTGCCGCGACTATTGCCGCTCGTCAAGAGCCACTATCAACAGTTGCAACTCGTGGTGCACGAGGACCTGACCGGGCACCTGTTGGAGCGGCTGAGCGGCTATCAAATCGACGCGGCCTTGCTGGCGCTGCCTTTGGACGGCGAAGATTTCGAGGAATATCCGTTGTTCGATGAGCCGTTCTGGTTTGCTTGTCCGACGCGGCATCCACTGGCCCAGTCGAAGGGCGTTACTGAAGCCGATTTGATCGGGGAGCCAATGCTGCTGCTGGCCGATGGGCATTGCCTGCGGGGTCAGGCGCTGGCCGCCTGTGGGCGAGGGGTGCCGCGGGCTTTGGCTGCACCTTGTTGCCTGCGCTGGCGGCGCGCCCGCCGCAGGGGCCGGAGCCGTCCTTCGTCGTCCGGCCTTTGCAATCCGCCAATGCCAGCCGGCGCATCGGTCTGGTCTGGCGCCGAGGTTATCCTAAGGCGACAGACCTTGCGTTGCTCGGCGAACTGGTAAGGGCCAATCCGCCGAGCGGTACGCATGCCGTCTTGGCAGAACGACGCGCGTTGGCCAACACCCGCGCGTTGGCCAACAGCAACTAGCGTTTCAGTCAGCGCTTGCCGTAGTCCAACGGTACCCCCTTGCGTTGCGCAATGATGTAGGCCTCCAGCGCCCGCATCTTGGGATCGTCGGGCGCCAGCACCTTGCCGCGCACCGGGTGCTCGATGCACCAGTTGATCATGTCGCGCAGCAGCGCGACGCGGCCCAGCTGCGGTTGGAACTTGGGATAGGATTCGGGGTGCGTGTTGGCCGCCCGCGGATGGCACATGTCGCAGGACACGGCGATCTCGCTGCCGAGTTCGTCGCCGCTGTGAAAGACTTTGGAACCGTACACCGCGGTTTTATAGGTCTCGTTTTTCCACACCTGCACGTCCTGTTGCGTCACGGTTCCGTAGGTGGAGGACTGGCCGGTGCCGACCAGCTTGGAATTGTCAGCCGGAGTCACGACCTGGTGAGCATCCACCTCTTCCTGCACCCACTTGCTGTCCGGGTTGGTTGCCTTCCATTGCGCCATCAGGGCATCGGAAATCTTCTGACCCTCGGCACGGGTCTTGGGTGCGTCGTTCGATACCTGCACCGTGGTCTTGTTGTCGCACAGCTTGACCGTTTTGCTGCCGGAAGCCGGTGTCGTCGGCGACTGCTGCGGCGTCGAGCTCTGACTATCGGCTTTGGCGGCTAGCGTCGAGGCCACCACGATCAGTGCTAGAAAGCTGGAATTGTTCATGGCATTGCTCCGATCGAGTCCAATCAATAACTGGCGAGGGTGGGCGCGACGGGGACATCGCTCTTGCCGCCGCTGCTCAAGTAGCTGGCCTTTACCTGCATGGGATTGCGGTTCCACAGGTTGTAGAGCTTGTCGACGAGGCCGTCCGGGTGCACCGTGACCGACCCGTCGCCGAGGCCGTCGTTCGAATCGAAGGGATTGGGGCGATTCATCTGCACGGTCAGCGCCGGCAAACCCTGCGGGGCGTAGGGCCAGGGCCACGCGGTGGAAAGCATGCCGTGGAACTGGATATTGCCTATGCGATTGGTCAGCACCTGATGAGTATGTCCGTGCAGCACCGTGACGCGATCGAAGCGCTGCAACAGTGCCTGTACGTCTTCTGCATCGTCGGTCCAGAAATTCCAAGGGCGATACAGCTTGTAGAGCGGCGAGTGCGAGAACACGATCAGCGGCGTCGACTTCGCTACCTTCTCCAGGTCCTTCCTCAGCCACTCGCGTTGCGCTGCTCCCACTTCGAAGGCGCTTTGCACGGCGTTATCGAGACCTGCCACGGTGTGCATGCGCTCCGCCGGGCTCATGGCGCGCGCGGTCCAGAAATCCTTTTCCTGCACGCTCATCAGCACCACGATGTGCACCCCCTTGTGGTCGAAGCTGTAGGTTTGGGGGCCGAACAGCTCATTCCAGCGGTGGCCCATGTCGAAGAACCAGTCGTGTTCGCCGACCATCATGTGCACCGGCGCCTTGAGGCTCTTCAGTATCTGCGCGCCCAAATCGAGTTCCTCCTTGCGTCCAAGCTGCGCGAGATCGCCGCCGAAGAACACGAAGTCGGGCTGCGGATCGAGCCGGTTGACATCATCGACCGCGCGCAGCAGCTGCCTCACGAAGCGCTCGTTGGTCTTCTTGACCTATAGATGCGAATCCGAGATATAGGCGAAGGTGAAGCCTTGGGAGCCGCCGCCCTCCGCGGCATAGGCGACATTGACCGGCAGGAAGCTGTGGAAGTGATTGGACACGCCTGCTGCCACCGCCGCGGCCGCGGCGCCCGTCGATACCTTGAGAAAGCTGCGCCGGTCGAGATTGTGCAGGCCGCGGAACAGCGTCTCGCGCTCTTCCAAATGGCGCGTCTCGACGCTCTTGATGTGGGGTATTTTCGCGTTGTCGTTCATGATGCGGCTCCGTATTACTTCAGGCCCGCCGGGCCCATAACTCGCTGCTCGAAAGGCAGCATGTCGCGGTGCGCCAGTGCATTGTCGCGAAACGGTCGGTTTTTCGCTGCAAGCAGCTGCTGCTCGCGGAACGCCGCTTCGTTCTGTGCGGCGAATCGCCTGTCAGTCAGAGAGAATAGAAAGGCCACCACGTCGTTGATCTCGTTCTCGCTCAGGTTCAAGGGTTCGATGCCTCCGTCCAAGTAGGCATTGGTCTCGCCGCCCTTGTTGTAGTGGTCCATCACGTCCCACAGGGTGTGCAGGGAGCCGTCATGCATGTAGGGCGCAGTGAGTCCCACATTGCGCAGCTGTTCCGTCTTGAAACTGCCGATGTCTTCGCGCTGCTTGGTGACGAGAAACCGCCCCAGCTCCGACATATCGGTTTGAATCGCCAGCTTGTCCAGCGCCTCGGTATCGTTGCTTTGATTGAGTATGCCGAGCGCCTGGCTGGCCAGTGCCTCGAAATTCTGTTTGCGCGCCGACACGCCGATATTGTGGAAACGATTGTCGGTGCCGAGCGGATTCGAAGAGTTGATCATGTGGCAGCTGACGCAGCGCGCTTTGCCGTTGAACAGCGCAAGGCCGCGCTGCGCGCCGGCCGACAGAGCCGTGCCGTCGCCGGCGGCAAAGCGGTCGAACGGCGCATCGAGAAAGATCAAGGTGCGCTCGAAGCTGGCGATGGCGCGGCCGAGATCGTCATAGTTCGGCGCGCGGCCGTAGGCTTTCATGAAGAGACCCGCGTAGGCGGGATCGGTGTTGACGGCGGCCATGGCGCTGGCGGCGTCCGGATGCCCCATCTCGATGGGATTGAGAATCGGCAGCTTGGCCTGTTCCTCGAGCGTCGGCGCGCGGCCGTCCCAGAACTGGCTTTGCAGCAGCGCCGCGTTCATCGTCGTCGGTGCACTGCGTTTGCCGAGGTGATCGCCGATACCTTCCGATACGCTGCGATGGTCGGTGAAGCCGCGGCTGACGTCGTGGCAGGTGGCGCAGGACAGCGTGCCGTCTTTTGACAGGCGAGTATCGAAGTACAGCTTGCGGCCCAGGGCGATGCGTTCCGGGGTCACTTCATTGCCCGGAGGCACATAGATGGTCGCCCAGGCCACCGGGTCGATGCCCGGCGGGGGTGTGGTAAGCCCGGTGATGAGCTGATCCAGGCGCTGCTGCTGGGCTTGCATAGGCATCGCGCCATGCGGCGCGGTTGCCGGCTCCGCGGCTACGCTCTGCGCGCCGCGCGCCGCCATCGCCAGGCAAATCAGTAGCGCCCTGCAAGACGGGCGTACCCAGTCTGATTTGTTCATGCTTCCCTCCCAAGTGGTTGCGCGAGGCGGCAGAGTGCTCGTCTGAGGGAGCGGTTCCCAATTGAATGTTTGAATGATGACGATAGGGTTTGGCTATGCAGGGCATCCGGCGCGTCGGAACCGAGAATTGGAGTGATGGGTCACGCCACGCGGGTAGCTTCAACTCTTTGATTTAGTTAAGCTCGCCGCCTCATGAATACCGCACTAGATGGTCTCGGCGTCGAAAAGGTCCATGTCTGGCGCGGCGATCGTCATGTGCTGAGGGGCGTGAGCCTTAACTTGAGACCCCGGCAGCTTCTGCACGTCTCAGGCCCGAACGGGAGCGGCAAAACCACCTTACTGCGCGTTGTTTGCGGCTTGCTTCGGCCGGAACAGGGGCTGGTATCGTGGTTGGGGCAGTCGATCTCGGGCATCAGGGTTGAATATCAGGCCGCCCTGGCGTACGCCTCGCACGAACCGGCGCTGAAAGCCGATTTGACCGCTTTGGAGAATTTACGCTTCGCCGTCGGACTGAAACGTCGAGTCACGGTGGGCGAATTGCGGGCCAGCTTGGATCAGACCGGAGTCGCGGCTTGCGCCGATTTGCCGGCGCGCGTGTTGTCGGCAGGTCAACGCCGCCGCGTCGCCATGGCGCGGGTTCTGGCGATGAGCGCCTCCTTGTGGTTGCTGGATGAGCCGTTCACCAATCTGGACGCCGAGGGCAGCGATTTGCTCCGGAGCCTGCTGCAATCCCATGTGGAACGGGGCGGATTGGCGCTGGTCGTGGCGCATCACGACCTGAAACTGGACTGCAATGTGCACCGCTTGGAACTCACCGCATGAACGTCGGTGCCTGGGAGGCCATGTTTCTGATCGTGCGTCGTGAACTGTGTCTCAGTTTCCGGCGCCCGGATCAATTGTTGCAACCTTTGGTGTTCTTTTTGATCGTAACTACATTGTTTCCCCTGGGCTTGAGTCTGCAGTTGTCGCTGCTGCGAGACATGGCGCCGGGTGTGCTTTGGGTAGCGGCGCTGTTATCGTCTCTGCTATCGCTGGATGCGCTGTTCAAAAGCGATGCGGACGATGGCACTTTGGAGCAGCTGGCGCTCTCCGGGCAGGGACTGACGCTCATCGTGGTTGCCAAAACCTTCGCGCATTGGTTGGTCACGGGAGTGGCGCTGGTTCTCGCATCGCCGGTCGTCGGGACCGCCCTGGGTATCCCGGTCAGTGCATTTGCGACCATGATGCTGAGCTTGGGCTTAGGTACGCTGACCTTGAGTTGGCTCGGCGCCATCGGTGCGGGCCTTACGGTCGGGGTGCGGCGCGGCAATGTGCTCTTGTCCCTGATCGTGCTGCCGCTCGCCATGCCGTTGTTGATCTTCGGCGCCGGCGCAACGGATAGGGCTATATCAGGCGTGAGTCCGACGGGAGCACTATATTTTCTCGCGGCGCTTTGTGTGTTCACGTGCACGCTGGCGCCGTTCGCCGCAACCGTGGCGTTGCGCATCACGCTCGAATAAGGGTTGGAAAATCGACATGTGGACCTGGTTTTACAAGCTCGCATCTCCGCCGTATGTCTACGGCGCTGCGGCGGCTCTTGCGCCATGGTTCTTGGGATCGGCCGCGATCACCATCGCTTACGGGCTCGTGGCCGGATTGGTGTTCGCACCTCCCGATTACCAGCAGGGCGATGCATTTCGCATCATTTACGTGCATGCGCCGAGCGCGTGGATGTCCCTCTTCGCCTACAGCAGCATGGCGATTGCGGGGGCAATCGCTCTCATCTGGCGGATCAAGATGGGTCATGCGGTGGCAGCCGCGTCGGCGCCCATCGGCGCCTCCTTCACTTTGCTGGCATTGGTGACCGGTTCGCTCTGGGGCCGGCCGATGTGGGGTACTTACTGGGCGTGGGATCCGCGACTCACCTCGGAACTGATCCTTCTGTTTCTCTACGTCGGCGTGATGTCGCTGCGTACGGCATTCGAGGATCCGGCCCGGGGCGACAGAGCCGCCGCGCTCTTAGGGATAGTCGGGGCGGTGAATGTGCCCATCATTCACTATTCGGTCCTGTGGTGGAACTCACTGCATCAGGGCGCGACGGTCGCCAAGCTGGGCAAACCCGAGATGCCGGGCAGCATGCTGTGGCCCTTGCTATCGATGCTGCTCGGCTTCATGTTGTTCTTTGGCGCGGTGTTGTGCATGCGCTTGCAAGGCGAAGTCCTCAATCGAGAGCGGCAGGCCAAGTGGGTGCGGGAGGCGATCAAATCGTGAGCAATGGGTTCTGGTCCATGGGCGGGTACGCGCGCTACGTGTGGCCCTGCTTCGCGTTTGCGTGCGTGGTTCTCGCGTGGAATCTGTGGGCCGCGCGGCGCTATCATGCTGCGGCGCGCCTGCGGGCTGCGCGTGCCCTGGCCACGGCGGCGGGTGTGGGACCATGACCCCGCGCCGCAAACGCCTGCTGGTTGTGCTCGGTATCGTGGGCGGCGTCGCCGCCTCGGTGTCGCTGGCGTTCATGGCCTCGCGTGAGAACATCATGTTCTATTACGACCCCAGCCAGGTCGTCGGGGGTAAGGCGCCCCTGGCGAAGCGCTTTCGCATCGGCGGCATGGTCGTGAAGGGGAGCGTCACACGCAAGCCGGGCGATTTGGAAGTTCGATTCGTGCTGACCGACTTCGCACACCAGGTTCCAGTGGAATATACCGGCGTGCTGCCGGATCTGTTTCGCGAAGGGCAGGGTATCATTGCGCACGGCACGATGAGTGCGAACGGCGCCTTCGTCGCCGATGAGGTGCTCGCCAAACATGATGAGAAGTACATGCCGCCCGAAGTAGCGGCCTCGCTGAAGAACAAGGCTGCGCAGGCTCCGGCCGGCAGCGCGCCGGCCGCCAACAGTGCGCCCGCCGGTGGGCCGACCACCTAGGCGGCGGGAGTATCGCGCAATGGCACCGGAATTAGGGGTTTTTTCACTCATCCTGGCATTCGTCCTGAGCCTGTCGCAGGCGTTCTTCGGCCTCGCGGGTGCCTGGCGCGGCAGGCCTGTGTGGATGGCCGTGGCGCGTCCGGCGGTGACCGGACAATTCGTGTTCGTCGTCATGGCATTTGCCTGCCTGGTGTATTCCTTCGTCAATAACGATTTCTCGGTCCTGTATGTGGCGCGCAACTCGAACTCGGAGCTGCCGCTGTTCTACAAGGTAGCGGCGCTGTGGGGCGCGCATGAGGGCTCGCTGCTGCTGTGGATTTTAATTCTGTCCATTTGGAGCGTCGCGGTCGCCGCGTTCAGCCGCCAGTTGCCTTCGAGTTTTTCCAGCCGCGTGCTGGGAGGGATGGGTCTCATCAGCGGCGGTTTCATGTTGTTCACGCTGTGGACCTCCAATCCCTTTCTGCGCTTGATACCCGCCGCGTCGGACGGTGCCGATTTGAATCCCGTCCTGCAGGATTTTGCGCTGGCGATCCATCCGCCGATGCTCTACACCGGCTATGTGGGGTTTTCGGTGGCCTTCGCGTTCGCCATCGCCGCGATGCTGGAAGGACGCCTCGATCAGACCTGGGCTAAATGGACTCGGCCCTGGACCATTTTCGCGTGGCTGTTTCAGACCATCGGCATCGCGCTCGGCAGTTGGTGGGCCTATTACGAACTCGGCTGGGGCGGGTGGTGGTTCTGGGACCCGGTCGAG
>WNFI01570862.1_pt1 | contig 39289 bp, 35 predicted proteins | sample 5400471 | NCBI WGS metagenome assembly WNFI01 (sample SAMN13153348, study PRJNA577476) | soil metagenome | isolation source: 100 cm saprolite on Douglas fir-dominated hillslope | place: USA:California | collected 2013-09-17 | reverse complement strand
AGCATCACGGGCGGACATTGCGACAACAATATGCTGCCTTCGGAATATCACGCCACCAGTGACGGCGTAGCCGACGGCATCGCCGCAGTGCAGCACAAGGTGCGTGAGAACATTAAGTACGGTGCCGATCTGATCAAAGTGTGCGCGACGGGTGGAGTGCTTTCGCTGGGGGACAATCCGCAGCACTCGCAGTACACACTTGAGGAGATGAAAGCCATTGTTGCGGACGCGCACCGGCTGGGCAGGAAGGTCGCTGCACACGCGCATGGGGCCGAGGGAATTCGTTGGGCGGCGGAAGCTGGCGTGGATTCGATCGAGCATGGCTCTTACATCGACGACGCGGCGATCGCGGCCATGAAGGAGCACGGCACATATCTTGTGCCGACGGTCTACCTCGGCGATTGGATGTTCGAGCACGCAGAGGAAACGCACATGCCCCCTCCGCTGCTGGCCAAAGCGCACGACGTGATTCCCGCGGCGCGTAAGAACATCGCGCACGCATTTTCCAGCGGTGTGAAAGTTGCCTTTGGCACGGACGCCGCGGTCTATCCCCATGGCTTGAACGCACACGAGTTTGCCGTGATGGTGCGGCTAGGGCTGACCCCTTTGCAGGCGATTCAGGCTGCGACGATCAATGCTGCGGACTTACTGGGATGGTCGGGCAAAGTAGGAAGCCTCGAGCAGGGAACATGGGCGGACATTGTCGCTGTGGATGGCGATCCGATCAAGGACGTGACCACGCTGGAGCGCGTGAAGTTTGTGATGAAAGGCGGCGAAGTGGTGAAGAACGAGTATGGGAAGTAACGTCAGACTTCATGGTAATGGCTAAATGGCATATGGGTTCCAGTTTCGGAAAACCCGATATTGGAGTGCCGCTACGCTTCAGAACTCATTGACACTTAGGGGCAATGAGTGTAATGGCGAAATCCCGGCAGCTGATACCCGTGTCGCTCACAATCACACGTCTGAACAACTCTACGTTGGAGCCCCGCTCTCGCAATGAATTCACGGCAAGACTTGGAAGTTCTGATTGCTCGTCAAGTTTCTCCTCGGAGTTGTAACGACTACGGGCCCGGTGGTTGCGCTTGTCGGAACGACGGCGGTCATGTAGGTGTCGGAAGCCGCGCTGAAACTCGTCGCGGGAACGCCGTTGAAAGTAACAGAAGTCGCCGCAGTTAAATGCTGCCCGAGAATTTGGACGGTGGCTCCGATTTTGCCGGAAGATCGCACGAACGCGACGAATCCCATGTCTAGTGAGTAGATGCTGCCGTACCCAAATTCTCCGCCGGAATTGGTAGTACCGTAGAACATACCGTTCGTATGCTGTAGCGGAACACCACGTGGAACTCCGCCGTCGATGAAGCTGTACAGTTGTGTGTAAACCCCGCCCAGTGTGATACGGTAAATTGTTCCTCGCTGCGAGTCCCCTCCGTATTCCGCAGTTCCATAAAAATTTCCATCGGTCCCCTGCGTTAAGCCTCCAATTGGATTCTGCCCGTCGCCGATTGTGCCGCCGAAATTGTGGAGGACGGTAAATTCGCCGGTGCGCTGATCGAATCTAAATACGGTGCCGAAGTTATAGGTGCCACCGATCGCTGCTGTCCCGTAAAAATTGCCGTCGGAAGCGTGTATCAGACCGCTTGCATAACTCCCAGCGCCTTCGCAATGGAAGCTATGCACGGCCTTAAGGGAACCTGATGTGGTGAGCACAATAACTGAGCCGCAATTAAAGGAACCACCCTGAGTGGCAGCGATGTATAAATTCCCGTTCGTGGACTGAACAATCGGCGTATACGGCGCGAATCCGTGTTCGGCATCGAAAGTAAAAATCGTCGAAAACTGACCGGATGGAGTGAATTTGTATAAGACGGACTCCTCACTGTTGAAGGTAGACCCATAAGTCACACCGTATAAATTGCCATCGCTTCCCTGAGTCGGAGGAACTATGGGATTCCCGCCATCCGCCTTGCCGGTAAAATCATGCAGTAGGGTGAATGTTCCAGCGGGACTGAGACTGAACAGCACTCCGTCGCTGTATGCACCTCCGTATGACGTGGTTCCGTAAAAATTTCCATCGCGTGCCAGGGTCAATCCCATTGGCGCCCCGGCACCGTCGCTGACGTCGAAGGTGTGGAGGACACTGAAATAATTTAGGGTCGGGTCAAAGCGGAACACTGTCCCTACTCCATTGGCCCCGCCTGCTTCCGCCATACCATAAAGCCCGCCAGTACGGCCCTGCATTAGGGAACCATATTCTGGAAACGTTCCATCCGCACTGTTGAAGCTGAAGACCGTATTAACTGTTTGCGCGCATACCGGAACGAACATGAGGAGCAGACAAGAAACCAAAGTGGTCACGGACCATCGTAAAAGAGACACCCTGAGACTCCTTATCTGTAGCTCGGATTCGCTGCGAGGAGCGTCAAAGGCTCGATCATACGCTCGCAGACAGCGGCACGAGAGAGGTAAGCCACGGGGAGGAGTTTCTCGTCGGCAAGAGAACTATATTGCACCGCGCGGGCACGGTCAATGTGCAGGGAACTTGCGACCGGAGCGACACCTGTTCACTTGGCGTTGTTGGTCAACCATCGCGGCGCGCTTGCTCGGTGACCCAGTCGGTCCAGTAGGAGGTAGCGCCGCTGGCTATCAATGAGACTTTGCCGGTCACAGCATCCACAAAATTTTCAATCAGCGGTATGTGCACATTGGAGTGCACAGGTAGACTCTCTCGCCCACCGGGGTAAATTAGATCCGGACCGTTCAGCGGACTCATTTCCATTTCGCCTTCGGTGCCACGTATGCGGCATTCGTCGCGCGAGACTTTGGAGTGCCAGCGCACATCGACAATACCGCGAACTCTGCTTTCATATTCGATCATGGCAGTGGCGTTGTCTTCGACGGCATAGCGGTGCACTACGTTAGAAAGTTGACCTGTCGCACGCAGCGGCTTGCCGAATAAGAAATTCAGCACGTCGATGCGATGCGATGCAACGTCGAACAGCGGTCCGCCCCCGGCTTTGGCGGGATCGACTAGCCAACTGCGGCTCCCTTGACCATCGAACCATGCGTGGCAGGTGAGTTCTGCAAGCACGGGCTTGCCGATGACGCCAGCTTCGAGTAGCTGTTTCGCACGCACGATCTTAGGATAAAACCGCCGATAGTAGGCGGCGCCAAGAGTCTTGCCGCTCTCTTCCGCGGCCTGAACCATCGCGCGAGCCTCAGCCTCATTCATGGCCATGGGCTTCTCGCACAACACATGCCTGCCAGCGCGGAGTGACTGAATCGTCTGTGGCGCGTGCAAAAACACAGGTGTGCCGACATACACTGCATGCACCTCGGGATCGGCGAGGGCTTCGTCGAGAGTTCCCCAGACGCGGGCACCGTCGTACTTTGCCGCCTTGGCGGGATCGCGGGTAACGAGGCCGTACAAGCGGCTTCGAGGCTCGGACTGAATGGCGGGAATCACACGCCGCGTGACAATATCGCCGATTACGGTTTCTTAGGGGCGATCGCGTCCTTGGCGGCCTTGGCGACGCGAAACTTCACGACGGTCTTGGCCTTGATCTGAATGGGTTCACCAGTCTGCGGGTTGCGTCCCACGCGGGCCTTGCGGTGCGCCTTTACCAGACGGCCGAGGCCGGGCACAACGAAGATGCCGTTCTTTTTTGTTTCCTTGATGGCGGTGTCGGCAAGGTGCTCCAGGAACGCCGCCGCGGTTTTGTTAGGGAGCTCGGTTTTCTCGGCCAGGTGCCGAATGAGCTGAGTCTTGGTCAAACCTGCAGCCATACTTCCTCCTCGTAAAATCGATTTATTACCAGCGAACGTAATCTTATATCACTGGTCCTGTGGAAAACACCCATATTTTATGCGGGTTCGGTGATAGATGTATACAAGAAAGGTCCATTTTATGCGGTTGATCGCATTCGTACATTCCAAAATGGGCATGAAACGCGTACCTGCATGGTTACTGACGAGGGCGATTTCGCTACAAAGGCCGAAAGTCTCTTTGCTTGCTCTTCCAATTGCAATAGCATGGCACGGGCTAAGGGAGTGCATCATGAAAAGGCAATCGCAACTTCGGGGCTCGGTTTCACAGATACAAACTCGCGTTGCGTGTGCCGCCGCAATAAGTTCCGCTCTCGCTCTGGTGTTACTCATCGGAGCGACGCTATCGGCTCAGGCACAGACTTTCAGCACGCTTTACAACTTCACCGGCAACGGGGACAGTGCCAATCCTTTCGCTGGGTTGGTTCGTGATACTGCTGGTAATTTGTATGGCACGACTATCCACGGCGGCGCCTATGGCTACGGAACCGTCTACAAATTGGACATCGCGGGCAACGAGACGGTTCTGTACAGCTTTGCGGCTTATCCCGATGCTGAGTTTTCTTGGGCACCTCTGATTCTGGACGCGGCCGGAAATCTCTACGGCAGCACCTTCGACGGCGGTGCGCTGCAACAGGGGGCGATCTTTAAACTGGATACCACTGGGCAAGAAACCGTGTTGTACAGCTTCGCGCAATGGACCGGGAAGCACCCCATCGGAGCTCTGGTTCGAGACTCGATGGGAGATATCTACGGCGTTACCAGCTCAGGCGGCGCATCAGGGCACGGGGCGGTGTTCCGTTTGAATCCCACTGGCAAAGAGGCTAAATTGCACAGCTTCACTGGTATCGACGGGTCGGGACCTGCGGGAGGAATAGTCCGGGATGAATCGGGGGGGTGCATATCATAGTGGAACTGTCTTCAAACTGGACACAACCGGCGCTCTTACCGTGCTACACACCTTCACGAACGGCGCGGACGGACGATACCCTAACGCTGACTTGATCCGGGATTCGAGCGGGAATCTCTACGGCGTAACCGGTGGGGGCAGAATATCCTATGGAACGGTTTTCAAGGTAGACGCAGCGGGAGTCGAGACGGTGTTATACGATTTCACCAACGGCGCGGACGGAGGATATCCCGACGGTGGTCTGGTCCGGGATTCGGCCGGCAATCTCTATGGAACTACCGGCGGCGGTGGGACCGCTGGCTTAGGAACTGTGTTTAAGCTGGACACTCAGGGCACGGAGACTGTGCTGCACTCCTTCACTGGAACCGACGGACAAGTCCCCCAGGGCGATTTGATTCAGGATTGGGCAGGCAACCTATACGGCACCACCCTAGAGGGCGGCACCAGCGACGGGGGAACCATATTCAAACTCACTCCGTAGCTGCTGCAGGAACACTACGGAGTAGATCCGCTTTTACTCGATCTTCAGCTCCTCGACCAGGGCGCGCTGCACTTTGCGGCATTGCTCCGGACTGAGCTTTTTTCCGTTCGAGGTGAGATAGAACGTGTCGATGGCCATCTGGCCTTCGGTATCGATCAACGCGATTTCGATATTGCATTTCTCGTCGGACAGGCAGGACGCGATGCGATGCAGCAGCCGCGGACGATCCTGTGCGATCACCTGCACCAGCGTGCTCGCTGAAGAACTTGAGTCGTCAAACTCAATCTTCGTTTCCACTCTTACCTTTGCGATAGCACCTTTTTCCGCGCGCTGCCGGTCGCGCAGCATACGGTCAAGGTCGGCCTCGCCCATCAGCACGTCGGTGACGCTGCGTTTGAAGCGTTCCCACTCGGAAAGATTCAATTCAAGGGTGCGAAACCGATCGGTAAAAAATAGAGTATCCACAACCGTTCCCGCTTCGTTGGAAAACGCATTGGCCTTGACGATGTTCATGCCCCACGCCGCCAGCACGCCGGCCAGAGTGGCGAAAAGCGCGGGGCGATCTTTGGTAACAAGGGTTAATTCGTACCAATGGCGTCCGCGCTTCAGATCGATCTGCATGGGATGAGCGCCCACTTCTTCCGACATTTGCAGGTGGCGCATCACCTCTTCCGCGCTATGAACCAACAGGTAACGCTGCGGAAATCCTTCGAGAAACCCCTTGAACTTGCTGCTGGTGACTGAAGCCAGAAGGCGCAGGCGTGCCAGCTTCTCATCGTTGACATCAGCCCGCACACGCTGGTCGGCGCTGCGGTTCAGGTGATTCTCTGTCGCGATGTAAAGCTGCCAAACGTTCTCGGCTTTCCATGGGGTAAGCGCTTCAGGATTTACCGCCTTGATATCCGCATAGGTGAGCAGGCATAGCATCTTGAGCCGTTCCGGCGTTCCGACCTTTTCGGCAGTGGCCGCAATCGTCTCGGGATTGAAAATATCGCGCCGCAACGCCGCCGAGAGTTCCAGATGGTTGCCGATGAGAAAAAGAACCACTGCACGTTCGGCGGGATCCATATCCAAACGATCCATGCAGCGCTCGGCGATCTCCAGGCTGGCCCCTACGTGACCTACCCCAGGCACACCTTTTCCTGTGTCATGGAGAAGAAGCGCGAGGTAGAGCAGTTGCGGGTCTTCCAGTTCGCCGAGCAATTCAGCGTAGCGCTTGTCCCATTCCGATTGCGATTGTTTCAGCCGGTGCAAACTCTCGATAGCGAGAAAGGAGTGCTCATCCACCGTGAAGCGATGATAGAAATCGCGCACGACCAGTGCGTCAATGGGTTTCAGTTCGGGCAGTAGCAGCGTCAACAGGCGCAGAGAGTGCATGGCGCGCAGCGCGTCTGCGGCATGCGGCTGCAATAAAGTTTCCTGCAAGTAGAGCCAGAGTTCCGCTCCGCGCGGCGGCATCGACGCCAGCGCGGGAATCGCCTGTTCGACTCGGTATTCCGTGGTCGCGCTTAACTTTAGCCCGTGATGGGCCATGAAGTGAAACATTCGGAGCAGGACTTCGGAGTCCTGCAACGCCGATGGTTGCTGCAAGAAGATCAATCCATCGACCACCGAAAAGTCGGGCGTCGACAGGCGTGAACGCCAGCTCTGTACTTGCCGGTATAGCGAAGACCAAGCTTCGGGAATTTCTTCAAGTAGCTGCGTCACCGTGCGATGCACGATGCGTGCGTGCCCGAAGTAAATTCGCATCCAGTCGGCGGGAGACAGTTCGGCTGAATCCGCAGCTCCAATCTTTCGCGCGGCGGCTTCATCCTGAGCCTCCCAGCTCAGCGAGTTATCGTCGCGGCCGTGGCGGAAGTGCAGAAAGCAGCGTGCTGACATCAGAAAATCCAATGCAGTTTCGAGTTGCTTGCGCACGGGAGCGCGCAACGAGCTTGCATCGGGCCAGTCGCGCAGCTTGTCCATGGCTGAAATCAGGGCAAGCCAGCACGCTACGTTATAGTCGCGCAGTCCGCCCGGAGCTTCTTTGATATTCGGCTCCAAGTGAAAAACGGTGAGCCCATATTTTGTGTGGCGCTCGCGCGTGACCTCCGACAGTCCTTGCAACAGAGCGTGCGATTCCCGGGCCACAAGCTTGGGAATTAATTTGTCGTGCAGTCGACGGAATAAGTCCGGATCGCCCGCCAGATGGCGGCAATCGAGCAGCGAGATTGTGAACTCAGTATTGTTGGGGTCGAAGCGATCACACTCGGAGAGCAGCCGCGAAGCCGGACTCAGCTTCAGTCGGAGATCCCACAACTCCTGCGAAAAGCGCCGCACAGGATCTTTAAAAGCTTGCTCGGTCTGGCGGTCGCCAAATAAAAACAGCAGGTCAATGTCGGAATAGGGGAAGAGCCATCCGCGGCCGAATCCGCCGGTGGCTAGGAGCGCGAAGTTCGCGGGGCCGTTTTCTTCCGCAGAAATAACATCCAGCCACAGACGACGCAGGACGTCTTCCACCAGCCGTGTACGTTGCGCTACGGCAGCGCGACCGTCACCGGTGGCCTCAAAATCGCGCTGAATGTTTGCCGATTGCTCGTTCAGGACCTCGCGTAGTTCGCCGATAAGTGAGGACGCAGCCGTCATGGAAGGGCATCAACCGTAGATTCTCGACAACAATGAAAACAGGCTGCTCTGGCCCTTGAAGGCCGTTCCCATACTTTTGATTCAACGGTCCGGCATTTATTCGGCTGCCCTCGAGGACAACTAATCCCCAATTTCACAGAGCCCCTTCGCCACGCTCGTCGTTGCGGATTCGGATCGCTTCATCAATGCGTGACAAGAAAATCTTGCCATCGCCGATCTTTCCGGTACGCGCGGCTCCCAGGATGGCTTCCACGGCCTTGTCCACCAAAGCATCGGGGAGCACCATTTCCAGTTTCGTCTTCGGGATCAGGTCCACACTGTATTCCCGCCCACGGTAGACCTCGGTGTGCCCCTTCTGGCGCCCATGGCCGCGGACCTCACTCACCGTCATGCCTTCCACGTTGACCGCCTGCAAGGCACTTTTCACGGCTTCCACCTTGGAATTTTGAATGATTGCTTCGATTTTCGTCATGTCGTTTGCATCCTGTTCGTTGGGTTCACGCCGTCAGCGATCTCGATTGGCCTGCTAAGTGTTTTCTGCAACTGAGCCAGCGTTTCCCTCATAGTAATCCTCTTGGACAAACCGGAAGAGTTCAAGCGTCCGATTTTGCATTTCAGAATTCGGCGCGCGACGGTCCACAAGACCGTCTCACTGTATCGTCCGCGACACCGCCACGGAAATTGAAACTATTTATCGTGCTTATCAGGTTTTGTTATTTCGAGGCGAGGACGAACCCCCTGTTTGCGGCCCAGCTACTTGGCAGGTTTCTGCGGCTCGGGCGGAGCCGGAGGTTTGGCAAACTTCGCATCATCCACTGAGACGTTTTGTTGCACGTCAGTCACCTGGATGGTAAAACGCCCACTAGGCCGGGCCAGCATCCATCGGTACGGAATTCTCACTCCGTTAACATCGCGGTAGTCTGCATAGTCAATCTCAGTCGGAAGGCGGCCGAGTGCCGTCTCTCCATAACGCACAATTCGAAGCAAGAACCCAGATTGCTGATCGAAATACAGATGGATCGGCGGCTTCCCTTCGCGTCTGCCGACCACAACATAAGCGTCGCGGTCGCCAATTTTCTCCGAGCCGCGTACTTTGACCTCGCTGAACATTTGCTTCAAGTGCGTCGCCAAATGCAGATCAGCGTCCATGGCGGCTCCGTCCAAGTCGCCACCGTGCATCTCGCGTAATGGACGCCCCGGCATGCCCAGCCAACCCTCATGACCGTCGAATGCGGTGATGCTGTCGTTGTCGCCCATGTGCGTGAATGAAACCCGCTTATCCGGATCTTTCGAATAGACGTCGATCGGAAATGATTTGCCGCCAAAATCGATGGTTCCTTTTTGTACGCGGCTCGTAATCCTCTCAATTGCGGCGGCTCCGCCCGAAGCTTGAACATACTTGTCGAATAATTGATCCGCCGCCGGTCCAGAATTCTCCTTGGCTTCGGTCGCGCCCTTGTCTGCCTCTGTTTCAAGCTTTTTCGACTCGCCCATCGCCATCTTCGGTTCTTCGGTCATCACGGCCGGAATTGCCACCGGATCGGTGCTTCCGCGGTGACAGGAGTTACAGGTCACTTCGCGATGTCCATCGAAGTTGTCTTTGTTGATGGCAAACATCATCTCCATCATTTTTCGTGCCGTTTGTTTGGGCTTCTTGTCGTCCTTCTCAAACGCACCCTGTACATGGCAAAAATCGCATTCCACTCCCAGCGACGCCGTGATGAACTGCATGGACGGGATGACTTGGTCCGCAGGAATTCCCTTAAGAACAAGAATGTTTTTGAACTGCTCTTCAGCTTTCCTGGGCGCGACAGCGGGCAGAGTAGTCGGAGCGGGAGACTGCGCCTTTGCTCCATCGATCACGAACGCCGATACCGCCGAAAGTAGGATTGCCGTCGCTGCCAGAATCCGTTTCCCATTCATCGATGTCTTTCGCCTCGTCAAGAATTTCTGGAAGTCTAACAGAGCGCTGCGCGACCGCATTCACGGGCGGTTACTGTAGACGTACTTTCCTGAAACGTGCGCTGTCACAAATCTATTCGGCAACACTTGGTCAACCTTAGTCTTGAGGTGCGGCGGAACAAACAGAAACACTCGCTCCCGGCCCGTCCAGTCTCGCTGCAAATCGGTATCGCTCAGATAGATCTTTGGTGCATCGGAGAATGTCGATCCGAACCACATGGAAGTTGTTCGTCCCTCAACCAATTCCACTGGCCTCTGCAAATAAAAAAGCAGCGACGATCCAAAGGCCTGATCGCCGTAAATCATCACCCGGTCTTCAGTGCGCGCCCTTGCGGCGATTTCGCGCGCCAGATCCTTCGACGACAGATACGGCCCGAATCTTCCCAAGGCAATATGCGCCGCGATTAGAAATACTGCCATCCCTGCCGCCAGTGCCCAAGTCGCGGCGTAATGTCTGCGCCACATGCGAAGCACAAACGACAACACTGGAGCCACCAACAACACCACTGCTGCGAGTGTCGCCGGAAGTCGCAGCGCCGCGAACGACGCGTAACTCAAATCGAGCATATGTGACGTTGAGAGCGTGTCGGTGTCCATATTGTGCGTGGCCAACACGTTTCCGATGTCCGGCTCGAATGGCAAGTGCCGCGACTGCCAAAGCAGCGCCAACAGAATCACGCTCGCGGCCATTCCTACTATAGTCAGCATCGCAGCCGAAGTTCTGAGCCAGCCTTTTCGCACTCCATCGGCGCAATCGCTCCGCTCACAGCGCGCAATGCCATCAGCCAACAGAAGAAGAAGAGGCAGGTATGCCGGGAACGTGTAGTACTCCTGGTTAGTCGAGATTGCGAAAAAGATCAGAATAACGCCGGCAAGAATCCAACACAGCAGACGCGAGCGGGATGCAAAGTCGCCTCGCGATCCACTCTTCTTGCGCTGATCGACAACCGTGCGTATTGCCGCCGGTAGATACAAACTCCACGGGAACAGCCACACCAAATGCAATGACCAGTAAAGCGCCCACGGCAACTTGTTGTAGTCGCGCGGATACCGCTTACCCAAGAACCGCAGGAAGTGTTCGTTGACGAAGTAGAACCAGAAAAATCCGTGCCCGCCCTGACCACCTGTGTTCCGCAATCCAGCCAGAATGTGCCACGGCGCAGCGATTGCGAGAAATAAAAGCAGACCTGAGATTATTCGGAACTCACGCCAGCGCGGCCACTGGCCGGTCACCGCCAAAAATAAAACTGCTGCGGCGCCGGGAAAGGCCAGCGCGATAATACACTTGGTCAGCACCCCAAGAGCCATGCACTCGTATCCGGCATACCATCGCCACGAGCTCCCGGATTGCTCCAAAGCAGTCAGGAAGAAATACAGAGATGCCGCAATCAGAAGACTGAGCAGCACATCCGGAATGAGAATGCGCGTGAATAGAAAAACACCTGCGGCAGTGTAGGCGAACAGTCCAGCGTAAATTCCCGCGCGTTCCCCGAACGCGCGGCGTCCCCAAAACACCGCCAAAACTCCCAGCAAGAGCACCGAAAGCGCCATGGGCAACCGCGTGGCGAATTCGTTCACCCCAAAAATGTGATAGCTCAACGCAACCAACCAATATGGCAGCGGAGCCTTCTCCAGATAACGCACGCCGTTGACATGCAGCGTGACGAAATCGCCTGTCACGTACATTTCGCGCGCGACTTCGGCGTGCGTGCTGTCGGCATCGTCGAGCAGCGCCGGCGAAAAAAGGGACCCGCAATAGACGGCCAGAAAGATGAGCGCTAGTCCCCAATAGGACGCGGCGCGCAACCGCTCCGGCACGCGATTTTGTTGTTCGAGAATTGTTGACGTGGAAATGGCGCTCAATTTGGCGTGAACCCACTCAAGTGTTACAGAGGACAACCCGCACTCGCAAGCCGCCGCGCGGAAGCTGGAGAAAAAATTAGTTCTTGTCAGGCAGCAGCTTCAGATCACCATGTCGCACAAAAAACTTCCACTTATCCATCGCGGCAGGCACCGCCACGTCAAAAAATCCCACCATCATCTCGTCCGAAGTTTGGTCACCCCACGTCACCGTCTTCTCCGGATCGGGATTATGCGGATTGTTATTTGAGTTGTCATACCACGCAATGGCACGCAACTTCGTTCCGGCCTTTAACAAACGCGGCTCCGCCAGCTTGTAACTCAACTGCCAGTGAAAGTGATAATTCACCTGTAGCAACACTTCCACACTCCCGTCGTCATGCACGATGTCATACTCAAATCGCTTGCCGCGCAAATGCATGTGAGGGAACAAGCTCAGCAGTGTCGCATCGTTAGGCAAAGTACCTTGTACCTCGGCGCGAAAATTGTCGACTCCCGGCGGAATGACCAGCGCGTGATTGTTCAACTGCAACGTGATTACCCGCTGCTTCGGTGGACTCTTCGCAAATACCATCCCGATGCTGGTCTGGTCTTCGTCCGCCTTGCCGTTCGTGGTGTAGTGCATTTGAAAAACAAGATCCGAGCCTGCGGGCACGAACTTCGCCATTCCCTCGGCCCACTGATCGGGCGAACTACCGGGCGCATATACGAGGAGTAGATCGCTGGTGGTCTCGTGTGCCTCGTGTCGTTCTTGCGGATCACTCAACGTTGACGCCATAAATGGCTCGCCCACCGGTGCATGCCGCAGCCACGAAGAATCCGGAGGACGAATATAGACCACCGCATGATGCACATGCGACGGACTCCCCGGTCTGAACTCTGACATTTGTACCCACCGATCCTCGGCAAAATGCGTAGGCACGATTTCGTAGGTGTACTCCACTTCACCACGCGCCGGAATCTTCACGGCGACCGGCATTTTCACCACGACATCAGGCTGGGGAATATTCCATCCTGTAGTCCACCTGCGTGTGATGGGAGCATCGTGCGCATCGCCAGCCGGAGCCCCTGCTTCTGCCCAGGTGGAGATCGTCGCGATCTGTCGCTCAGTCAGCGAACTATCGTTGGCAAAGTGTCCATATTGAGGATCGGCAAACCACGGCGGCATCATTCTCATTTGCACCGCATGCGCCATTTCGCCTGCCCATGGCCGCGTCTGCTCGTAGATCTCGAACGGCATGGGCGCGACTTTTCCCGCCCGGTGGCAACTCTGGCAATGGTCTTGCAGAATCGGCAGAACATCTCGATAAAAGGTGGGCACGACAGGCTTAGTTCCTTCAACAGGGGTGTGCCCAATGCAGATCGTTAGCGCCACGGCTGCCAGAACTCCGGTGGCTCGAAAACTCATATTGGAAATTCTACAAGTTCTCGTGCTTCGGGTTGCCCGCCCCGCACTCCTGCCGCAAAGATGCTAGATTTGGAAGTTCATGTCCGCGCCTGATTCTATCTTCGTGCGTGCCTGCAAGTCTCAACCGGTCGACCGCACACCGGTCTGGTTTATGCGTCAGGCTGGACGCTACATGCCCGAATATCGCGCGGTACGCAAGCAATATTCGCTGCTGGAAATCTGCAAGAAGCCTGCCTTGGCCGCGGAAGTCACCATTACTGCCGCTGAAATTTTCGGGGTGGACGCCGCTATCATCTTCGCCGATCTTCTTTTGCCGCTTGAAGTCATGGGCCTGCCTTTTCATTTCTCGGCGGGCGAAGGTCCGGTTATTGAGAAACCAGTCCGCGACGCGGACGATATCGCATTGCTTCGTACCGACCGCGCTGCCGATCTTGGCTATGTTTCCGAAGCCGTCGGCCTGGTTGCAAGGCATTTCGCCGGTCGCGTTCCCGTCATCGGATTTTGCGGCGCTCCTTTTACACTCGCCAGCTACATGATCGAAGGCGGGGGCTCGCGCAACTACGTTCACGCCAAGACAATGATGTACAACTCTCCCGCCGCCTGGGACACGCTTATGCGCAACCGCCGCTATGTGCTTCCTTACGTCACCAACATGGTGAAGCAATTGCAGAAAACCGGAGCGCCAATCATTTATTTTGGCACAGGCAGCAGCACGCTTCTGTCCGGGATGAAAGAGACCGGAGCCGACGTCATCGGCCTCGACTGGCGCATTCCGCTCGATGAGGGCTGGCGCAGCCTGGACCATGCCTGCGCCGTGCAGGGCAATCTTGACCCAGTCCTGTTGTTCGCGGACTGGAAAGAAGTGAAGGCGCGCGCGGAAGACATCCTCCGCCGTGCTGCCGGACGGCCCGGCCACATTTTCAATCTCGGCCATGGCATCCTGCCTGAGACGCCGGTGGAGAATGTCAAGAATCTCGCTCGCTTCGTGCAGGAGTACTCCGGAAACCACGACTGATGAAACGGATCGCCATTGTCGGCGGAGGCATCTCCGGACTCGCCGCCGCATTCGCTCTGGAAGAGCATCGCCGCAACAACGACGACGCCCTCGAATATGTTCTCTACGAATCTTCCCCACGTCTCGGTGGAGTTCTTTGCTCTGAGCGTGTTGGAGGATGCCTGGTCGAGGCAGGCCCCGATTCTTTCCTCACAGAAAAGCCCTGGGGATCGGATCTCTGCCGCGCCGTAGGCCTCGGCGACCAACTGATCGGCTCCAAAGATCCCGATCGCAAGACTTACATTCTTACCAACGGACATCTTGTGCCGATGCCGGACGGCCTAATGTTCATGGTTCCGACCAAGATTCTGCCCACAGCTTTCTCTTCGTTGTTTTCCTGGAAAACAAAACTGCGCATGGCGCGCGAGTTTTCTCACCCGCCACAGGTTATCGAACACGATGAATCTGTTGCTTCGTTCGTCGAGCGGCACTATGGCCCAGAGATGGTCGACCACCTCGTCGATCCCCTGCTGTCTGGCATCTACGGCGGCGAGGCCACGAGCCTTAGCATCCGCGCCGTCCTCCCGCGTTTTGCCGAAATGGAACGCACGCACGGCAGCCTCGGGCGCGCCATGGTCGCAGCGCGCAAGAAGAATCCAGCTGGATCTCGTAAGCCCGTGCCCCCGATCTTTACTTCGCTGAAGAATGGCATGCAGAGCTTGGCAGATGCGGTCGTCACGCGCCTGACATCGTCGTCTCTGAAAATGAACACGCCTGTGCTGGACGTGCAGCGGGAAAGCGAACGCTGGCTCGTGTCTACCGGCGAACAATCTGGCCTCTTCGACGCCGTGATTCTCGCCTTACCCACGCATGCGGCAGCTCGCGTGCTCCAGAGGTGTAGTCCCGAACTTTCCTCCGAGTTCGCCGCTATTGAGTACAGTTCGTCGATAACTATGGCGCTCGGTTACGATCACGACGTTCGCCAATCTCTGCCCCCGGGTTTTGGATTTCTTGTTCCGCGCAGTGAAGGCAAGCGTATGCTCGCCGCAACTTTCGTTCACAACAAATTTCCGTATCGCGCTCCGGAAGATCGCGCGTTACTGCGCTGCTTTTTCGCTGGAGCAAGTGCAGAAAATATCTGGCCGCTTGCCGATGTTCAGATCGTCGGTATCGTCCGCAACGAATTGCAACAAATCCTCGGTTTACGTGGCGATCCTCTGTTCGCACGCGTCTACAAATGGAAATCGACCATGGCGCAGTATGGCGTAGGACATCTTGATCGTCTCGACCGCATCGAACTCCTTCGCCAACAACTTCCGGGACTTGCGCTTGCGGGTAATGGATATCGCGGCATCGGAATTCCCGACTGCATACGGTCCGGCCGCGATGCCGTCAATCAAATACTCTTCACTCCCTCAGACATGTAAAAAGAAAACCGGCCGTGAGATCACGGCCGGCTGCTCTTATTAATCGACGCTTGCGTAGATCGCCACGACTCCGCGCTTCGTCTGCCTACTGTGCCGGGGCTTCCGCCGCCACCGGAGTTTCAGTCTTCTCGGCTGTGACTTCAGGAGCAGTCACGACCTGGTTGATCTTCACCGTGGACAAAATCTTCTCCAACCGGCTGAAGACTCGGTCGCGGTCCACATGCTTGCTCACGCCTTCTTCGGACGCGTTCGTGGTGACGTTCATTGCGAACTCGTAGCAAGCTCCATTCTGGAATACATGAAAGTACTTCGAGTCGCTTTGCCGCGTGCCTTCGCCGGCGACGGCCTCGGTTCCGCGAAGCTCCATATCGCCGAGCATGAGCTTCGATCCCTGCGGCTCAGGCGCGGCGGCCGGAGTTGAGGACGTGTTCGCTTCAGTCGATGCCGATTGCACCGGTGCAGCTTGCGCCGACGCAGTTTGATCGGTAGTTGCTGGAGTGTTCGCTTCCTTAGCGGCTACGATCTTCGGCTGTGGCACCGCGAACTGCCCGCACTGCTCGGCGGTGAGAGTCTTGTTGACGCTCACATTGAAGAATGCAGAGGAGAAGTCCGTATTCGCGAAACCGGTTTCCGGCAACTCGACGGCAGCGAGCGCCTCTCCGCCAGGCTGAACGAAGTTCATGGGCACTGGGCTGGAGACGAGCAACTCTTTCGCGGCATCTCCGGTTTCAATGGCGTAACGGCGTGGATACTCGAAGGAAACGCCATACGTCTTGTCCATGTAATTCACAGTCGCGGGCCGTTTGTGAACAACTTTCTTTGGCGCTGACTTGTTTTCCGCTACAACCGGCGCGGACGGCGTGTAAGCTGCCGGACTTTGCGTGCTCGGGTTTTGCGTAACTGGAGTTTGGTTATTGGAGCTTATCGGTTTCGGTTGGTCGCTGGAACAGCCGACAGTGATCGAGCAAACAATGAGCAGCGCGGCGAACAGAAGCACGCTGATGTTCTTTCCCCAGGCGACCGAGTCGCGGGTCGAATCGATGGTGCGATTTGCATTGAGATTGATGCGGGTCATGGTGTCACCTCCTGCTGCTTAGCAGCGCTGGTGATAATGCACGAGGCAAACCAAGGGCGGAGGCATTGATTTTGCAAGAGTTATGAGACGGGATTGGGCTGGGAAACGTGGTGGGAGGCACACGATGTGTGGCAGGGGACACGAACGAACTAACGTCGCAGCTACACTTCTTTCCGTCGGCCCTCGTGTCGCGGGCAGATTTCGCGGGCGGGCGCCCGCGCCACACACTATGCAGCCGCGATGCGCCGAATCAGGTCGTCTTGCTCTGTTTTGCTTTCCGCACCGATAGTGAAGGCATCGAGCAGCCCTAGTGACAATGCATACTTGATGGCCTCATCCTGGCGATTGCGCAGCTCCCCTTGTCCCAGAATCTTCATCCCCACTACGGCTTTGCCGGCGGCTTTCATCTCTTTCAAGACGCTCACCACGGTTGCGGGATCGGCGTCCATATACGCGCCGACGGGGTTGATGCGGGCCAGATCGATGTCGACCCACGGCGACTTGGCCGCGGCACGCAGCGCCTCAATGCTGTGGCAGGAGCATCCGTGGGCGCGGATGATACCTTTCTCTTTTGCCTCGGAAAAGACATCCATCGCGCCACTTTGTCGCGCGGCACATGCTTCAGAGCCTCGGCCACATGAGGATGGCTTCCGTAAGAGTCGGCGGCATCAAAAAAGCGCAGGCCGTGGTCGTAACCGTTACGCAGAAGATCGGACAGCCCCTGGATGCCGAGCGCTGTCTGATGGGAGTGATGTCCAGAGCCGACGGTGCCGGTTCCCATCGCGAGGCGGCTGGTCTTGATGCCGGTGCTGCCGAGCGTGACGAGGTCTGAGGCAGAGAATTTTGCGGGAAGAGTTGTGTTCGCGAGGCTTGTGAATACGGCCTTGGAACTGAGCCAGGCTGCTCCCAAGCCGGAAGCAGAGCGAATGAGAAATTCGCGGCGATGCATAGGTTTCCCCCAAATCGCGGTGGCGCACCGTTGCGTATAAGGCTACACCAAACTCTCCTTGCGGCGAGCAGCTTGGCGTAGCGATCCCTGGTCCTACTTTTTCGGACGCGATTCGGGCGGGACCAAACCGTTCGCGCGGTAGTAGGCGACAAGCAATCCGTAATGCTCGGCGGAGTGCTCGATGACGCTCAGCCAGGGCTCGACGGCCTTTGACAAGGCTGGGTCGGTCACCGATTTCAGGGTGGCTTCGGCGTCGGCGGAGGATTTTTCCATAAGGGCGACGACCGCTGCTTTTGTACTGTAATCCTTGGGATCCAGTTCGTCCCAGTTGACTTTCTCGCCACGACCGGCCTTGGCGGCATAAACATTTCCTGAAGCAACGTGAACCAGGACGGCGCCGAACGTGCGCATCTCGGGCTTCGGTTTGAAATCGTATTTATCTTCCGGGAAATCCTTGGCCATGGTTAGGAGCCGTTGATTGATGGAAGCAAAATGGCCGCGGACCGATTGCGCCGTGGTGCGCGGGGCATTCTGGCTGAGCACATGAAGAGATGCAAAAGTCAGTATGGCAAGGAGAAGGATGAATCGTTTCCAGAAGCGCACGGAGTCCTCGTGAAGGATGGACGGACGAGCCGCAAAAAGGTTATTCGAATTGTTTGCCGGGATGAGGCTAAACCAAAGTAGCGGTGGCTGGGCTCAGCACTCACAGACACATCTTGTCTATCGTGCGAAGTCCTGGCGAGTGCGGCGAAGAATTTTTGTCACGAATTCGCATTTGGCTTGTGTATAGGCATCACGGTCGTCGGCAAATTGTCCGGCGAGTTTGCGCTTCAAGCTGGCGTAGGCGTTTGCATCCTCGGGATGGGTTCGGAGGTAGTCTCGGAACGCAACGTGCCGCTTGTATTCCTGGCTGTCGGGCAAGCAGACATACAAGTGATGCGAAAAATCGTCAGGCGGGGCTCGAAAGGCTTCACGGCTGAGGATGCCCAAATCGCCCTTGTGCTCATATCCCAACGCCGCCAATTTGCTGATGACTAGGGGAAGATCGGTGTCTGATCTCAAGAGGACGTCGATGTCGATGATCGGCTTGGCGGCCAGTTCGGGAACAGCAGTGCTGCCGACATGTTCGATGGCAGTTGCCAGTGCGCCAAGTGTGGCCGCAATCCGTGAGCGTAACGTTTCGAATCGTTGGCACCAAAGAGGGTCGTAGTCCTGGATGGTAATTCGCGAGCTCATTCGAATTGTTTGCGGAAGGTGGCGAACTGCTGCTGGACTTCGAAGAGTTCCTGGCGGAGGCGGGCGACTTCTTCCTCGAGTTGCGCCAATCGCTCTCCGGTGGAGGTAGTAGGAGGATTCACGGCGTAGTTCGTGGAAGAGTGCGCCTGCCCGGCTTGCTGTTCTGGCGGTTCGCCGGAGAAGAGATGCATGTACCGCGATTCCTTCGTCCCCGGTTGACGCGGTAAAACTCGAGCCAGAGGCGGTTCCCTCTGTCCCAACCGATCAATGGTCGAGACCACGTCGTCGAGAGCCTCGAAGTGATACATGCGGTCAGTGCGGCTACGCAGTTCACCGGGAGTCTGCGGCCCACGCAACAACAGGACGCAGATCAGCGCGATCTCTCGGCGGTCGAAGTTAAAGACTTCCTGTAGCCGGTGCTCGAACTTGGTAACGCGACTGTCAGCGCCAGACACCGGGCCTGCAAGGCGTTTCTCCTGTAGCGTGCCTACCGCTTGACGGACCTGCTCTTCGTCGAGAGTCATTACCGGCTCGCGATTGTTCTTTTGATTACAGGCATTCACCAAAGCATTGAGCGAGAGCGGGTAGTAGTCGGGTGTGGTGATGTCTTTTTCGATCAGCGATCCGAGAACGCGGGTTTCGACTTCGCTGAGGATAAGAGTCATGGCTCCAGACATTCCGGAAGAATGTTCAGCGTCGATTGTACCGAATGCTTTGCAGCCATGAGCAGCGAAGTCCAGTGAGCAAGGCAGTGAAAAAGCCGCAGGCAACAGTGACCGAGTCACGCGAACCGTCGCCCGTACGCCAGCATCTTAGTGGCTACCGATTGAGGCCTTATACATGGCATCGAGCAGATCCTGCGATTGTCCGTCGTAATCGGCGTCGAGCGACCACATGAACGTGCCGCCCAGCCCTCGCACCCAATCGGAATACCAGACACGAAGGTAAGTGGAGCGGGCATCGTCGTAGGTTATGAAGCCGGGCGTGCCATCGGTTCGGAGAAGATAAGGAACCCAGGAGATGGGATCGTAGTATCGCTGCCAACCCTGCTGATTAACGAGCTGTTTGATATACGGGCCATAGTTCTCGGCGACGGTCGAACTGCAACTTCCACCAGGGCAGACGCCAACCAACTGAGTGATGTCTGGATAGTAGTAGCCGTAAAACGGCGTGCCCATGTTGAGCTGTGAGGCGGGGATGTTGCGAAGAAACATAGTGGCGGCCTGCTGATCGCTGCCACCGGGCTCGCACTCTCCGGCGCGGGGATCGTTCGAATCCCAGAAGATAGGCGAATTCAGGTGGCCGATGGTGGTCCAGGGACCGGCGCAGTCATAGACCATGAGATTGAAGTAATCAATCTGTTTCTGCATGGTGACGGCGTTGTAGTAGGGAACATTCCACGGAGCGACGTCGATAGACAGAGTGTAGCGAGGCGCGGGGAAGACAGCGCGAAATCGCGCCATGAGCTTCACGAAAAAGGCGGCATCGGTGGCAGATTGAGGAAACTCCCAATCGACATCGAGCCCGTCATAACCGTTGGCGCTTACGAATGATTGCAAGTTTGCAACCACGGTATCGAGGACGGAGGAGTCACTTTCAGCGGCGGCGAAGTCGCCGCCCGTAAGAAGAAGAACTTTCACTCCGGCAGCATGAGCATTGGTGATGAGGTCAGGTTCGAGAAATCCGTCGGGAACAGATAGAGAGCCATCGGACAACCATGGAACGCCTGCATGGTTAATGTGGGTCAGCTTGTGGAAGGGAATCTGGGCGACGTCGTAGGGCGGATTCAGATATTTGCTTCCATTGGTGTAGTCCGCGACGATGCGCTTGGGAATCCCCGGTTTCCTGTGGGAAGTTTGTGCATGCACCAACTGGAGTAAGAAGAGCAACATCAGTCCAATCAAGACTACAACCGGCAACTTTGCTGAGAAGCGCGGACGAATTTTCATTGATAGAAAGTCCCTTGAGAGATCGAATACTTGACCTGGGCTGTGCTCTTACTGAACCCGTGAACGCGCAAGCGTCCTAGAACAGAGCTGTCGTGCGGCGCTTCCAGCTTTTGCCTTTTTCCTGCGCGATCTTCTCCATGTCGCCGACGTACGCGCCAGCTTGGGTGAGGACATGGTGTAGATCATTACCGATGCTGATGAAAGTAAATCCCTTCTCCAGAAACTCTCCGACGCGCGCGGTACCAAAGAGAAACAGGCCCAGAATCACGTTGTTCTTGCGGGCGTGCTCAATCAACTTTTTGGTGGCGGCGTCGAGTTCGGGAGAAGTGTACATGTGGGGAAACTCGTATTTGTTATAGAGTCCCATCGACATGCAGAGATCATTCTGGCCGAGGAAAAGAATGTCAACGCCCGGCACGGCCGCAATTTCTTCGATGTTTTCGATGCACGACGCAGTCTCAACCTGTAGCGCGATAATGCCTTCGTTGTTCCAGTTTCCCGCGTAGCCGAGCAGTCCAGCTTTGTTCATGCTGCGCTGCGGAAAGTAGACAGAACGCGTCCCGACCGTCGGATACTTCGTGCAACTGATCGCCTGACGAGCTTCCTCAGCAGTATTGATATACGGAACCAAAACGCCGTCGGCACCTAGATCAAGCGCCTGCTGGATGCCGGGGCGGTCATCGTATCCGCCGACGCGCACCAGCGATTTGGCGCCGCCGTTCGAGATGCCGCTAAGCATCGCCGAAAGTTTCTCATAACCCATCGGCCCATGCTGGGTATCGACCAGCAGCCAGTCGTAACCGCTGTACGCAAGCTGTTCGGCGACAGTGGGGCTGTGAGCGTTGAGGAACAGGCCCATCTTGGGCGATCCAGCACGCAGTTGCTTCTTGAATTCGAAACCGTTGAGTCCGGCGTCGGACATACGGTGGTCCTCCTGAAAGTTGGCGAAGTTGCTAGTCTATCGCAAGGCATTGATTGTCGGGAGAACCGGAATTAATTTTCACAAAGCTGTGACCCGGGGACACTTGGGTCACGGCTAGTGTAGTTTGTTACTTGATAGTGTTGGAGCCGATCGCTCCTCACGAGGACAACATGCGGCTGCTTTTAAATTGGATACTCAGTGCGATTGCCGTCTGGATTGTGGCGCAAGTAGTGCCGGGGGTTTCTGTTCACGGTCCCATGGCCGCGTTGATTGCGGCGTTGGTCATCGGGTTCATCAACGCAACTCTCGGTGCATTGCTCAAGATTCTTACGTTTCCTTTGACGCTGTTAACGCTGGGACTGTTCTGGTTTGTGATCAACGCGCTGATGCTGGAGCTGGCTTCGGCGCTGGTCCCAGGATTTCAGGTCCGCGGATTTGTAGCGGCATTTGTCGGCGCGATTGTGCTCAGCCTTGTGAACATGCTGCTGAAAACGCTCCTGCCAACGCGAAAACACGGTGAATAGCGACGGGTAAGAGCGTAATAACCGCCACATTATAGGGTTCAAGAAACCGCGTCAGAACTCGTATCGTCCCCGCGGAACTCGCTTCATTTCCCCACTTCCACCCGGCGCCTATGCATGGACTGAATTCTTGCGCCCCTTCGCGGCTAAAACCCGGCGACTGCGTCTCGCACAGCTGTACGCAACTGTTCTATGGACCAACCGATTTGATCTGACGTGATGACGGCGGGCGGGGCCAGCAGGATGTGATCGCCAGAGATGCCGTCGACGCTGCCTTGCATGGGGTAGACGAGCAAGCCAAGGCGGGCTGCGGCTGCGGCGACCTGGCCAGCGAAATTTTTTTCGGGCGGAAATGGACGCTTGCTGGATTTGTCGGCGACGAATTCTATGGCCCAGAGCAGGCCGATGCCGCGGACATCACCGACGGCTTCTTCGTGGCGCAAAGTTTCCAGAGCGGCTTTGAAATGCGCGGCTGGAGTGTCTGCACGGCTGCTGTCGGCGGCTTGTACGAGATTGTTCTCTTGAAGATGGTGGAGGACGGCGCGCCCCGCAGCAAGCGAAACGGGATGGGCGTTGTAGGTAAAGCCGTGGAGGAATGCACCTGAGCCTTGGTCGATGGCGTCGATGACTTTCTTGCTGGCGATGACGGCGCCCAAGGGGGCGTATCCACTGGAGAGGCCCTTGGCGGTGACTAGGATGTCGGGAGCGACGCCTGAGTGTTCGACGGCGAAGTTGCGGCCGGTGCGTCCCATTCCGGTCATGACTTCGTCGGCGATGAGGAGAACGCCGTGGCGGCGGCTGATTCCGGCGATGGATTGCAGATATCCCGGAGGAGGAACGACTGCGCCGAGGGTCGCGCCGCTGACTGGCTCGAAGATGAAGGCGGCGGCTTGGCCATTACTAGCCTCGATGGCTTGCTCGAGTTCGGCGGCGTATTCCTGGCCGCAGTTGCGGCATCCGTCGGTGCAGTCGAAGTCGCAGCGGTAGCAGTAAGGCATGCCGATGTGCGCGAACTCTTTGACCATAGGCAGATAGATTTCGCGGCGACGCTTGTTTCGGAACCGCCGCTGGTGAAGTAGACTGCTCCGCCCCGGAAATTTGGCCCAGCGAAGGCTAGTAATTCCTGCGCGTACTCTTCGGCAACAGGAGTGGTGAACTGGCTGGTGTGGACAAATTCCAGCTTCGCCGCCTGCTCGGCCATGGCGGTGGATATTTCTGGGACGCCGTGTCCGATGAAGTTGACGGCCGCAGAGCCGGCAAAGTCGAGATACTTGTGGCCGTCGGAGTCCCAAATGTACGCGCCTTCGCCGCGCACGGCCACAGGGAAATCTTTGCGGAAGGAACGGCGTAGAACTGCTGAGCGGTTTAGGGTCACAGAAAGATTATCTCAAGAACGGTCAGAACCTCTGTCTTACTCGGCGAGTTGGGCATCCGTAGCGGACTTGCCTAACTGCACCAGGCGCAGTTTGCCGCCTGCCCAGGCGCATGGTATGGCGGTGGCGACTAGCGCCAGGGGGTACCAGTGTGGGCCGAGTGCACGGTTCCAGGTGGTGACCGCGCCCACGAGGCTTAAGAGAAAGCCGATGACACCGCCGGCCAGAGCGTGCTGCATGGGCCGATCGGGCGCAAAACGCGCCGTGATGTAGCTGCCCACGACTCCATAAATGGTGCGATAGGCGGTCGCTAAGAGGAGAAGGCGGTCGGACATGGGCTGGTTCAACTGCGGAAAGATGCCGAATGCGTGCATGGCCAAATCGGTGCCGAGAGAAAGAACGACGACCGCCACGAACCCCAGCAGCACCGCACCCACGCTTCGCCCCCAACGGTGCGGAGGCTGCGTTTCGCTCATGATCTGATCTCCTGTTGCTGTTGCTCTCGTTCTCAGAGATTCTGCCGATACCTGCAACTCGGAGAGTTTATCCTAAGTTGTCTCTCGTCGATGAAAACGTGAGATTCCGGATGACGCCCAGGGCGTTGCAGACAGCCAGACTCCAAAATGCAGCCACCACTACGGCGTCATACTTGCTGCCCACGCGAGCCGCACTCACGATAAGATTGACGGTTCCGATCGAGCCTCAATGACCAAGTTTCTGCGATTCCTCCGGCCATCGCATCAGCACACCGCGTTTTCGGCAACTTTGCTTTTGATGGGGACGGTGATGTTGTCACGCGTCATCGGTTATGTACGCGAGGCTTACATCGCGTACGCCTTCGGCGCCGGCGGCCAAGTCGATGCCTATGTCGCGGCGTTCACCCTGCCGGATTTTCTGAACTACATTGTGGCGGGCGGAGCTGCATCGATCACATTCATTTCAATCTATACGCGATTTCTAGCGGAGAAGCGCGATGCGGACGCGCAGAAAACTTTTTCCGTCATTATTACGCTCATGACCGCAGTCATGGTGGTGGGCACGATTGCGACGGAGATTTTTGCGCCGCAATTTGTGGGATGGTTCGTCAAGGGCTTTAAGCCAGATCAGATTGAGTTGTGCGTACGGCTGACGCGGATTCTGCTGCCGGCGCAGATATTTTTTTATGTGGGAGGAGTGGTTTCAGCTGTGCTGCTCTCGCACCGGCTGTTTCTGTTCCCGGCATTTGGTCCGCTCATTTACAACGTGTTCATTATTTTCGGTGGGATGGTAGGGGGAAAGCATTTCGGAATCGCGGCTCTGGCTTATGGAGCGCTGGTGGGAAGTTTTGCAGGCCCGTTTCTGGCGAGCGTGATCGGGGCGGTGAAGATTGGTACCGGATATAAGCCGTCGTTTGATGTGGCCAATCCGGCGTTTCGGGAGTGGGTGAAGTTGTCGGTGCCGCTGATGCTGGGAGTGTCTCTGGTGACGGCCGATGATTGGATTCTGCGGCATTATGCGGCGCGAGGCGTGGGGGACATTGCGCGACTGAATTATGCGAAGCGGTTGTTTGCCGTGCCGATTGCCGTGTTGGGGCAGGCAACGGGGCAGGCGTCGCTGCCATTTTTTGCGCGATTGTTTAACGAGAAGAAGTTAAAGGAATTTTCGGCGACGGTGAATGATTCGGTGTACCGGGTGTCGGCGGCGTCATTTTTGGCAACAGCGTGGATGATGGCAGCGGCACTGCCGCTGATCGATCTGGTTTACCGCCGAGGGAAGTTCTTGTTTTTCGACACGCAGACTACTGCGATTTATTTTTTCTGGTTCTCGCTGTCGCTGGCGCTGTGGTCGGCACAGGGACTGTATGCACGGGCGTTTTACGCGGCGGGGGATACTTTGACGCCGATGGCGGCGGTGAGCGTCATCACTGCGGCGACGCTGCCGGTTTATTCGCTGTTGTTTCAAAAGTTTGGGGTGATTGGGCTGGCGTTCGCCTCGGATATTGGCATTGGCGCGAATCTTTTGGCACTGGCGTTTCTTCTGCACTATAAAAGACTCGTCCCGCTGGGCGAGCTGCGCTGGGGAGAATTGGGCAAGGCCGGAGTGACGGCATTGGTTGCGGGTGGCCTGAGTTTTGAAGTGGCGAAGATTGTTCCGCTGGCATCTTCGGGACAGGGTAGCCGGGCGGTGGATCTAACGCGGTTGGGGTTGATCTCGGTGACGTGGGCGGCGGCGGTGGCGGCTGGACTGTGGCTGCTGCGGTCGCAACTGCCGGGGGATTTGCGACGGCGCAAGGGAGCGGTTTATCCGGCGGTGGCGCAGGGAGAAGTGAAGGAGATTTTAGGGGCGGGGTCGCAACCTTAGGAAGGCCGGCGGTGGCCTGCTCGCTCTTGACTACAACCTGTCCTTGCCACACAGGCAAGCGCAGAGAAGACACGGGCGAGGGTGCTCGCGCCCCATGAGCGGCGCAACCTTCTTGCTTTCAGGGCTTATTTCAATCCCAGGCCGCCGTTGTAGTTTTGGATTACGCCGTAACATTCGCACGCGGCGGCTTCAAGGTTTTTGCGGTTGATAATTCTTACTGTTCCACGCAAGTTTTCAATGAGGCCGGCGCGCTGTAGGACTCCAGTAGCCAGAGTCACCGTGGGACGTCCAGTGCCCAGCATGTTGGCCAGGAATTCGTGGGTAAGTAGCAGAACGTCGGAGTCGACGCGGTCCTGGCACATCAGGAGCCAGCGGGCCAGGCGCTGCTCGATTTCGTGCAGGCGGTTGCAGGCCGCTGCTTGCGCTACCTGGAATCCCTGAAGAAATACATAGCGCAGGAGTTGCTCTTTGAGCCTTGAAAACTCCGGGAGCAAGTCCGATAAAACATCGGCGCGGACACGGAGGCCGTTCCCGGCAATCTGCATAAGAGCGCGATACGGCGCGTGGCGGAGGCCAACGGCGAGAGGGGCGCCCACCATCCCTTCCCTGCCGATGATACCGATCTCGCAACTGCGGCCTTCGCTAGTAGACACGACGAGTGAGGTCATCCCAGAATTCAGGAAATAGGCGAACTCTATTTTTTCACCGGGCTCGTGCAAGACGTATCCCTGCGGCAGATCGACGAAGTCTAGCTGCGGACGTAGGTGGCTAAACTCCAGGTCAGAGATCGACAACAGAAGGACGCTTTGGATTGCCTTCCCCGTCTCGTCAGTGCGCGTACCCGGCAATAACATAGTGGTCACGACAGGCGCCGGAGGCTTGACCGCTGTGCGCACAGGCAACGGATCTTGTTTTGTAGCCATGCGAAATTTGATGCACCTCCACGAAAAACAATTCTCGTGGATGCTGTAGGACCGTGGAGTATTTGCCCGAGGGAAAAGCGGGGACGACGTGGAGGAAAAGATTACATTCGACAGTGCAGAATTGGGAGGCGAGCCCTATCGCACAGGAAGGGCTCGCCGCAATCTCGTTGGTCTAAGCGCGAGCGCCAACGGCAGCGGGCTCGCCGGCCGGAACCGCTTTATCTTCGCCGTTGGGCTTGGACTGCTGCTGTGAAGGCTGTCCACCCTTACGAATGTCAATGCCGCCTTTAAAATAAGCGCCATCTTCGATGGAGATGCGGGCGGCGATAACATCGCCGGTAAGGGAGCCGTCGCTGCGAATATCGACGCGGTCGCTGGCGGTGAGATTACCCCGCACTTTGCCGAGCACTACGATCTCCCGAGCACTGATATTGGCCGCGACCACGCCATTGCGGCCCACGGTGACACGGTTCCCGGAAAGGTTGATGGAGCCCTCGACCCGGCCGTCAATGTAAAGCGACTCGGAGCCGGTGACTTCGCCTTTGATGACCAGCGACTTGCCAATAGTGGCTTGGTCGGCGGTAGTGGTGGCGACGGGGCGTGGAGCCGCAGCGGGCTCGCTCGAAGTCATGACGGGCGCGCTAGGCATAGACGGAGTCGGGCGCTCCGGCTCGGCGGGCCGGGCCGGAGTTTGGGGTTGATTGGTGGGCTTCCACATTGAAGTAAAAGGTCCTTTCCTGGTTGGGATTAGGGATCACGAGCCGCACTTTCGTGACCAAAGCTGATTGTACTCCTGCGTCTCAAAGTGAGTACTGTGGAAAAACCCGTATTTTCAATGGGGAGTGCCTCTTTGTGCACGGAGAGTAACTCGGCGAGGGATCGCGAATAGCGGTAGGGAGGTGCATTTGATTCCGATGCAGGTTACGATTCCCGAAAAAAGCAGCCAAAGTGGGCCGATCCACAGAGCCGGAGAGTATGCTGTGGGGGTCGAACATTTATCGAAAACGGAATCGAAGGAACGGAGTCTAAAAGCAGATGGGTCGGAATCGCTAGATCCGGCCACGGACCATTCGAATTTTTTGCATCAAGGAGGCTATCATGTCTGAATCTGCCGTAATCAGTTCCAAGCCAGCCTTTGCCATCGCGCGCCCTGAGCCGAGCGAATATGCGCCGTACTATGGGCGCTATATTTCTCTGGTTGTGGGAAACGACATTCTCGAAACGCTCGACGAGCAGCGGCGGCAGATGTTGCTGCTGATTTCGGGGCGTGACGAGGCGGATGGAGATTTTCGCTATGCACCGGAAAAGTGGAGCGCAAAGGAAGTATTAGGGCACGTGTGTGACACGGAGCGCATCTTTGCCTATCGGGCGTTGCGCATTGCGCGCGCCGATCAGACTCCGATCGAGGGCTTTGAGCAGGATGATTACGTAAAGAATGGTCCGTTTGCGAGCCATCCGCTGCCGGATGCGATTGAAGACTACATTGCGGTGCGGCGGGCGACGATCTCGCTGTTTCGCAATCTGGATGAAGTGGCCTGGGGGCGGCGAGGCGTGGCCAATAAGAATGAGGTCAGTGTACGAGCAATTGCATATACGATGGCGGGGCATGAACTGCATCATCGGAGGATTTTGGAGGAGAAGTATTTTGCGGCGAGATAGGCCGCGGCGCATTCTGCGCATTAAGCTTGCCTGAGCCAGGCTCCATGAAGACTTTGCTCAATCAGAAAAACGAGGAAGAGATTCTTTCCCGGCTGGAAAAGATTCATCCTACGAGTTTGCGGCGGTGGGGCAAGATGACCGCTCATCAAATGATCCGTCACTTGAATGATGGATTCGAACTTTATATGGGACGGCTTTCGGTGAGGGATCCAGGCTTTCCCTATCCAAGCAGGATTTTTAAATTCGGTTCGCTGTGGGTGCCGATTCCATGGCCGCGGAGCTTTAGAACTCCGCCGGAGATCGACCAGGAAGGAAAAAGTTTGGCACCCGAAGAGTTTGAACGCGATGTGGATGAACTGAAGAGGCTGGCAAAAGAATTCAGTCGTACGGCGCACGATTTTCAGCGCCCGCCTCATCCCTATCTGGGCAAAATGTCGGAAGCGGGTGGATGCGACTGGGTTATCTCCACACGGATCATCACTTGCGTCAATTTGGCGTCTGAGTGCGGTGGACATGTCACAACAAGCGTTGATTGAATTGCTGCGGGGTAAGGGGGCACACGTCGATCCTCTCGCGTGTGTGGAAGATATTTCTGCGGAGTTGGCGTCGCGGCAAGTGGATGGATTTCCGCATTCGATTGCGCAGCTTGTGTTCCACATGAATTATTGGATGGATTACGAACTGCGGCGAATACGTTGGGAGACGCCGAAGTATCCGGAGCACAACGCGGAGAGCTTTCCCGTTGTTGCAGCGGTCGATGCGGAGGAATGGGAAAGGCTGAAGAAAAATCTGGGGCGGCTTCTCGGGCAATTTGCGGTGTTGGCGAAGTCATCGCCGGACGAGTTGCAGAGACAGGTCGAAATCGTCCAGGAGCGCGACGCGAAGCTTGCGGGAACGGTCGAAGCGGTGCTGTGGCAGACGGTGTCGCATAACAGTTATCACGTCGGACAGATTGCGATGGTTCGGCGGATGCTGGGAGCGTCAGTTCACCTCTAATGTTGCGCTAGGATAATCCCGAGGGGCTGAAAGCCCTTTTTTGTTTTGGACCGCTAACGCGGCGCTGCTGAAGCGCCGCTCTTCCACATGATTTCTGACGCCAACATTCTCAAACACATTGCCCGCCAGCCTAAGCGCGCTGCGGGATACAAGCAACTCGTGCGCGAGCTTGGATTGCATGGTGAAGCGCGCGGGGAGCTTGAGTCGCGGTTGCAGAAGCTGGTCGAGGCGCACGAACTGGTCCAGCTCAATTCCGATCGATACGCGCTGCCGCAACCAGCCACCGATAAGAATGACAAGAATCTCGTTGCCGGGCGGCTTACCATGCATCGCGACGGGTTTGGCTTCGTCATTCCGGATGCGAGTTCACTCAGCCCGAAGTTGAAGGCGAAGCTCTCGGGCGATATTTTTATCCCGCCGCACCTGGTCGGCAACGCCATGCATGGAGATCATGTGCTAGTTGACATCAGCGCGATTCGTCCGGATGGGCGGGCGGAAGGACGGATTGTGCGTCCGGTGGTGCGCGCGCATTCGACTGTTGTGGGAATTTTTCATTACGGCAATCGCTTCAATTATGTAAAGGCCATCGATAGCAAGATTTCGCAGGAGATTGTGATTCCGACGGGTATGGAATATCCGGCAATAACAACCGCAGTGGACGCCAAGCACGCCGAGGAACACCAAAAGAAAATGAAATCGGCGGATCGAGTTTTAGGTACTGAGGCAGCGCACGCTCTGGAGTGGGACGATTTGGAAGGCGTGGCGGTTGATGTCGAGATTACGGACTGGCCGTCGCCGACGCAGAATCCGCGGGGACGTGTAGTTGAGATTTTGGGTCGCGAGGATGACTTCGGCGTCGATGTCGAAATCATGATTCGCAAGTTTCATCTGCCGCACCACTTTCCGCCGGAGACCCTGCGGGAGGCGCGGGAAACTTCGCCGGAAATTTCTGAGGAGGAACGAAGGCAGCGGCGAGATTTTCGCGAGTTGCCGATCGTTACGATTGACGGCGAGACGGCGCGCGACTTTGACGATGCGGTGCTGGTGCGTGATTTGCCCAATGGCAACTTTGCGTTGCAGGTTCACATCGCCGATGTGGCGCAGTATGTGACTTCGGGATCGGCTCTGGATCAGGAAGCGCGGCTGCGCGGGACGAGCGTCTATTTTCCGGACCGCGCAGTGCCGATGTTGCCGCTGGAGCTCTCGACTGACATTTGCAGTTTGCGTCCGCAGATCGAGCGGCTGGTGCTCTCGTGCGTGATGGAGATCGACCATCAGGGCGAGATTGTGGGCTACGAGTTGTGCGAGGGCGTGATCCGGTCGGCCGAGCGAATGACTTATACCGCGGTCAATGCGGTGATCGAAGGCGACGCCGCAGCCCGTGAGCGCTATGCCCCGCTGGTGGCGGGCTTTGAGCGCATGCGCGACCTGGCGCTGATTCTGAATCGCAAGCGGCAGAAGCGCGGATCGATTGACTTCGATCTGCCCGAGCCGGTCATCAAGTTCGACGAATTTGGATTGATGAAGAGCATTTCGCGTTCGCAGCGCAACATCGCGCACCGGCTGATCGAGGAGTTCATGCTGTCGGCCAACGAGTGCGTGGCGCAGTATCTGGAATCGAAGCGCATCGCATCGCTGTATCGGGTGCACGAGAAGCCGGAGGCGAAGCGGGTTTACGACTTTGAAGTGATCGCGGCGACGTTTGGATATTCGCTCGGCGTTGGCCCGCTTCCCATTCATCGGGTACAGATGAAGACCGACCGGCGGGCCGCGTATGGCACCGGCAAGCGCGTGCGCGAGATTGAGATCCCGAAAGAAGTGCATATCACTCCGAGGATGTATCAGAAGCTGGCGCAGAAAATTGCAGGCAAGCCAGAAGATCGAATTCTGAGTTACCTGATGCTGCGATCACTGAAGCAGGCCCGGTATTCGGAGCAGAATCTCGGCCACTTCGCTCTGGCGGCGACCAGCTATACGCACTTCACGTCACCCATCCGGCGGTATCCGGATTTGATTGTCCATCGGATTTTGAAGGATGTGTTAACGGAGTCGGCTGAGAGACGGGACGGGGAAGTCGCGGTCGGTGTGATGATTTCTTCGGGTGCAGACGGTCGAGCGACTGGCGACGGAAATTCCCCTTCCGACAGTTCGCGGGCCCGAGCGCGTCGGACGAAGAATTTGATGGGCCCATCTCTGTCGACGAACTGCACGACATTGCCGAGTCGTCGAGCCAGTCGGAACGGCGCGCAGACGACGCCGAGCGCGAACTGATGGAGTGGAAGAAGGTCAAGTTCATGCAAGAGCGCGTGGGTGAGGATTTCGACGGGCTCATCACCAGCGTGACCAAGTATGGATTCTTTGTGGAACTGACGGATCTATTCGTCGAAGGCCTGGTGCCCATGAGCACGCTCACCGACGATCACTACACATTTCACGAGAGCACGAGGGAAATTATTGGGCAGCGGTCGCGGCGGACATACAAGATGGGACAGAGACTTCGAGTGCTTGTGGAACGCATCGATCCGGTGGAGAAGAAGATTCAGTTTGCCGTGTTCGAGGAGACCGCGTTGCCGGCACTGAAGACTGCTGGCAGGAAGTCAAAGCGGAAGCGCAGATAGGTCAAAGCTTTATCACACGGACGCAGAGAGGCACAGGCTTTCGAGTTTGCCGCTAAATCTGGATTCGGCGGCGGAATTCATCCGCGTGGTGTAAAATTCTTGAGTCAACCCTATCCGGCTGCAGTTCGTGTGCAGCGGATTCCTTCCTAGTCGGGACGTGGCTCAGCCTGGTAGAGCACTCGCTTGGGGTGCGAGGGGTCGGCAGTTCAAATCTGCCCGTCCCGACCAATCTTCTGATCAAGCAGCCACGACAGCGGACGAAGTTCCCTTGCTCCTCGTTCGCTTACGCGTCGTTTGTGCTTTGTTCCTTCCCAAGAGCGTCGCGCCGTAGTGCTCGCTCTTTCATCAGCACAAAGAAGACAGGCACCAGAATCAGCACGTGGATTGTCGAGGTAATCATCCCCCCTACTATCGGCGCGGCAATCGGCTTCATCACATCGGAACCGATTCCGCTCTCAAATAGAATAGGGATGAGGCTGGCCAGCACTGCGGTGACGGTCATCAGCTTTGGGCGAAGCCGTTGCACTGCCCCCTCAATTGCCGCTGCCTCGATGTCCGCGTTGGTGAGGGAAACGCCCGAAGCCAGCTTATGATCCAGAGCTTCGTGAAGATAGACGACCATGACCACGCCGGTTTCAACCGCAATTCCAAACAGGGCGATGTAGCCCACCCACACCGCCACGCTGAAGTTGTAGCCGAGGAGCCATTGCAAGGTCAGCCCCCCTGTCATGGCGTAGAACGTGGGAAAGATCAGCACCATGGCTTCCGTGGCCGAATGGAAAATCATGTACAGCAGCACAAAAATCACGAAGAAAACTATCGGGAGAATGATTTTCAGCCGCTCCTTGGCTCGAACCTCAAACTCGTACTCGCCGGACCAGGTGTAGGCATAGCCTGCTGGCAGCTTGAGTTTCTGGCGCAATAGATTGGAGGCCTGTTTCACGAAACCGCCATAGTCTTTCGTGTTCAGGTCGATGTAGACATACCCTGTCAACTGACCATCTTCGTCGCGAATCATGGCGGGCCCATTCGAGAATGAGATCTTCGCTACCTGCCCGATGGGAATTTGTGCGCCCGTCGGAGTCGCGATCAGCACACGAGCGAAATCTTCCAGGTTGTCACGAAAGTCGCGCTCGTAGCGGACATTCATCGGGTAGCGTTCACGGCCTTCGATGTTTTCCCCGATGTTCATGCCTCCAATGCCGGATGTAACCGCTTGCTGTGCACCAAGTTGCTGAATACCCTCCAGGTTCGGTCCCTGGATTTTCATTCCGACCGGCGTTTTGATTCCGGTGAGCGCCATGTCGAGCCGGTTCTCGACCGGCATAGTCCATGTATTGGTCAATCCGGGGAATTGCAGCTTGTCGTCCATTTCGCGGATCAATTTTTCGTAAGTCATACCCGCAGGCCATTGTTCGCGGGGTTTCAGCATGATCGTGGTGTCATACATATCCAGCGGAGCGTTGTCAGTGGCGCTGTCCGAACGTCCGACGACTCCGAATACGGTCTCCACCTCTGGAAAGGATCGCAGCACGCGATCTTGCTCCTGGAGCAGTTGCGAAGCCTGCGTGATGGAAATCCCCGGCAGCGCCGTTGGCATGTACAACGAAGAACCTTCGTAGAGTGGCGGCATGAATTGGCTGCCAAGCCTCAACACCAGAGGGAACGTGACCGCGAGAAAAAGCAAGTTCAGCAGCAGGGTTGTCTTGCGATACTTCAGGCAAAGGCGGAGAACGGGCAGGTACAACGCCTGCGTCAATCGAGAAACTGGGTTTTGCGATTCAGGGCGGAGTTTACCCTTGATAAAGATAACCATCAGAACCGGCACCAATGTGATCGCCAGGAGCGACGAAAAACCAACAGCGAGCGTCTTTGTCCAGGCAAGCGGCCGGAACATGCGGCCTTCTTGCGCTTCCAAAAGGAAGACGGGGAGGAAAGAGACCACAATAATGATGAGAGAGAAGAACAGTGCGGGCCCGACCTGCTTCGCGCCATCAATCAGAATCTTCCGGCGCTCGGATTCAGGGATGGCGGAACTCATTCCTTCTGAAGGTGACGGGTTGGGCCGCTCGGATAGATGGCGATAGCCGTTCTCGACCATGACAAAACGGAAGTGAAACAGGAAAACGATGATAACAACGCTGACGATGGCCGCTTCTTCCAACAGGTCGCGTTGCAGTGTCTTGATCGAATCCTGAATCAGCCTGGCGCGGTCATATCCCGACACCACTTCCACGCCTGGCGGCAGTGATTGCTTGATCTCGGCAAGCTTCTTTTTCACCCCATCGATTACGTTGAGGGCATTCAACCCATAGCGCATGACGACAATGCCGCCGACAGTCTCCCCCTGTCCTTGCCAATCCGCCACGCCTTCTCGAATATCTGGTCCGAATGAGACTCTCCCCAGATCTTTGATTAAGACGGGCGTACCGTTCTTCGCCATTACAGGTACGTTTTCAAGGTCCGATAGCGAGTGCAGATAGCCGAGGCCGCGAATCATGTAGCGAGTTCCACTCAACTCCAGCACGCGCCCGCCAACTTCGTTGGTACTGGATTTCACCCGGTCAATTACCGTCGAGAGCGGTATGCCATAAGCGAGCAGTTTGTTGGGATCGAGTTGCACCTGGTATTGGCGCACAAAGCCGCCGATCGTGGCTACCTCCGCCACGCCGGGGACAGTCTCCAACTGGTAGCGGACATGCCAGTCCTGAAGGGTCCGCAAGTCGGCGAGGCTGTATTTCCCGCTGTGATCGACCAACGCGTACTCGTAGACCCAACCGGCACCCGTGGCATCAGGACCAATAGCGGGATGGATTCCTTCGGGAAGCCGCCCAGCAATGGTTTGCAGATACTCCACCACGCGCGAACGAGCCCAATACATGTCCGTGCCATCTTCAAAAACGACGAAGACATAGGAGTCGTTGAACATAGTCTGCGCGCGCACTGCCTTAACGTGCGGTGCCGCTAGCAATGCGGTCACGATGGGGTACGTGACCTGGTCCTCGATGATGCTGGGAGGTTCGCCTTCCCAGCTGGTGTGGATGATGACCTGAACGTCAGAAATATCCGGCAGAGCATCTAGCGGGATGTGGCCCATGGCCCAGATTCCCGCCATGACCAGCAAGAGCACTCCGGTGAAGACGAGGAAGCGGTTGCGAGCGCACCACTCAATGATCCGGTTAATCACGTTACATTCCTCCCGTCGCGTTGAGTGACAGGTGTTTGCTCGCGATTACTTGGCCGTTTTGCGTGGCCGTAATCGTTACTTGCCATGTGCCGCCGGATCCCAGATCACCCTTTCCTTCATACAGGCCGCCGCCTTTGTCACTCGTCTTGATCACCGTTTTCATGGCAGACATTCCCATCGCGGGCATAGCAGCCATAAAGAATGTGACAGTTACTTGCGCACCAGAAATTGGCTTGCCGTCACTGGAAGTGAGTTTCACACGAACCGCGTTGCTACCTTTGTGTGGTGGAGAGGGATCGGTTGTCAGTTCGACCGTGGCTTGGTTTTGTGCGGTGGCGTTCATAGCGGCGGCAGCACCTGCACCTGGCGGTGGCGGCACGAATGCCCCTGCCGCTGCCTGTAATTGAGCTTCGGAGTCGATCAGGAAGTTCGCAGAGACAACAATCTGCTCGCCTTCTCGAACCCCTTTCGTGACAATCTGCTGCTCTCCGACACGCGAGCCGAGTTCAACTTCCCGCGGCTCAATATTTCCGTCGCCGCGATACACGAATGCCAGGTTTCGGGTTCCGGAATGAAAGACGGCAGAACCCGGAACGACCAACTGCTTGCCAAGCGACAGTTTTAGCCTCACGTTCACATACATGCCCGGCCTCAACTTCAAGCCTGGGTTCGGGATCACCAACCGGACGGGCAGGGTTCGCGTAGCAGTGTCTACCTGCGGGAGCAGGTAATCGACTCGCCCGAAGAACTCTTTCCCCGAATACGCATCGACAGTGACTTCAGCCTCGTCTCCAGGCTTGATTCTGCCCGCGTCGTTTTGGAAAACCTGAGCGAGTACCCAAACGTCCGAAAGGTCTGACACGGTGTACAAGTGCATGTCGGGCTGCACATACATGTTCGGTAACGCGTTCCTCTCGGTGATATATCCTGAGACGGGAGAGTTGATCGTTAGGTCGGTAATCGCTTTGCCGTCCGTGTCCAACTTGGCAATCTCACTTGGCGGTATTTCCCACTGCAACAGCCGATCTTTAGTGGCGCTAAACAGGGAGGCGGCTCCTGAAGCGACACCCGTGACGGAACTCTGCTGCAAGTCGGCTTGATTCTTCTTTGCGATCAGATATTCCTGTTCGGTCGTGACCAGATCCGGGCTGTAGATTGTGAATAAAGGTTGACCTTTGCGTACAAAGTCTCCGGTTGCGTCGGCGTATAGCTTGCGTATCCAACCCGCAAAGCGCGTCTGCACGTAGGCCAAGTGGCGCTCATCCGCCTGGACACTTCCGAACAACCGGATGTCGTCATTGACAGGCTGGTATTTAACTTCTCCGATCTGCACGCCAATGCTCTGCATCCGTTGGGGCGAGAGCTGCATAGGAGCAAGCGAGATCTCAGGCTGGGATGGAGCCGATTGCTCGGTTGACATGCTCTGCATCGGAGGCTGTACGGCCTCGATAGTTTGAGCTGTCGATGGTTCAACCTGGGTCGTTCGTGACGTGTGCATCCGCCACCACAGGCCCGTTATCCCAATTGCGAAGACTATTGTCGTAAACAGCATGACAAGAAAAGCGCGGCGATACGGAATATCGGTTCGATTCGTCATGGCAAACTCACCCCCGTGAGCCGTTCTAATCTCGCCAACGCAGACTCATGTTCGACCAACTCACGTTGATATTCGAGATTCGAGTTCAATACGTCCTGAAAAGAAGAAAGCAGAGTTTGGAAATCTTGGCGGTTGGATTGGTAGGCCGCCATTCCAGCTTGAAACGTGGCCTCGGATTGGGGGATCAAGCCTTCCGTGTAGATTTTGAGCTGGTCCTCCGACCTGCGCGCCAAAACGTATTGCTGTTCAACCTCTGACTGCACCCGCTGCACTTCCGCCTGGAGTTGCTGCTTGGCACGCTCCTGGTTTTGAGTGGCTTCCGCTAGTGCTGCCGATTGACGGCCACGGTTTGGCAGCCGTATGCCAAAGCCGACCATGTAGTAATCGCGAAATTTGTCAGCCGTGTGTTCGTACGTATAGCTGACGTTGAAGTCCGGCCTGAACTCCTTGTGCGAAAGCTCGACCTGCGACTCTTGCTGACGTACCATCTCAGCATGCGAGCGCACGTCGGGATTCTGATCTCGCACCCGGTTCAACAGATCCGCATCGCTGTACCTCATGGGAGTTTGGGAGAGGGGTTCGGTAACAATGTCCGGCGAACTCTGAGAGCGGTTTAGGACTTGTTTGAGTTGGGCCTGAAGCTGCTCTTCGTCCTGATGGTGCATGGCAATTTCCCGCAGAATTTTGGTGTGCTGCAATTGCGCCTTAAGAACATCCTGTTGGTTGCCCTGCCCGACGCGGTAGCGCGATTCAGCGACCTGCTCAATCTGGCTCAGGATCTGGTCGTTGTGTTCCAGGATTGGGAAGGTCTGCTGGAGGTAAGCGAGCTGAAAATAGACCAGCTTCAACGTCTCGATCGCCTGACTCCGCACTCCGTCAGATTGCGCGTGGATAGAGTCAGCTTCGCGCTCGGCAACCTCGGATCGGAGATTGCGCTTGCCCGGATACGGAAGATCTTGCGACACCCCGATGCCCGCGTAGGCAAAGTCGCTATTGGAATACCCAGCGAAAGGCCGCAGACTCCCGACGCTGAACTGCTGAACCGTGATCGCGGTGTCCGGTAGTGCCGATACCTGCTTGGGAACGGTGGTGGCCGCCTGCCACGCGTGTAGGGAGGCGGCAATTTCAGGATTGCTCCGCTCCACCTCCTGCACCAATTCCAGCAGTGGGGTTGGCGAAGCTGTAGCGTGCTTGCCCAGATCCTTCATCGGAGCAGGTGTTTGTGGCACGTTCGTCGTCACCTGAGCCTTTACCATCATCGGGGACAGGCTGAAGACGGACGCTACGACGACCACGACAAAAAGCCGGGCGGCTCCGGACGTGAGACGGTGCACATATGCAAAGTTCATCTTTCCTCCAAATGGAAAACACAAATGCGCGCAGACGCACGACAGCGTCAGCGCCAACGAGGAAAGACGATCAGATTCTGAGGATTGTCGTGTTTGTCGAATCTAGTCCGGGCGGACTATGTGTGCACGAAATCCGAGACGATTGCGGCAGCGAGCAGTACGCGTCGGCCTGAGATGTAACGGGAAGCGTGTGAGACACAACCAAACTGACATGATGCAATTGTGAAGAGACTGTCTTCAGAGCGTGAAAATCAGCAGGAGTCGCGGTTGACTGGCAGCAAGGATGGGCTTTCGCCATCCCCATGTCTCCACAATGCCTCGCCATCCTCTTGCAGCATTCCCGCTCGGCTGCCGTCATAGCTACATTGGGTACCGCACATGCCATCACCGGCATCGCGGCGAACAATGTTGCCAGAGTGAAAACACCGACTCTACGCATGAATGTCAACAGGCTAATTGTAGTGGCAACTGTAAATAAGACGCAACAAGAGGCCTCGGATCTGGCGCCGCGCTTCGTCAAGGTAGTGAGCCGCAATCTCCGTCATGACCGCCCTCCTGCGCTCAACTCTTCCACAAACTTGGTGGCCTGCGTCAAGTCCAGACCGTAGAGTTTTCTGGCCAGGTAAACCGCGTCGATTGTGTGCCCGCGCTGGTTGAGATCCCGCAGGCGCTGCTCTTGCTCTTCGCGGGTCAGGTTCTCCAGATTCGTGAAGTCTTCCGATATTGTGACCGGAGGCGCGATCTCTACGTGTTGCTGCAAGGCGTCCAGTAAGACCGACGCGCGCGGTACAACCCGCCATTCAACGCGCAGGAAAGGCGGAGACTGCATCAGCACCGGATAGTCTTTGTACAAGGTTGCCGAGCGCCCGTACCAGCGCCGTTCCCATGCGCCGGGCCGCGCGCATTCGATGGCCAGCGCATTCGAGAGTTGGGCCGGGTCAACCGCAAGCTCCAACTCCACCAGACGGCGCGTCTGTACCGACTTTGCGCCCTCGTTGTTCAGGGTGTGCAGCCGTTCCCGCACCAGCCGCGCCGAGCGAATGTCCTGGTAGGGAAGAAATACAACCGTAGAATCCTTCGGCGACAGATGATCGTTCAGATAG
>WNFI01052823.1_pt2 | contig 39355 bp, 36 predicted proteins | sample 5400471 | NCBI WGS metagenome assembly WNFI01 (sample SAMN13153348, study PRJNA577476) | soil metagenome | isolation source: 100 cm saprolite on Douglas fir-dominated hillslope | place: USA:California | collected 2013-09-17 | reverse complement strand
ACCGCCTTGATGGCCGTGACGCGGCGCACATCGCCGCTGGATTCCTTCACGGCGTGCAGGTTCGCGTGCTCCGCGGCCAACTCGGCGATCTGCTCCGGCAGGAAATCCGTTTTGTAGGCCACGGGGTTGTTGTAGAGCATGCACGAAAGCTTCGTCGCCCCGATGACCGCGCTCACGTGCGCCTTCATCTCGCGCCAGTCGGAGCAGTAAACGTAGGGCGGCAGCACCATGAGGCCTTTGCAACCGGCCCCGGCCGCGGCCTTCGCGAGCGCCACGGCCTCGACCGTGCTGAGCGAGGCGAGGCCGAGCGCCACCGGCGCGCGCTGGCCCACGGCCGCGACGCAGGTGCGGATGATGGTGATCTTCTCGTCAAAGCCGAGCGTGGCCGCCTCGCCCAGCGAACCGCACGCCACGATGCCGCTGCAGCCGCTGTCGATCATCCAGCCGCAATGCGCGGCGAGCGCCTGATGGTCGACGGAGAGGTCGGCCTGAAGATTTGTCGTGATGGCGGGGATGACACCTTTCCAGTTCATGGAGATAATGGGGAATTTTGTAGATTGCCCGCTTGCGGACAACGTTGCGCGCAAGCGCGCAACCTACATTCAGGAGTAGCGATTGGGATTGAGCAACTTCAGGTCGACCGACGGCTTGCGGCCGGCCACGACCTCCGCGACCAGCAGGCCCGTGATGGGCGCCATGGTCAATCCGAGCATGGCGTGGCCGCAGGCCGCCGTGAGATTACCATGGTGGTTGAAGCGGCCGATGTAGGGCAGCCCGTCGGGTGAGACCGGGCGGAGGCCCGCCCACGGCTTGATGCCGGCAAAGTCGGCCTCGGTGAATTCGGGAAAGTAATACGGCACCGACTCGATGATCTGGCGTACGCGTTCGGGCCGGATGTCATTATTGTTGCCGCTCAATTCCATCGTGCCGCCAAAGCGCAGTGTATCGCCCATCGGCGTGACCGCGATGCGCCGCTCGGTGAAGATGAGTGAGCGTGTGAGTTTGAACCGTGGCTTGGGCAGCGTGAGACTGTAGCCCTTGCCCGCCTGCATCGGCAGCCGGAGGCCCAAGCCGGCGAGCATGGCCGGCGACCACGAGCCGCCCGCGAGCACAAATTCGTCGGCGAGGAGGTCGCCCGCTGTCGTTTGCACGGCGGCCAGGCGGCCGCCGGCCGCGCGCCAGCCAAAAATGGTGGTGCTCCACTGGAAGCGCACCCCCATCTCCTTCAGCAGCGCGGTGAGGGCGTTCAGGAAGCGCCACGGCGTGAGGTGGGCGTCGATCGGAAAATAAACCGAGCCAGCGACGTCCAGCCGGGTGCCGGGCTCGAGCCCGGCCGTCTGCCGCGCATCGAGCACGCGGGCCTCGATGCCGAGGAGACTGGCGATGCGCGCGAGGCCGTGCGCCTCGTGGTCGAGTCCCTCCTGCGTCCTGCACAGGTTGAGCAGGCCGTGCTGCTGCAGTTCAAACGCATCGCCCGTGATGTCGTCGAGTTCCTCGAACAGCCGGCGGCTGCCGAGGCAGAGGTCGCGGAGGATGGGTGCGGCCCGGTCCACCTGCCGGTGGCTGCAGGCGCGCCAGAACAACCAGCCCCAGCGCATCAGGTCGGCGTCGAGGCGCGGCTTGACGTAGAACGGGCTGCGCGGGTTCATCATCCATTTCAGGCCCTGCCAGACCATGCCGGGCGAGGACAGCGGGATGACATGGCTCGGCGAAATGAAACCCGCGCTGCCGAGCGCGCAATGGTCGCGATCCTCCCCGTTGCGCTCGACGAGGGTCACTTGATGGCCCTCGCGGGCCAGGTAATACGCGCAGCAGAGGCCGACAATGCCACCACCGCAGATGATAACCGACTTCGACTGGCGCATTGCTCAGCTGATGCCCCAGCCGAAGGGATCGTTGGGATCCACGATTAACGTCGCCTCGGCCGTGACATGCGCCGTGCCCGTGATGGACGGGACGATCTTGTCGCCTGCCTTGCGGTATTTCCCGCGAAACACACTGCCGAGGATGCCCTCCTGCACCCACTCCGCCCCGGGGGCCAGCTTGCCGTCGGCGGCGAGGCAGGCGAGCTTGGCGCTGGTGCCGGTGCCGCACGGGGAGCGGTCGTAGGCCTTGCCGGGGCAGAGGACAAAATTTCTGCTGTTCGCACCGGCTTTCTTCGCGGGGCCGAACAGTTCGACATGGTCCACCTCGGGAAAACCCGAGTCGCTCACCGCCTGCCGGATGCGCGAGCAATAGTCGGTGAGCTGCGCGATATTCGACAGCTCCAGTGTTTGGTCATGTTTCTCGATCAGGCAAAACCAGTTTCCGCCCCAGGCCAGGTCGCACATCACGTCGCCCACGCCCGGCAGATACAATTCGAGATCCTGGTGCTTGCGATAGCTCGGCACGTTCTCGAAGGTGACCTCGCCGCTGGCCAGCAGCATGACCGCGATCGGGCCGACCGGCGTGTCGAGTTTCACCGGGCCGGGCTTGATCCGGCCGAGATGGGCCAGCGCCACGATGATGCCGATGGTTCCGTGACCGCACATGCCGAGATAACCGACGTTGTTGAAAAAGATGATGCCGAACTGGCAGCCCTTGTCGTGCGGCGCAACGAGCAGCGCACCGACCACGGCCTCGGAGCCGCGCGGCTCGCCCACGATGGCGGTGCGAAACCGGTCGTGCTTCTCCTTGAAGACTTTCACGCGTTCGCTGAGCGGACCGGCCCCGAGGTCGGGTCCGCCCTCGAGCACGAGCCGGGTGGGTTCGCCCCCGGTGTGGGTATCGAGAATTTTGATGAGGTGCGAGGCGGCCATGGGTTGCGGGACTACCGCCACGATCACCCCGCCGGCCCCAAGTGAAAAGCAAAAAGCCCGCCTCCCTGCGGAGACCGGCTGGCATTGGGGCCGCTAAGGGTGCTCAGACCGCGGCGTCACCGTGCTCGTCGGTGCGGATGCGGATGACATCCTCGAGCGGGGTGATGAAAATCTTGCCGTCGCCGATCTTGCCGGTCTTCGCCGCCTTGGTGATGGTCGTCACGACCTTTTCGACCAGGTCATCGGCGACCGCGATCTCCAGTTTCACCTTGGGCAGGAAATCGACGGTGTATTCGCTGCCGCGGTAGATCTCGGTGTGGCCCTTCTGCCGGCCGAAACCCTTGACCTCGGTCACGGTCATGCCCTCGATCTCGATCGCCGAGAGCGCTTCCTTGACCGCTTCGAGTTTGAATGGCTTGATGATGGCGGTGATGAGTTTCATGGGATAAGGCTAAAGCTGATGGGTGTAGTTTCGAGAATTGCGCCGGCAGGGCAAGCTTACTGTGGCGGCACGACGGTCTGGATGTGCATGTCCTTGAGCTGCCTGGCCGTGACCGGGGTCGGGCTCTGCGCCATGAGGTCCTGCGCCTTTTGCGTCTTGGGAAAGGCGATGACGTCGCGGATGCTGGTGGTGCCGCAGAGCAGCGCAACCATCCGGTCGAGGCCGAACGCGATGCCGCCGTGCGGCGGCGCGCCGTAGGTGAAGGCCTTCAGCAGGTAGCCGAAGCGGCTCTCGACCACGTCGGCCGGAATCTTGAGCACATCCTCAAAGACCTTTTTCTGCAGCGCCGGCTGGTGGATGCGGATGGAGCCGCCGCCGAGTTCCATGCCGTTGAGCACGACGTCGTAGTGCTGGCCGCGCACGGCCTTCGGGTCGGTGTCGAGCAGCGCGGTGTCCGCGACGACGGGAGCCGTGAACGGATGGTGCGTGGCCACGTAGCGCTTGTGCTCCTCGTCGTAGCTCATCAGCGGGAAATCAACGACCCAGAGAAAATTCCACTGGTCGGGCCGGATGGTCAGCTTGCCGCGCTTGACCAACAACTGCGCCGCCTCAAGCCGGGTGCGGCCGAGAATGGCGCAGGCGCGGTCCCAGGGCGCGGCCGCGAAGAAGATGAGGTCGCCGTCGGCGATCTTGAGCCGCGACGTGAGCCCGGCCTTCTCGGTCTCGGAGAAAAATTTCACGATGGGCGACTTCCACTCGCCGCCCTCGACCTTGATGAAGGCGAGGCCCTTCGCCCCGAGCGATTTGGCAATTTCCTCCAGCGCGGTGATTTCGCCCTGGGTGACATCGGCGAGGCCCTTGGCGTTGAATGCCTTCACGCAGCCACCCGCGGCGACCGTGGAGGCAAAGACCTTGAAGCCGGAGGTTTTGAAAGTGTCGGAGAAATCGACGAGCTCCATCGCGAAGCGCGTGTCGGGTTTGTCCACGCCATAGCGGTTCATCGCGTCCTGGTAGGCCAGGCGGGGGAACGGCACCGGCAGGTCGTGGTGGAGCACTTCCTGCCAGACTTTCTTCAGCATGCCCTCGAACAGGGAGTAGATGCCCTCGCGGTCGATGAACGAGGCCTCGACGTCGATCTGCGTGAACTCCATCTGGCGGTCGGCCCGGAGATCCTCGTCGCGGAAGCAGCGGGCGATCTGGAAATATTTTTCGACGCCCGCCACCATGAGGATCTGCTTGAACTGCTGCGGCGACTGCGAGAGCGCGTAGAACTGGCCGGGGTGGATGCGCGACGGCACGAGGTATTCGCGCGCGCCCTCCGGCGTGCTCTTGAAGAGCACGGGCGTCTCGACCTCGATGAAGCCCTGCGCGTCGAAGTAGTCACGCACGGCCTTGGTGGCGCGGTGGCGGACCATCAGGTTCTTCCGCATCTTCGGCCGGCGCAGGTCGAGGTAGCGATAGGTCAGGCGCAGGTCCTCGTTGACCTTGTCGCCGCCCGCGTCGTCCAGCGGGAACGGCGGCGTGTCGGAAATATTGTGCACCACCAGTTCGGTGGCATCGATCTCAACCTCCCCGGTCGGCAGGTTCTTGTTCACCATGTCGGCCGGGCGCAGCTCGACCTTGCCGGAGACGCCGATGACCGACTCATCCTTGAGGTGTGTCGCCTGGGCGCGGAGCGCCGAGTCGAACTTCACCTGGGTGATGCCCTGCCGGTCGCGCAGGTCGACGAAGATGATGCCACCGTGATCGCGCACGGAATCCACCCAGCCCGCGAGTGCGACCGTCCGGTTGAGGTCGGCTTTGGTGAGCTGGGCGCAGTGATGGGTGCGTTTCATGGCGACTAAAGGCGGAACTAAGCGCGGGCCGTCCGGCGAGCGCAAATAGATTTTCCTACGTCATAAGCAGGTTGTCGCCGGTCATTTCGGCCGGCTTGGACAACCCCATCAAATGAAGCACGGTCGGCGCGATGTCGGCCAGCCGGCCGCCGGTGCGCATCCTGGATTTTCCCGCGACGAGTCCCTCGCCCACCGTGAAGACCTCGACGAGGTTCAGCGTGTGCGAGGTGTGCGGCGAGTTGTGCTCGTAATCCCACATCTGTTCGCAATTGCCATGGTCGGCCAGGATCACCGCCTTGCCCTGCTTGGTTTCCAAGGCCGCGAGCAGCTCCGCCACTCCGCGATCGGTCGCCTCGACGGCCTTGATGGCCGCCGGCAGCGAGCCGGTGTGGCCGACCATGTCGGGATTGGCGTAGTTGACGACGATCAGGCCGTATTTGCCGGAGAGGATCGCGGCCTTGGCGGTCGCCGTCACTTCCGTGGCCGCCATTTCCGGCTGCAGATCGTAGGTCGCGACCTTGGGGCTCGGTGGACAGGCGCGCTCCTCGCCGGGGAAGGGCCCCGCGCGGTAGTTGTTGAAGAAAAAAGTCACGTGCGGGTTCTTCTCCGTCTCCGCGCAACGGAACTGCGCGATGCCGGCCTTGCTCACGACCTCGCCCAAAATGTTCTTCAACGCCGCGGGCTTCCCCGAGATCACGTTCACCGGCAGTCCGGCTTCATACTCGGTCATCGTCGCATAGTGGAGATCGAGCTTGGGCCCGCGGTCGAAACCCTTGAAATCGTCGAGCACGAACGCCTTGGTGATCTCTCTCGGCCGGTCGCCGCGGTAATTGTAGAAGAGCACCGCGTCGCCGTTGCCGATGGTCGCGACAGGCTTTCCGTCGGCGCCGGTGATCCAGGTCGCCACCACGAACTCGTCGCCCTTCTGCGTCTCGCTCAGCGGTGCGTCGTAATACTGCTGCACCGCGGCCACCGCGTTCGGCGCCTTCGCCACCGCCGCGCGACCGGTGAGCATGTCGTAGGCTTTCTGCACGCGCTCCCAGCGATTGTCACGGTCCATGGCCCAGAAGCGGCCGCACACGGTGGCGATTTTGCCCACGCCGATCTTTCGGCATTGCTCGTCGACCTCGTGCACGTAGCGAATGCCGCTCGACGGCGGCGTGTCCCGGCCATCGGTGAAGGCATGGATGAACACTTCCTTCAGTCCGTCCGCCTTCGCCTGCCGCAAAATCCCATACAGATGCTCCAGCATGCCGTGCACGCCGGCATCGCTGACGATGCCCATGAGATGCAGCCGCGAGCTTCGCGATTTCACCCGCTCGACCACGGCGCGCCACACGGGGCTGGCCGCGAGGCGTTTTTCGGAAAAAAGCTTGTTCAACCGCACGAGTTCCTGGTCCACGATCCGGCCCGCGCCGATGTTCTCGTGACCGACCTCGCTGTTGCCCATCACCCCGTCCGGCAGGCCGACATCGAGGCCGCTGGCGGCGATGAGGGTGTGGGGATACCGGGCGTGGAGCCGGTCGTCGCACGGTTTCCTGGCGAGGAAGACGGCGTTGAAATCATTCTGCTCGGGATGGGGATTCTTGCCCCATCCATCACGGATGATAAGCAGCACGGGCGGACGCGTGGCGGTCATGCTGCTGTTGTCCGGTTTCCGGCGGGAACGGGCAATCAAAAACCTCGTTCCCTCCGGTTGACTTTCCGAGCGGAAACACCACCTCTAGCCATCTTCATGTCCTCGTCCGCCGTCCTGCTGCTCAACCTCGGTTCGCCTGACTCCCCGTCCGTCCCGGACGTGAAGCGCTATCTGCGCGAATTTCTGGGTGACGAGCGGGTGATTGACCGCCCGGCGCAGCCCCTGCGGTGGCTGCTGGTGAACGGCCTGATCATCCCCGCCCGGGCCAAGAACTCGGCGCACGCCTACTCCACCATCTGGACCGACGAGGGCTCGCCGCTGGTCGTGACCAGCCGGCGCGTCGCGGCCAAGCTGCAGCAGCGGGTCGACTTCCCGGTTGCGCTGGCGATGAACTACGGCAGACCGGCGATCCCGGATGTGCTGCGCCAGCTCGCCGGCCAGGGCGTCGACCGGCTGCTGCTCTTCCCGCAATATCCGCATTACGCCATGTCGAGCTGGGAGACCGTCGTGGCCAAGGTCCGGCGCGAGGCCGCGAAAACCGCCCCGGCGATGAAGCTGGAGTGCGTGGAGCCCTATTTTGCGGACGAGGATTACATCGCCGCGCTCGTCGAGAGCGCCCGTCCCTACCTCGCGAAGCCGCACGATCACCTGCTGTTCAGCTACCACGGCCTCCCGGTCCGCCACCTGACCAAGTCCGATCCCACGCACGCCCACTGCCAGATCACGCCCGACTGCTGCAACACCTGCAGCGCGGCCCACGCCACGTGCTACAAGGCGCAGGTCACGCGCACCACGCAGGCCTTCGCCGAGAAAGCCGGGCTCGACCCGGCGGAATATTCCCTGACCTTCCAATCGCGGCTGGCCGGCGAGCCCTGGCTCTCGCCCTACACCGATTACGAGTTCAAGCGACTGCCCGCCGCGGGGAAAAAACGCCTGCTCGTCATCACGCCGGCGTTTGTCACGGACTGTTTGGAAACGCTCGAGGAAATCCGCCTGCGCGGGGCGGAGGATTTCAAGGCCGCCGGCGGCGTTACCTTCGAGCATATCCCGTGTCTAAATGACCAGTCCGGGTGGATTGAGTTTCTCGAGCGTCGTGTTCGCCAATGGCGGACCGCCGGGAGCTGATGCCACCAATTCCACGTGGTTCCCTCAAAGATTTGGTAAAAGCAGTTTAAAGTCCGCCTCCCGAGAGCATCGCTCAATCTCTGGGCTCGCGACCACTCATTCATAATCACAGTAACCAGTTCCAAGCGTGAATACCGTTTCCGCCCAAAACCAGACCAGCAAAAGCCTGTCCGCCGCTGGCAGCGCGGTTCTGGTGCTTGATACTGACGGGCGGATCCAAGTGGCGAGCGTTGCCGCCTGTACGATCTGGCAGGCGCGCAACTCCGAGCTGGTCGGCGACCTCTTTCCCAACCTCTTTACCTTCGACGTGGTGTCACGGGAGACCAACTGGGTCCAATCCCAGTGGGAAGTGCTGCTCGCCGCCACGCGCAGCCAGCCCATCGCCCTCAAGTTGCAACCCAAGGAGGCGGCCGCCTTCGATGTCCTGATCCACATCGAAAAGGCCGGCGACGAGCCCGTCCGCTACCTTGCTTTCATCACCCTGCCCGCCACGCTGGCCCCCGCCGCCGTCCCGGCCGCGCCTAGCGCCGGCGCACCCGATAATTTCCTGACCCAGCTCAGCGAGCGCAGCCCGCTCGGCTTCTTCGACCTGAATTTTCAGAAGAACGAGATGTATTACTCGCCGACCTGGAAACGCCTGCTCGGTTACGCCGACGTCGCGCTGCCCAACACTTACGAGACCTGGCTGAATCTCATCCATCCCGACGACTCCGCGGCCGCGCCCGACCGGCAGGGACGCGGCAGCGCGACCGGCCCGCGGCAGTTTTCCATTGAGTTCCGCATGAAGCACGCCTCGGGCCGTTACGTGTGGGTGCAGAGCGTCGGTCTGCAGATCTACGGGCCCAACGGCGCCTTGCAGCGCGTCATCGGTGCGCATCTCGACATCGGCGATCGCAAGGAGTTCGAGGAAGCCGGCCTCCGCGCCGAGGAGCGCCTGCAGCAACTGAGCGACCGCGGGCGCGTCGGGGCCTTCGATCTTGATTTCTCCACGGGCCTTTACTGGCTGTCGCCCGGCTTCAAGTCGTTGCTGGGTTATGCCGACACGGAACTGCCCGACTCCATTGCATCCTTCCTCCGCGCCCTGCCGCTGGAAGAAACCACCGGCGGGCTGCAGGCCTATTTCCTCGCGCAACAGCCCAGCCAGGTCGCCTACTTCGACACCCTGCGGCTGCGCCACCGGGAGGACCGGGAGGTGCTGGTGCATGCCGGCATCGTCCGGCAGATTTCGCGACGCAAGGAGCTGCAGCGCGTCATCGGCTTCGCCATGCCCATGCCGGAGACGGGCGGCGCCCCGGCCGGGTCGGGCCTCGGGCTGCCCGCCGCGCATCTGGCGGTGCTGCTCGCGGAATTGCAGGAAGCGGTGCTGCTCGCCGATGCCGACGGGGAGCTCGTCTATCTCAACGCCAAGGCCGAGCAATTGCTGGGCCGCACCCATGAGCAATGCGCCGGCCAGCATGCCGGGGAAATCATCCGGCTCGTCCACCGCGCGAGCGGCCAGCCGGGCGAGAATCCCGTCGCCAAGGTGCTCGGCAACGGCGAGCCCATTACGCTCAGCACCGAGTTTGCCCTCGACCTCGGCGGCCCCCAGGCGCACCCCGTGGCGTTCAGCGCCCGCGCCGTGCTGGATGGCACCGGCCGGCCCGCCGGCGCGGTGCTCGTGTTCCGCAATCCCGATGAAATGAGCCTGACACCGGAAGAACTCGTCCGCGCCAACCGCTTCGAGTCGCTCGGCCAGCTCGCCGGCGGCATCGCCCACGATTTCAACAACCTCCTCACGACCATCCTCGGCGGCGTCTCGATGGCGAAGGACCTGCGCGACTACTCCGGCCTGGCCAACAGCGAAAGCGCGTGCGCCGCCGCCAAGGCGCTCAGCCGGCAACTGCTCACCTTCTCCAAGGGCGGCACGGCCGTGCGCCAGGTCGCCAAACCCGCCGACATCCTGGACGACGCCCGGCGCCTGGCGGCCGCGGGTTCGACCGTGAAGATCGAGCTCAACATCGCGCCCGAGACCGGCACGATCTGCGTGGATCGCGCGCAAATCCTGCAGGTTTTCCAAAACCTCATCATCAACGCCATCCAGGCCATGCCGACCAGCCAGGGCCGGATCTGGATCACCGCCGGCAACAAGGCGCTCGCCGACGGCGAGGTCGTGCCTCTTGCCGCGGGCCCCTATGTCGTCATCGAGGTGCGCGACAACGGCAGTGGCATCAAGTCCGAGCATCTGGAGAAAATTTTCGAGCCGTTCTTCACCACGAAAAAGACCGGCACCGGGCTCGGCCTCGCCACCGTGCTCTCCATCGTCACGCGCCACGGCGGCCAGATGGGCGTCGAATCGGAGGTCGGCACCGGCACGGCTTTCACCGTCTTCCTCCCGCAGGCCGACCGGCCCGAGGAAGTCGAGGCGCGCCGCGCGCCCAGCTATAGTTTTGGCACCGGCCGCATCCTGTTCATGGACGACGACGAGCAGATCCGCACGCTCACCAAGGGCATGCTCGAAAACCTCGAGTATAAGTGCGACCTCGCCAGGGACGGCGAGGAGGCCATCCAGCTCTACAAGCGTTACCTCAACATCGGCCGGCCCTACGACGCCGTCATCATGGACCTTACCATCATCGGCGGCATGGGGGGCGAGCAGACCTTCAAGATCCTGCGCGACCTGCATCCCGAGGTGTGCGCCATCATCGCCAGCGGCTACGACAATGAAGACATGGCCCGCCAGTTCCTCGACATGGGTTTCTACGGCTACCTGACCAAGCCCTATCGCGTCGGCGAACTCGGCAAGATCATCCGCACCGTGCTGGGCAAGTAACCGGCCTGATGGACGTATTTTCTGGACGGGAACCCAAGCGTGCGCTTGCGCCCTACTTTTTCAGCAACTCCCTGGCGCGGGCAACCGCCGCCTCCAGATCGGGGGCAATGTTCTCGCGGCCGAGGGCGTCGAAAAAGCCGGCCTTCTCCATCATGAAATAGGGCTGGGTGTGCGGGCCGCTCAGGATGAGATGCTTGCCATGCCGGTGCAGTTTCTCGTGCAGATTTTCCACGCGGTTGAGCGCCGTGGCGTCCATGGCCGTCACCGCCGCCAGGTGGAGGATGACCACGTCGGTCTCGCCGCCCGAGCGGCGGATGATGCTCTCCAGTTTTCCCGCCGAGCCGAAGAGCAACGCACCGAACACGCGGTAGATCATCACGCCGGACGGGACGTTGGCCACCTGCTCGTGTCCCTGTCCGCCGAGCGCCGCCTCCTCGCCGGTCATGGCCTGGATCATGGTGGTGTCCGTCACCCGCTTGATGAACGAGAACGCCGCCAGCACCATGCCCACCTCGACCGCAACCGTGAGGTCGAACAGCACGGTCAGGCCGAATGTGGTCAGGAACACCGCCGCGTCGCCCCGGGGCTTCTTGTGCAGCAGAGCGAATTCCTCCCACTCGCCCATGCGGACGGCCACCACCGCCAGTACCGCCGCGAGCGTGGCCAGCGGCACATCATTGAAGAGCGGCGCGGCCACCAGCAGTACAACCAGCAGCACGACCGAGTGAATGATGCCGGCCACCGGCGTGGCGGCCCCGCTGCGGATGTTCGTCGCGGTTCGCGCAATTACTCCCGTCGCCGGCAGACCGCCGAAGAGCGGCGCTACGAAATTCGCCGCGCCCTGCGCCATCAGCTCCTGGTTGGAGTCGTGCCGGCCGTCGATCAGGCCGTCCGCCACCACCGCCGAGAGCAGCGACTCGATGGCACCGAGCAGGGCGATGGTGAACGCCGGCCGGATCAACCCGCTGAGGTGGTCGAGATCAAGCCCGGGGAAATGAAACGAGGGCAGTCCCTGCGGGATGCCGCCAAACTTGCTGCCGATGGTGTCGGTGGCCCAGCCCAGCCGGTGGTAGAACTGAACGATGAGCATGCCCGCCGCCACCGCCACGATCGAGCCGGGCACGCGGCTCCAGCGCTTGGGCCAGAATACAATGATCGCCACCGCCACGAGCGCCAGGGCCACGGTGGGCCAGCTGATGCTCGGCAGCACCGCGGCCAGCGCGCCCATTTTGGGCAGAAACTGCGCCGGCTCATTCTCCAGTTGCAGGCCGAGCAGTGCGTGGATCTGCGTGGAGAAGATGGTGACCGCGATGCCGCAGGTGAATCCGACCGTGACGGGATGGGGCACGAACTTGATGAGGCTGCCCAGCTTCAGCGCGCCCAGCGCAAACAATATCCCCCCCGCCATCATCGTGCACAGCAGCACATCCGCCAGGCCGTATTGCGCCACCATCAGGGCAATCAGTCCGACGAAGGCTCCCGCCGGCCCACCGATCTGCACCGATGATCCGCCCAGCGCGGAAATGAGGAACCCGCCGATGATGCCCGTATAAAGGCCGGCCACGGGCGTCGCGCCCGAGGCAATGCCCAGGCCGATGCAGAGTGACAACGCCACCACCCCCACGGTGAGTCCGGCCCCAAGATCAGCGAAGAATTTGGCCGGGGTGTAGCCCCGCAGGGCGTCGACCAGCTTCGGCCTGAAATAGAATTTCTTTTTCGCCCAGGGAGGCGTCGATTCAATCATCAGTTTGGAGGCTGAGGGTAATCACCCGGTTTGGCAACGGGCCGTTCAGGAATCTTGGGGTAATAACAGGCGGGCTGCTGGCCGGAATAAGCAGCCTAAGCCTCGGGCCGCCAGGTCAGCGCGTGGCATAGCGCCACGCCGGCGGCGTCCGCCTCGTCGAAGCCCAGCGTGCGGCCGTGACCGAGCATCGCCATCACGGTGCGCGCCATCTGTTCCTTGCTCGCCCGGCCCTGCCCCACCACCGCGAGTTTCACGCGCAGCGGGGCATACTCGAAGATATCCTTCTGCTTCAGCGCGGCGGCCGCGATGGCCGCGCCGCGCGCGGCGCCAAGGATCTGCGCCGTCTGGAAATTCTGCACGTAGATGGTCTGCTCCAGCGCCACGTGGCGCGGGTCGTATTCCGCCACCAGCGCCGCCACCGCCCGGTGGATTTCGCCGAGGCAGTGCGCCATCGAAAGTTTGGCCGGCACCCTCACCGTCTGGCTGCGCAACAGCACCGGCTGCCGGCCGGACGCAAACTCAATCAACACGAGGCCGGTCCCGCGCAGGCTCGGGTCGATGCCGAGCACCCGGCCGTGGAACGCGGGCCGCGACAGCATCGGCGCCTCCGGGCAGGACTTGGCCGCGAGTTTCCCCTCGAGCTTTGCCTTCCACATCTGTCTGACGGATTGTCGTGCCATCGTTCTCGTTCTCTTACTCTTTCTCGTTCTCTCCAACAACTAAAACACCAGCAGCTTCACGGCCGCCGCCGCCGTCAGCCCCAGCGCGGTGGTCTCGAATACTTTTTGATTCATCCGGGCCGCGGCGAAATAGCCGATGAGGCAGCCCGCCGCCACCGCGGGCGCCAGCCGCAGGTTCAGGACAAGACTTTCGCGGTTGATCAGGCCGAGGTTGACCATGAACGGCACCTTGAACCAGTTCAGCAGGAGAAAAAACACGGCGTTCGTGCCGAGGAAACCCATCTTGGGCAGCCGCATCGCCAGCAGGTAGATCGTCATGACCGCACCGGCGGCGTTGGCGACCAGCGTGGTGAACCCCGCCAGCAATCCCGTGCCCGCCGAGACCCACAGCGGGGCGTGGGCCAGGGCATTCTCGTCCGGCGCCTGCCGCGATTTCCGCCAGAAGTGGAGCGACACCAGCAACGCGAGGATGACCCCGATCAGCTGCTTGGTCTGCAGATCATCGATACGCCCGAGCGCCAGCCAGCCGAGCACCACGCCCGCCGCGGTCCACGGAAACAGCTTCCAAAGATGCCGCCACTCGGTGTGCCGCCGGTAGAGCAGCACGCCGAACACGTCGCCCAGGATCAGCATGGGCAGGATGATTCCCGTCGCCTGTCGCGCCGGCATCGCGTTGGCCAGCAGGCCCACGAACAGTATGTTCACCCCCGGAATGCCCGTCTTCGCCAGGCCGACGCCCACGGCCCCGGAAATCAACAGGGCCCATTGCCACGGTTCAAAACTCATGCCGTGCCAGTTTGGTGCGAAATGCTCCCGTTGGCCACCTGCAAAACCTGCCAGCCGCTGTCACTTGCCGGCAGGCTCGTGCCGGTGGCGATGACCTGCGGTTCGCCATCGAGCGACGCCCAGAAACGGGCGCGCCGCGCCGGGTCGAGTTCGCCCAGCACATCATCGCACAGCAGCACCGGGGTGATGCCGCCCTTGGCCTGGAAATACGCCGCCTGTGCCAGCCGCAGCGCAATGACGAGGCAGCGCTGCTGTCCCTCGGAGGCGAATTGCTTGGCCGGCCGGCCGTTGAGCAGCAGTTCGAGATCATCGCGGTGCGGCCCGCGCTCCGTGGATTTCAACAAAATGTCGCGCGGCCGGCTCTTCGCCAGCAAGGCCGCAAACTCCTCGCGGCCGGCCGCAGCGGTGTCCGGTGCGTAGATCAGCCCGGCGGATTCATCCTCCGGAACGAGGCGGACATGGGCGACGCGGAACAGGTCGCTCAATTCCGCGAGACCCACCGTGCGCTTCGTCATCAGGATGACGGCGTGGACGGCCATTTCATGCTCAAACGCCTCCAGCGCGCCGGCATCGCGCCCGCCTTGCTTGAGCAGCATGTTCCGCTCCGCGACGGCCCGAGTGAAGGATTGCAACGCGCCCAGGTAGGCGGGATCCATCGCCGCGAGGGTCAGGTCAAGCCAGCGGCGGCGCAGGGAAGGCGAGCCGCGCAGGAACTGGTTGTCCTGCGAGGAAAAGACGACTGTGGGGAATTTCCCGATAATGTCGGCCAGCCGCGTGACCTTCCCCTGCTCCCACATCACCTCACGGCTTTGCGGCGCCAGCGTGACGGTGAGGCGGCTTTCGCCGAACTGCTCGTGCTCGATGGTGAAGGCCAGGCCCGCCGACGGCTGGTCCAACCCCAGGAGGGCGCGCGATTCCGCCCCGCGGAATGAGCGCAGTGCTGTCACATAGCCGAGGGCCTCGAGAAAATTGGTCTTCCCCTGCGCGTTCGCGCCGCAGAGGAATGTCCGCCGCCCGGTCAGCGCGAGGTCCACGAGCGACAGGTTGCGAAAACCCTGCAGGGTTACTTTCGAGAAACGCACCGGGCCAGTCAGCCAACCGCCCCGCCCCGTGTCCATTTGGTTCTTGCGGAAAGGCGTTCCCCGCTGCTTCTTGTCCGCCTTTATGAGCCATGATCCCGCCGCCAACGAAGTTGCCGTGCTGAAGACCAGCTACGGCGAAATCACCATCGCCTTCTGGCCCGATGTCGCGCCAAAGACTGTCGCCAATTTCAAGAAGCTCGCCCGCGAGGGTTTTTATGACGGCACGGCCTTCCACCGCATCATCAAGGGTTTCATGGTCCAGGGCGGCTGCCCCAACACGAAGGCGGGCGAAACCGGCCAACCCGGTACCGGCGGCCCGGGCTACAAGATCAAGGCCGAGTTCAACGCCAAGCCCCACGTGCGCGGCGTCATCTCCATGGCCCGTTCCGCGCACCCCGACTCGGCCGGCTCGCAGTTCTTCCTCTGCCACGGCGAGGCCAAGTTTCTCGACCGCCAATACACCGCCTTCGGCCAGCTGATCAAGGGCGACGAGGTGCTGGAGCAGCTCGCCAATGTTCCGACCCAGGCGGGCGGCGGCGGCGAAAAGAGCGTCCCCATCAGCCGTGCCGCCCTGGAGAGCGTCAAGATCGTCCCGGCGGCCTGAGCCGGCCGGCAGGCGACAAACGATTACATCTGCAGTTTGCCAATTTCCAACAGCGGAATGACCGGAGCGCGCGGGGCGCGCTTGGTTGCGGATGAAGGCAGATTATCAGGATTCACGGGTCGGCCCTCCAGCTGCGCGCGGGTAAACTCGACGCCGTATCTGACCCAGTCGTTGGACTGCGCCTTGTCAATTTCCTCGAGCAACCCGGCCACACCTGATTTGTCGTTCAGGCACAGGCGCACGACCGCCAACGCGAGCAAGATGCGGTTCTTCTCCTTCAAGCGCGGGAAGTCTGCCTGCACAAGGTTGACGCTGGCGATCCGCGGTTCATGGGCCGTGGCTTTCACCCACGCCAGCATCTCAGAATTCGAGGCCTGCCGCGGCGCGGCGACGATCGACTATTGCAACAAGTCCCAGAGCTTGGCGGCCGCTTCCTCGGGCAAGCGGTAATACAGGTCAAAGCGCGAGAAATGCTTCTGGCTTTCAATCTGACACAACTCGTGCAGCACCGCGGGATTGGTCGAGCCCGCTGCAACGGCCCGTTCCCACCGCTCCGCCGCATGCCCCAATCGCCGTCTTTGACCGCGTCCGAGCCCAGCGCAAGTCTTCGCCGCGAAGCCGGCTCGCCTCACGACGACGCGCTGCCGAACCGGGTGAATTCCTCCGTGACGCTCTGGCAGAGTCCGACGAACGTCTCCTCGCCGAGCGACAGCCGCCGGCCGCGCAGGTAGGCCACGCCCCAGCGGCGGCGCAGTTTGCGTTTGCCCAGAGGCAGTGAGACCAGCGCCCCGGCCGCCAGCTCCGCCCGCGCGACCCACGGCGCGAGCACGCCGACGCCCAGGCCGATCTTCACCAGTTCCTTGATCGCTTCCATACTGCCAAGCTCCAGGAAATTGGCCAGTGGCAGTCCCTCGGCCTGGAAATATTCCTTCACCAGCCGGAAGGTGTAGCTCGTCTGGTTGTAGAGGATCAGCGTTTCCCGCTCCAGGGTTTCGCGTTGCACACGCCCGGCGCGCGCCCACGGATGCGCCGGTGCGAGCAGGAAGCGCATCTCATCCATGAACAGCGGCACGAAGGCCAGTTCCTTCAGCCCGGCCGGCTCCAGCATGATCGCGAGGTCAATCCGGTTGTGCAACAGCAGCTCGACCTGCCGGGCATGGTCGCCCGGGTCGATCGAGATCGCGCACTTGGGGAAACTCTGCTTAAACTCCCGCAGCACCGTCGGCAGGATGTATTGGCAGGCGGTCGTGCTCGCCCCCAGCCGCAGCCGCCCATGGCCCCAGCGCGACAGCTCCTCCAGCCCGGTGCGCGCAGTCTTCATCTCCACGAGGATTTTGTCCACGTGCTGCAACAACTGCTCGCCCGCCTGCGTCAGGCTCACGCGCCGGCCCGCCCGCTCGAACAACCGGCAACCCGCTTGCTCCTCCAGCGCCTTGATGGCGTGGCTGATGGCGCTTTGGGTCAGGAACAGTTCCTGCGCGGCCTGGGTGAAGCTGCCCAGCCGCGCGAGCGCGGCGAAGGCCAGCAGGTGGCGGGTGTCGAAAACGTTGGCTTGCATGATGTCCTGACTGGTCATGCCAGGCATGAATTCGGCTCATTCCAGCCATGAATTCTTTGAAGAGCAGTAATCAGGCCAAACCCGCCGGCTGGCACGTCATGCGCTTGGTCATTGATGCAGCCATGCCCGCCACCATTCATTCCGCTATCGCCGCCCCGCGCCCCCTGCGCGTGGGCTTTTTGGCGCTGACGGATGCCGCTCCGCTGATCGCGGCGCAGGAGCTCGGGCTGTTCGCGCACCACGGCCTCCGCGTCCAGCTCTGCCGCGAGGTCGGCTGGGCCACCATCCGCGACAAGATCATTTTCGGCGAGCTTGAAGCCGCCCATGCGCTCGCGCCGATGCTCTGGGCGGCGCAGCTTGGGCTCGGCTGCGCACCCGCCGCCGTCTGCACCGGCCTGGTGCTCAACCTCCATGGCAACGCCATCACCATTGCAAACCGCCTGTGGGTCGCCGGCGTGTGCGACACCGCCACGCTCCGCACGGAAGCACTGCGCCGCCGTGGCGAAAACAAGCTGACCTTCGGCGTCGTCTTCCCGTTTTCGACCCACCACCTTCTGTTGCGCCAGTGGCTGCAGTCCGCCCGGCTCGATCCCGAGCGCGATGTCCGCATCGCCGTCGTGCCGCCGGCCCAGATGTCCCGCAACCTCGCCGCTGGCACGCTCGACGGCTACTGCGCCGGCGAACCCTGGAACACGCTCGCCGTGCAGCACGGCGAGGGCTGGTGCCCCGCTTGGAGCGCGACACTTTCGCCGGGTCATGTGGAGAAAGTCCTGATGGTCCGTGCCGATTTCGCCCAACGCCGCGCCACCGAGCACGGCGCGCTCATCGCGGCCCTCGCCGCGGCCGCGGTCTGGTGCGACGAACCCCACCACCGCGGCCAGCTCGCCGAAATGCTCGCCTCACCGGTTTATCTCAACCTGCCCGCGAAGGTGATCGCCCCCGCCCTGCTCGGCCGTTTTGCCTGTGGCCACGAGCGGGTCGAGCTCGTGCCCGATTTTCATGTTTTCAGTCACGGTGACGCCAGCGCCCCCACCCCGGCTCGCGCCGCCTTGCTCCAGGCCGAGCTCGTCTCAGCCGGCCTCGTGCCGCGTGCGCTCGTCCACCCCAGTTTACCCCGCCGCCTCTTTCGCGAGGACTTGTATCGCGAAGCTACCGTCAACCTCGACTCACATGCACCAACCCACACCAAGCTCCACGGCGGGGCACTCGTCCCCGCTTAGCCGCCGTCAATTCATCTCCCGCGGCGCCACCTTGGCCGGCGCCGCCGCCCTCTGGTCCGCCCTCGGTTCCAAAGGCTGGGCCGCCCCCGCCGCGCCAGCCTCCGACGCCCCCGAGGTGGCCGATCTCAACTTCGGCATGATCGCGCTGACCGACTGCTCGCCCATCGTCATCGCGCATGAGAAGGGCTTCTTCAAAAAATACGGCGTCAACTCCACCGTCACGAAGGGCGCCAATTGGGCCGCCATCCGTGACAACCTCTCCACCGGCTCGATCCAGGCCACCCACATGCTCATCGGCATGCCGCTCGCCTCGACGATGGGTCTCCTCGGCGCGCCAAAAAAAACGATGGTCATTCCTTGGCTGCTCAATCGCAACGGCCAAGCCATCACCCTCAAGGCCGAGTGGAAAGGCAAGGTCGGCGCTGACCCGAAGGCCCTCAAGCCCTTCGTCGACCAGGCTAACAAGCTCGGCGAGCCGCTCACCTTCGCGCAGACCTTCCCGCCCGGCACCCACGCGATGTGGATGCGTTACTACCTCGCCGCCGGCGGCATCAATCCCGACAAGGACATCAGCCTCATCGTCATCCCGCCCGCGCAGATGGTTGCCAACATCAAGATCGGCAAGATGGACGGATTCTGCGTCGGCGAACCGTGGGGCGCCCGCGCCATCGCCGACGGCATCGGCTACACCTCCGTCTCCACGCAGGACATGTGGAAGGATCACCCGGAGAAAGTCTGCGCGTTCACCGAAGAGTTTGCCGAAAGAAATCCGAAGACCGTCAAGGCCGTCCTCAAGGCCCTGCACGAGGCCAGCGTGTGGCTCGACATCATGGAAAACCGCCCCGAACAGTGCGACCTCGTCTCCAAGGCCACTTACATCAACTGCGACGCGAAGACGATCCTCGGCCGCCTGCAAGGCCACTTCGATTACGGCGATGGCCGCAAGAAGGAGGACGAGTTCTACATGCACTTCAGCAAGCGGAACTGCAACTACCCGCAGGCCAAGTATGCGAAGTGGTTCCTCTCCCAATACCGCCGTTGGGGCATGGTTACCGGCGCGCCCGACTACGAGGGCGTCGCCAAGCGCGTCATGCGCGCCGACCTCTACGAGGAGGCGATGAAGGAAATCGGCTACGCCCACGGCGGCGCCGATGCCGCGCCCGAGACGCTCTTCGACGGCGCCACCTTCGACCCCGCCAACCCCGAGGCCTACGCCACCGGCTTCGCGGTCAAGAACCTCAAGGGCTGACCGCAATGAACGCCACCACAAGCCCCTCCGGACTTTATTGGCAGGCGTGCCGCCAGCCCGCCGTCTGGTCGCGCGCCATCAAGCTCGGGCTCGTGGTCGGCCTCATCCAGGTCGTGCTCAACCAGGGCGACCACTGGCTCCGCCACGAGGTCGATGCGGCGGTCATCGTGAAAACCATCCTTTCGCCACTGCTCTCCTTCTCCATCGCGTTCGCTTCCGCCGCCGCGACGCACGTCGAAAACCTTCAACGCACCGCTCCATGAAACCCTTCAAATTCGACTGGCTCGTGCTGCCGGCCGTCGGCATCGGCATCGTGCTCGTGCTCTGGACCGTCTCCAGCAACACCTGGGCGCCCAACCTGCCTTCGCCGCTGAAAACCTGGCAGGCCAGCCGCGACTACGTCCTCGAACCTTTCGCCAAGCGCGGCGAGATGGACCAAGGCATCCTGCGCTTCACCTGGTATTCCCTGCTCCTCGTCGCCAAGGGTTACGCGATTGCGCTGCTGGTCGGCACGCCGATCGGGTTCTGCCTCGGGCTCTCGAAAACCTTCACCAAGCTCTTCGACCCCATCATCCAGATCCTGCGCCCCGTCTCGCCGCTGGCCTGGCTGCCGCTCGGACTCGTGCTCTTCATGAGCGCCGGCAAGGAGGCCGGCACCTACGGCGCGCTCTTCACCATCGCCATCTGCGCGATGTGGCCGACCGTGCTCAACACCGCCGTCGGCGTGCGCGCCGTGCCACAGGATTTCCTCAACGTCGGCCGCGTCCTCAAACTCTCGCGCTGGAAGACCCTGACCAGGATCCTCATCCCGGCGACACTGCCCTATATGTTCACGGGTTTCCGGCTGTCGCTCGGCATCGCCTGGCTGGCCATCGTCGCCGCCGAGATGCTCACCGGCCGGCCCGGCGCCGGCGGCTTCCTCTGGCAGGAATACAACGCCCTCATCTACGAGCACATCATTCTCTCGATCATCGTCATCGGCCTCGTCGGCTTCGCCCTCGACCGGCTGATGAGCGTGCTGGAGCGGCGGTTCAAGTCAGTCTGATCCCATGGCCTTTCTCGAAATCACCAACGTCTCGAAGGGTTTCGGCGGCCCGCCGGTGCTCGCCAACGTCAACCTCGCCATCGAGCGCGGCGAGTTCGTCGCCATTGTGGGCTACTCCGGCTCCGGCAAGACCACGCTCATCTCGCTAATCGCCGGCCTGACCAGGCCTGACACCGGCACCGTCAAGCTCAACGACCTCGAGATCACCGCGCCCGGCCCCGACCGCGGCGTCGTTTTCCAGAATTACTCGCTGCTGCCCTGGCTCACCGTCACCGAGAACATCGCCCTCGCCGTCGACCAGGTGTTCCCCAACCACTCGGCTCAGAAACGCCGCCAGCTCGTTGCCGCGGTCATCGCCACCGTCAACCTCACTCCGGCGCGCGACAAGCTCCCTCGCGAGCTTTCCGGCGGCATGCGCCAACGTGTCTCTGTCGCCCGCGCGCTCGCGATCGATCCGCAGATTCTCCTGCTCGACGAACCGCTCTCCGCGCTCGACGCCCTCACCCGCGCCACGCTCCAGGACGAGTTCGAGCGCATCTGGGAGAAGGACAAGAAGACCGTCGTCCTGATCACCAACCACGTCGATGAGGCCCTGCTCCTCGCCGACCGCATCATCCCGCTCACTCCCGGCCCCGGCGCCACCTTGGGGCCCTCCTTCAAGGTCGCCCTCGCCCGCCCGCGCGATCGCAAGGCGCTCAATCACGAGCCCGAGTTCAAGCGCCTCCGCGCCCTCGTGACCAACGAGCTCCTCAGTTACGGCGCGCGCCGCCAGGCCACCGTCACGCGCAAACTCACCCTGCCGGACATCCTGCCCGAGGATCTCGACAAGCCACGCACCAGCCGCCGCCCGCTCCGGCTGCACGAAATCAAGGAGGAGAAGGTTCTCCTTAACTCCTGAGCCGCTCCGTCCATCCGCCTGCCATGTCATTCCCACCACCTGTCATTCTGAGCATCGCGAAGAATCCACGTCATCGCCCGCGGCATCATGCCTGCGCCGCTGGATTTTTCGCTGCGCTCAGAATGACACGCGTTCGGACCTTTGTGTCTGTCCTCTGCTCTCCGTCCTCCGTCCTCTGACCACATGAGTTCCTTCCTCGAAATCTCCCGCCTCGGAAAAACCTACGACACGCCCAAGGGTCCCGCCGTCATCGTTGAGAATTTCGACCTGCGCATCCGCAAAGGCGAGTTCGTCACCCTCATCGGCCACTCGGGCTGCGGCAAGTCCACTGTCCTCTCCATCGTGGCCGGCCTCAGCGACGCCACCACCGGCGGCATCATCCTCGCCGGCAAGGAGATTATTGGGGCCGGTCCCGACCGCGGCGTCGTGTTCCAGTCGCCCTGCCTGCTGCCGTGGCTCACCGCCTACGAGAACGTCATGCTCGGTGTCGAGCAGGTCTATTACACCGCCAACGCCGCGGAGCGCCGGCAGATCGTGGAGTATTACCTCACCGTCGTGGGCCTGGCCGACGCCCCGTCGTGGGCCTGGCCGACGCCATGCGCAAAAAGCCGGCCGAACTCTCCCAGGGCATGCGCCAGCGCTGCGGCATCGCCCGCGCCTTCGCCCTCTCGCCCAAGCTGCTCCTGCTCGACGAGCCGTTCGGCATGCTCGACTCCCTCACCCGGGCCGAACTGCAGCAGGTGCTCATCGACCTGTGGCAGAAGGACCAGAAGACCGCGTTCATGGTCACCCACGACGTGGACGAGGCGCTTTTTCTCTCCGATCGCGTCGTCATGATGACCAGCGGCCCCGCCGCCACCATCGGCGAAATCCTCGAGGTAAAGTTTCCGCGCCCCCGCTCGCGCCAGCAGCTGCTGGAGGATCCCGAGTATTACCGTCTCCGCGAGGAGCTCATCGGCTTTCTTGAGGAACGCTCCCACCACCGGCCGGCGCCGCCGGCTGATCGCCCCCCCTTCGTTCCCCCGCCGGCCCGCCCTGCGCCGCCCCGCTCCGGTTTCAAGCGCATTCTGAGTGCGCTCACCGCCGCCTGATTTCCCGCTCACCGACCAACCTTGCCCACCATGAACTCACTCCACCGCCTCGCCGCGCTCCTCGCCCTCGCCGCCACCGCCCCGCTCACCCGCGCCCAATACGCGCCGCCACCGCCCGCGCGCCCGTTCCCGGGCTTCGTCAATGAGACGCTTCGCGCCACCGACGTTTACCTGAGCACCTGGGACATCGGCGTGAACGTCCGCTACCGTTACGAGGACAAGGACGACGCCGGGTTCACCGACGCCGGTTCCAACTGGGACTTCTCCCGCCGCCCGCAGGACGACAACAACAACCACTACTTGCTCTCGCGCGTCATGCCGCGCGTGGGTTACACCGCCAAATGGGTCGCCTTCCTAGTCGAGGGCCGCTCCAGCTATTCCCTCGGCGACGAGCGCTTCGCCCCCGCTGCCGCCGGCCAGGGGCTGGCCGAGCGCGACGGCCCGATGGACATCCACCAGGCCTACGTCTTCATCGGCAACCACAAGGAATTCCCCGTCTCCGTGAAACTCGGCCGCCAGGAACTCGTCTATGGCGACCAGCGCCTCCTCGGCCACCTCCGCTGGAACAACAACGCCCGCACGTTCGACGCCCTGAAGTTGCGCTGGCAGAACGCCCTTTTCGGCGTGGATGTCTTCAGCGGCGGCCTCGTCTACAACAGCAACAACCACCTGAACAAGTCCAACTCCCAGGATCATTTCTCCGGCGCGTGTTTCAATTTTCCCACGCTCGCGAAAAATGAAATCGTCGAAGCCTACCTGCTCGCCCGGAATGTCGAGCGCGGCATCGCCACCGACGCCGCGTTCTGGTCCAACGTGCCCGCGCCCTTCCGTTTCCCCGGCGCGCAGGATCTCTACACCGCCGGCCTCAAGATCAAGTCCAAGCCCCTCGCCTATGACGCCTGGGATTACGGCGTCGAACTCATGCACCAGTTTGGCAATCGCACCGCCGTTTTCCCCGCGACCACCGTTGCGGCCGCGCTCGCCGCGCCCCGCCTCAAGCAGGACGCCTACGCCGCCGTGCTCCAGGCCGGCTACACCTGGACCGAGCAGGCCTGGCAGCCCCGGCTCGCGCTCATCTACAGCTATGCCTCCGGCGACAAAAGCTCCGCCGACGGCGCCAGCGGCACCTTCCAGAATCTTTTCGCCACGACGCACCTGCACTACGGCTACATGGACTTGAACAGTCTGCAAAACCTGCAGGACATCCGCTTTGCCTGCACCGCCAAGCCCAAATCGAACATCAGCCTCGCCGCCGAAGTTCACTTCCAGTTCCTCGATCGCAACACTGACTTTTGGTATAACGTCGCCGGCGTGCCGCGCAACTTCACCGGCGCCGCCGCCGGCAGCGGCAAAGGCTACCGCATCAACCCCTCCTACAGCCGGCAACTGGGCGCCGAGGCGGACCTCGTCGCCGCGTGGACGTTCAAGCCCTGCGCCCAGATCGAAACCGGCCTGAGCCATTACTTCCGCGGAAACTATATCAAGCAGTCGCTGGCCGCCGTCGGCTCCAAGGACGCCAGCTACTGCTATGTGCAGCTGACGCTGAACTTGTAGGGCCCGCCGCCCGGCGGCGTGCCGTTTTCCCGTGTCCACCCTTCCCCTTCCCCCACCCGCTCCGCCCGCCGGCCCCTTCACGCCCGAGCAAAAGGAATATTTGCAGGGCTTCATGGCCGGCCTGCTGGCGGGCGGGGTGTTCGTCGGGACCAACGCGACGGGCCGGCTGACGGCTGACGCCGCCAGCGCCGCGAGCGGCAATCTCGCCGCCCCGGCCGAGGCCGCCTTCCACGGCACGCCGCTCGGCGACCTCTGCAAGGAAGAGCGCTGGAAATACGACGAGAACCCGCTCGACGCGTGGGAGCGGCTGCTGCGGCACGCCGACGAGGACAAGTTCCCGGATCCGGAGAACACCTACCGCTTCAAGTTCCACGGACTCTTCTACGCCGCCCCCGCGCAGGACAGTTTCATGCTCCGCCTGCGCGTGCCGGCCTGCGAGATCACGGCGGTGCAGCTCCATGGTCTCGCTGACCTGGCGCAGGAACTCGGCGGCGGCTATGCCCACATCACCACTCGCGGCAACCTCCAGATCCGCGAGTTCAAGCCCCGCGACTTGATCAAGGTGCTGACCCGCGTCCAGGAACTCGGGCTCACCTCCCGCGGCGCCGGCGCCGACAACATCCGCAACATCACCGCCTCGCCCAACAGCGGCTTCGATCCCGGCGAGCTGCTTGACGTGCGGCCCTTCGCCAAGGGCCTGCACCACTACATTCTCAACCAGCGCGACCTCTACGGCCTGCCCCGCAAGTTCAACGTCGCGTTCGACAACGGCGGCAGTGTCTCCGTCGCCGCCGACACCAATGACATCGGCTTCATCGCCCGCCGCGTCACCGAAAAATCCCTCGCCACAATCGACCAGCCCCCCGTTGCGCCGGGCGTCTATTTCCGCGTCCAGCTCGGCGGCATCACCGGGCACCTCGACTTCGCCCGCGACTCCGGCCTGCTGATCACCCCGGCGCAGGCCGTGGCCGTCGCCGCCGCGATGATCCGCGTGTTTGCCGAAAACGGCGACCGCACCAACCGCAAAAAGGCCCGGCTGAAATACCTGCTCGAGCGATGGGGCGTGGAGAAATTCCTCGAGGCAACGCAGAAGAAACTCGCCTTCCCGCTTATCCGGCTGCCGCTCCCCGCGTGCGAACCGCGCTGTCCCGTCCTCAAGCAGGGCTGGCTGGGCGTCCACCGCCAGGCCCAGCGCGGCCTCAACTCCCTCGGCGCCGGCGTGCCCGTCGGTCGCCTCAGCGTGAAGCACCTGCACGCGCTCGCCGACCTGGCCACCCACTACGGCCGGGGCGAACTGCGGCTCACCGTCTGGCAGAGCGTCATCATCCCGCACCTGCCCGATGCCTTCGTCGAGACCGTCCGCCGCTCGGCGCAGCGGCTCGGTTTTTTCACCGAGCCCCACAGCCTCGCCGGCGGCATCATCGCCTGCACTGGCAACCGAGGTTGCAAATACTCCGCCGCCGACACCAAGACCCACGCGGTCGCCCTGCAGCAGAGGCTCGCCAAGCTCCCCGGCGACAGTGGATGTTGAGGGGCGGCGCGTCGCCGGGGAGCTACCACGCCGTCCTCGGCGGCGGCATGGATCACGAGCAGGGCCTCGCCCGCGAGATTTTCCGCGGCGTCCGCGCCACCGAGGTCACCCCGCTCGTTGAAAAAATCCTGGCGACCTACCAGGCCCGCCGCACCTCCGGCGAAACCTTCGTCCAGTGGTCGCGCCGTCACTCCGTCAAGGAACTCCAGGAAATCCTCTCCTGACCATGGCCGCCCCTCCGCTCATTCCCGACACCGCCCCCTTCACGCCCGAGCAGCGCGCGTGGCTCAACGGTTTCTTCGCCGGCGTTTTCTCCCGCGCTCCGGCTGTGGACGGGGCGCACTCAGCCCGCGAGGCCTCCGCCCCGCTCACGCCACTCACCATCCTCTTCGGTTCCCAGACCGGCACCGCCGAGGGTTTGGCCAAAAAAGCCGCCAAGGAGGCCGGCAAGCGCGGTTTTGCCGCCACCGTCCTCGACATGGCGCAGACCGATGCGGCCAGACTCGCCGCCGAGAAAAACCTGCTCGTCATCACCAGCACCCACGGCGACGGCGAGCCACCGGACAACGCCAAGGCGCTCCACGCCACCCTGAAATCTCAAGTCGCAGATCTCAAATCCGAGGCGGGCCTGCCCCTCGCCCGCCTGCGCTTCTCGGTCTGTGCTCTCGGCGACACCAACTACGCGCAATTCTGCCAGTGCGGAAAGGACTTCGATGCCGCGCTGGAGAAGCTCGGCGCCGCCCGCGTCTCCGCCCGGGTTGATTGCGACCTCGACTACGAGGAGCCGTTCACCAAGTGGCTCGACGCGGCGCTGGGTGCGCTGTCTGGAACTGGGGGAGCGAGCTTGCTCGCAACCGCAGAGCCCACCGTCGCGAGCAAGCTCGCTCCCCCAGAGGCAGAGCCCGCCTACTCCCGGAAAAATCCCTTCCCCGCCCCTGTGCTGGCTGTCCGCAATCTCTGCGCCGCCGGCTCCGCCAAGGAAGTGAACCATGTCGAGTTCTCCCTCGAGGGCTCGGGCCTGGCCTATGCCGTGGGCGACGCCCTCGGCGTCTACCCGCAGAATTGCCCGGCGCTCGTCGCCGACGTGCTCACCGCGCTCGGCTGCGACGGCGAGGAGGCTGTCACCTCGCCCGATGGCGGCAGCGTGCCGCTTCGCCGCGCCCTCACCGAACTTTATGATCTCGGCAAACCCAGCGCGGAGTTGCTCGAAAGTGTAGGAGCGGCTTTACGCCGCGAGTCTGCGGACGGGTCGGGGCATCAAGCCCCTCCGACAGCTGCCATCACCGCTCCCCACCAGGTCATCGACGTTCTCCTCGCCGCCCCGACGAAACCCACGCCAGCCGACTTCGTCCGCACCCTAAAGAAAATCCAGCCGCGGCTCTACTCCATCTCCTCCTCGCCCCGGGCTCACCCCGGACAGGTGCATCTCACCGTCGGCGCGGTGCGCTACGAGAAAGACGGTCGCGCGCGCAAGGGCGCCTGCTCCGCCTTCCTCGCCGAACGCGCCCTGGCCGCCGGCAAGGTCGGCGTGTTCATGCACTCGAACAACGCCTTCCGGCCGCCCCCGAACGGTGACACCCCGATGATCATGGTCGGTCCCGGCACCGGCGTCGCCCCGTTCCGCGCGTTTCTCGAGGAGCGCCGCGCCACCGGCGCGACCGGCAGGAACTGGCTTTTCTTCGGCGACCAGCGCGCCGCCACCGACTTCCTGTATCGCGAGGAACTCCTGGCCCTGAAGTCCTCGGGCATTCTCACGCGTCTCGATCTCGCCTTTTCCCGTGACCAGCCGGAAAAAATCTACGTCCAGCAGCGCATGCTCGAAAACGCCACGGAACTCCACGCCTGGCTCGAGGCCGGCGCCCATTTCTACGTCTGCGGTGACGCCTCCCGCATGGCCCGGGACGTCGACGACGCCCTGCACAAGGTGATCGAAACCGCCGGCGGAAAATCGCCCGCCGAAGCAACCGCCTACGTGCAGGCCCTCAAAGCCGCGAAGCGCTACGCCCGCGACGTGTATTAACCCTCACGCCCATGACCAAAGCCGAAATGACCACCGAGATACTCGCCGCGAAGAAAGCGCGCGGTGTCACCTGGGCCGCCATCGCGGCCGCGGCCGGTCTGTCCGAGGTTTACACCACCTCCGCCTGCCTCGGGGAAAACGCCCTGAGCGCCAACGAAGCCTCGTGGGTGCAGACAATCCTCGATCTTTCCCCGGCCGCCACCGCCGCCCTGGCCGAATTCGCCACCAAGGGCGAAGCCGCGCTCACCGTGCCCAAGGAACCGCTCGCTTACCGTTTCCAGGAAATCATCTACGTTTACGGCCGCACCATGAAGGAGCTCATCGAGGAAAAATTCGGCCCCGGCATCATGAGCGCCATCGACTTCACCATGGACATCGAGCGCGTGCCCGATCCGAGGGGCGACCGGGTGAAGCTCACGATGAACGGCAAATTTCTCGGCTATAAAAAATGGTAGCACCCAGGCCAGGCCCCCCGCTGCTCGCCCTGGTTGACGAACTGCTCGCCGAACAGGGCCGTCTGCAAACTCCCGTGACGCGCGCCGCGCAGGTGTTTGAACAATCGAAAGCCGGCGGTCGGAAACCGAAAATTCATTCCGACCTGATCCCTCTCTCCCAACCCGGTCCCGGCGAGCAATACGCCTTTGAGGTGGACCTGGACTCCTGCAGCGGCTGCAAGGCCTGCGTGGTCGCCTGCCACGCGCTCAACGGCCTCGAGGACAACGAATCCTGGCGCGATGTCGGCTTTGTCCATGGCGGCTCCCATGCCGCGCCCTTCCAGCAGACCGTCACCACCGCCTGCCACCATTGTGCCGATCCCGGCTGCCTGAACGGCTGCCCGGTGCTCGCCTACGAGAAGGATCCCGTCACCGGCATCGTGCGGCACCTCGACGACCAGTGTATCGGTTGCCAATATTGCATGCTGAAGTGTCCCTACGACGTGCCCAAATACAGTGAGCGGCTGGGTATCGTTCGCAAATGCGACATGTGCCACAATCGGTTGGCCGAGGGCGAGGCTCCGGCGTGTGTTCAAGCGTGTCCCACTCATGCCATCACCATCGTCAAGGTCTCCATAACTGTGGGCGGGGTGCCCTCGCCCCGCGCCGACACCAGCCAGTTTCTCGCCGCCGCCCCTGATCCCGCCCACACCCTGCCCACCACGCGCTACGTCAGCCAGCGCCCGATCCCCTCGGATCTCGTGGCCGCCGATGCGGCTGTTCTTCGACCGCAACCCCCTCACTGGCCGCTCGTCGTGATGCTCACCCTCCTGCCCCTGGCCGTCGGCTGCCAGGCCATCGCGTCTCTCCCGGGGGTGTCGTCCGCTGTTGTAACGTATTATATTACCAACATTGCCTGGCTGGCCGGCGCGCTTGGCCTCGCCGCCAGCTTCCTGCACCTTGGCCAGCCGTTGCGCGCCTGGCGCATTTTTCTCGGCTGGCGGCGAAGCTGGCTCAGCCGCGAAGCCCTGGTCTTCGGCGCGTGGTTCGCGCTGGCGACCGCGGCGCTCATCCACCCGGCGCTCGTCGCGGCCAGCGCGCTGCTCGGGGTTCTCGGCCTTTTTTGCTCCGTGATGATCTACGCCGACACGCGCCGGGAATTCTGGCACTTTGCCAACACCGCCCCGCGCTTCTTCGGCAGCGCCCTGGTGCTGGGCCTCGCCACCGCGCTCGCCGTGGCGCCGTCCTTCCCCATTGCGCTGGCCCTGATCCTCGCCACCGGGGTGAAACTCGCCGTTGAATTCCGTGCCACCCTGCCGCTCAACCATGCGGAGGAGGAGGACACGCCTGCGCCCGCCCTCAAAACCGCGCGCCTGCTCGCCGGGCCGTTGCGCCCCGTCTTCGGCTTGCGCGCGCTGCTTGGCTTGGTCGGCGGCGTCTTGCTGCCCTTCGCCCTGGCCACCCATGCCGTCCCCGCCGGCATTGCCTGGCTGGCGCTCGCGATTGCTTTTCCCGGCGAACTCGCCGAACGTTACCTGTTTTTCCGGGCGGTGGCCGCACCGAAAATGCCGGGAGTCCTCCGCACTTGAAAGCCAAGGTCAGCAAATTGCTCCATGCCCGCACTGGCCCGATGACCAGCGAGCTGGTGCTGCGGCCCGGAGATTTTGGCCTCGGCCGCGTGCCGGCCCGGCTTGCGCCTGCGGCCACGGCAAAATCCATCTGCGGATTCTGCAGCACCGGCTGCTCGCTGAAGATCCACCTCAACGCCCGGGGCGAGGCCATCAACCTCACGGCAGATCCCGACTACCCCGTCAATCTCGGTATGGCCTGCCCGAAGGGCTGGGAGGCGCTCACGCCGCTGGTCGCGCCCGACCGCGCGACGTCGCCGCTGCTGCGGCACAAGGCGACCGGCAAGCTCAGGCCGGTCACGTGGGAGCGCGCGATGGCGGCGTTTGTGGAGAATTTCCAGGGCGTCCAGCGCCGGCACGGTCCGCACGCCCTCGCCTTCCTCAGCACCGGCCAGATCGTGATGGAGGAGATGGCGCTGCTGGGCGCGCTGGCGAAGTTTGGCATGAACATGCTGCATGTGGATTCCAACACCCGGCAGTGCATGGCCACCTCGCACGTCGCCTACAAGCAGTCATTCGGGTTCGACGCCCCGCCGTTCACCTACGCTGATTTCGAGGAAAGCGACGTGCTGGTCTTCATCGGCGCCAACCCCTGCATCGCCCACCCCATCATGTGGCAGCGGGTGATGATGAACCGGCGCTCGCCCGCGATCATCGTCATCGACCCGCGCAAGACCGAGACGGCGATGCTCGCCACGCAGCACGTGGCGCTGCGGCCGAAAAGCGACCTTCCCCTGCTCTACGGCCTCGCTCGGCTGCTGATCGAGCGCGGGGCCGTGAAGCGCGACTACCTCGCGGCGCACACGACAGGCTTTGCCGAGTTCGAGCAATTTGTCGCTGCCTTCACCCTCGAGCGCACCGCGGCCGAGAGCGGCGTGCCCTCAGCCGATTTGACCCGCTGCGCCGAAAGCATCGCTCGGGGTGAGCGTGTTTCGTTCTGGTGGACGATGGGCGTCAACCAGAGCCACGAGGCGACCCGCACGGCCCAGGCCATCATCAATCTCGCGCTCATGACCGGAAACATCGGCCGGCCCGGTACCGGCGCCAATTCCATCACCGGCCAGTGCAATGCGATGGGTTCGCGCCTGTTTGGCAACGCCACGTCGCTGCTCGGCGGCTACGACTTTGGCGACGCCGCGCATCGCGCGCACGTGGCCGGCATCCTCGGGATCGACCCGGCCCGCATCCCGGCGGAGCAGAGCTGGGCCTACGACGAGATCATCGACGGCATCGAGCGTGGCGACATACGCGGGCTGTGGGTTATCGCCACCAACACCGCCCACTCGTGGATCAACTCTGGCCGCTTCGCCGCCATCCGGCGCCGGCTGGATTTCCTCGTGGTGCAGGACATGTATGCCACCACCGAGACGGCGCGGATGGCCGACCTCGTCCTGCCCGCCGCCGGCTGGGGCGAGAAGGACGGCGTGTTCATCAACAGTGAGCGCCGGCTCGGTGTCACCCGCAAGGTGGCCCGCGCGCCTGGCGCGGCGCTGAGCGATTTCGCCATCTTCCAGCTCGTGGCCGAAGCATGGGGTTGCGGGGCGATGTTCCGCGCGTGGCGCTCGCCCGAGGCGGCTTTCCAGATCCTCAAGGAGCTTTCCCGCGGCCAGCCGTGTGATTTCTCCGGTATCGGCGACTATGCGCACATCGAGGAGCGCGGCGGCATCCAGTGGCCCTTCCCGGAGGCCGGAGGACAGACGACTGCGGACAATGAGCGCCGGCTTTTTGCCGACGGCAAGTTCTTCACCGCGGATGGACGGGCGGAATTCCATTTCGACGAACCACGGCCGATGCCCGAGCCGCCCGACGCGGATTACCCCCTCATCCTGCTCACCGGCCGCGGCAGCTCGGCGCAGTGGCACACCGGTTCGCGCACCGACAAGAGCGCGATCCTTCGCAAGCTCGCACCCACCGTCCTGCATGTCGAGATCAACCCCACCGACGCCGCGCGGTTCAGCGTGGTCGACGGAGCCCGTGTGACGGTCCGCTCGCGGCGCGGGACGGCAGAGGCGGTCGCCTTCGTGACCACGGTCGTGCAATCCGGCCAGGTGTTCATGCCGATGCACTTTCCCGACGTGAACAAGCTCACCTTTCCCTCCTACGACCCGCATTCGCGCCAGCCGAGCTACAAGGCCTGCGCCGTGGCGGTGACACCCCACCACCGATGAGCGCACCCGTCGCCACCACTCTTGTGCTCCAGCACATCTATGTCTCCACCGGGCACAGCTATGTTGGCCGGCACGGACTGGGCTCGGTGCCGCGTCCGATTGAGGAGATCGAGTGCGTCGAGTGCGTGGCTGGTCGCGGGCTGCGGGGCGACCGGTTTTTCGACCACAAGGAAAATTTCAATGGGCAGGTCACGCTGTTCTCCTCGAAAGTGTTCGTGGAGCTCTGCGCCGCCTTGAACCTGCCGCATGCTTCGCCGGCGGCGCTGCGCCGCAACCTGCTGGTCAGCGGCGGCGATCTGAATGAACTGATCGGCCGGCAATTCACCCTGCAGAGCGTGGTCCTCGAGGGCACCGAGGAATGCCGCCCGTGCTATTGGATGGACGAGGCGCTCGGTCCGGGCGCCGAGGCGTGGCTGCGCGGCCGCGGCGGCCTGCGCTGCCGGATTCTGACCGACGGCTGGCTGCGGAGAACCGCGCCATGGAAACCCGACGAACTCACCGGCGCTGTCATGGCGGGCGGCGCCTCCCGACGAATGGGCCAGGACAAGGCCCTGCTGATGCTCGATGGCGAGCCGCTCTGGTTGCGTCAGATGCGCGTGCTCCGCGAAGCGGGTGCGAATCGCGTCGGCATCGTGCGCCAGCGCGAGCAGGCGCCGCTTGTTCTGCCATCCGGGGTTACCCTCTGGCACGACACCGTGATTGGTGCGGGGCCGCTGGCCGGCCTGCACGCCGCGCTCGGTGCCTGCGAAACCGAGTGGCTCGCGGTGCTCGCCACCGACATGCCTCGAATCGACGCCGGCTGGTTCCGCTGGCTGCGCGGCTATTGCCGGCCCGGGTGCGGCGCGATGGTGCGGCACGCCAACGGCCACTTTGAGCCGCTAGCGGCGATTTATCCGCGCGCCGCGCTGGCGGAAGTGACACGCCGGCTGCATGCCGGGCCGCTCGCCCTGCACGCACTGGCCGAGGTGTTGCTCGCCGAGCGCCAGCTCGTCAGCGTGCCGCTACCCGCCACCGAAAGCTGGCGGGTGGCGAACTGGAACACACCGGCGGAGGTCGGCGCCGCTTACGAATCGAAGCCGACGGCTTTGGCGACGGCGTCGTAGGTGATGCGGCCGTTGCGGGTGTTCACGCCTTTGGCGAGACCCTTGTGCTCGCTCAGTGCGCGCTCCACGCCCTTCTGCACCATCATGGCCACGAACGGCTCGGTGGCCTGCGTCAGGCCCATGGTCGAAGTGCGGCCGACGAGCGCCGGCATGTTGGGCACCGCGTAATGGATGACACCGTGCTGCTTGTAGGTGGGTTTCTGGTGCGAGGTCGCGCGGATCGTCTCGATGCAACCGCCCTGGTCGATGGCGATGTCGCAGATGACGCTGCCCGGACGCATTTGCGCGATCATCTTCTTGGAAACCACAATGGGCGCCTTGGCGGCCGGGATGAGCACCGCCCCGATTAGCAGGTCGGCGTCGGCGACAGCGTGCTCGATGTTGGCGGGATTGGACATGAGGGTGACGATCCGGCCGCGATACTCGGTGTCGAGTGCCTCGAGCTTGCGCGTGTCGAGGTCGAGCACGGTCACGCGGGCACCCATGCCGGCGGCCATCTGCACGGCGTGCGCGCCGGAATTGCCCGCGCCGACCACGACAACGTGGCCGGGCATGGTGCCGGGAATGCCGCCCAGCAGCATGCCGGAGCCGCCGAGCTGCGACTGGAGGAAATAGGCGCCGATCTGGATCGAGAGCCGGCCGGCGATCTGCGACATGGGCTTGAGCAGTGGGAACTGCCCGTCGGCGCCCTCGACGGTCTCGTAGGCGATGCCGAGGATGCCTTTCCGGCAGAGTTCCTTGGCGAGCGCGGGGCCGGCGGCGAGGTGCAGGTAGGTGAAGAGTATCTGACCCTGCTGGAGCAGGCCGTATTCAGCGTCGAGCGGCTCCTTGACCTTCAAGATCAGGTCGGCGCCTTTCCAGACCTTCGCAGCCGAGGGCATGAGGGTGGCGTCGGCGGACTTGTATTCATCATCCGTGAAACCGGCGCTGTTGCCGGCGGACTTTTCGACGAGCACCTTGCCGCCCAGCGCGGTCACGCGGCGGCACAGGCTGGGGGTCATCGAAACGCGGGTTTCACCAATCTTAATTTCCTTGGGGACTCCAATAATCATAGGGTGCTTATGACACGGGGTTCCTCACCGGCAGGCAATGCCGGAAGCACCGGCCGGCGACCGGTCAGCCCTTTTTCTGCGCCACCACCCACGCCTTAATCTGTGTCTCCAGCACACTTAGGGGCACGGCTCCATTGCGGAGCACCTCGTCGTGAAAGAGTCGGACGTCGAATTTTTTGCCCAGTTCCTTGGTGGCGTAGGCGCGCATCTCCTTGATCTTAAGTTCGCCGAGCTTGTAGGCCAGCGCCTGGCCGGGCCACACGATGTAGCGGTCGATTTCGACCACGATGTCGTGCTCCGACTTGCTGGAGTTCGCCTTGAAATACTCGATCGCCTGCTCGCGCGACCAGCCGAGCGCGTGCATGCCCGTGTCGGTCACAAGCCGGACCGCGCGCCAGATTTCGTAGGTGAGCTGGCCGAACTTGTCATAGGGATCGGTGTAGAAACCCATCTCCTCGCCGAGGCTCTCGGAGTAGAGCCCCCACCCCTCGACGAACGCGGTGTAGCCGCCGTAGCGCCGGAAATCCGGCAGGTCGCCCATCTCCTGCGCGAGCGAGATCTGCAGGTGATGCCCGGGCACGGCCTCGTGCAGGGTCAGCGGCTGCATCTCCCACTTCGGCCGGGTGTTCAGGGCGTAGGTGTTCGCGTAGAAATAGCCGGGCCGGCCGGTGTCTGCCGCGCCGGGATTGTAGTAAGCGGTCGTCTGCGACTTCTCCGCATAGGCCGGCACCGGGATCACGCCGTAGGGCAGCCGCGGCAGGGTCTTGAACAGCTTGATGAGCTGCGGGTCGGCGCGCTTGGCGATGTCGCGGTAGGCGCGCATCAGTTCCTCCTTGTCGGTGAAGAAAAACTTCGGGTCGGTCTGCAGGTAGGTGAAGAACTCCGGCATGGTGCCCTTGAAGCCCGTCTGCGTCTTGATCTTTTCCATCTCGGCGCGGATGCGCTTCACCTCGGCCAGGCCGAGTTCATGGATCTGCTGCGCTGTCAGGTCGGTGGAGGTCTGGGTCTTGATGCGCCAGGCATACCACGCCGCGCCGTCCGGCAGCGCCGTGGCCGCGATGGTCTGGCGGGCGCCGGGCAGGTATTTCGTCGTGATGAACGCCTCCAGCCGCTGGAATGCCGGCCGCACCTTTTCCGCGTAGGTCTTGGCCGCGTCCGCCCGCAGCCGCATGCCCGGCTCGCCGGGCACGGTCGCCGGCAGGTCGTTGAAGCCCAGCAGCAGCGGGCTCTTGGACGCCTCTTCGGGAATCTGGTTGCGCACCTGCTGCGCCACGTCGCGCAGCGTGATTTGCGGCGGCGTGACGCCGCGCTTCAGGCCCTCCTCCAGCAGCGCGATCACCTGGTCGACGACGGCCGGCAGCGCTTGCAGCCGCGCCAGCTGGTTCTCCAACTGCGCCGTCGTCTGGTTGGGCATCATGCTGAAAAGCTGCGCCGCGTCCTGCTGGATGCCGTTGAGCTGCGTGATTTGGTAGAACTCGGTCGGGAAACGCGCGCCCTCGAGCGCCTCCTCCGCCTGGCGTTTGAATAGGTCGTAGTTGACCTGGTCCACCGGCGACAGTGGTGCGCGGTCGATGGTCGCCAGCACCGTCAGCGGCCGGCCGGTCAGCGACCGGCGCTCGGCGATGGCCGCGGGCGAGAGATCGGTCCACTTCGTGTCGTAGCCGGGCACCCCGAGGTAGGTCGCAAACTCGGGGGCGACATCAATGGTGTAGGCCCAGTCCACCTTGAACAGCTCGTGCAACCGCGCCGGCTCGGGGGTCTTGCCCTTGGCGTCGGTGACGGCCTGATAGCGCGCGGCGAACTCATCAGCCCGCGCGGACACAAAAAAGGCGGTCCCAAACACGAGGGCCGCCGCCAGAAAACGAAGTTTGCTACGCATGCGGCCGAGCCTTGGACTTCGTCACACGGAGGCAACACCGCAATGGCCAAACCACTCAACCTCATCGTCGCCTGTGCCGAGAATCGTGTCATCGGCCGGGCCGGCCGGCTGCCGTTCGACATTCCCGAGGACAAGGCGTGGTTTCACGCCAAGACCGCCGGCCAGACTGTCCTGCTCGGCCGCATCTGTTTCGAGACGTGGCCCAAGGTGCTGGCTGACGGTCGCTCGCCGGTCGTCATCACCCGCAACCAGTCCCTCGCATCAGAACGCGTGCGGGTGGCTGCCAGTGTCACCGCCGCGCTGGCCATGGCCCAAACCCTGCCGGGCGAAATCATGATCTGCGGCGGGCAGCGCATCTTTGAGGAAACGCTGCCGCTCGCCGACCGCCTGTTGCTCACGCTCGTGCATGCCGACGTGCCAGGCGACACCTTCTTCCCCGAGTGGCGGCACCTGCCGTGGCGCGAGACATGGAAACGCGAGAGCCGCGACGCGAACTACCGGTATGCGTTCAGCGTGCTCGAGCGCGCACGCTGATCACGGCGCCTTCGCCGCGCCATCGCGCTCGAACCAGATCTCCGCCTTCACGCCTGTGATACTGTAACGGCCGACGGCGATCGGCCGCAGCTTAAGGCGCGACTGGTTGGTGGCCTGCAGGAACAGCTGCTCACCGTCCGCTGTGACTGCCATGACGAAAGATGATGCGAACGGATAGTTGTCCAGAAACGCTCACTCGGGCCGCTTCTCCGCCGGGACGGTGGAGGCATTGGGCGGCGGCATCCGTCCCGCCAGCAGGTTGAAACCCAGCGATTCCAAGCTGCGGGATTGATTCGCGAGGATCACAATGCCGGTCTTCTTGACTGGACTGAGCGCAACAAAGCTGCGGTAGCCGCCCGTGGCCCCATTATGCCAGACCAGCGTGGAGTCGTCGCGCCGTTCAATCTGCCAGGCGAGACCAATCTGCCGCGGGGGAGCATAGCCCGGCACCCGCGGACGCAATGTTTCCGCCAGCACGGCCTGTAATGGCGTGGCTCTCAGCCCGAGGCAGGCTTGCACGAATTTCGCCAGGTCACGACTGGTTGAAACCATCGCCAACGCGGGAGCATAAGCATTCAAGTCCCAGTGCACGATCGCCCCGGCCCTGTTATGGCCCGGCGCGAGACGGGCTGCGCCGGCTTCGCGCCAGGAAACAACGGTGTCATTGAGTTCCAACGGCCTCAACACCCGTTCCTTCAGCAAGTCGGCATACGACTCTCCCCAGGCGCTGGCCAGGGCCTGGCCAAGGACCGCAAAACTAAGATTCGAATTGAACAGACCCGGGCCCGGTTTCGCCGTTGGCGCAACCGACGCAAATAATTCCATCAGCGACGTCAGTGTCTCCCCCGCATAGGGATTGAGCAAATCGTAACCTATCTTGTCCACATGCGTGAGCGGCAGTCCCGCGGTGTGGGTGGCCAGCTGCAGATAAGTAACCCGACTGGGGGCGAAGGGCGGTCCGACCGGCGCCTCTAACAACACCTTGCCCGTCTGGACCGCATCGGCGAGCAGCACGGCCGTGAACACTTTGGTGATTGATCCGATCTCGAACTGCGTATCGGGCGTGATCGCGGAAACACCGGCCGTATCGTCAAATTTGCCGGCGTTATAAAAGGTGACGCCATCGGCATTCACATAGGCAATCGCGATGCCGCCAGGTCGCTGCTCCAGCCATTTTTTGAGCGTCTCATCAATGTCAGCCGGTATGGCGGCTTGCGCAACCACCGCCACGCTGAAAACGGCAAGAGAGAAACCAGAGAGAAATTGGCTCATGGAAAAAAGTGGAATGGGCAGATGCCGGGCCGCGGCTAAGCTCGCAGTGTAGCGTGGGCCTTGGCGACTTCGATGTATTTCTCGGCCCAGCCGCGCAGGCCGTTTTTCTCGGCCTCGGTCAGCGGCCGCACCGCCTTCGCCGGGGAACCGAGGATCATCGAGCCCGGCGGCGCCACGAAACGCTGTGTCACGAGGGCGTTGGCACCCACGATGCAGCGGTCGCCGATCTTCGCGCCGTCGAGGATGGTCGCGCCCATGCCGATGAGACATTCGTCGCCGATTTCGCAGGCGTGGATGATGGCGCTGTGACCGATGGTGCAGTAACGGCCGACTTTCACGCCGTAATCGTCCGCCAGGTGCACCATGGTCAGGTCCTGGATATTCGTGCCTTCGCCGATGAAGATGGAATTGATGTCACCGCGCACCACGCAGCCATACCACACGCTGCTCTGCGCCCCAAGGGTCACGTCGCCCAGCACCGTGGCATTGGGGGCGACGAACGCCGCCCGCACCGTGTCGGATTTTTTGCCCAAAAATCGTGTCAGCCGCTCCTGGATATCCATTCGGCGAGCCTAGGGGCCGCCGGCATGACGCCAAGCCTGCAGAAGCCCGCCCGCTGACCGCTCAGACGATTATGCCTGCGAGGGCGGCGGAGAGATAGGAGGCCAGCGTGCCGCAGAGCAGGGCCTTCATGCCCAGGTTGGCCAGGTCCGTCCGCCGTTCCGGCACCAGCGCGCCGATGCCGCCGATCTGCATGCCCACGCTGCTGAAATTGGCGAAGCCGCAGATGGCGATGCTCACGATCAGCAGGCCCTTCTCGGTGACGATCGGGACGGCCTTGTCGGTCAGACTCTTGAAGGCCACGAATTCATTGATGGTCAGCTTTTGTCCCAGCAAGGTCGCCACGTTGCTCACGTCGGCGCCCGGCACGCCCATGGCCCACGCCATGGGGTAAAACGCCTTCCCGAAAATCCAGTTCAGCGTCAGGTCGAAACTGGGATCAAACAGATGGCCGATGAAAACCAGGATCCAGTCGATGCAGGCGATACAGGCGATGAAACCGATGAGCATCGCGATCACGTTCATGGCGATCTTGAACCCGTCGCCCGCGCCGTGCGAAACGGCGTCGATCACGTTGGTGTAGTCGCTCTTCACCTCCAGCTTCACCTGCCCCATGGTCTGGCTCTCCTCGGTCTCCGGGTAGATGATCTTGGCGATGACCAGCGCCCCGGGCGCCGCCATCAGGCTGGCCGTGATCAGCTTGGGGGCGAGGTCAAGTCCGGCCTGCGCGCCCATGTTGACGTAAACCACCAAAATGCCGCCGGCGATGCAGGCCAGGCTGCCGCTCATGGAGGCCAGCAGTTCGCTTTTGGTCATGCCGCTGAGGTAGGGCCGGATCATCACCTGCGCCTCCACCTGCCCGACCAGGGCGCTGGCCACGTTGCTCAGCGCCTCCGCGCCGCTGACCCGCATGATGAAATTCATCGCCCGGGCGACGACGGCCACGACGCGCTGCATGATGCCGTAATGGTAGAGCACGGCCACCAGCGCGCAGACCAGGATGATTGTGGCGGG
>WNFI01657874.1_pt1 | contig 39371 bp, 42 predicted proteins | sample 5400471 | NCBI WGS metagenome assembly WNFI01 (sample SAMN13153348, study PRJNA577476) | soil metagenome | isolation source: 100 cm saprolite on Douglas fir-dominated hillslope | place: USA:California | collected 2013-09-17 | reverse complement strand
GCGACCAGGATTTCCTTCCTCAGGGCTGGATCATCGACCGCGCGCGCAAGGGTGAGCGCGCCGACCAATCCAGACAGCGTGGCGATGGCGCGCTTGCGCTCGTCGAGTTCTCCGTCCATCACCTCGCATGCCGCCCGCGCTATGGCCTGGGCGCGCTTCTTATCGAGGGGGCCCCACCGATGGTTGATCTCGGCCGCCGCATGTTTGATGAGGCCTAGTGCGCGAATGATTGGCTTGGGCATGCGCTCCTCGCCGATGCGGAAATTGCGGCGGGAACGTTCGGTTTGCGCTCCCCAAAGTCGATCGGCCGGTACCTCAACGGAGCCGAACGTGTCACTTTCCGTGCGCGTCTTGGTCATGCCGGACGACAGATGACGGAAAATAGAGAACAGAGCAAGGAAAGCCCATTACCTCTCGCGCTGTAAACGCGACTCTGCGGGGAATTGCCATGCGCAGCTTGCGCACTGGACCGACGAGACGCGGTCATTGATTCTGCAACGGTTTTCGGATGGAATTTCTAAGCAGGGACGGTGTTGATGCCATCACACGTCACCGAGCTTCTCATGCATATCTGGAAGTAGCCTTTGGAGTACGCCGTATGAATATCACGAGGTTGATCAAGCACCTTCGCATCGATGATCCCGAAAGTTTTCGGCTTGCATCCGTTGATCCTGCCGACACCGGGGGAATTGATCTCGATAAGGACGAAGCTAAGGCACTTCTGGCTGCCGACATTAAACGTCTCGCGCAGTTGCAGAAACGCCTTTACGCCGACGGACACTGGGCGGTTCTGATCGTGCTGCAAGGGATGGACGCTGCGGGCAAGGACGGCGTCATCGCGCATGTGATGTCGGGCCTCAATCCGCAGGGGTGCGAAGTGCGCGCGTTCAAGGCGCCGAGCGAAGAGGAACTTGCTCATGATTTTCTTTGGCGGGCGGCCTTGCGACTGCCGGAGCGAGGACGGATCGGTATCTTCAACCGATCCCATTGCGAAGAAGTCATAGTGGTGCGAGTCCATCCCGAGCTTCTGAAGCGGCAAAAGCTTCCATCGAAACTTCTCACCAGGGACATTTGGATTCAGCGGTTCAAGGACATCCGCGCTTTCGAGCGCCACCTCGCACGCAATGGCATGCTCGTGCTCAAGTTTTTTCTCCATGTTTCCAAGGAGGAGCAGCGCCAGCGATTGCTCGCTCGCCTGGAGGAGCCTGACAAACGTTGGAAATTCTCCATGAACGACATCGCCGAGCGCAAGCTCTGGGGCAAGTACACGGCTGCCTATGAGGACATGATTCAAGCAACCAGCCGACAGCAGGCGCCCTGGTACGTAGTTCCTGCCGACAATAAGCCATTTGCGCGCCTTGTGGTGGCGGCGGCGGTGATCGCGGCTTTGGAGGGTCTCGACCTGCAATATCCCAAGATGGAAGGCGCAGCGCTCAAGGAAATTGAGCAGGTTCGGAGCGCGCTCAAGTCCGAAGGACGCCGCGCAAAAGTAAGAAAAAAACCGTCAAGGAGATCGTAGGGCGGGCGGGGCGAGTGTGCTGTAATCAGACTTCAAAGCGCTCGCGCTCGCTTCCAGTGCCGAGTTCGCGCATCGGCGCGTGTTGAATTTGACGTCCGTCATGGCGAACCACTGACTCGCCGCTAAATTCGACGAAGATGAAATTAGCACGTTCGGGCGGATTAATAGCGATGGCGCGCTTTCTGATCGTGCACTTCAGGTGGTCCGATTTCATTCTCGGATCATTGACGGCTTAACTGCCGAGGTTGGACATGTCGACGATCGATACGCGCCGCGAGCAGATGTTTCCGAAGCTAGAGCCGCGTGAAATCGATCGTCTTCGCCGTTTTGGGAAGGTTCGGCGCTATGCCGCGGGCGAGGCGTTGTTCGTGACGGGAGAAATCGCCCCCGGCATGTTCGTGCTGATTAAGGGCTCAGCGCGGCTCACCCGACGCGATCCATTGGGGCACAGCGCCCCAATCCTGGAACAGGGACCCGGTGAGTTCGTCGCTGAAGTCGGGCAATTGTCCGGCCAGCCAGCGTTCGTCGACGTCCACGCGATCGACGACGTGGAAGCGCTGCTTATTCCGCCCGAAAATTTGCGCGCCTTGATGATCGAAGAGCCCGAACTCGGCGAACGGATCATGCGGGCACTTATCCTGCGTCGCGTCGCGCTGGTGGAGGCTGGTGCCGGCGGTCCGATCCTGATTGGTCCCGCATCCAGTCCAGACGTGGTTCGCCTGCAAGGTTTCCTGGCCCGCAATGCGTACCCGCATCAATTGCTCGATCCGACACAGGATCGGGGCGCGGCGGAACTGGTCAAACGATATGCCCCTAGTCCCGCAGACCTGCCGCTAGCCGTGTGTCCAAAAGGTTCGATCCTGAAAAATCCGAGCGAGACCGAATTGGCGCACGCACTCGGTATGGTGCCGATCGACGAACGGGATCGAACCTACGACGTCGCGGTCGTCGGTGCGGGACCCGCTGGTCTCTCAACCGCGGTCTATGCCGCGTCGGACGGTCTCTCCGTGATCGTTTTCGACGCCCGCGCCTTCGGTGGACAAGCTGGAGCGAGCGCTCGTATCGAGAATTATCTCGGTTTCCCAACCGGCATTTCCGGCCAGGCGCTCACCGGCCGCGCCTACGTCCAGGCGCAGAAATTCGGGGCCAGGATGGTGATACCCACCGAGGTGGTGCGCCTCGATCCGACCGAAACGCTAGTTGCGCTTCACTTGGGCGACGGCCGGCGTGTGAAGGCCTCGACAGTGGTCGTGGCGACCGGTGCCCGCTACCGGCGCCTCAATGTCCCGCATCTGCAGGAGTTCGAAGGGCGTGGAGTCTGGTACTGGGCTTCACCCATCGAGGCGCGCCTTTGTCGCAGCGAGGAGATCGTTTTGGTCGGTGGCGGCAACTCGGCTGGGCAAGCCGCCATCTTCCTGCGCAGCTTCGCTGCAAAAATTTGGATGCTGGTGCGCGGGCCAAGTCTCGCCGAGAGCATGTCGCAGTATCTCATCGATCGCATCAAAGCGACCAACAATATTGAAGTATTGACCCAGACGGAGATCGTTGCCTTATACGGGAGTCCGGAAAAGCAGCTGGAGCGGGTACGCTGGCGCAATAATGTGACCGGCGAAGAAACCGAGAAGCCGATCCGCCATGTCTTTCTTTTCATTGGCGCGGATCCGGCAACGACCTGGCTCAAGGACAGTGGGGTCGTTTTGGACGCCAAGAATTTCATTGTAACGGGCTCGGACGTTCCATCCGACGTCCGACGGGCAAACAATGGATCTGGCCGTCTGTTGCCTCTGGAAGCCAGCGTTCGAAGGGTATTCGCCATCGGCGATGTGCGATCTGGGTCAGTCAAGCGGGTGGGCGCGGCAATCGGCGAGGGAGCAGTCGTGGTGGCAGAACTGCACGCCGTTCTTGCAAATGACGGCGCCGCATCGCGATAGTTCAAGCATTTCAAATCATACAGCGAATGGCTACCAGCCAAGGCCCGTGTATCGGCCCGCCGGCGCGTTGAAACCACGACGACCAGGAAGATGCCTTTGGTAATCTCAAAAGATATCGCGCACGCTGTTGTTCAAATCGGGGCCGTGGCCAGGGTCCAGGCGAATATGCACAACGCACCCAGCCCAATTGCGGTTTGTCCCCATTCGAGCAGCCCCCAGTCGCGCATTAGTTCGCGAGCGGCGGAGCGTGCTGCATTTGGAGGGATCGTGCACAACCAGATGTTCAAAGGAACCATGACAAAATAGGCATAAGGCCAGCTCGCGAGGATCACCGTCCCGCCGATGATCCAGCGCACGTCGCCGGTGTGGGCAAAATCCGCGTAAGCCAGGGTTGCTGATATGGCCGCGAGCGAAGCAAGCATAACAAAGCCGCGCCGATTGCTGGGCGTCCATTCCCGAACCATCGAGCGGGCATCGAGCGCGAGCCGAGCCGGCTGCTCGACGAGGTTGATATAGAGAGCTGCGCCGAGAAACGCTGAAGCCGAAGCGAAAGCGAATAGACCGGGTCGCATGTGCGCTTACTCCTAGCAAGGGAGTTGTCGCCGGGCTTGCTCGACATTCCACCGGATGTGTCCTGTGGCTAATCGATAGGCGGAGGCCATACCGCAGATCAATGTTCGGTCTTGTGTGGCGATCCCAGCGGGAGCTTGGGCGGCACGAGCAAATCTTCTAGTTCGAGCAACTCGCGCAGGGCGCCGATGACCTCAATAGCTTCCTCTTCGCTGCGCACCGCGCGAAGCCGGTCATAGATGTCCCGCCATGCCGGCGGCCGTCCAAGCCGCATAGCATCGTCAACGAAGGCGCGTGCCTCGGCGAGCGAAGCAAGCCGCCGCGGCTTCGGCGCGTCCTTAACGACGAGCGGTGGTTCGATGCGAAAGTCGTCCATGCAAGACACAGGGTAGCGGACTTAACGCCACGCGGCACTGAGTCCGCTTACGGGCTCGCGATGATCCGGTCATGGACGCTGGTAACGCCGGGCGCGGACCAAGCCACGCGCTCGGCTTCTTCGCGCTCGATCCAGGACCGTACCGAGCCTTTGAGGGTAACCTCGCTGCCGTTGGTTTCGACGATGATGCGGTTGGCATCGAGCTCGGCGTTACGCCTGAACGCCTCTTCAATCTTATTCTTGACCTCCTCTGGCCGGACACGGGGCTTGAGCTGGATCATATTGCTTACGCCCTTGACGCCTTTGATTCGGCACACGGCATTTTCCGCCGTTTGACGCTGGTACTGCCACTCGACTCGCCCTTCCAGCGTCACCCAGCCGCTTTGGACGACGACTTTGATATTCTCCGACGAGAATGGCAGATGGGCCTTGATCGCTGACACCGCATCACGCGCGATATCGGGATCTGGCCTCTGATCCACGGTCGGCAAGCGAATTTCGAGGTCGTTGGCCACCCCGGATACTCCAGCAACGCGTTTTGCCGCGACCTCGGCCTCGTGTTTGTCGCTGTAGCTCTTGACGTAGCCCGCCAGCGTGACGACGCCGCCCTTTACCGAGACGGCGATGTCGGTTGCATCGAGATCAGGATCCCATTGCAGCTCATCCTTCACATCGCGTTCAATGTCGCTATCGGATCGCATGATTGCCTCCGCATAAGGCCGCTTGTCCTGCGCGACGGCTCACGCCGCGCCTTATCAAGCCTGCGGCGAGGGTGTGTTACTGGACCATGACGTTCGTCAATTTTTCGACTTTTTTTCCGGTCCGGCGTTTCTGGCAAGGGGCGAACCCGTTCGCCGTCAGAAACCGTAGCAACAGATCGAAAACTTCGAACGATCCCGTGGCCCGAAAAAGGGTTAGCCGATTGACGCCCGTCAACGCGACAGCGAAGCCCCACGGTACTATGTCGTCAGCCTACGGGCAGCGACGAGCACGATGGATTTACAGGTGCTCCGCTTAGGGGCTGATAATGATTCGATTGTCGACTCTCGCTACACCTGGCGCTGCCCAAGCGGCTTTTTTTCTGCCTCCTGGCGTTCGGCCCACGAGCGCACGGTACCCCTCAGGATCACCTCGCTGCCGTTGGTCTCGACCGTAACGTGGGTAGCGTCGATGTCAGCTGCTCGCCGCAACGCGTCTTCGATCTTGCGTCTGATCTCCGTAGGTGCCACCCGCGGCTTGACTTCGATAGCGTTGGTGACGCCCTCCACCCCACGCACGCGGCGGACCGCCGCTTCCGCTCGGTCCCGCTGGTAATGCCATTCGACTTCGCCTTCCAGCGTAAGCCGAGCATTCTTCACTACCACCCGGATATTTTCCCATGCATACGGCAGTTCGTTCTTGATCTGTGCAATGGCGTCGCGAGCGATCTCGGGATCCGGTCTCTGGTCCATGTCAGGCAAGCGCACTTGCAGGTCGTTGGCGACGGCCAGCACTCCGGCAACACGCCTTGTAGCGGCTTCCGCCAGGTGTCTTTCCGGGTAGCTGCGAACAAACCCTATCAGGGTGACAACGCCGTTGTTGACACTGACTGCAATGTCGGTCGGATCTATCTCCGGAACCCAGCGGAGTTCATCTTCAACGTCGCGCCTGATGTCGCTGTCGGATCTCATGGGATAACTACTCCATCGAGGGTCCCTACGCGTCTATCCTTATGCGGTTGTCGACTTTGCTGACGCCCGGAGCACTCCATGCCGCTCGCTCCGCCTGTTCGCGCTCTGCCCACGATCGGACAGTCCCCCTCAAGGTGATCTCGCTGCCATTCGCCTCGACCGTAATGCGGCTGGCGTCGATCTCAGCGGCTCGCCGCAACGCCTCCTCAATTTTGCGCTTGATCTCGATCGATGGAACCTGCGGCCGGACCTCAATGTTATCCGGGTCTGACCTCAACTCATCCTCCACATCTCGTTTGATATCGGGGTCTAATCGCATTGCAATATCTCCACACCGTTCACTGGGGATAGGCGTGCCAAGCTCTGGTCCGTCGGGCTGGTGACGACTGTATGCGATCGGAGCATCACCGCCCTGATAACCGTCAATATTAGTAGGATTTGCAGCAAGGAAGGCGTTCGCATAGGGGCGCGAATCTGTTACAGCCATCAACCCGATGGACTCTCGGGTGTATCCATCACTTCCTGCTTACATCGGCTTCCTCCGAAGGGAGGATCGTTAAATGAGCTTGCTCCCTCGCGTGACCGAGAAGGCTCGAGAGTTAGTCGCCCGAGAATTCGATACTCGTGGGCCCGATGCCTGCACGGCAGAGATCATCGAGCATCTCGAGGAGCACAATCCCGAGCTTCTGGACATGGCAGCCAGATGTGCCGTCGACCTCGGGAATCCGGCGAGGGCAATGTTCGGGTTCAGCATGTTTTATCGTCTGCTGCTCCCGGTGGCCCCCGGCGCAGGCGCTCTGACCCCGCTTCCTCGCGTTAGTGAAGAAACGCGTGCACTGCTGGTTTCGGAAATTGACGAAAAGGGGCCGGAAGACTTTACGATGGAGGCGATCGCAGAACTCGAGGAGAGCAATCCCGAGCTCCTTCAGATGGCACACAATTTTGCTTCAGGATTAGGAAATTACCTGCATGGCATGCAGGGTTTTGTGTTGCTGTACAAGTCCCTTGCGATTCAATCGACAGTGGAGCGCGCTAGACTGCACTGACCGCCGCATCGGGAGCTTCAGTGTGGGTCGTGTCGGCTGATCGCAGTCGCGAGATCGGATAAATCCCGCTCCAGCTCATCACGCAATGTAATTTCCATGAACGTGACATGAGAGGCTGCAAAGCCCGTCCTGTCGGCGTCGCAGGTCTGCTTCGAAAGATCAGCATCATCCGGCAGCCGCCGCCGTACACTGCATCAATCACATGATCGAGTTCGTAGTGCAGGTCTGGATGATTGGCCAGAAGGCGTAGTCGATGGGGGCGTTCGATCGTTGCGATTTCCAACTCTTGCGTCAGATCGCGACCGAACATGATCCGATCCTCTCGCAGTCGCGTGCCCGCTCGGATCGGGCCTGGTGTCAACACTTCGATACTTTTGATCGAGCTAATGATTTCCGGCCAATCGACGACGTTTGCTACGATCGCGAACGCAGTTGCCGGCCGAGAGGCCACGGTCTTTGCTAGCTCGATCTGCATGGCCTTTTTCCTCTGAGCCGGCCTGGGGACCGATGCTCAGGCACGCGAGCGTTAGACCCGGCGGTGCGCCGCATCCATGATCGGCATCAATAATTGCGCAAAAAGATGCGATCGGCTTGCCCCTGCACGGCGACATTCGAGTGCCCGTCGTGCAAACTTGATAGTTGTCAAGGCGCGCGCGGGTCCTGATCGCCATTTTGCAGGGGGTGGAGGGACAACGTGACTGGTGTACGTCGCTTACCCTCGCTGCGATGCGACTGATCAGAGGTTGTCTATCCGGGCCTCTTCGACCCGACGGCACTTCGACGGTTGAAAAAGCGGGCCGCGAGCGCACGACGAGACAGCATTGAGGAGATAGCAGCCATGAGACACGTCGCTAAGCCCATTCCAACGAAACCTTCGCGACGTTCAATGGGAATGGATCCCGCACTATCGGACGAGGTATCGCGCCAAGCCAACGAAAATGAGGCCGACATTTGCCTGGACAACGACCTCGGCGCGGAGTGGACGGGAAACATCGACTGCGAGGAGCGCGCGAAGAACAAACCGAAGCGCGGATCAGGCGCCTGAGAACGGGTTAGTCACTGCGAAGCCGCCCTCATAGGGCGAAGCCGGTTATGAAGTCCTCGCATTCGCCGGTCGCATGCGACCCACGATGAACTTGCGAACGGAGATGATTCGATGGCCCCACGCCCATTTTGGAAGGGATATCTGCGTTTGTCGCTGGTCTTGTGTCCGATCCAGCTGTTCCCGGCAACGTCGGAGCGGGAGAAGATCCGATTTCATCAGATCAACAAAAAAACCGGGCATCGAATCAAATACTGCAAGCTTGATGCGCAAACCGGTGAGCAGGTCGATCCCGAGGACATCGTCATGGGTTACGAGATCGCCAAGGGACAATACATCGAAGTGACCGAGGATGAACTCGAGGCGCTGGCGATCGAAGGCAGGCATACGATTGAGATCGATCAGTTCGTCCCGCGGAATGACATCGACGATGTCTATTTGAACCATCCTTACTATCTGACCCCCGAGGGGGAGATTGGCCGACAGGCCTACGCGGTGATCCGAGAGGCAATCAAAAAAGAAGGCATGGTCGCGCTCGGACGGGTGATACTTACCACACGAGAGCATGTCATCGCGATCGAGCCCCATGGTGAGGGCCTGTTGGGCGTAACGCTCCGCTATCCCTACGAGATCCGCAACCAGGCTAAGTACTTCGGTGACCTGCCAGATGAGAGAGTGCCGAAAGAGTTGCTTGACCTTGCCACGCACATCGTCGCAACGAGATCCGGTCATTTTCGCCCTGAAAAATTCGAAGATCACTACGAGCTCGCACTCAGGGAACTGATCAAGAGAAAGCAACGCGGTGAGAAGATCGCTAAACCAAAGGAACGGCCTCCGGCAAAGGTCATTGATCTCATGGAAGCACTGCGTCAAAGCGCGGCAGTCGGACATGGCGCTGCTCGAAGGCATCCTCAGCACGCCTCTGCTGAAGACAGGCGAGCGCGTGCACGGCGCGCACATGCGCAGGCTCGGAAGGCGAGCTGATCGATGATCGCTGCCGCCTCAGCGAAATTCCAAACCAGTCAGGAGTAGAGTGAAGCCAAGACAAGCGGCGCAACGCGTTCCCAAACGAATTCGCGTAGACGGCTGCGCACATTAGGCGGGCAGAGCAGCGAATACGTAACATGCACCGAGCCCGAATTGTCGTTTGCCCCCCATTCGAGTAGGCCCCCAATCACGCATCAGGTCGCGAGCGGCGCCAACAAAAAAACGCCTGACCGTTCGCAGCCATCATCCCCCCATGAGGACGCTTTCGATCGCGTCCTATCTTCTTATCGTCGCCCCACAGTCCCCCGCTCCTTCTCCCGCAAATTCCTCGCATCGCGCTGCAATTCGAGGCAGGTGAGGAGCTCGGTATAGGTCGTATCACCGCCGACCTTGTGTAGCTCTTGGCAGTAGGCACGGTCGGCGGCCGAAAACTGGCTCCATTGCTTGACGAGTTGCTCGCGCGCCTCCCTCTCTTGCCGCAGGCAGACGTCCACATCTCCAACCGGAGCTGCCCGGCGCGCGACCTCGCGGCAGAACGGCTCGACATCGAACGTCGGAACGCCGTCCGCCACCAGCCATACGGAGCCCGCGAGCAGCGCCACGTCAAACCGAAGGAACATGCCCCTTCTCCACGGATGGCTTGCCCGCCATCAACGCGTCCAGCATGCCGTGCAGGTGCGCGGCCGCCAGCTCGATAGCGGTGTGTCTGTATCGCGCGGCGCGGGTCTCTGCGGCCAGCACTGCGCAGCGATGAACATTCTTGAAGTCTCCATAGGGAAACTTGTAGCCGCGCTTGCTGCCTTCGGCCTCTTCATCGTCCTCCCCCAGATGCCATTTTCCGAATTCGGCGAATCCGCGCGCTACGATAAATTTGTTTTCGGCGCTGCGGGCAGGCTTGTGATCGGTCCAGTCGCTCCGGTGATCGAGCACGCAACGTTGATTCTGAATGAGCTTCTGCGCATAGTCATAGCCACTCTGGTGCAGCATCACGGACATGACACGCTCCTTGCATGTTTCCAAGGGGTGGCGCGATGCGGCAGCCGCCGCCGCATCGGAGCCACAGCATCTCGGTCGGCGGCTGGAGTTGCTAACGCGGTGGCGCACCAGGATTCATCGGGTTCGTACCGCCCTGGCTGCTGCCGGTCGTGGCCGGCGCGCCGACGATCTCGGCCACCGTCTTTGTGTCGGGGTCGATCAGCAAAATCCGGTCAGGCAGCTTGATGAAGAGATAGCTCTTCGTCTCCGGCATTTGCGCGGTCACGTCGTTCGGCAGTTGTCTCTGCGTCAGTGAATCCGGAGGCTTGGAGCCGACCTGCCCCTCGTAGCCGGGTATAGATTGCGACGGCTCGTCTGCGAGCCCTTGCGTAACCGCTCGCTCTTGCGATTGGCTCAGATTGAGTTTTTCCTGCCCACCAGTGCTGGCAGGTGCGTTTTGAGCGGCGGCGAAGCCGCCACTCCCGAAAAGCGCAAGCGCGAGCGTGCCGGCGTGAAGTTTCTGCCTCATGATTTTCTCCCGTGTCGGAGCGTCCATAGACTGGCGGTCTTGGCGCGATCCGCAGAACCGATGATCGGCCGCGGTGCGCATTGGCCGCGCGCGTTGGAAGATAGTGAAAATAAATCGAGCGGGAATTGAGCGTCGTCAATTAATCTGTAAAAGAGATGTGCGCGCTGATCACGCGGCAAGCGCGCGATTGCGCCTCAAGGTGTCGGTCACGTGAACGGCAGTCCCAGTGCGCCTGGGCTCTGTTACCGAACCCATGTGCGGAGAAGGCTCCGAATGCGAGTGCCGACGTTGCTCGACCCTAAAAAGATCTCGTGAAGTTGGAAGTAGACCCAAGCGAACGCATGACGTTTACGACGTTAATGAGTCGACCGGCAATAAACGTATGCGTGGCTGCTGTCCCGATCACCTCTCAAGGCATCCTGATCGACGATTTTCACGCAGCGTGTACCACAAAGCTCGATCACACCACGATGCTTGAGGTCCGTCAGCGCACGACTGACTGTCTCGACCGACAACGCGAGGTAATCGGCAACGTCGTAGCGCGAGATTGGGAGGACCACCAGTTCGGGAGAGCCGTCGGACATTCGCTCTGCCATTTCAAGAAGGAACGAGCCGACCTTTTCGAGTGCAGTGATCCGCCCCATGATGACAAGCTGGGCTTGCAATCGCGAGATGGCCTTGAGCGTCGCCTCGCGGAGTTCTCGTGCGAGCCGCGGGTCTGTGTCCGCCAGGAGTTCCATGCGTTGGCGCGGGTAGCAAGCCACAACCGTGCCTTCAACGACTACCTCGACCGTATAGTCGTATTCCCCTCCGGCAGCGAACCCGAAGAAGTCACCCGGGAGCAAGAGATCTACGATTTGACGGTGGCCGTCGGCGCGCGCCACGTATCGTATCGCCGCGCCGGACTTGACGCAGTACAGAAATAGAGCTGGGCACGATTGGCAGCAGATTTCCTCTCCACGATGGCGCGACATGGTCACTGCCAGAGAGTCGAGGGCTCCCAGCTGGTTCGATCGAACTGGCAGGGCTCTGTGGTGGATATTGGTTACAGTGGAAACAGCTTTCGCCCTCATTGCAGCTCCTTAGGGCGGAGAAAGCTTCAAGTTCTTCGTGATTTAGCTAACGGTTCGGAAGCATGCTGGCGACCGCGTGATGTCACATCACGAACCGATAGCCGCTCCCCGCTTTAGTTACCAAACAATGTCGCCTAGCAAACGTTCCCCCTTGGGGCTGGCAATTTGCCCCGACGAAATTATTTTCTCTGAGGTCGCTGAGTTCGACGCGGAACCGGCGCGGTATGGCTCAGTTCCAGCAAAAGTCATCCAAAGAAGTTGATGGCGTCAAATGCAATGTCCATTCTGAGTTACAAAAAAATGGAATGCTGCTGGGCGCGCAGTATCGAAAATCCAGTATTGGCAACTCGTTGTTTTTCGTTGTTCCTGGGTGCAAGCCACACACTTCAGAAAATTGCAGAAAAATTGACAGGCGTCAGGGCGGCCCCCGCAGGGTGGGATGATCTTCCTGCATGCGCCCCTCATCGCTTTCGAACCCCCGCGAGGGCGCCGCGGAGAGGGACCCGTGCCCTTTGAAGCTGCAGCTCTTTTCCAGGAGGCTGCCATGAGAGCCCATCGCAAGATCGGACGGAAAAGAGCCCTTGGTGCGACGAGCCTATGGGATGCTTGTTACGAGCCCTATGGTCATCGACGCGCGCGCGTTTCGCCACGCACCAGAATCCTGCTGACATTCATCACCATCATGGCGATCATTGGGTTGCTGCTGATCGTCGCAAATCCGAAACCGGTACTCTCGCAAGGGGTCCAACTCATCCAGGTCGACGTGAATGTCGTCGCGCACGGCTATCGCGTGTCCAAGCTCACCGGCAGCAGCGTCACAAACGAGAAGAATGAGAAGATTGGCACCCTCGACGACTTCGTCGTGGCTCGCAACCGCTCTCTGTTCGCGGTCTTGCAGATCGGAGGCTTTCTCGGCATGGGCGTGCATCTCGTCGCCGTCCCCTATGACAGCCTGGTCATCGACGATGAGGGCAGCAAGATCCAGCTACCGGGCGCGTCGAAGGACGAGCTTAAGAAGCTGACGGAATTCAAGTACCGCGGTTGAGTTCCGCCCGCGTGAAAAAAGTTGGCAAACCGCGATAGAAGAGGCAGCCGAACGGATGGCCGAACGGATGAATGCATCGGCTAACACACCCGACACAGTCCTCGGGCGGACGCGAGTCCGTGAAGTGACAGGCGTCTTCCACTCGCGCGCAGCGCTGGATGTCGCGGCTGGTGAGCTGCTGCTCATGGGCTTCGATCGGGCCGATGTCGACGTAGTGGCGGGCCTCGACGAGATTCGAAAGAGGCTCGGCGCCCCCTATGTTGCCTCCGAGGAATTGGCAGATGTGCCGCGGACGCCGCGGCGGCCGTTCATCGCCCGCGAAGATGTGTCAACTTTCAATGTGGTCGTTGCCAGTGTCCTTGGCGCTGCTGCCTCCATGGCCACGGCGTACTTCGTGCTCGCGAGGGGCGCCGGCGGGGCGGAGGCTGCTGTCGCCGCCGCGCTCGTGGGTATCGTTGTCGCTGGCGCCAGCTTCTTGTTGGTTGCCCGGATTTTTGGGCGAGACGAGGCCCGAGGCCTCGATAACCTCATGGCCACGCGCGGTCTCATCCTTTGGGTCCGCGTCCGATCGCCCGAGCAGGAGGCTCTGGCCCAAGAGATCCTGCAGGCCCATCGGGCGCAGGCGGTTAGGGTCCATGAGATCGAGATCGAAAAGCATCCGGAGGACCTACCCCTGGGTACGGTCCGTCCGGATCCCTGGCTCGGCAGCGAACCGCTTGGCCACCCATAGGATTCGCTAACAGAGCACGCTTCGGAGACTTGCAACCATGCAACTTCGACTTCACCGAAGCCGTGCCAATGCGCGCAGCGATCACACAATTCACATTCCGCACGCCATGCCGGCCGGCGCCATCGACCATTTCGGCGGACCCGAGGTGCTTTCGCTTCACGTTCTGCCGGTACCTGCCATCGACCCGGGGGAGGTGCTGATCGCCCTCGACACGGCCGGAGTCGGTCCGTGGGATGCCGACATCCGTGAGGGCTGGTATCCGAGCGGCAAGCCGCGCTTTCCGCTGGTGCTTGGAGTGGACGGCGCCGGCGTTGTCGCGGCCGTGGGATCGCGGGTCCGCCGGCTGAAGGTCGGCGACAAGGTGTACTCCTATAGCTGGGCCAATCCCAAAGGCGGCTTCTATGCGGAATATGTTGCCGTCGCGGCGGAAAAGGTCGCCTACCTGCCCAAGCGGCTCGATCTCGAGCACGCCGGCGCGATCGCGACGACGGGGCTTACGGCACTCCAAGGCATTGACGACGCGCTGCATCTCAAGAAGGGCGAGACCGTCATCATTCACGGCGGCTCGGGCGGCGTGGGCACCCTTGCCATCCAATTCGCCAAGCTCCGCGGCGCGCGCGTGCTCGCAACCGGTTCGAGGCTGGACGGCGTCGAGCTGGTGCGTGAGATGGGCGCTGATATCGCAGTGGACGGCAAGGACGAGGATGTTGCCGCGGTCGCCCGCCGCCTCGCTCCCGACGGCGTCGATGCCATACTTGCATTGGTAGGCGGCGACCCACTCGAGCGCGCGCTCGATGCGCTGCGGCGCGACGGCCGGCTGGCTTATCCGAATGGGATCGAGCCCAAACCAAAGAGGCGGCGCGGCGTGAAATTCATCCGCTACGATGCCATCTCCGGGGTGCGCGAGTTCGAAAGGCTCAATCGGGCCGTGGAGGCAGCCAAGCTCAAGGTTCCGATCGCGGAGACCTATGCACTGGCGAACGTCGCGAAGGCCCACCAGCGCCTTGCCGAGGGGCACGTGCTGGGCAAGATCGTGCTTCGGATCCATCAGTCGTGATTGCGCAGCGACCGATCGACCGCGCCGTGGCGCCAACCCACGTCATGGGCGTGGCGAGGTTCGAGCGGTTTTTCCGAGCCGCGGCGGGCCTCGACGTGGACAAGGAGGACCTCAAGCGCTACAGCGATTTCGTCAATCACAAAGTCTACGATTTGCTTATTCGCGGCGAGGTCACCGCGAAGGCAAATGGCCGCGACCTTATTGAGCCGATCGACCTCCCGATTACCAAGGGGCTGCAGGAGAACATCCACTTGTTCAAAGAGCTCGATGAAAACATCGAGTTGAAGCCGATCCTGGATCATCTCACCGCGCGGCCCGCGCTCGATCTCGATTACAGCGAGGAGACCTTGACCCAGCTTCCCGCCATCGCGGGTGGACTGAGCGTGGCGCTGGCGCGAGCCTTCAAGATCATCGACCCTGATCTCAAAAATCCCCAAACCAAGCACTGGCAGAGTTCCTTCCAGATCTTCGACCTGCTGGTGTAGGTCCGTGCAGTTACCGCCAGGCCGGTCGCGTCGCACGTCGGGTGGATCGGGGCTGAGGCGATTTCCAAGACTTTTTCCCGATTTTTGGGGCAAAGCGGAAAATCCGGAAAATTGACGGCCGTCATGGCCGGATTGGGGGCGCCGCCGCAGTGTTGGAATGCGCAAAGTCCGCGCGAGAGATCGCGAGTTCCATTCGATCTTTCAGCGGACGACCAACTCAGACCGGAGGCCATCATGAGGTCCGACGCCGAAATTGAACGCGACATAGAAGAAGAGCTGCAGTGGGATCCTGATCTCGATGCGGCCGACATCGCCGTTTCCGTGAAGAGCGGCGTCGTCACGCTCGCAGGATTCGTCAAGAGCTATACCGACAAATATGAGGCCGAAAGCGCCGCCAAACGTGTGGCTGGCGTCACTGCGGTGGCGAACGACATCGAGGTCCGCATGCCGAGCGTCGACGAGCGGCCGGATCCCGATATCGCGCGGGACGCCGTGGCGGCGATCAAGAGCCAGCTGCCGATCTCATCGGAGCACATCAAGATCGTCGTCAAGAATGGTTGGGTAACGCTCGAAGGCCAGGTCGAGTGGCAATATCAACGCAGCACGGCCGAGAATTCGGTGCGTCGAATCAAAGGCGTCAAAGGCGTCAACAATCTGATCCAGCTCAAGCCGCGCGCCGAGCCCTCCGAAATCAAGCGGAAGATCCAAGAGGCATTCCGACGCAATGCCGAGATCGACGCCAACCGTATCACCGTCGAAGCACACGGCGGCGAGGTCATCCTCAAGGGGACGGTTCGGTCGTGGATCGAACGCGAAGAAGCCGAGCGCGTGGCTTGGTCGGCCCCCGGCGTCATCAAGGTGGAAGACCGGATTATCGTGAGTCCGTAGAGGACCCAGAGAAGTTCCCTATCGAAAGCGCGTCAGCGCTTCGTTGAAAAGTTGTCACTGGCTAAATCTGGCTAAATGGAGGCAGGTCATGAACTTGAGGTCACTCGTCCCGTTCCCCGCTCGCGGAAGTGTCGCACCGGCTGAAGTCAATCTCTTCGGCTCGCTCCACCGCGAGATCGATCGGCTGTTCGAGGATTTCACGCGAGGTCTTGGCGCGCCGAGCCCGCAAGGCGCCGGCAGTCTGGTGCCTAGCATCGACGTCGCCGAAACAGACAAGGCAATCGAGATCACGGCCGAATTGCCGGGGCTCGAACGCAAAGACGTCGACATCTCGCTCGAAGACAACGTCCTGACAATCCGCGGCGAGAAGAAGGTCGAGCAAGAGCAGAAAGATGACAAGAACAAGAACTACCGACTCGCCGAGCGAAGCTATGGCGTGTTCTATCGCGTTCTCGAACTGCCAACGGCGATCGACCCGTCGAGCGTTCAGGCCACCATGTCCAAGGGCGTGCTGAAAGTCACGATTCCGAAGCCCGCGCGGCCGCAAGCCAAGAAAATCGAGGTCAAGGAAGCCGCCTAACCCTGCGGCCCCACCGGACGTGCTCGGGAAGCTCCTCCCTTACGGAGCACGTCCCCGAGCTTTCTTTACAGCGCACTATGAGTTTGTGGTCGCCGGGAACGAGCTCAAAGACTTAAGGAGATCTGCCATGGCCAAGGCAGTTGGAATTGACCTCGGAACGACCAATTCTTGCGTTGCCGCGATGGAAGGCAGCAAGCCCAGAGTGATCGAAAACACGGAGGGCGGACGGACGACGCCATCCATGGTCGCCTTTACCGATCGCGGCGAAGTCCTGGTCGGTCAAACCGCTAAACGACAAAGCATCACCAATCCCGAAAACACCATCTTCGCGATCAAGCGCTTGATCGGTCGGCGTTACGACGACCCGATGACTCAGAAAGACAAAGGGATGGTCCCCTACAAGATCGTAGCGGGTCCAAATGGCGATGCCTGGGTCGAGGTGAAGGGCAAGGCATACAGCCCGAGCCAGATCAGCGCCTTCATCCTCACCAAAATGAAGGAAACGGCCGAGGCCTTCCTGGGACAGAAGGTCGAGCAGGCGGTGATCACGGTTCCGGCCTATTTCAACGATGCCCAGCGCCAGGCAACGAAGGATGCGGGGCGCATCGCCGGCCTCGATGTGCTTCGCATCATCAACGAGCCCACGGCCGCCGCGCTCGCCTATGGCCTGGATAAGAAGGGACACGGAAAGATCGCCGTCTACGATCTCGGCGGCGGCACGTTTGATATTTCCATTCTGGAGGTCGGAGACGGCGTGTTCGAGGTCAAGTCAACCAATGGCGACACCTTCTTGGGCGGTGAGGATTTCGACAAGCGCATCATCGACTATTTGGCCGATGAGTTCCGGAAGGAGACCGGCATCGATCTTCGCAATGATCGATTGGCATTGCAGCGCCTCAAGGACGCGGCCGAGAAGGCCAAGATCGAGCTCTCGAGCACAACCCAGACCGATGTCAACCTGCCCTTCATTACGGCGGACCAGAATGGGCCCAAGCATCTCAACACGAAACTGACCCGCGCCAAGCTCGAAGCGCTGGTCGACGATCTCATCCAGAGAACGGTAGCGCCCTGCAAGGCGGCGTTGAAGGATGCCGGCTTGCAGCCGTCCGAGATCAACGAAGTCGTCCTCGTCGGCGGCCAGACACGGATGCCCAAGGTGCAGGAGACCGTGCAGAAACTGTTCGGTCGCGAGCCGCACAAGGGCGTGAACCCCGACGAGGTGGTGGCGATCGGCGCAGCCATCCAAGCCGGCGTCTTGCAAGGCGACGTCAAGGATGTTCTCCTGCTTGACGTCACGCCGCTTTCCCTCGGCATCGAGACGCTCGGCGGGGTGATGACCAAGCTGATCGAGCGCAACACCACCATTCCCACCAAGCGCAGCCAAACATTCTCGACTGCAGAAGATAATCAGACGGCGGTCACCGTGCGCGTCTTCCAAGGCGAACGCGAAATGGCGGCTGACAACAAGTTCTTGGGGCAGTTCGACCTCATCGGCATCCCGCCCGCCCCGCGCGGCCGGCCGCAGATCGAGGTGACGTTCGACATCGATGCGAACGGAATCGTGAATGTGTCGGCGAAGGACAAAGCCACCGGCAAGGAACAGACTATTCGCATCCAGGCGTCGGGCGGGCTTACCGAGGCCGATATCCAGCGCATGGTGCGGGAGGCGGAAGCCCATGCCGAAGAGGACAAGCGGCGCAAGGAGCTTGTCGAGGCGCGCAATCAGGCGGATGCGACCATCTACTCGGTCGAAAAGGCTCTCAAGGAGACGCCTAGCGTGCCCGCCGGCCAGAAGTCTGAAATCGAGCAAGCCATCGCGACACTTCGGGACGCCATGAAGGGCGAGGATGTCCAGCGCATCCAGCAAGCGACCGAGCGCCTGTCGCACACAGCAATGCACTTGGCCGAAGCAGCCAGTCAGGCAGCCGCACAGGCGAGTGCGGGCGCCGGTTCGGGCGCGCAGAGCGAGCCGGGGGTGGTCGACGCCGAATTCGAGGAGGTCGACAAGCGCGACCGTAAAGCCGGCTGACGAGGATCTGCGGCTGTAGTCCACGGGTCATGGTAACGCCTGGAGGTGAGCTATGCAGATCGAGAAATACAGCGATCGCCTCAAGACGCTGATCCAATCGGCGCAGACCCTTGCTCTGCGCGGCGGTCATCAGCAGTTGACGCCACTGCATGTGCTCAAGGCCCTGCTCGACGACGAGCAGCGGCTGGCCGCGAATTTGATCGAGGCCGCCGGCGGCTCGGCGACGCAGGTCGGGCGGGAAGTCGATCTCGAGCTGGCGAAGATGCCCAAAGTCGAGGGCGCCGGTGTCGGGCAAATCTATCTCGCGCCGGAGACCGCCCGCTTGTTCGACCAGGCCGAGCAGCTGTCGGAGAAGGCCGGGGACTCGTTCGTGACCGTCGAGTACATGCTGCTGGCGCTTGCGCTGGCCAGCGGAACGACTGCCGCTGATATCCTCAAGCGCGCCGGCATCACTGCGCAAAATCTCAACAAGGCGATGGGCGACATTCGCCAGGGTCGCAAGGCCGACAGTCCCTCCGCCGAGGGCAGCTACGAGGCGCTCAAGAAGTATACCCGCGACTTCACCGAGGAGGCGCGGCAGAACAAGCTCGACCCCGTCATCGGCCGCGACGAGGAAATTCGCCGGACGATCCAGGTGTTGTCACGCCGCACCAAGAATAATCCCGTATTGATCGGCGAGGCCGGCGTCGGCAAGACAGCGATCGTCGAAGGCTTGGCGCAGCGCATCGTCAAGGGCGATGTGCCGGAAACGCTCAAGAGCCGGCGCCTGCTCTCGCTCGATCTCGGAGCGTTGCTCGCCGGAGCCAAATATCGCGGCGAATTCGAGGAGCGCCTGAAGGCCGTGCTGCAAGAGATTGCGGCCGCGGGCGACGTGATTCTATTCATCGACGAGTTGCACACCCTCGTCGGCGCCGGGAAGGCTGAAGGCGCGCTAGATGCTTCGAACATGCTCAAGCCGGCCCTCGCGCGCGGCGAGCTGCATTGCATCGGGGCGACCACGCTCGACGAATATCGCAAGAATATTGAGAAGGACGCGGCGCTGGCACGGCGCTTCCAGCCGGTCTTTGTCGATGAGCCGACGGTGGAGGAGACGATCTCGATCCTGCGCGGCCTCAAGGAAAAGTACGAGGTTCATCATGGCGTGCGCATCACCGATAGCGCAATCGTTGCGGCTGCTACGTTGTCGAACCGCTACATCACTGATCGCCAATTGCCGGACAAAGCGATCGACCTGATTGACGAGGCCGGAAGTCGGATACGCATGCAGATCGATTCCAAGCCGGAAGAGATCGACGAACTCGACCGCCGGATTACTCAGCTGAAGATCGAGCGCGAGGCACTCAAGAAGGAGACGGACGCGGCTTCGAAAGAGCGCCTGGCGAAAGTCCAGCAGGAAATCTCTGATCTCGAGCGCCGGTCGGGTGAACTCACCGCGCGCTGGCGGGCCGAAAAGGAGAAGCTGGGTGCGGTGCAGCGCCTCAAGGAGCAGCTCGATCGGGCACGCGGCGAGTTGGAAGTGGCGCAGCGGCGCGGTGATCTTCAGCGTGCCGGAGAACTCCTCTATTCTGTCATTCCCGGGCTCGAAAAGAAGTTGGCGGAAACGCCGGCGCAGGGCCAAATGCTCAAGCAGGAGGTCACGACCGAGGAGGTCGCGGCGGTTGTCTCGCGGTGGACGGGCATTCCAGTCGACAAGATGCTGGAAGGCGAACGCGAAAAGCTCCTACACATGGAGGAAAAACTGCGCGAGCGCGTGGTGGGCCAGGCCGAGGCCATCAATGCGGTCGCGAACGCGGTGCGACGCGCACGGGCGGGGCTGCAAGATCCGAACCGCCCGATTGGTTCGTTCCTGTTCCTGGGGCCGACCGGAGTCGGCAAGACCGAATTGTGCAAGGCGCTCGCCGAATTTCTGTTCGACGACGAGCACGCCATGGTGCGCATCGATATGTCGGAATATATGGAGAAGCACTCCGTCGCCCGGCTGATCGGCGCGCCGCCCGGCTATGTCGGCTACGAGGAAGGCGGGTCACTCACCGAGGCGGTTCGCCGGCGGCCCTACCAGGTGGTTCTTTTCGACGAAGTCGAAAAGGCCCACAGCGATGTCTTCAACATCCTGCTCCAGGTTCTCGACGACGGCCGGCTGACCGATGGACAGGGCCACACGGTCGATTTCCGCAACACGCTCATCGTGCTGACGTCGAATCTCGGCTCCGAATACCTTGCTGCCCTGCTTGAAGGTCAGCAGGCGGACGCCGCGCGCGAGCAAGTCATGGAGGTGGTGCGCCGCTCGTTCCGGCCTGAATTCCTCAACCGCCTCGACGAGATCATTCTCTTCAACCGACTCGGCCGCAACGAAATGAAAAGGATCGTCGATATCCAGCTCAAGCACCTGCAGCGGCTGCTTGCCGACCGCAAGATCGTGCTGCACGTCGACGAAAAGGCGAAGGCCTGGCTGGCGAATACCGGCTACGACCCGGTCTATGGCGCGCGCCCGCTCAAGCGCGTGATCCAACGGGAATTGCAAAATCCGCTCGCCAACATGTTGCTGTCCGGTGTCATCAAGGACGGAGAGACGGTGAGGGTCTCGGTGCAGGACGGTCGTCTAACCATCAATGGCAGCAAATTGGCGGAGGCCGCTTAGAGCACAAGACGCCGTTACCGGCCGGACGCGGTCGGGAAAGGAGGGAGGCCACGGCAAATCCAACGAGGTAATTATGCCGCACAGCAACGTGGACGAAGCAGTCGCGCAGGAAGCGGTAGATGTTGCGACGCTCATCGCGGAGAATGCGTCGTTACGTGATCGCTTGTTGCGTGCGCTTGCAGACGCGGAAAACATCCGGCGGCGCGCTGAACGCACAGCGGAGGAGGCGCAGCAATACGCGATCTCGGATTTTGCGCGCGAGCTGCTGATGGTTGCCGACAATCTCGAGCGGACGATCGCCGCCGCCGCCGAGCGCCCCGAGACGGTCGAGGACCAGGCACTAATCGAAGGTGTGCGCGCGACCAAACGTCTTCTCGAACAGACGCTCAGCCACTTCGGCGTCCGCAAGATCGACGCGCTCGGCAAGCGTTTCAACCCGAGCTTGCATGAGGCAGTGATGGAAGCGGACGATGCGTCGCAGCCGCCAGGAACGGTGGTGCGCGTTCTGGAGGACGGTTACACCATCCAGGACAGGCTATTGCGTCCTGCCCGGGTCGTCGTCGCCAGGCGGGGTTTGAATGCGACCTCTGCGTCGAAGCCGGAACCGGCTGAGGCCGACTCGGGTTCTCATTCAGGCGAGGATCCGATGTGAGCTTGCTCGCGGGTGCCGGGGCAGGCAGAGGAGGAAAGCGCATTGGCCGCCGATCCGTATGAGACCCTGGGCGTCAAAAAGGATGCCTCCCAGGACGCGATCCAAAAGGCCTATCGGCGGCTGGCGAAAAAGCTGCACCCGGACCTCAATCCCGGCAACAAGCAGGCCGAGGAGCAGTTCAAGGAGGTCTCGGCCGCCTACGACTTATTAAGCGATCCTGAGAAACGCGCGCGTTTCGACCGCGGCGAAATCGATGCTTCCGGGGCTGAGCGCCCGCGGCAAAGATACTATCGTGACTTCGCCGATGCCGGGGCTTCCAGCCCCTATACGAGCGATGCCGGCTTCGCCGACTTCGCGGGTATGGACGACATCCTGTCGGAAATTTTTGGCCGGCAAGGCCGCGGCAATGTCCGCATGCGCGGTCCGGACGTTCACTATCGCCTGGCGCTTGATTTTCTCGACGCGATTAATGGCGGCAAGCAGCAGCTCACGCTTCCTGACGGTACCGTGCTCGACGTCACCATTCCGCCCGGCACGCGCGACGGCCAGGTCCTTCGTTTGCGCGGCAAGGGCCGCCCCGGCGTCGGCGGCGGCCCGGCCGGCGATGCGCTGATCGAGATCGAGGTGCGGCCGCACCGCGTTTTCACGCGCAAGGGCGACGACATCCATGTCGAGCTGCCGATCTCGCTGAGCGAAGCCGTGCTCGGGGGCTGGCGGCACCCGCGGCGATGAATACGTCACCCTGAAAGTGATGCTGCCGGGCAAACCGGATCCCGAGCTCGAAAAATTCATCGCTCAATGGCGGCCGACCACGGCTCGCAATCCGCGTGAAGCGATGGGGGTGTGACCATGGAGCGGCGAGAATTTCTCCTGGCGGCGCATCTCGAAGCCACAACGCTTGAAGCGTGGATCGAGGCCGGCTGGCTGCTGCCGCGCGATAGCGGCGAAGCCGGGCCATTTTCCGAGATCGATCTCGCACGAGTGCAGCTGATCCGCGACCTGAGGGAACTCGGCGTGAACGAGGAGGGCATTCCCGTCATCCTCGATCTCGTCGATCAGCTGCACGGAGTGCGGGGCGTGCTGCGCAATCTCCTTTCGACGATCGGCGCGCAGCCCTAAGGTCGCAGGCGCTAAATCTTGCCCGGCATCCGCCACACGCGTTCGGAGAGGCGCAAGCCCACATGATTCCGATCCGAAACGCCGTTCCCTCCCGTTACCCGCCGGTCGTAACCTGGCTGCTGATCGCGACCAATTGCCTGATTTTCCTCCTCCAGAACAGCCTGAGCCCTGCGGAGCTCGAGGAATTCTTGCGCGACTTCGCGCTCATCCCTGCGCGCTACACCGCCGCGTTGGCATATGGCGAGGCAGAGCTCTCGGCCGCCGATCTGTTTCCCTTCTTCAGCATGATGTTTCTCCACGGCGGCTGGCTGCATCTCATTTTCAACATGTGGACGCTCTGGCTGTTCGGACCCACGGTGGAGGATCGGCTGGGTCACGGACGCTATCTCGCCTTTTATCTCGCTTGCGGCCTTGCTGCCTCGATTGCGCATGTCTTTTTTAATCCAACATCGATCGTGCCGGCACTGGGCGCCTCCGGTGCAATCGCGGGAGTGCTGGGATGCTACATGCGCCTCTTCCCCCTGGCGCGGGTCGTCGTGGTGGTGCCGATCCTTTTCATCCCGCTGTTCTTCGAAGTCTACGCGTTCCTCTTCGTCGGTCTCTGGTTCTTGATTCAGATTTTCCAGGGAGCGCTGGAGCTCCTGCTGCCGTCCTCCGGCGGAGGCGTCGCATGGTGGGCTCATGTCGGAGGGTTCGTGGCGGGGTTGACGCTTGGCCCCCTCCTGGTCCGGTCCGAGCAGCGTTACCGCGCATACTACCCAGACGAAGGCGTGCTCGGCTTCGATACTCAGGGGCGGGTATGACGTGCCACTTGCCATAGGAGGCTTCCATGTCGATCGGCGATCTTTTTTGGCTTTTCTTTATATTCTCGGCGATCCAGCCGATGTTGCGGCAGCGGATGCTCGAGGCCATGCGGGTGCGCAAGATCGCGCAACTCGAGAGCGAACGAAAATCGCGGGTGATCCTGCTCGTGCACCGGCAAGAAACCATGCGGCTGCTGGGCTTTCCGATCGCACGTTACATCGACATAAACGATTCCGAGGATGTTCTGCGCGCCATCCAGATGACGGACGAGGACGTACCGCTCGACCTCGTCCTGCACACGCCGGGCGGCCTTGTACTCGCAGCGCTGCAAATCGCGAAGGCGGTTCGTGAACACGAGGCTAAGGTCACGGTCTTTGTGCCCCACTATGCCATGTCGGGCGGCACGCTGATCGCGCTTGCAGCCGACGAAATCGTCATGTGCAAGCATTCCGTCTTGGGTCCGATCGACCCGCAGCTCGGACAATCGCCGGCCGCTTCGCTCATCAAGGTCACCGAGGAGAAGCCGGTGGGGAGAATTGACGATCAGACGCTGGTATTGGCCGATGTCGGACGCAAAGCAATTGCGCAAGTCAAGCAAGCAGCGAGCGAGCTCCTGGAGCGTCGGCTTCCCGCCGAGCAAGCGAGGGCGCTGGCGGAAAAGCTCACGGCCGGTACATGGACGCACGACTATCCGATATGGGCCTCAACCGCGAAGTCGCTTGGCCTGCCGGTCAGCACCGACATGCCGAACGGAGTTCTCGAACTGATGAAGCTTTATCCGCAGCCCGTTCGCATGCAGAGCGGCGGCGGCGTGGAATATCTGCCGGTACCACGACAGAAGGAGGTCGCCAGGGAGGCCTAAGTTGATTTCGCAGAATTAGCGTCGCTGAACACGCATCCCCGCGATAACCTGGAGCGGAGTCCGCTTCTCTTGGAATTGGAAGCCGTCCGAGCGAGGGAGATCTGGATGCCACTGAAGGAGCAACTCGCGGCCGAGCGCCAGCGATGGAAACCCCTGACCGTCTATCAAAAGTTCGAGCACGCCGTCATCCTTGTGCTGACGGCGCTCATTGCGGTCGTGATCGGGTTCGCCCTCTGGAACTTGGTGCTAAAAATCCTGCTTAGCATCATTTCTTCCAGTGGGTTCGATCCAACGGATTATGCGGTGTTTCAGGCATTCTTCGGAATGATCTTCACCGTCATCATCGCGCTTGAATTCAAGCGCTCGCTGCTGGTTGTTGCAGAGCGCCGGCACGGCATCGTCCAGGTTCGCACCGTGCTCCTGATCGCGCTGCTCGCCATTGTCCGCAAGCTGATGATCATCGATCTTTCCACAGCGGAGGCCCAGCAGGTGTTCGCGCTTGCAGCCGCGATTCTGGCGCTCGGCGCCGTGTATTGGCTCGTTCGCGAACAGGACAGGCGCGAGCAGGCTTGAGATGCAATCTTGTCCAACAGGAGGTTCGCCATGACGGCCCGTAAGCTCGACAAGAGCCAATGGCGCACGTTTTTCGATCGTCTCTCGAAAACGCTCGAAGGAAAGCAGGCCGAGATCGAGTTGCCTCGCTATCCCTTGGCGCTCAGGTCGAGGCGGAGTGGTTGCCCTTGCACGGCATTACTTACGATCCGAATGACGACCTTGTCGAGGTCGCGCTCGAGAGGCTTGATCACATGATTCGTAAGCCGCGCGAGATTTATCTCGAGGACTGGATCAGAGGACTGACGACCATTGAGATTGTTGATGCTGACGGGACCAAACAAGTTGTCAAGCTCCGAGAGCCATTGATGCTGGCATCTCCGGGGACGTAATGCCGGCACGGCACTGCTTCACACAGGCCTTCGCCCGAGGCGGACGAGCCCCCTTCACTGAGCCGCGTGCGGCTCTTCACTATTTCGGTAGGTCTGCTGGGTCTGATAATCGATCGTGTACGGCCTTAATTCGACTTGGGCCGCCGAAAGCCGTTGATATAGATTGCGTCGACGCACGATCGGCCACCACTCGTACAGAAAAATTTCGATTGGCCTCCAGTTCGCAACCCACCCGAAAATAGTCAAGCTCTCTTCGATGACCCGTCCAAGAGGACGTGGTGTGAGGTTGGCGGCTGCCATTTGGCCCGCAATGACGCATAATGAGAGTACTGTCAGTCCGATGACGAGCGAGCGCCATCCGATGCGGAACAATTCGTTGAGATCAAGCGCTATAACGCGGGCGCGATGACTAAAATACCGATTGAGAGCCACTCCGATCTCATGAGCCTCTGACGTAGATGCTTGTGACTCTGGCAGGTGTACAATGATCCTGAGTTGCTGATCGGTGGGCAACTCTCTTGCCCAACCCACGATAAATTCCTCTGCATCCTTGTCGAGATCCTTTTCGCGAAACGGAAAAGGATCGAGGCTGTGAAACAGTTGCGAGAGTTCTTCGATCCTCAGCTCGATTGCATTTGCGGAGGTCGCTGGTTGTTCATCCATGTTGGCCTCAATTTTTTGACCAACAGCCCGCGGAAACCGAATCCAAAGTGTTGGAGGGAGGGTGCCGCTACTGCCGTCAGTCGCAGGCGATCATCTGGTACACAAATCACTATCTTCCTGACGTTTGAGAGGCTTTCTCCAAAAGTACTCCGTTCGTGTGGTTAACGACTGGCCTCAGCAGCGTGTCGCGTCGTCGGGAGCAGGTGCCGCTCGAACCAGCTGCGCGCTAATCGGGCCACTTCATCAAGCGCTCCAGGTTCTTCGAAGAGGTGCGTCGCTCCCGGGACGATCACAAGCCGCTTCTCGCCGCCCAGTTGTGGAAGGGCGATCCGGTTCAGCTCGATCACCTGGACATCGTTTCCACCGACGATGAGCAGCGTGGGCGCGCGAACACGGGGCAGGGCCGGCCCCGCCAAATCCGGCCGCCCGCCGCGTGAGACAATGGCTCCGATTACGTCGGGTCGCCTCGTCGCCGCGACCAGAGCGGCGGCAGCACCAGTGCTGGCGCCAAAGCAGCCAATCGGAAGGTGACGCGTGTCTGGGCGCTGAGTGAGCCAGTCCGTGGCGCCGACCAGCCTTCTAGCCAGCAGCTCGATGTCGAAGCGCAGATGCGCCGTATGTAAATCGATCGCCTCTTCATTCGCAGTCAGCAGGTCGATTAGCAAAGTCGCCAATTTCGCCTCGTTGAGCAGCTGTGCCACATGGCGATTGCGAGAGCTGTGTCGGCCACTGCCGCTTCCGTGAGCAAACAACACAACTGCGCGGGCGTCCTCCGGCAGTCTCAGATTGCCATCCAGTGTTACGGCGTCGGCGGCAACGTGAACCAGATGCTCTGCAACGATTGGCTTTGCGAGTGTAATCATCGCTTGCCCTCGCCTATTTTGAAGCCAACATCCCTAGGCCATGACTCTTAGTGACTGCGAACGCACTTCGCGGGCTTCTCCCGTTGGCTTCACGCCCCGCACCGGGTACGAAGAGGAGGGGCGCTTGTTCGCTTACACCGCGAAGGGGAAGGTCTCAGGCACCTCGCCTGCTTCCCATTCCGTCGTGACTTCGAGTGGTTTGACCGCCCGCGTCTCATCGTAATGGAGCACGGCATCAAATTGGTCCGGCAGACGCGCCCGGAAATAGTGGCTTTGCCGCTCAGTTTCGGGCCGGTAGATCACACCGATTGCCCGCTCGAGCCGCGGTTCGCGCAAACCCACCGCCAGCGTGTCATTGTCACGCCAGGTGAGCAGGAACCGGACACGCTCTGCGGCATGGAACAGCGCCTCGTAGCTGCCGGCCAGCGCCGGGCGAACGCGCTTGCGCTCGGCCGGCGCTCCCCAATCAGAGGCGGCAGTAACGGTGCCGTGATGTGTGGTAAAGCCGATCAATACTGCATCATGGCCATATTTCTCACGCGTGAGCTGGCCTACATTGAGCTCGGAGCGCTGACGCATATCGGTCGCGCGTGCATCGCCGAGATGAGAATTATGTTCCCAAACGGCAATCCTCGCGCGGCCGTCGTTCCGACCGAGATGCATGATCAGCGCATCGAGCGTCTCGGCCATGTGGCGGTCGCGCAGATTCCACGACGATACTTCCTCGAGAAACATCGCCCGATAGTACGCCTCGGCATTCTTCACTAGACGGGCATTTTGCTCGGCATAGAAGAGTTCGTCCTCCACCGCGCCGCGCCGTGCGTGGTCGGCAGCCCGGCGTTGCAGCTCAACCAACTGGCTGATGACCTCGTCCTCACATGACTTGGCGAGGTTCAAGCGCGTCATGAAACCGTAGACCTGGGTATCCTCACCGAAATGGTCGAAACAGGAATAGCGTTCGCGGGCGCGTTTTGCGGCTTCGGAATCGACCTTTTCGAGATAACGCAAAACGGCTTTCATCGATGTATGCAAGCTATATAGATCGAGGCCGTAAAATCCAACCTTTGCAGCGCCCGGCGGGAGCGCGTCATTGTGCGCTCGCAGCCACTCGATGAATTCGACTACTACGGTGTTGCGCCACATCCAGGTTGGGAATCGCCGAAAATCGGTGAGGGCTTCCACCGCATCGAGGTCATCGCTCATGCCGCGGACATAGCGGTTGACGCGGTAGGCGTCCGGCCAGTCGGCTTCGACTGCGACGGCTGTAAAGTGTTTTTCCTTAATGAGCCGTTTCGTAATCTCGGCCCGCTCGCGGTAGAACTCATGCGTGCCGTGGGATGCCTCGCCGAGCAGTGCGAAGCGTGCATCGCCGATTCGGTTCATGAGCGGATCGTAGTCTCGGGCAACGCCGGTCAATGGATGGGCGCTCGCGCGCAACGCCTCGATAAGGGCGGCATCGGTCGGGCTTGGTACGGCCTCGCCCTTCTCCGGCGCTTTTCGCCGCGCCAGCAGGCCACGAACCTCCTCGTCCGTCGTCTGCGAGAAGTCCTGATACCATCGGCCGACCGCCTCGAACGGCTCCGGGGTGATGGCGCAGATGACATCATCGACTTTCGCCCTCATTTCCTCGCACGCCTCCGGCGACGCCGTCGGAACGGCGACGACGATGCGGGCAGGCTGCAACTGCCGCAAGGCCTCGATGGCGGCGTGCATGGTCGCTCCTGTCGCAAGACCGTCATCCACTAGGATGACAGTACGACCGCGAACGTCGGGCGGTGGACGACCCTCGCGGTAGAGGCGCTCGCGCCGCGCAAGCTCCTGCCGTTCCTGCGACGCGACGGTGTCGATCAAAGCGCCCGGAATGCCCAGACGCCTCACGAGTTGGTCGTTGAGTACACGCACGCCACCCGTCGCGACGGCACCCATCGCCAGCTCCTCGTAGCCCGGGACGCCCAGCTTGCGCACGACAAATACGTCCAAGGGCGCGCCGAGTGCCTGGGCGACTTCATACGCGACAGGCACGCCTCCGCGCGGTAGGCCGAGCACGAGTACGTCCGGGCGATTGGCGTAAGCGGTGAGTTTCGCAGCGAGCAATCGACCCGCTTCAGAGCGATCGCGAAAGAGTCCTGGCTTAGGGAGATCCGGCTTTATGTTCATGTGTAATGCTCCCTTCCGGAAACCGCTCTAGGCGATCTGTTCATCCAGTTCGGCTACGAGCCGTTTCAGCGCGCCGGCTGCCCGACGCCTGGGGTGGCTGGATAAATGTCGTCCAGCGATCGCTCCAAGCGGAAATTGATAAAGCCAGATGAAAACGGGTGCGTTGACAGGCATCAATTTTCCGCCGCAGCGGAGTTCAGCGGACAACGGGCGATATTGATGGGTATCAATGCTCATTAGCTCGTCTTTCGGTAGAGGCAGGAGGTCTCGACGGCAGGGGCTTGAGAGTCGCGTCATCCTTCGAGGCGTGGGAGATGGCAGTGGCGTCGAGCCAATCAGCGAGATCGAGCTCGAGCTCAAACGCGGCGACCCCGGCGGCGCGGTATGACTTGGCACTGGGGCTCCCAAAGGTCGTCCAAATTCGACCCGAGACGCGGAGGAAGGCCGGGCGAGGCTATGGGCTCCTCGGAGTCACCGATGTGCCGCAGCCGGTTCAAGCGGGGCCTGTCACTCTCGATCCCGCCACGACCGTCGAGGCCGCCCTGCAGTGCTTTGGGCAACGATGCCTCAACCATCTCTTGCGCAACGAACCTGCCGCGCTGGCGGGTGAGCCCGAAGGAATCCATCAAATGCGAGTCGCCATGCGGCGCCTTCGCTCGGCGCTTTCCGCGTTAAAGCCGATGCTACCAGCGGAGCATCACCGCTGGGCATCCGACGAGCTCCGGTGGCTTACTCACGCGCTGGCTCCAGCGCGCAACTGGGACATATTCACGGGCGATCTTCTGCGCCCAGTCAGCGAGGCGCTGCCAAACCACCACGAGATGAAGCATCTCGTCAGCGCAGCAGAGCGATCCCGCCGGGCGGCCTTCGATGATGCGAAACAAGCAATCTTGTCTCAACGACACACCGAAGCGATGCTGCGGCTTTTACGATGGTTTGCGGCTCGTGCGTGGCGTGATCAACAGATATCGGAGAACACGGCTCTCCTTCTGGCGCCGATTTCCGATGTTGCCCCGGATCTGATCGAACGATGCCATCGCAAGGCCCGGCGGCGCTGCAAGCGGTTCGACGAGCTAACTCCAGCAGCGCGGCACAAGTTGCGCATTGCGTTGAAGAAGCTGCGGTACACAATCGAATTCCTCGGAAGTCTCTTCGACAAGGACGAAGTTCGCGCGTTCGTCAAGAGGTTGAAGTCCTTACAAGACTATCTCGGCCATGCGAACGACGTCCGTGTTGCCTACGATCTCATGGACCAAATTCGAGAAACGAAAAATCACAACGCTGGCACGATCGATCGCGCTGGCGGCATCGTGTTCGGTTGGCACGAGCGGGATCTTGTCGATCGCGAGCCTAAGCTCAGAAAACATGTTCGGCGCTTCAAGCAACTGGACCCGTTCTGGTGATGCTAAACACGTCGGCCAGCCGTGCGGACGCAGGGACCGTGTGGAGGTGTCGGATTTAGCCTTGAGAGCGATGCGACGTCCTTCGTCGGCACGTCGCCTCAGCGAGCGCCAGGACCTTTAATGTGAATTGAGCGGTGGGATGCCATGGCAGACCGCGATGCTTTGGACGGGCTGCCGGCCCGAGCTAAAGCTTTGCTTCGCAAGAGAGCGCAGCCGAAATGGGTTGCACCCATGTTGGCGACACTTACGGACGAACGCTTTTCGCGAGAAGGATGGTTGTTTGAGCCGAAGTGGGACGGCGAGCGCTGCCTTGTTTTTCGCCGCGGCCGCGAATTGAGCCTCTTTTCGCGGAACCGAATCCGGCTGAACGAGAAATACCCTGAGTTGACAACAGCGTTTCATCGGCAGCAGACCGATTCCTTCATCGCCGATGGTGAAATTGTTACGTTCAAAGACGGGATCACCAGCTTCGCGAAACTTCAACAACGCATGCAGGTCGAGCATCCGTCAGCCGATCTGCTCCGCAGGGTTCCGGTATGGCTGTATCTTTTCGATTTGCTCTATCTGGGCCGCTACGACACCCGGCGAGTTCCGCTCCGGGACCGCAAGCAAGTGCTTCGCAACACCTTCGACTTTGAGGGTTCGTTGCGGTTCACGGAACATCGCGAGACAGAGGGCGAAGCCTGTTATCGAAAGGCGTGTCGCAATGGATGGGAGGGCGTAATCGCAAAGAACGGGGACAGCGCGTATGTATCCAGGAGGACGCGCGATTGGCTCAAATTCAAGTGCAGCCATGAGCAGGAGTTCGTCATCGGCGGTTACACGGAGCCGCAGGGGCGTCGGATCGGCTTCGGAGCATTGCTGTTAGGCTATTACCGTGGCCGAAAGTTCGTATATGCCGGCAAGGTCGGAACTGGGTTCGATAATGGCACGTTGCGTCGGCTGAGCAGGAAGCTTACCAAACTGGAGACGCCGAGTAGCCCGTTCGAGGACGATGGGTTGCCGCGCGGTGGTGTCCATTGGGTGAAACCAAAGCTCGTCGCCCAAATCGCCTTCACCGAATGGACGCGGGAAGACAAATTGCGACACCCGCGATTCCTCGGCCTGCGGGAAGACAAGAGACCGCAAGACGTCGTGCGAGAGGGCTGAAGCGCGATTATTCGATGACAGCTACCCGCGGGCGTCACGGACATGGAGACGTCCGGCGAAGGCCTTATTTCCCGATGGCGTCACGAAGCACGCGTGGGACTTAGAATGATGACTGGAATGCCACTCGAAGATTATCGCAGGAAGAGAAAGTTCACCGAAACGCCCGAGCCGGCAGGGCAGGCGCGGCGGAACAGCCGCAGCCGTATCTTTGTCGTTCAAAAGCACGACGCCAGTCGCCTGCACTATGACTTCCGACTGGCGATCAGCGGGGTTCTGGTGTCGTGGGCGGTGCCCAAAGGTCCTTCCATGAACCCCGCAGAGAGACATCTAGCCGTACGCACCGAGGATCATCCGCTCGAATATGCCCAGTTCGAGGGCGTAATACCGGAAGGGCAATACGGAGCCGGAACGGTAATGGTGTGGGACACGGGCACTTACGAGCCGCGAGACGGCATCCCGCCGGGCGAGCAGCTTGCCCGCGGCAAAATCGACGTGGTGCTCCATGGCGCGAAGCTGCGCGGTGGCTTCACGCTGGTCCGCACGGGGAAGCGCTCGGCTCGTCCTGGCCAAAAGGAACGCTGGCTGCTGATCAAACACCGCGACGAGCAAGCTGATCCATCATGGGACATTGAAAGCCCCCGCCTGAGCCGTTCGGTCCTCACCGGCCGTAGCCTGCAGGAGATCGAAAAGGGTCGCCCGAGAAAGATGCCGGGCCTTGGGCATACCCACGTTTGAATGGAGACTGCTTTGTATCAATTGGCGGCGCGCCAACTGTAGTGGCCCGCGTCGAGCCCTATCCTTTCCGAAAATTCCATCCGGCTTGGGATTCGCATCGTGAGACAGAATCATCGCATGATCGGGGTGCTGTTGGTCTGGATGACCCGGCTCTGGCCGAGCCTGCTCGGCGCGGCCAAGATCGTTCAACCGGAGACCATCCTTCGCTGGCATCGTGCAGGCTTTAGGACGTTCTGGCGCTGGAAATCGCGAAAGAGGCGCGCGAGACAGATAACTTAATCGCTCCGCGGATCGAACGCTGGCTCGTACAGCTCGAGAGGAACGCGTTGACAGATTATCAGAACCCCGACGAGCCCCGAGTTGTTTCGGGTAAGCATTACATGCACCGCCCTCCTCAAGGGCATCCCGATCGATGATTCTCACCGAACGGGGCCCGGAGAGCGCAATCAGGCCGCGATTCTTGAGCGATGTGAGCGAGCGACTGACTGTTTCGACCGACAAGCCGAGATAATCGGCGATGTCGTAGCGCGATATCGGCAAATCGACACGATCGAGAGTCTGATCAGATAGGCGCTCCGCCATCGTGAGAAGGAACGAGCTAACCTTCTCGGTTGCCGTGATCCGACCGAGGATCATCAGTTGGGCTTGCAAACGTGAAAGAGCCTCGAACGTGACCTGGTGGATTTCCCTAGAAAGTTGCGGGTCTGACTCTGCGAGCATCTCGAGCCGCCGGCGCGGATAGCTGGCTACGATTGTATCTTCGGTGACCGCCTCCACCGTGGAGTCATACTCGTTGAGGGCGGTAAAGCCGAAGAAGTCGCCGGGCAGCAACAGCTCCACAATTTGGCGCCGACCATCGGGCTGCACCACGCATCGCCTCGCCGTGCCCGAAGTCACGCGATACCAATATTCGGCCGGTTGCCCCTGACTGCAGATTTCCTGTCCCCGATGGCACTTCCTGACGGCCGCGATCGATGCGAGCTTATCCAACCGCTTTGGTTGGTTCGCCAGGGCTGGTGCCGAATGATTGATCGCGATGCGCTTGGCTTTCGACTGTGCTTTGGCCGTCTTTGGCAGCGTGACCGTCAGGATGCCGTTCTTGAACGACGCCGTGACTTTGTCCTCGTCAACGTCGTCGACCGGAATGCGGCGCTCGAAGCGGCCGTAATAGCACTCGCTAAACTGCCGATCCTTGTCTTCGATTTCGGTCTTTTTCTCGCCTTGGATGGTGAGGACGCCGTTCGAAAGTTGAACCTCGACGTCTTGCTCTTCGAGACCCGGCAGCTCCGCTCTGACCTTCACCTCCTTGCCCGTCTCGCTCACCTCGATGTTCGGCCACGTCAACACGCGTTCGGACCCGAAACTCGTAAGATCGAACCCGCGGAAGACTTTGTCGAACAAGCGGTTCATTTCGCGGTGCAAGGTCAGGAGCGGGTAGGTCTCCTCGCCACGTCGCACTGTGACTTCGCGACCGCGATTCCATGGGATCAGATCTCTCACATTCATGGTCATACCTCCTTCTCACAAAGGGCTTCCGCTGCCCGGCGGGGCAGTGCATGAGAACCCGTCGGCCAGCGGGGCCGGGGCTGTTCAGGCCGCCTTCTTGTGCTCGGTTTGCTGGTTGCCGTTTCCCGCCGTGCCGGACGCGATTTGGATCTGGCGCGGCTTCATGGCCTCGGGCACCTCGCGCACCAGGTCGATTTTCAGAAGCCCATTCTCGAACGAAGCTCCCTTGACCTGGACGTAGTCGGCCAAGTTGAACTGACGCCGAAACGGACGTGCAGAGATCCCCTGATAGAGGTATTGGTGATCTTCCTTCTCGGCCTTGCGGCCTTCCACCGTGAGCAAGTTCTGCTCCGCAGTGACAGTGATCTCCTCGGGCATGAAGCCGGCAAGGGCCAGCGAGATACGATACGCGTCCTCACTTGTGCGCTCGATATTGTAGGGCGGGTAGTTGTCCTCGCCCGTCAACTGAGGCACTTCCTCAATGAGGTCGAATAGACGGTCGAAACCGACGGTTGATCGCCAAAGAGGGGTCAGGTCGAAGTTCCTCATAGCCATATCCTCCATTTGAGCAACATGGATACAAGCGGCGTCGGAACGCTGGTCCGGCGCCCGCATTGCCGGGCCATATCGGCACCCGGCACCACCTCATGAGGTGGCGAAAAAAAATTTAGAAAAGCAACTCTGTTTTTCAAGGGGGGCTGGAAAGGCACTTGCAGGAAGGGGGTGCCAAACTAAATCATTGTGCGCGCCAGACTAGGCGCGCGTCGGCGGACCTTCTCGATTCGTCCCTGAGACCGCCCAGTCGTCTGGGCAATTTTTCACAGCGCGGGACGCTGCAGATCGAGAAGGCCCCCCGACAAATCAACCGACCAAGCTTACGGAGGCTATCATGAAATCTGACCATGAAATCGAACTGGACGTGAAGGACGAGCTGCAGTGGGACCCCAATCTTGACGCAACTGACATTGCAGTATCCGTAAAGAAGGGCGTCGTCACGCTGGCAGGATTCGTCAAGAACTATGCCGATAAGTACGAAGCCGAAAGCGCTGCAAAGCGTGTGGCTGGCGTGCTCGGAGTCGCGAACGATATCGAAGTTCGCATGCCGAGTGTCGACGAGAGACCTGACCCCGAAATCGCGCGGGATGCGGTGGCCGCGATCAAGAGCCAGCTGCCGATCTCGTCGGAGAACATCAAGGTGATCGTCAAGGACGGCTGGGTAACGCTCGAAGGCCAAGTCGAGTGGCTGCCGAGGTCGATGCCAACCGCATCACCGTCGAAGCGCGCGGCGGCGAGGTCATCCTCAAGGGGACGGTTCGGTCGTGGATCGAACGCGAAGAGGCCGAGCGAACCGCCTGGGCTGCGCCGGGCGTCACTAAAGTGGAGGATCGGATTGTCGTGAGCCCCTAGGGCGATCGCAATTCTTGCCATAGGGAGCGCGCGTCGGCGCGCTCCCTATCCGAAACGTGCTGAGTACGCTCTAATTTCGAGTGACTCAAGGCGCATTGACGACTGTCAATTATTCCAACCAAGGTTTTCAAACTGCTGACCAATCGTGTTGCGGAGTTTGCCGCCCATCACAGCGGTGATAATCCGTGCGATATAGTGAGCACGACGCGTATCGGAGCTGCGCATGGCCGACGCCCTGTTGATCAAGACGCTCGTCGTCATCCTTGCCTCCGTCGGCGCCATCGGATTGGTCGCGCGCGCAAGGCTTCCAGCGGCCGTGGGTTATTTATTGGCTGGTTTGGTCATCGGGCCACACGGTTTGCAACTCATCGCCGCGAGCGATGAAACGACATTTTTGGCCGAGCTCGGCATCATTTTTCTTATGTTCATGGTGGGTCTTGAGTTTTCGCTCGCGGCAATGATTGCCGCACGCCGCGATGTTTTCGGCGCCGGCAGCCTGCAAGTCGGCTTCACCGTTTTGATCGTGGCGGGAGCTGCCATGCTGTGGGGCGCCCGCTTGCCCACCGCCGTGCTGATCGGCGGCGCTGTTGCAATGTCATCGACCGCCATCACGCTCAAACAATTGGTCGATCAGGGCGATGTCAGCAGCCAACACGGCCGTCTCGTGTTGGGAATCCTGCTCTTCCAGGACCTCGCGACTCTTCCATTTCTCGTCGTGCTCGGTGGGTGGGAACTAAGCGGTGGGCCAGAACCGTTGGGAGCGCTGCGTCAGCTCGCAATAGCGGCCATCGCGCTCGGCGTCGCTGCTTTCGTTTGCCGGCCGGTTTTTCGCGTCGGGCTCACCTGGGTTGCCCGAACGAACTCGGCAGATCTCTTTCTGCTTACCGTTCTGTTGCTCGCGCTCGGCACGGCATTCGCCGGACGTCTCGCCGGCCTTGCCGTGCCGATCGGCGCGTTCCTCGCCGGCATGGTGGTCGGGGAAAGCGATTTCCGACATCAGGTGGAGGACGATATCCGGCCTTTCCGCGATGTCCTATTGGGGCTCTTCTTCGTCACTGTCGGCATGGAGGTGGATCCGTCCATCGTCGCTGTAGCACCCATGACCGTCCTCCCCTGGATGATCGCGTGCCTGCCAGGAAAGGCCCTTGTCGTGATCCTCGTTGGCGCGATTATGCGCTGGTCTGCGCCGGTCGGTGCGCGAGTCGCCCTCACTCTAGCACACGGCGGAGAAGAAGGTTTACTGCTGCTCACCCAGGCGATGAGAGCGGGCGCCATAGAACCGGACGTTGGGCAGCCCGCTCTTTTGGCGTTGATCGCGACCATGGCGCTTGGCCCAGTGCTGATTCAGTGGAGTGCGCGGTTTGCAGAGCTCATAGGCGGCGCGTCACATCGCGTCAAAGCAGACGCCGAAGAAGCCGCTATCCGCGAAGAAAGCCAAGATCTCAAGGATCACGTAATCCTGTGTGGTTGTGGACGCGTGGGCCGGCTGGTGTCGCTCGTGCTCGAGGCCGCAAAGGTCCCTTACATTGCCGTCGAGGCCGACCTGGTACGCTTTCGCAGGGCGAAAAAGTCGGGACACAATGTGGTCTTCGGGGACGCAGGTCGGAAACGGGTTCTGGAAGCCGCCGGTGTCGCCCGCGCGCGCATCGTCGTTGTAACGTTCGATCGACGCCATGCGGTTGAACGTATTCTTCACTATGCACGCGAGCAAAATCCAGCTGTATCCTCCATTGTGAGCGCTGCCGATGATCAAGAAATCTTGCCGCTCACACGGGCGGGAGCCGGCACTGTGTTCCCAGAGAACTTCGCGGCCGGCCTGGCGTTGGCCGATCAAGTGCTTCTCGTCTGCGGTTTCTCCCAAGATAATGCCGCAAACATCGTCACTACGGTTCGAGCCGAACTCAATCCGGAACTGCGCGGGCGCGTAGGAATCTGAGCTGGGTGCTGCCTGTGCGTCATGACACTCCGTCGTAATGCTATTACGCGGCCTGTAATATCGCTGTTCCCGAAACCGCGACGCCGGATCGCACCGTGAGAACGCGACTGAGAGCAGAGTGACGACGCTGTGTGTGTTCGTAACCGAACGCATCAGCTCCGAGTTCTCTCGGGACCGCCAAGCCATTGCCTCAGCGCTTTACTTTCGAGGCTTTAGCAACGTGTTTGTGCAGCGAGGCCGCCGTGTTTTAACATTGGTGTTCTCGATGGCCCTGCGGTCGGTCCCGCGCCGAGCCTGCGGTGAATGAGCAGCTGCGGCGGGGTTGCTGCTTGGGCGTTGGAGGGCAGGGGAGCGCCAGTCCGTCAGCGCCCTACCGAATAAGGAGACTGCAACTCTCCATGTGGGCGGTGCCCAAAGGCCCTTCCATGAACCCCGCAGAGAAACATCTAGCCGTACGCACGGAGGATCATCCGCTCGAATATGCTCAGTTCGAGGGCGTGATTCCCGAGGGGCAATATGGAGCCGGAACGGTGATGGTGTGGGACACGGGCACTTACGAGCCGCAAGACGGCGTCCCGCCGGGCGAGCAGCTTGCCCGCGGCAAAATCGACGTGGCGCTCCACGGCGCAAAGCTGCGCGGTGGCTTCACGCTGGTCCGGACAGGAGAGCGCTCGGCTCGTCCCAGTCAGAAGGAACGCTGGCTGCTCATTAAACACAGCGACGATCATGCTGATCCGTCTTGGAACATTGAAAGCTCCCGCTTGGGGCGCTCGGTCCTCACCGGCCGTAGCCTGAAGGAGATCGAAGGGGGTCGTCCGAGAAAGAGGCCCGGCCTCGCGCATACCCACGTTTGAATGGAAACTGCTTTGTATCAATCAGCGGCGCGCCGGCAGTTACAGGCTTGCGAAGCAATTGCCTTGACATCGGTCAAGTTAGGCTCCCGAGACTGCGATCACGCCGGTAGCCGACCAGCCACCAGCCCATGGTCTCAGGCGCGCTCTCGGCTGTCCGCCCCGCCGTGGTCGCCAGACACCATCCCAGCAAGCGCACGCCGACGAGGTGATCGAAGGGCGGCGCGAGTTCATCCCGGATTGATGGTGCTGCGGTCAGGAAATGAGTTGGTCGGAACCGTCTGCTTGCGGCACTTTGTGGCGGAGTCGGTTGCCTGCGGACGCTTCCGCTGCTGAGGGTGGACAAGGCGCCCACCTATTTTCCTCGAACGACTGCGCTGAAACAGGGAGCATTTGACCATCCAGCGCAAGGTGGCAGCGTGGCCGCTCGCCCTGCGCGCAGCGGCGGCAAGAATTACATCTCTGAGCCAGGCACCCGCGTCGTGTTGCGCGTCTCCCGCCCGGGATCAGTCGGGTCCTGCCCCGGCCAGCGTCGGTCGATTGCCTTCTCAAAGGGTCCGCCAAAAACCAGAATAACGAGGACGAGTGCGGCACCCAGCACAACGATCTGCCACTCCGCGACTGCGCAAGCCGCGCCGATACACGCGGTCACCCAGACACAGGCTGCTGTCGTCAGCCCATGTACGTGATGACCTTTGCTATTTCGGACAATAACGCCCGCGCCCAGAAACCCGACTCCGGTCACGATACCCTGGATAACACGGCTCGCGTCGGTGCCGCTGACGGCGTGGATAGATAGAACGGCCAATGCCGACCCGAGGCAAACGAGGCCAAGTGTGCGCACGCCCGTTGGCTTGCCGTGAAGATCGCGATTAAGGCCCAGCCCGACGCCAACCAGGGTCGCAGCGCCCAGCCGCAGGGCAATGTCGAGGGTGTCCATTAGCGGCGCAATTTAGCGCAAGGGGCGACGGGGCAAAAGGAGTGCCGCTTCATCGTACTGCGTCGAGACAATTATCCAATTATCCGACTTCGGCCTGATATCAGGATATCAGGGTAAGCGTCCAGCGATCGCACCTGGTTAGTGCTTGACACCTATTTTAGGCCAGTTCCACGGCAGCAGTTCATCTAACCGGCTCATTGGATGGCCCTC
>WNFI01699604.1_pt1 | contig 39426 bp, 45 predicted proteins | sample 5400471 | NCBI WGS metagenome assembly WNFI01 (sample SAMN13153348, study PRJNA577476) | soil metagenome | isolation source: 100 cm saprolite on Douglas fir-dominated hillslope | place: USA:California | collected 2013-09-17 | reverse complement strand
TGATCGACGAGCTGGAGCGCCGGCACGCCGGCATGGCGAGGCACATGGCGCGCGCGGTCGTCGGTCTTGTGCGGTGGGACACGTCCACCGGGATCCCGCCGCAGCGCGACGCGATCGTCCGCGCCTGCGCCGCCGGCCTCGACCTGTTCCTCGCCACCGCACGTGAGGCCAGGCCCGCGACCCAGGAGGAGCTCCGTCGCGTCGCGCAGCTGGGCATCCTTCAGGCTCGCAGCAGCCAGTCGGTGGAGCCGATCCTCGCCGCTTATCGCATCGCCGCGCGCGTGGCATGGGACGAGATCCTCCGCGCCTGGCGCGGCCATCCCGAGGCCACCCCCGAGGCGATCATGCTCATCGCCAACTACGTTTTCGCCGCGCTGGACCAGGTCGCGGCCGAGGTGACGAAGACATACCTGCACGCGCGCGAGCAGCACCTGCAGCGAGGCACTCGCGCCCACGCGCGTCTGTTCCACGCCTTGATCAGCGATAACTTCGACACCGAGCTCGAGCTGCAGCGCCAGGCGCTCGCCCTCAACACCCCACTGGCCTTGACCGGCTACGTCGCGGTCGTTTGCAAGCTCGTCATGGGCAGCCGCGACGGGGAACGCGGCGGGCAGACGCTGGCCGAGGTCGCCGAATCGCTCGAGCCCCGCCGCGGCACCCTGCTGCTGGCGACGGACCCCAGCACCCTGGTGGTGCTCTGGCCCGCCGAGACGTCGGCCGAAGTCGAGTCCGCCCGCCAGTTCGTGACGCAGCTCCAGGACCAGGTCGTTCAGCGCTCGGGCCAGCTCAACGCGCGAGTGCGGGCCGGCATCGGCGGGTACCACGCAGGCCTCCACGGCGTGGCGCGGTCGTACCTCGAGGCGCAGCAGGCGTTCGAGGCCGGGCGCAAGCTGAGGCCCGATGCGGTCGTACACGGCCACGACGAGGTCATCCCCCACCTGGTGCTGGCGCAGAACCCGCTGCTCGCCGAGAGGTTCGTCAACCACAGCCTGGGCCGGCTGATGGACGCGAAGGTGCGCAACCGCGACCAGCTGCTCCAAACGCTGGAGGCCTACCTGGCTCGCGGGACGGTCAAAGACGCGGCGGCGGCGCTCGGGTTGCACAGGCACACCGTGCTGTACCGGCTGGACAAGCTCAAAGAGCTGCTCGGGAGCGACCTGGACGTCCCGGCGACGAGGCTGCGGCTTCAGCTGGCCCTGGACCTGCAAAAGATCCTGTAATCCGCTTGGACGCTGTGTCCAAACTTCATGCCGTCTTTTGCCACCTTGTGCCCATGCCGGTTGGCCGCCCTGTCCGTATCCTTGAGGCATGACATCTAACTCCAACGGCCGCCGCGTGGCTGTCACCGGCATGGGCTTCATCACGCCGATCGGCAACGACCTCGAGACGGTCTGGTCGAACATGATCGAGGGGGTTTCCGGCGTCGGCCTGATCACGCGCTTCGACACCACCGGGTTCGACACCAAGATCGCGGCCGAGGTGAAGGGCTTCAACCCCGAGGAGTACATGGACCGCAAGACGGCCCGCCATATCGGTCGCTACTGCCAGTTCGCCCTCGCTGCGTCGAAGCAGGCGCTGGCGCAGGCCGACCTGGATCCAGGGCAGATGAACCCCGACGACGTCGGCGTGATCGTCAGCTCCGGCATCGGCGGCATGGAAGAGATCGAGAAGAGCCACACCCAGCTGATGGAGCGCGGCCCGAAGCGGATCAGCCCCTTCACGGTGCCGATGATGATCGCCGACATGGCGGCCGGCATCGTCGCCATCCACACGCACGCCGGCGGGCCGAACTACGCCATCGTCAGCGCGTGCGCCTCGAGCGCGCACGGCATCGGCGAGGCCTCGGAGATCATCAAGCGGGGCGACGCCGTCGCGATGCTGGCTGGCGGCTCAGAGGCGACGATCACCCCGCTCACCATGGGCGCGTTCTGCCAGATCAAGGCCACCAGCGAGCGGAACGACGAGCCGGAGAAAGCCTGCCGGCCGTTCGACCTGGGCCGCGACGGCTTCGTCATGGGCGAGGGCTCGGTGATGTTCGTGCTAGAGGACATGGACCACGCCAAGAAGCGTGGCGCGAGGATCCTGGCGGAGATCGCCGGGTACGGCGCCACCGCGGACATGTATCACTTCACCGCTCCCCAGCCGGAGGGCAAGGGCGCGATGCGCGCGATGCGCAACGCACTCGAGACGAGCGGGGTCGACCCCAACGATGTCGGCTACGTCAACGCGCATGGCACGTCGACCAAGCTCGGCGACGTGGCCGAGACCAGGGCCATCAAGGCTGTCTTCGGCGACCACGCCAGGGAGCTCGCGGTGAGCTCGACCAAGTCGGTGCACGGCCACCTGCTGGGCGCCGCCGGGGCGATCGAAGCTGCGGCCTGCGTCCTGGCGCTCGACCGCGGCCTGCTGCCGCCGACGATCAACCTCGACGACCCCGACCCCGAATGCGACCTCGACTACGTGCCGAACAAGGCGCGCAAAGCACACATCAACGTCGCCATCTCGAACTCGTTCGGGTTCGGCGGCCACAACGCGACGCTCGTGATCAAGCGCCCGAACGGGCAGTAGGAGGAAGGAGCATGGCAAGTCAGCTCAACTTCAAGGACCTCCAGGACCTCGCTGGCGAGATCCTCGGCGTCGACCCGGACCAGGTCCAGATGGACAAGAGCTTTCAGCGTGACCTGGCCGCGGATTCGCTCGACCTGGTCGAGCTGATCGCAGCGATCGAAGACAAGTACGACGTCGAGCTGCCTGATGAGGAGCTCGAGAAGATGAAGGTCATCGCCGACCTGTGGAAATTCCTGGAGCAAAAGACCGCCGAGCGGCTGGAGGCATAGCGCCCATGGCCATCACGACCAACTACCGAACCCGGTCCAACGCCGTGCCGCTTCGCACCTTCAAGGCGAAGGGACGGCCGAGCGCCATCGCCGGCGTCGGCGTCTACGCGCCCGAGAAGCTGATCTCGAACTTCGACCTGGAAAAGATGATGGACACGTCGGACAAGTGGATCACCGAGCGCACGGGCATCCACCGCCGCCACATCGCCGAGCCCGGCACGACGACCTTCGAGCTCGCGACCAACGCAGCGCGGTCCGCGCTGGCAAATGCCGGTGTCGAGGCGAAGGACCTGGACATGATCCTCGTCGGCACTTCCTCGCCCGATGGTCCGTTTCCATCTATCGCGTGCCGCGTCCAGAACGAGCTCGACGCGCCCGGGTCTGTGGCCTGGGACACGCTGGCGGCCTGCACCAGCTTCGTCTACGCGCTTTCCATCGCCGACTCCTTCATCGCGACCGAGCGCGCCGACACCGTCCTGGTCATCGGGGCCGAGGTGTTGAGCCGAATGCTCGACTACTCCGACCGCGGCACCGCCGTGATCTTCGGCGATGGTGCCGGAGCCGCGGTGGTCCGCGCCGCGCCGAAGGGCGCAGGATTCCTCAGCTGGTGCCTCGGTTCTGACGGCCGCGGCTACGCACAGGTCACCTGCGGCAACATCGAGAAGGGCGCCTATGCGGCCAAGGACACAAAGCCGGTCATCGACATGGTCGGACCCGACGTGTTCAAGTTCGCGGTCGACATCTTCATCCGCCAGGCGACCGAGGTCTGCCAGGCGGCCGGTGTTGGGCTCGACGAGATCGACCTCTGGGTCCCGCACCAGGCCAACTTCCGCATCATCGACGCCGCCGCGCGCCGCATCGGGCTGCCGATGGATCGGGTGGCGGTCAACATCGACGAGTACGGCAACACCTCCAGCGCGTCGATCCCGCTCGCCCTGGAGGAGGCCGTCCGCAAGGGCCGCGTCAAGTCGGGCGACCATGTGCTGCTGGCCGGTTTTGGCTCAGGCCTGACCTGGGGCGCCACCCTTTTGAAGTGGGCCTGATCCGCGATGACATGGGGATAACACTCGCCGGTCCCATCGCGCTCCTGTTCCCCGGCCAGGGGGTCCAGAAGCCCGGCATGGGCAAGAACCTCTATGACCGCTACCCGGCCGCGCGCCGGGTGTTTGAGCGCGCGGAGGTCGTCCTGGAGATGCCGGTTCGCAAGCTGTGCTTCGAAGGCCCGGTCGAGGAGCTCAACCGGACCGACGTGATCCAGCCATGCGTGATGACCGTTTGCTGGGCGGCATACGAGGTGTGGCGCGAGAGCTATGGCCTGGAGAACGTCAGCGTGACGGCGGGCCACAGCCTCGGCGAGATCGCTTCGCTGGCTGCTGCCGGCTCGATCCCCTGGGAGACCGCGCTGCTGCTCGTCAAGGAGCGCGGTCGCGTGATGGCCGACGCGGCCGGTGAGCACGTGGGCATGATCGCGATCGTTGGGCTCGACGAGTCGGCGATCGAGCGCATCCGGACGGAGGCCTCGCAGCGGGGCAACCTGTGGATCGCCAACCGCAACGCCGACGTGCAGTTCGTCCTGTCGGGCGAGATGGCCGCGGTGCAGGAAGCCGAACGCCTCGCGACCGAGGCGGGGGCGCGGCGTGCTCTCATCCTCACCATCCCTCTCGCGGCGCACACGCCGCTCATGGAGCAGGCCGCCGCGGCGTTTCGCAAGGCGGTCGACAGGCTTCCCCTCAAGGCGCCGTCGATCCCGATTCTCGCCAACGCGTCGGGCGAGGCACTCCGCACCGTGGCCGCTTTGCAGGAGGAGCTTCGCCTCCAGATGCTGCGCCAGGTGGACTGGGCGCGGACGATGGTTTCGATGCGCGCGATGAAGGTGCGCACTGTGGTCGAGCTCGGCCCCGGGCGCGTCCTCGCGAGCCTCGCCGCCAAGCACATCCCGGGCGTCGATACCTGGAACGCGGAAGAGCTGTTCATCGACTTCGCGGGGCCGACCACCGCCTAGATGGGAGACCTCGATGGCAAGACCGCGCTCGTCACGGGCGGCGGTAAGGGCATCGGCCGCGCGATCAGCCAGTCACTCGCCGCGATGGGCGCGCGCGTCGTGATCAACTACCGTTCAGACAAGACCGCGGCCGAGGAAACCGCGGCATCGCTCGCCAACGCCACCGCGCATCAGGCCGACGTCGGAGACCCGGCGCAGGTAGAGGCGATGGTGAAGGCGATCGGCAAGGTCGACGTGCTCGTCAACAACGCCGGCGCGGTCAAGGACAAGCTCCTCATCCAGATGTCGCCGTCCGATTGGGAAGACCTCATCAGGACCGACCTGCTCTCAGCCTTCGCCACGACTAAGGCTGCCATCATGTCTGGAATGATGCGTGCGCGCTGGGGCCGCATCGTGAACATCTCGTCCATCGTCGGCCTGACAGGCAACGCGGGGCAGTCGAACTACGCCGCCGCCAAGGCCGGGCTGATCGGTTTCACCAAATCGGTCGCGCGCGAGTACGGATCGCGCAACATCACCTGCAACGCCGTCGCTCCCGGCTACGTGCGCACGGAGCTCACGAGCGGCTCGCTGAGCGACGAGATGGTGGGTGAGCTGGTCAAGCTGACTCCCATCAAGCGCGAAGGCACCGCGGACGAGGTCGCGGCGGCGGTCGCGTTCCTGTGCTCGCAGCGCGCGGGTTTCATCACCGGCCAGGTGATCGCCGTGGATGGAGGCCTGTCGCTGTGATCGCCGAGGTGCCACGCGACGAGGTCGCGATCCAGGGCGGCCCGCTGCCCGAGATCCTGCTCCCGACCAACTGCCCCGGCTGCGGCATCGGGCTCGAGAGCGAAGAGTTGCGCTCGCACAACTACGTGTGCGTGAACTGCGGCCATCACTTCCGCCTCGGCGCCGACGTATGGATCCCGCTGATCGCCGACCAGGGTTCATGGCTCGAGCGGTGGACCGACGTCCGATCGCACGACCTCCTCAACTGGACTGTGCCCAAGCGCTACCAGGAGACGGTGGAGACGCTGCTCGAAGAAGGCCTCAACGAAGCGGTCCGCACAGGGACGTGCACGCTTGCGGGGCATCCCATCTGGCTGGCCGCGTTCGACTTCGGCTTCGTCGGCGGCACGCTTTCCATCGTCGCCGGAGAGCGGCTGGCCCGCGGCATGGAGCAGGCGGCGTCATCGGGAGTTCCCTACGTCCTGATCTCCGCGTCCGGCGGTGCGCGCATGCAGGAGGGCGTGCTCGCGCTCATGCAGCTGGCTAAGGTCAACGCTGCCGTCGGGCGGCTCCACTCCGCGGGCGTGCCGTATTTCTCCGTCCTCACCGACCCGACGTTCGGCGGCACCGCGGCGTCGCTCGCCCTGATGGCGGACATCAACATCGCCGAGCCAGGAGCCGCGATCGGATTCACGGGCCCGCGCGTGATCAAGCAGGCCACCTACGCCGATCTGCCACCTGGATTTCAGAGCGCTGAGTTTCAGCTAGCGCACGGGCAGGTGGACATGGTGCTGCCGCGTACCGAGCTGCGCCCATTGCTCGCGCACCTCTTGGGGATGTACTCATGAGCGTCTGGGAGATCGTCGAGCTCGCGCGACATCCTGATCGGCCCTACTCGCTCGACTACATCCGCCGCCTCGCGCCCGACTTCATCGAGCTGCACGGCGACCGGCTGTCCGCCGACGACCCGGCGCTGGTCGGAGGCGTCGGCACGTGGCATGGCCGCACGACCGTCTTCCTCGGCCATCAAAAGGGCCGCAGCCTGAAGGAGCGCGTCGGCCGGAACTGGGGAATGATGCATCCCGAGGGCTACCGCAAAGCCCTGCGGCTCGCGCACCACGCGGCCAAATTCGGATTTCCCATCATCTCGATGATCGACACGCCGGGCGCGTACCCGGGCGCCGGGGCCGAGGAGCGCGGGATCGCCGCCGCGATCGCCCAGGCGATCATGGAGTGGTTCCGGATCCCGGTCCCGATCGTCGCCGCGGTGATCGGCGAGGGCGGCAGCGGCGGCGCGCTCGGCATGGGCGTGGCCGACCGCGTGATCATGCTCGAGAACTCGATCTACTCGGTGGCTTCGCCGGAGGCGGCCGCGTCGATCGTCTGGCGCGACAACTCGCGCAAGGTCGAGGCTGCGGAACAGCTGCAGCTGACCTCACGCGAGATCGTGGCGATGGGCGTGGTCGAGGAGGTCGTGGCCGAGCCGAAGGGAAGCGCGAGCGCGGACTACGACGGCGCAGCCCGCGCGCTCGATGAGGCGCTCTTCCGCCACATGGAGCCGCTGCTGGCCATGCCTGCGATGGAGCTGCTGCAGTACCGGTACGACCGCTTCCGCTACATCGACTCCCTGGTCCACGCCGAGCCCCACTTCGGGCCAAAAATCGACTAGGTGCGAGTAGTCGCGCAACGCGTGACCTCCGGCTCCGTGAGCTGGGAGGACGCCGGCAACGCTCAACGTGCAACCATCGGCCACGGTTTTGTGTTGTTGGTTGGTGCGGCGGGTGATGACGATGAAACCAACGTGCGGCGGCTGGCGGACAAGATCATCGATCTCCGCGTGTTCGCCGACGAGGCGGGGAAGATGAACCTGAGCCTGGTCGACGTGCACGGCGAGGCGCTGATCGTTTCCCAGTTCACGCTGTTCGCCGACATGAGCCGCGGCCGCAGGCCGAGCCTCTTGAAGGCTGGAGATCCCGCGCGCGCGGAGCAGCTCTATGAGCACTTCGTTCAGCGCTTTCGCGAGCGCGGAATAGAAACCCAGACAGGGAGCTTTGGAGCCGTCATGCGTGTCGGCATCGAGAACGACGGGCCGGTCACGGTCGTGCTCTCCACCGACGAGTGGGCAACTCGTGTCTGATAGGAACCCGGTCATGGCTTATGCGGCGTTCGTCGCGCTGGCCCTGATCTGGGGTGTTTCCTTTCTCTTCATCAAGGTCGGCGTCCAGGACATGGGCCCCACCGGCCTCGTGCTCGTCCGGTCGGTCTCAGGCGCCGTCGCCCTGGCGGTGATCGTGCGCGTGATGGGACGGCCCCTCTTCGGGCCGGACTGGAAGACGCGGAATCCTTCCCTTCGCGATCATGGCCGTCGTCAACGCGCTCCTGCCCTGGGCGGCGATCGCGTGGGGTGAAGAGCGCATCACCAGCGGGCTTGCAAGCATCCTCAACGCGACCGCGACGCTGTGGACTGCCATCCTCGTCTTCTGGGTCGTCCCGGCCGAGCGCCCGACTCCGCTCAACTACGTCGGCGTGCTGATCGGAATCGCGGGGGTGGTCGTCCTCGTCCTGCCGGACATCACGGCTCACGGCTTGAGCGGCAGCTTCCTCGGCGTCCTCGCGGTGCTCATCGCGGCGTTCTCCTACGCGCTCGCCGCCCTCTATCAGCGCACCAAGCTGCGCGGTATGGGCGTGTACCAGCAGAGCCTGGGCCAGATCGTGGCGACAGCGCTGCTGGCGATTCCGCTCGCCGCGCCCGCGCTGCCGCACTTCCACTTACGTCTCATCTCGTTCGCGGCGGTGGTGGCGCTGGGCGTCGGCGGCACGGGAGTCGCCTACCTGCTCTTCTATTACGTGATGAATACGCTCGGCGCGGTGCGGGCCACCGCGGTCACGCTGGTCGTGCCGGTGACGGCGGTCTTCTGGGGCGTGCTCCTCCTGCACGAGGCCGTCAGCGTGTCGATGGTTGCCGGCATGGTGGTCATCCTCGCGGGTATCGTGCTCACGAACCTGCGGCGCGCGCCGCGCCCGCAGACGGCCGCCGAACGCGACTCGGCCGCAGCTTGACGTACGAAGCGGAGCATGCTGCAGAGGTCGGCCGGGCGGCCGAGCGGATCCGCGGTCACGTCAGGCGCACCGCTGTCCTGACTACAGACCTGGACCCCGACCTGCGGCTCAAGCCGGAGTGCTTCCAGGTCACCGGCTCGTTCAAGCCCCGTGGCGCGTTCAACGCGGTGCTCTCCCTGGTCGAGGGCGGCGAGCGCCCCGCGGGCCTGATTGCAGTCAGCTCGGGCAACCACGCCCAGGCGGTCGCGCTCGCGGCGGCCAAGGTCGGAATTCCGGCCCTGATCCTGATCCCGGAAGACGCCAACCCCGCCAAGGTCGCGGCGACCCGCGCCCTGGGCGCGGAGGTGATCCAGGAGGGGATCACGTTCGCCAACCGAGAGCAGCGCCTGCGCGAGGTGATGGCCCAGCGCGGGTTCACTCTCGTCCATCCGTTCGACGACTGGAACGTGATCCACGGCCAGGGCACCGTCGCACGCGAGCTGCTCGAGGAGGAGCCGGAGCTGGCCGCGATCGCGGCGCCGGTCGGCGGGGGCGGCCTGCTCGCCGGCACGGCGATCTCCTCGAAGTACCACAATCGAGGGCTGAAGGTCGTCGGAATCGAACCCGCCGCCGCCGACGATGCCTACCGGAGCTGGACGGCAGGCAGCATCCAGGCCCTTGCCGCCTCGCCCAAGACGCTGGCCGACGGGGTCCGCACCATGGCGATCGGGACGCGTAACTTCGAGGTCATGTTCGAGCACCGATTGGTGGACGAGATCGTCACCGTGACCGAGGACGAGATCGCAGTCGCGGTCCGCGTGGCGTGGTCGCGCATGCACCTGGCCCTCGAGCCAACGGGCGCGCTTCCGCTTGCCGCCCACCTCGCCGGCAAGCTGCCGGGCGGACGCACCGGGCTGATCCTGAGCGGCGGCAACGCCAACCTTCAGACCGTGGCTACACTGCTCGGAACCTGATGATCCCGGTCAAGGAGGTGATGACACGAAACGTGATCACCTTTCGCGAGGACACGCCGGTCGACGAGATCGCCAGGACCCTGACCAGCAAGCGGATCACCGGCGCCCCGGTGGTCGCGAACGAAGGTCACGTCGTCGGCATCGTGTCGGAGACGGACGTGTTCTCCAAGAAAGGGAAGGTGGCGCGCGACATCATGAGCCGGCGGGTCATCTCGGTCAGCGAGGAAACCGGCATCGACGAGGCGGCGCGGCTCTTGATCGGCGAACGGATCCGGCGCGTACCTGTGATCAGGGGCGGCAAGATGGTCGGCCTGCTGAGCCGGTCCGACGTGCTCGACTTCTTCGCCAAAACCCGGTGGACGTGCAACGTCTGCGGCTGGTGGGAGCGCAGCCTCGACCGTCCGGCGCGTTGCCACTCGTGCTCGAGCACCGACCTCCACCTGGAGCGCGCCGATCCCGGGCACTGATTCATCGATCCGACTGTCTCTGAAGGCGGAGAGCTTCAGCGAGTCGGTCATCCGCGAGATGACGCGGCTGAACCTCGCGCTTCACGGCCCGGAGCGGGCGGTCAACTTCGCGCAGGGATTTCCGGACTTCGACCCCGACGCGCGGATCATCGACGCAGCCTCCCGCGCCCTGCGCGACGGCTTCAACCAGTACGCGACGACCTGGGGCGCGCCACAGCTGCGCAACGCGATCGCCCGCAAGTATTCGGCGGCATGGGACCGTCCGGTCGATCCCGAGACCGAGATCACCGTCTCGTGCGGCGCGACGGAAGCAATGATCGCGGCGATGCTGGCGGCGGTCGACCCGGAGGATGAGGTCGTCGTCTTCGAGCCCTTCTACGAGAACTATGGCCCCGACTGCATCATCAGCGGCGCTGTCCCGCGCTACGTGCCGCTGCGTCCGCCGGATTGGGCGATCGACTTCGACGAGCTGCGCGCCGCGTTCAACGACAGGACGCGGGCCATCGTCGTCAACACGCCGCACAACCCGACCGGAAAGGTGTACTCGCAGGCGGAGCTCGAGCTCATCGCCCAGCTCTGTATCGAGCACGACGCGATCGCCATCACTGACGAGATCTACGAGCACCTCGTCTATCGAGGGCGCCACATCAGCCTGGCCACCCTGCCGGGAATGGCGGAGCGGACAATCACGATCAGCGGCGCGAGCAAGACGTACTCGGTCACGGGATGGCGCGTCGGGTGGCTCATCGCGCCGCCCGCGCTCACCTCAGGCATCCGCAAGGTGCACGATTTCCTCACTGTCGGCGCCGCGCATCCGCTCCAGATCGCGATCGCGGAGGCGCTGCAGCTTCCCCCGTCCTTTTATGTAGAGCTGCTCGGCGACTACCACGAAAGGCGAGACGCGATCATTTCCGGCCTTCAGGAGTGCGGATTCGACGTCTCGCCGCCGGACGGCGCCTACTACGTGATGGCTGGGATCCAGTCGTTCGGCGGCGCCGACGACGTGGCCTTCGCGCGGCGGCTCATCGAAGAGGCGGCGGTGGCCACGGTGCCGGCCTCGAGCTTCTATCACGACCCCACGCTCGGGCGCGGCCACGTGAGGTTCAGCTTTCCGAAGAAGCTGGCGACGATCGACCGCGGCCTGGCCGCCCTGCGGGGGATCCGAAGGCCTTAACAGGCAGGGTTCCAACCCTGGTCGGCGGCCCCTAGCTTGGGCGCCATGCGCAACTTGATCCGCACGCCGCTGACGTGGTTGTTGGTGGCCGAAGTCGTCATGCTCGGCGCCGTCGGCATCGCGATCTGGAACTTCGTCGCCACCGCCAGCAGGCCGGTCCTGGCCTCACCCGATCTCCAGGCGCCTGAGGTGGTGGGGGACACGAGCTCGCCCCTGCCGGCGCTGACCGCCGTCCGAACCAATCCGCTGCGCGGTCCGCGTCCCGGGCTCAACGTCGACAGTGCGTTCTGGCGGGAACGGCTGGCGCAGCTGAACGTCGACCAGGTAGCGCTGGAACGCCTCGAATGGCGGATCGTGCACGGCGCCATGGCCGCGGCGGTGCGCTACGTCGAAACGGTCGTCCTTCCCGCCGTCAGGAGCGCGGAGGGCGGAGGAGGTTGAGCGGCTCTAGCCCTTCTCCGACGACATCGTGACGTTCCCGTTGAGGGTGGCGCCGTCCTCGACGGTGAGGCGGCCGACCTTCACGTCACCGTTGAGCCGGCCCGAGCCGCCGAGCGTCAGCCGGCGCCGCGCGGTCACATTGCCTGTGACCTGGCCGCGGACGCTGATGTTGGCGCCCTCGATGGCGGCCTGGATGGTCGCGGTCGAGTCGACCGTCACGTCGCCGCTCGCCTTGATATCGCCTTCGACGTTGCCTGCGATCTTCAGGTCGCCCTGGATCTCCAGTCGCCCCTGCAGGATGTCGCGGGGGCCAAGACTGACGACGTTGTTGCCCCCGTTCTGGGCGGTACCGGCGGCCTGGGCGGTTTTTTCACCTTGAGCCATGGAATCCTCCGTTGCATTTTCCATACTTTCATCCCAACTCCGGCAACCAGATGCACTTGCGCCTTCCAAGAAGGGCCGAGTTGGGATTCGAGGGAGCTAGCATCGTAGCAGCCGTGCCCCCAGCCGTCGAGAAAGGTTAAGCAGCAAACCGTGGCCCTCATGGATCCTGACTCAACAGACGAGATGGTCGACCACCTGGTCGACTTCTTCGACCGCATCGCCCCCGTGTACGACACCTGGGCGGGCGGGCAGCACGCACGGCTCGCGGCGCGGCTTGTCGACCTCGCCACCCCGGCCAATGGCGAACAGGTGCTGGACGTCGGCACCGGGACGGGGCTCGTCGCCCACCTGGTCGCCCCGCGAGTGAGCCCTGGCCTGGTGTTCGGCATCGACCTCTCGGACAACATGCTCTCCATCGCCCGTTCGCGGAGGGCAAAGAACGTCCAGTTTCTCGGCATGGCGGCCGAGCACCTGGTCTTCCGCCCGCGGACGTTCGACCTGGTCACGATGGGCGAGACGCTGGCGTACCTGGCCGATCCGACCGAGGCGCTCGCCGAGGCGAATCGCGTCTTGAAGGAGGGCGGGCGGCTCGCCGTGTCGTGTCAGCGGCGGAGCCTGAACACGCGGGCTCAGGAGCTCTTCTTCCAGGGGCTGGCACCGCTCGCGCGACGTCACTACCTCAGCCTGCCGCGGTACAGCTCCGAGCGGGCGAGGTTCGGCGAGCCGAACGTGCTGCCGCAGATCCTGGACGCCGCCGGCTTTGACGTCACCCGTCTGACCGAGACCGTCACCGGAGGCCGCGCCAGTGACGCCCGGGACTGGACCGAGCTGATGGCGGGCGCGGGTCCGCTGCCCTACACGCTGATCCGAGCGCTCGGCCCTCGATACCGCAACGAGCTCGAGGCCGAGGTCGAGGCGGCGATGGCCAGCCTCGGCGACCCGGACGACGCGTTCAGGTACCACCACTCGTATGTCCTCGCGGTAGCGACCAGGCGATGACCACGGCTGCCAGGAGGCACATCGCAGCGGCAATCGAGAAGATCTCGCGGTACTCCTGAAGAAACGCCGCCGCGACCAGCTGCTCCAGGTGCTTGATCCGATCGCTCAGGTCGGGGTCGGTCAGGACGGGCGTGCCGAGGATCTGATGAAATCGGTAAAGCCCGAACGCCGTGAGCGCCGACAGGCCCACGAGCATCCCCATCGTTCGAGCCAGCACGACAAGGCTCGTGGCAAGGCCGTGGCTCTGGCCGCGGGTGAGGGCGAGGACCGACGCGGTCAGGGGTGCGATCACGAGTCCGAAGCCGAACCCGCAGATCGCCAGCGCGATGTCGGCCTGGCGCAGCGGTCCGGCGTGGAGGGTGAGCTCGTCCGAGCGCCAGCCAGACATCTGCAGAAAAGCAACCGCTGAAAGCACGACGCCGAGCGCCGCTGTGGAGCGGCTTCCCACTCGCCCGGCCAGCAGGCCGCCGGCAACCGCGCCCACCGGCACCCCGACGAGGAACTGGGTCAGCAGGAGTCCCGAATGCAGCTGGTCGAGATTGAATACCAGCCTGCCCAACAGCGGGACGTCGACCAGGGTGACGATCAGGGCCGCGCCCACGAGGACGTTCGCCGAGGCGGCGCCGATGAACGTTCGGCTGCGCAGCAGGTCGCGCGGAATCAAGGGCTCGAGCTCGCGCAGGTGGCGCCACCCGTACGCGGCGAGCGCGATCACCGCCGCGATGAAGGCAGGCCAGAACTGCGCGTTGGTCGCGCGGTGCTCTGGGTCGTCCGGGTAGAGCGCGACCACGAGCAGGCCGAGACCGATCCCCAGCAGCAGGGCGCTGATCCAGTCGATCGACGAACCGGCCTCGCGCGCCGCCAGCTCCTTCCTCCGCGACGCAGCCACGAGGCCGGCTCCACAGATGGCCGCGAGCGGCACGTTCAGCCAGAAGACGAAGCGCCAACCACCAAGGCCGGCGGCCACGGCGGCGAGGCTTGCGCCGTAGAGCGGGCCGAACACGCTGCCGGCTTCCTGCAGCGCGGCCACTGAACCGAGGGCGACGGTGCGCGAGCGGTCGCGGTACAGGTCGGCGGCCAGCGCGAGCGACAGGGGCACCAGACCGCCGCCGCCGAGCCCCTGGACGAAGCGGCCCGCGACGAGCCAGGGCAGCCCGGCGAATCCCCACAGCCCGGCCGTGGCGGTCATCACGGAGCCCGCGGCAAACGCGGCAAGACATGCCACGTAAACGGGGACCCGGCCGCGCACGTCGGAGTAGGCGCCGAGAAGCGGCATCGCGACGACGTAGCCCGCGAGGAAGCCGGTGACGATCGGCGTGGCCTGCTCGAGGCGCTCGATCGTCAGGCCGATGTCGGACATCATCGCGGGCAGCAGCGTGACGACCACGTAAGCGTCGAGGGCGGCGACGAAGAGCCCCGTCCCCGCCAGCCCGAGTACGACCCGCCGGTCCACCCTCAGGGAGTGGGCGAGCTGATGCTGATCGCTGTGTTGAACCCGGTGATGTCGACCTCCACGGCCGCTTCCTTGCCGCCGTCGCCGAACGCGCCGTCTAGAACGGCCTTGCGGATCAGATGATCGGACGTGGCGACCCACACGCGCGCCGCCACCGGGCCACTCGACGTGAGCTCAGAAAGCAGGCTGTGGACCTGCTCCGGCGTGTAGCTCGTCGACACCTGGTAGGCGCTTTTGCCGTCGACCTGGTCGGTCGACACGAATCTGGGGCTCGCTCCAGAGGGAATCACAGCCGGGAGGCCAGTGACCGGGTCGAAGAGCTTGGCCATGTCGGGAAAGGCTGAGGCCGAGGCGCCGGTTTGCTCCTGGAAGGCCGAAAACGGCGCGTGCAGGTACACGTGGCCGCCCGAGATCACGACCTGGAGGCTGAACAGAAAGTCCTGCTGCTTCACGGTGTACGTCGTGTCGCTGTCCGCCGGCAGGCGCACGGACGTCCGCGCGCTCACCAGCGCAAAGCCCTTGATGCTGACAGTGCCCTTGTTCAGCTTGAGCGTCGCGCTGACGGTTGAGAGATGTGCCATGGCCGCCGCGCCGTCACGCAGCACTTTCACCGCCTCCACCGATGGGGACTGACCTCCGCCGCACGCGGAAATGACGAGAAGTGTGGCGAACGTTGCGACTGCCCTCTTCACCGGCGCGCCCTGACAATGATGCGGACCGGCCTGTCATAGAACACGTACTCCCACGCCCAGTTCACCAGCACGACGAGCTTGCTGCGGAAGCTGATCACGTTCACCAGGTGGACGCTGAGCCACATCAGCCAGCCGAAAAAGCCCGATAGGTGCACCCAGCCCAACTGGGCGACCGCCGAGTTACGACCGATCGTGGCCATGATGCCCGGGTCCTTGTAGCGAAACGCGCTTGCGCCGCCGTTCGCAACCATTTCGGCGATCGTTGAGGCGACGTGGCGTCCTTCTTGCATCGCGACAGGTATGAGCATGGGCAGGATCGCGCCGCCGCCCGCAGGATCGGCCGCACCTGCCAGGTCGCCGATCACGAAAACCACAGGGTGGCCCGGGACCTGGAGCGTCGCATCGACCTTGATGCGCGCCTGGCGGACCAGCTGCACCCTTGTAGCCTTCCCGATGTCCGAGGCCTTCACGCCCGCGGTCCAGATCACGGTGCACGCCGCAATCTCCTGGCCGCCCTCGAGCCGCACCGCGGAATCGGTCACGGATTCGACCCTGGCTTGAAGCATCACCTCGATCCCTTTGCGACCGAGCGAGCGGCGAGCCGCCTCGCGCAGCGACGGGATGAAGGTTCCAAGCACATAAGGCGCTGCCTCTATAAGCACCACCCGGACCTCGTTTATGTCGAGGTCGCGATAGTCCTTGCGGAGCACGAGCCTGATGAGCTCGGAGATCGCGCCGGCCATCTCGACGCCGGTCGGCCCGCCGCCTACGACGGCGAAGCTCAGCAGGGCCCGCCGCCTCTCGCCGTCGGGGGTCCAGCGTGACGCCTCGAACTGAGACAGGATCCGATTGCGAAGGGCGAGGCCCTCGTCGAGGTCTTTGAGCCCGAGCGTGTGCTCCGCCAGGGGATCGTTGCCGAAGTAGTCGCTCTGCGCGCCCGTCGCCAGGACCAGGTACTCGTAGGCGATGGGGCCGTGATCCGTGAGAAGTTGGCGTCCCTCGAAGTCGACGCCGGTGACCTCGGCCTGCAGAAAGTCGGCGTTGTCGAGCGGGCGGATGAGCTGGCGCACCGGGCGCGCGATCTCGCCCGGGTCGAGCAGCGCGCCCGCGACCTGGTACAGCAGCGGCGTGAAGAGGTGGTAGTTGTTGCGGTCGACGAGCGAGACGTCGACCGGCGCGTGCTTCAGCGCCCGCGCGCATGTGAGCCCGCCGAAGCCGGCGCCCGCGATGACGACTCGCGGCCTACTTCTCAGGTGGATTGCGCTGGCCCTTCTGAGGTGGGTAGTGGCCCCGGCCACCGCTGTGGCGCCGGTTGGCCATCTTGTCGATCGCGGTCGCGCCACCGGTGAGCTGCAGGAGCGACTTGGGGAGCTTCTGCTTTTTCTTGAGGACGGGCTGGAACAGGTCGCCGTGCTTCTCGACTCGCTTGAGCACCTGGTCAGAATCGAACACGAGGAGGCTCGGGTCTTTTGCCTGCAAGCACTTCTCGACCTCGTCCCACGTCACGGGCGTCGAGACCGTCGGCCGGGTGCGCGCGCGAAGCGAGTAGACGTTCACCGTCGTCTTGTACTGGTCGTTCTGGCTCCAGTCGATCAGGACGCGCCCGGTCCGCAGCTCCTTGAGCTGCTTGTGCACCACCAGGTCCGGATGCTGCTCCTCGAAAAGCTGTGCGAGACCCTTGGAGACGACCTTCGTCTCCACATAGGTGACCTTGGTGTTGAGGGGGACGTAAAGCTGCAGCCCCTTGGATCCGGATGTCTTGGCGCATGAGTCCAGTCCGTGCTCGGCGAAGACGTCGCGCAGCATGAGCCCGACCTTGCAGCACTCGACGATGGTCGCGGGCGGTCCGGGGTCCAGGTCGAACACGAGCGTGCGTGGCTCGGGCAGGTTGCTGCAAAGCGAGAGCGACGTGTGCATCTCCAGGGTTGCCAGGTTGCCGAGCCAGACAAGGGTCGGCAGGTCCTGGGCAAGGCAGTAGTACATGTCGCGGTTGTTGCCCCCGCTCCACACCTTGGCGGTCTCCACCCACTCCGGCCTGTGCTTGGGGCAGTTCTTCTCGTAGAAGAACTCGCCGTCGACGCCGTTCGGATATCGCTTGAGAGTCAGGGGGTGGTCGTGCGTGTGCGGCAGGAGCACGGGAGCGATGCGTGTGTAGTAGTCGATGACCTGCGCCTTCGTGAATCCGACCTCCGGGTAGAGGACCTTCTCGAGGTTGGTGAGCTTGAGCGTGCGTCCTTCGATCTGGACCTCGACCGAGGTCTCCTTAGCCACCTTCGCGCACCACCTCCTTGGCCGGCTTGTCGTTGCGGAAGCCCTTGAACGCCGGGGCGCGGAGCTGACCGCTGCGGGTCCACTCGACGAACTCGAACTCGCCGACGAGCTTCGGCTTCACGAAATGGGACGCGCGCGGCGGCGAGCCGGCGTCGAACGGGCTCTTGTCCGTGGCCAGCTCTTTCAAGTCCTTGTTCAGCTCTTCGAGGATCGCGTCCGTGAAACCGGTCCCGACTTTGCCCGCGTAGACGAACTTGCCCTTCTCGTCGTAGTAGCCGACGAGAAGCGCGCCCGGGTAGCCGCGGCGCTTGCCCTCGCCGTCGAGCCAGCCCGCGATCACGAGCTCCTGGCGGTTGTGGTTCTTGATCTTCTGCCACGCGCCGGTGCGGCGGCCGAGCTCGTATTTCGAGTCGAGCTTCTTCGCCATCACGCCTTCGAGCCCGGCCTTGGCGCTCGCGTCCTTCATCGTCTGGCCCCCGCCCTTCTCGTACGGCGGGGTTTGCCACGAGGTGCCCGCGAGCTTCAGCTGGCTGAGCGCCTTGCGCCGGTCGGTGTACACCTGCTCCATCAGCGAGTGGCCGTCCTGCCACAGCAGGTCGAACGTCATGTACGTGACCGGGACCTCTTTCATCTTGCGCCGGATCTCCGATTCCGACGTGAGGCCGATGCGCTGCTGGATCTCCTCGAAGCTCGGTCGCCCCTTGTCGTCGAGGGCGACGATCTCGCCGTCGAGGATCACCTGACGCGAGCCGAGGGCGCGGCCCATGGGGTGGATCTCGGGATAGCGCGGCGTGATGTTCTCCCCGGTCCGGCTCTGCAGCCGCACGATCCCTCCGTCGACGAACGCGATCGCGCGGATGCCGTCCCACTTGAACTCGAATCCCCACGCGTCATCGGGTGTGGGGAGCTTGGAGGTGAGCTTGGCGAGCATCGGCTCGATCTTCTGCGGCATCGGCTTGCGGTCCGGATCCTGCGGCGGATCCATGCGGTGGATCATCCAGTCCTTCCCCCTGGTCTGGAAGAGGACGTACCGCCCCTTCAGCCGCCTGCCGTGGAGGACGATCATGACCTCGCGGTCCGACCATTTGATCGGGTCGTACGTGCCCTCGTCCCAGATCAGGACCTGCCCGCCGCCGTATTCGCCTTTGGGGATCTCGCCGGCGAACTTGAAGTACTCGAGCGGGTGGTCCTCCACGTGCACGGCGAGGTGGTTCTGCTTCGGATCGGGCGGGATGCCCCTGGGCACGGCCCACGAAACGCCGACGCCGTCCTTCTCCAGGCGGAAGTCCCAGTGCAGCCGGCGCGCGTGGTGCTCCTGGACCACAAACCGAGGCGCCCGAGCGGCCTTTTTGGGCACCCGAGCGCCTGGTTCCGGTGTCTTTTTGAAGTCGCGCTTGGCTTCGTACTCGGCGAGCTTTTTCGCCATCAGATCAAAGGTTAGGCTACGGCTTCTGCTTCCTGAGGCGGACCTCGAGGCCGATGCCCTCGGACCTGATCTCGCATGTCCGGAACGGGCTGGTGGCGGCGAGCTGCTCGAACCGCTCGGGGGAGTAGGCGCGGCGCTTGAGCATCTCGAGCGTCGCCTGCGTCGTGAAATCGCTGAACCGGCCGAGGTCCATGCCGTTGACCTCGTCCACGATGTCGGCATGGGTGGCGTCCTTGCTCATGTCCTGGATCACCGCCGTCCCGCCGACGCGCAGGACGCGGTGCATCTCGGCGAGCGCGCTGCGCGGCTCCGTGAAGTTCTTGAACGCGGCCTGGCACACGATCAGGTCGAAGGACTCCGACTCGAATGGCATATGGGCGGCATCGCCCTGCCGGAACTCGGCCTTCACCCCCGCCTTGCGTGCGTTCTCGCTCGCGATCTCGACAAACGTGCGGCTGATGTCGAGGCCCGTCACGTGAACCGATCCAGGTCGCGCCATCTCGATCGCCAGACAGCCGGGGCCGGGTGCAACCTCGAGCACCGCGCTGCCGGCCGGGAGGCCAGCGGTGAGCTGCCGGGCCTGCTCGCGATAAGCGGCGAGCTGGCGCTGCGTACCTCGCACGCGCGCGTACCACCGCGCGATCGGCCCTTCCATCTCCGGGCCTTTGAACCGCCATCGTCTTGTCTCTGTCATCTGCATCTCACTTCTCCTCATCTAACGGCGTTAGGGATCAACCTGCGCTAGAATACCCCTAACAGCGTTAGGAATGCAAGCCCCACTACAAGAATTAGAGGAGAATCGACGCACGTGAGCCCAGAAGAGGAAAAGCAGCGAGGACTGACCCGGGAGCGGCTCGTGGAGGCCGCCCTGGCTTCGTCGCTGTACTGGCACGTGCGCGACCGCCGCGAGCTGCTGGAGCTGCTGGCCGAGTCGATCCTGGAGGGCGTCGGCCGGCCGCGCCGGAGCGGCGAGTGGCGGCCCGCGGTGCTGGCTGTTGGCGCAGCCTTGAGCAAGAGCGTGGCGGCACAGAAGGACGCCGAACGGATCCTGCTCGAGGTTCCCGAGGCGCTGCAGCGAAGCGACGCGTTCGACGAGCTGAAGTCCCAGCTCCAGGTGGCGGGCCTGCAGGCTGGTGAAGCCGGTGACGTGGCGCTCATGGTCATGACGTCGGTGATCTCAGGCCGGCCGCACGAAGACGCTCCCGAACCAGCCGGCGTGGGGGAGGTGGCGTCGATCGCGATCGACAGCGGATCGCGCGGCGTGGTTCTGCGGGCGGGCCCACCGGACATGCAGTCGCTGATTCGCGTGCCGCCCGATCAGAGCTCCGCCGCCCCCGCCGTCGTGCGCGGCGAGACCGTCGTGGTCCGGCGCCTGCGCGGAGTCGGCCGCGGCGAGATCGAGCTCAACCCGCGGCGGCCCTGGCGTTTCAAGGTGCAGGCGCCGACCTGGAACACGGTGCTCGACGTGGGTGGTCTCGACGTGCGCGCTGTCCACGTGGACAGTGGCGCGGCGAACCTGCAGCTCTTGCTTCCCGCGCCGCGAGGCCTGGTGCCGATCCACATCTCGAGCGGCGTGGTCAACGTCTCGATGCGCAGGCCGGAGGGAGCGGCGGTGGTCGCGCTCGCCCACACCGGGGCGCTGAAGCTAAAGCTCGAAGAGTTCTCCACCAAGGTGGCGGTCTTCGACGTCAACTGGCAGACGCCGGGCGCGCTCGAGGCGCGGGACCGCTATGAGCTCGAGATCAGCGGCGGCGTGGTGGACTTTCAGCTTGGGACCTACGTGCCGAAAGTCGAACGGGTCGACTCGCCCCCGGCACAATCTCAGCCGAACCTTCGTCCGGCCATCGGTGCCCTGCTCGGCATCGCGGTCGTCGCTCTGACTTCCGCGTGCGGCGGATCAGGCCCGGCGGCATCTACCACACCGTCCGCTGTCTCCAATCGTCCGGCGGGCGGCCCGGTCCCCGCGCAGCTGATCGGCGACTGGTCTCTGTCGCCCCAAGCTTTCAACTCCGTCCTCAAGGCCACTGGAAATCCGGAGTGCCATCGGCCGTTGGCAGCCGCAACGTGCATGGCTAGCCTGAGGCTCAGCGCGACGCAGTACAGCTGGGTCACCAGTTTCCCGCTCGATACGCGGGATGGAGACGTGGTCGTCAATCGGAACGAAATGGACTTCTTCAACGGACCCGCATGCGGCCTCAAGCTGCCCCAGGGTGTCGGACGTTACACGTGGGCGGTGACGGGCCTCATCCTTCATTTCGACGCGATGGGTGCAGACCCGTGTCCTCGCTCCGTCTGGCTGGCGAACCAGCGCTACACCCGGGAAGGCTGATCAGAGAGCCTTAACAGGCTGGGTTCCTAAGCGCCTTCGTCGCCGGTAGCTTGCCCCCAAAAGGCTGGAGGCGCACATGGTCTTTCTCACCGGCGATCCCGACATCCAAAAGGCTGGAGGCGCACATGGTCTTTCTCACCGGCGATCCCGACATCACACCCATCGTCAACCTGATCAACACGTGGATCCACATCGGCCAGGCGCTCGTCGGATCCATCGGCGCGCTCGCATTCATCTTCGCGTTCATCTGGAAGATCACGGCCGTGGAGACGAAGTCCGCGCTAGCGGCCAAGCAGTGGATCCAGCGAATCGTGGTCGGCACGATCGGCGTCGAGGTCGCGAGCTCGCTCGTCGGAATCCTCACCAGCTCGGTGCCTACGCACTGATCGATGGACTGGCTCCACGAGCTCTACGTCGAGCTCAGCAGGATCGAGGGCTACCTCTACACGATCGTCCATCCGAACCTGATCCTCGCGAGGCTGCTGGACGACAGCGTCGGCCTCCTGCTCAACGTCTGGTTCAAGTTCATCCTCAGCACGACCGACTTCGAGACGGGTGGAGATTTCGTGAATGCAGCGGTCATCCAGCGCTTCGAGCCGAAGGTCCAGCTGGTCGCCGACGCGGCGCTCGTCCTCATCGCGCTGTGGGCCTCGTACCGAATCATGTGGGGCCACGGCCTCTTCACCCAATACACCGCGCGGATCCTGCTGCCGAGGCTCTTCATGGCCGCGGTTTTGATCAACTTCGCGATGCCTCTGTTCCAGATGGGGGTGGGCGCGACCAACGCGATGAGCCAGGCGGTGCAGAGCTTCAACACGCACGACGACCTCTCGACCCTCGCCGCCGGCATCATGCACAACGCCAACGAAGGGACGTGGGAGGTGATCACAACGGGCGCGCTGGCCGCGGGCTATGGCGTGCTGGCGATCGCGTATCTCGTCCGCTACGCGGTGCTCATCGTGCTCGCGATCACCGCGCCTTTCGCGGGACTTCTCTTCATGCTGCCCGAGACGAACCACCTCTCGAAGATGTGGGTGTCCCATTTCACGACCAACCTCTTCATGCAGCCCGCGCAGCTGTTCGTGCTCTCGATCGGGTTCGGGCTCGAGCACGACGGCGTCAGCCCGGTCCACCACCTGTTCGCGCTGGCCTCGCTGCTGGTCGTGTTCAAGGTGCCTGGAGCGATGGGCGGCTCGGAGAAGGCGGCGCACAAGCTCGAGTCGATCGTGCATCACTCGTTCGTCCAGATCGGCCACGCGCTCGCGAAGGCGTAGATGCGACTGCTCGCCATTGTCGCGCTCGGGGTGACGGTCTGGTTGGTGGCCGCGACCCAGGTGCCGGTCCACATCCGGCTGCCTGTGGAAGCCGTTGTCATCGGGGCCACCGTGTCGCAGCCGTTCGGCTGCACGACCTTTGACCTGGAACCCTTCGACGCGTTGTGTCCCTGGCACCACATCCACACCGGGATCGACCTCGCGGCTCCAGCCGGCACCGAGGTGCACTCGGCGACGGAAGGCATCGCGATGGTCGGGTTCGATCCCGCCGGGGCCGGCAACTTCGTCGCGGTGACGGTGGACGCGCACGTGCGGGTCCTGTACTGCCACCTTGCGGCTTTTCGCGTCGCCGCGGGCCAGGCGGTGACCCCCGGGCAGGTCGTCGGACTCCTTGGCGCGACCGGGCTGGCGACCGGGCCGCACGTCCACCTTCAGGTGAATGTCGACGGCCGTCCGGTCGACCCCGTCCCATTTCTCGCCTCTTAACAACCTGGGTAGGCGCCGGCGCACGGCGCGCTTAGCCTGGATCCAATTTCACGGAGGTGATGCGATGGTCAACAAGGTCACACTCATCGGCAACCTGGCGGCGGATCCCGAGGTCAAGGCGACGCCCAAAGGCACGTACGTCGCCAAGCTGCGGCTGGCGACCAATACCTACATCGGCAAGGACGACGAGGGCAACGTGCGCGAGCAGACCGAGTTCCACCACCTGGTGGCGTTCGGCAAGACCGCGGAGTTCGCCGGCCAGTACCTGCACAAGGGCAGGCTCGTCTACGCCGACGGCCGGCTGCAGACCAACACCTGGGAGGACACGGGCGGTCAGAAGCGATCACGGACCGAGATCGTGGTCGACAGCCTGAAGCCGCTCGGACCGAAGCCGCAGGAGGCGGCGGCCTAGGCCGAAAGTCGGGACAGGGCGGGTCCTCGGGCTGTAACGTTGTAATCAGCCGCCCGGTCGGCCAGGATCGAGCGCTTCCGCGAGGAGACGCGGGACGACCGGGTCCGGATCGCCCGCGAGGCGGAGCGCCAGTTCCGGCGCAAGGTCGCCTGGGGAGCCCGGTCCGGCGACCAGGTCAACGTGTTCACCACACTGAGCGTGCCGGTCATGACGCGTCTCCGCATGCCCGAGCGCTCGATCCTCGACACGCTAGTGGCCGGCGGCGTCGCCCGGAGTCGCAGCGAGGCCCTCGCCTGGTGCGTACGCCTCGTTGGGATGCACCACGACGACTGGATCAAGGGCTTGCGAGACGCCCTCGTAAAAGTGGACGAAGTTCGCAGTAAAGGACCGCTCAACTAGTTACTCGCGTTGATACTTGTGGCCACTTTGATCGCCCAGGGCGAACGGAAGCACGTAGTCGCATCGGCGGCCACCGCTTCTTCTCCAAGAACGAGGAGGTCGAGAACCTCTGGACCGAGATCCTCGGTCCCGAGATGCTGACCCGGGGCAGGCTGTCGCGCATCTACTACCGCGGCCGTTTCTTCGCCTACCCGATCAAGGCCGGCAACGCACTGTGGAACCTGGGCCCGTTCGAGGCGGTGCGCTGCCTTGCCAGCTACGCGCGAGCTCGGCTCCAGCCGGTGAAGAACCCGAGGAACCTCGAGGACTGGGTCCGCAACCAGTTCGGCTGGCGGCTGTTCAGCATCTTCTTCAAGACCTACACAGAAAAGGTGTGGGGCATCAGCACCAAAGAGCTGTCGGCGGACTGGGCGGCGCAGCGGATCAAGAGCCTCGACCTGTGGGTGGTCGTGCGCACCGCGTTGCTGCCTGGACGCAAATCTGGCAGGCGTGGCGAGATCGTGACCACATTGATCGACAGGTTCCGCTACCCGCGCCTCGGTCCGGGCCAGATGTGGGAGCGAGTTTCCGAGATCAGCGCCGCGAAGGGCCACCCGGTCCTGCTCGGCAGGTCGGTGGAGAAGATCACCCACGAGCGCCGTGCGGTGACGTCGGTGAGCACGCGAACCGAAGACGGCGTCACCGAGACCCATCGTGGCACCCACTTCATCTCGAGCATGCCGATGCGCGAGCTGGTGGCCAAGCTCGATCCGCCGGCGCCGGAAACAGTCCGGAGTGCGGCCGGGGCCCTCGGCTACCGCGACTTCATCAGCATCGCCCTGATGATCGATCGGGCGAACGTGTTCCCCGACAACTGGATCTACATCCACGACCCCGGCGTGCGCGTGGGACGGATTCAGAACTTCAAGAACTGGAGTCCGGACATGGTGCCGGACCAGTCCAAGACGTGCCTGGGTCTCGAATACTTCTGCTTCGAGGGCGACGGACTCTGGACGACGACGGATTCAGAGCTCGTCGCGCTGGCGACCGAGGAGCTGGGCCGACTCGGCATCTGCTCGGCGGCCGAGGTCTTCGACGGCGTGGTGGTCCGCCAGCGCAAGGCGTATCCCGTCTACGACGACAGCTACGAGGAGCACGTCGCGGTCGTGCGCGACTACCTGGCTGCGGCGCTACCCAACCTGTACCTGGCGGGGCGCAACGGCATGCACAAGTACAACAACCAGGACCACTCGATGATGACCGCGCTCCTGGTGGCGCGACAGATAGCGAACGGCTCCGAGCTAGACCCGTGGAAGGTCAACGCAGACGCGGTCTACCACGAGGACATCAGGGTCGGCGACCGCGATCTGAGCGGCCGCCTGGTCCCGGAGCGGGTCTCGGCTTCTTAGACGGTCCTCGGCCGCGCGAAGTTGAAAGCGATGAACGACGCGACCGCGAGCACACCCAGAAGGATCGCGTGCTTGTAGTGATTCCCCGGCCCCGAGGTAAAGAGCTGCAGCGCGCCGATTGCATACAGGACCGCCGCGACCACGCAGATGAGCCCGACCAGCAGAAAACCGTACGCGAGTGGAGTCGATTTCACGCTTTCAAGGTTAACAGGGCCAGGCTGAGCAGCCCGGCGGCGATGCAGTACCAGCCGTACGGGTCGAGCCGCCCAGAGCGGAAGTAGCGCAGCAGGAAACGCGCGCTCGCGTAAGCGGCGATGCCGGAGAGCACAGCGGCAGCTAGGTATTCGGCGATCGGGACCCCGCTGGAGAAAAGCGATGGCACCTCGACGATTCCCGCGCCGAGGATCACGGGCGTGGCCAGAAGAAAAGAGAAGCGCGCCGCCTCTTCGTGCCGGAGCCCGGCCAGCAGGCCGCCTCCGATCGTGACGCCTGAGCGCGAGATCCCGGGCAGGAAGGCGAGCGCTTGGCAAGCGCCGACGATTGCCGCGGCCAGAAAGCTGATCCGCTCAGCGGATGCGAAATGTGCCTCCTGCTCGGTGCGTGATCCGGCCGCGAGCGCGGCGCGCCGCTCGGCGCGGCGCCTCAACGACTCGAAGCCGAGCATCAGCACTCCGTTGACGACGAGAAATCCGGCGGCCTCGTACGGGCTCGCGAAGAGCGTCTTGATGCGCGACTCGAGGAAGACGCCGAGGATCGCCGCGACCAGGAACGGCAGAAACGACGGGTCGGACTGCTTGAATCTCCAGTGCAGCAGGCTCGGCACGAGCACCGCGTGTCCGAGTGAGGAGACCGGGAACAGCTCGCTCGCGCCCTGCAGCAGGCCCATGAACAATGCCTGCGCGAGAGTCACTCGCTAGATTGTCAGGCAATGGTTCGCCTGGCCGCCATGAACCCGGCAATCAAGAGCCTCGACGAATCGGTGGCACGAGCCAAGACCGCCGAGCGTCTCGGGTACGAATCGGTCTGGACATCCCAGCTCCCGCCGGCGCGAGACGCCTCGCTGGTCCTGGCTGCATACGCCGCCGGCACAGAGCGCATCAAGCTCGGGACCGGCGTTCTCCCGATTTACACGCGGCACCCCACCGCGATGGTGCAGATGGCGTCATCGCTGGACGAGATGTCAGGCGGCAGGTTCATCCTTGGCATCGGCGTCAGTCACAAGGTCACGGTCGAGGGTATGTGGGGAATGCGGTTGGAACACCCCGCGGACGCCATGCGCGAGTACCTCACGATCGTCACGACCAGCATCCGCGAGGGGGGCAGCAGCTTCGAGGGCCGGTTCTTCACAGCACGCTGGGCGTATTCCGCGCCGCGGCGAGCCGATATGCCTGTCATGATCTCCGCCCTCAGCCCGCGCATGCTCGAGCTCGCGGGCGAGCTGGCTGACGGCGTGGTGCTCTGGATGTGCACGCCGCGATACATCAAGGAGCAGGTCATCCCGATCGTGACGGCGGGACGCGTGAAGGCGGGCAAGTCGATCGAGGGATTCGACATCGTCGCGGCGGTCCCGGTTTCGCTCACGTCGAATCGCGAGCTTGGTCTTGACGTTTTTCGGCAGACGGTCAACACGTACGCCAGCTTGCCGTACTACCGGAAGGCGCTGGACGCCGGCGGGTTCAAAGAAGAGCTCGATGCAGGAAACCCGAGTGAGGGGCTGGTCGACGAGCTCGCGGGTATCGGAGATGAAGAGCAGGTCAGGGGTGCGATCCGGCGCTATCGGGAGGCCGGGGTCACGCTTCCGGCGGTCGGTCCGTTCGCCGGACACGAAGGCGCAAAAGGCTACGAGGCGACGCTGGAGGCTGCCGCCTCGGCCTAGAGCTTGCCGGTGGCTCCGTCCAGGAGCTGCCGCGCGGTCGAGAACTCGCGATGGACCGAGGCGTCCTCGGCGGTGTCGAGCATGCGGACCGCCTCTTTCCATCGCTCCGCGTCGCGCTCGTGCAGGGCGGCGCGGACCTGGCCGATGGTCTGCGCGGCGAAGAGCAACCCTCCGCCCGGGTTGTCCAGGATGTCGCGCGCGATGCCGAGCTGCTCGCGCGCCCAGCCGACGATCTCGTCACCTGGATGCGTGTCGAGCGGTTTCGGACGGAGGACTTCCATGCGGGTCTATTCTCCGGCAAGCGCGCGGAGCGATTCGCCGGCCAAGCGGTACACCGTCCAGTCGGAGTTCGGGCGGGCGCCGAGGCCTTCGTAGAACCTGATCGCGTCCCTGTTCCAGTCGAGGACCGCCCACTCGAGGCGCCCACAGCCGCGGTCGACCGCCGTCTGCGCCAAACGCTCGAGCAGCGCCTTTCCAACGCCGTGGCCGCGCTGCTCCGGGACCACGAAGAGGTCCTCGAGGTAGATGCCGGGTTGGGCGAGGAAGGTCGAGAAGTTGTGAAAGAAGAGCGCGAAGCCCGCCGGCTCGCCTTCGACCTCGGCGATCAGCGTCTCCGCGTAGCGGCGCTCGCCGAACAGCGCGTCGGTGAGCTTCTCCTCGGTCATGACGACCTCGTCCTCCAGCTTCTCGTAGCGGGCGAGGCCGCGGATCAGCTCCGCGATCAGCGGCACGTCCTCCAGTTCCCCCGGTCGGATGCGCACCGTCACCTGGGCCGGTCCCGCAGCCGAAACACGAAGCGCATCGCGCCGTGCGTGTCGGAGAAGCTCGCGATCTTGTTGTCCACCAGTCCGGCCGCCAGCCCGGCGTCGATCAGGTCGGTGTCGCGCAGCGGGCCTCGCCCGCCCTTAGCGCGGATGGCCCAGATCGCGCCGTTCGGCTCGATCCAGCTCTTCACCTGCTTCAGGCGCAGCAGGTCGCGCCCGTTGCTCACCCCCACGAAGACGATGTCGCACGGCGTCCGCGGCTTGCCGAAAACGACGTCCTTCGTCCTCGCGCGAAGCAGCTCCAGGAATTCGGGGTCCTCGAGGTTCACGACCGCCACCCTCGAACCTGGCTTCACGCCGAGCTTCGCCAAGCCCGGCCATGGCGAGGAACACCAACGCTCCGGCAATGCCGCCCGCCACCGCGCCGACGAGAGATGGAGCGGTGCTGCTCGGTCTCAGACCTCGATCACCTGCAGGTCTTTCACCGCGCCGGTCGTGGTGCCCGAATAAACATGGTTGAAGAAGAACCGAGTGTCGGGATGGCGCTTCCTCAACTGGGCCGCGTTCTCCCAGCTCATGTGGCTGAAGATGTCGCCCGGTCCGGTGGCCTCAACGATGGCGACGTCCGCTCCATCGACCAGCGTGTCGAGTGGCGCCGTGGGCTCGGTGTCGCCCGAGTAAGCGACGACCTTGCCGTCGACGTGGATCCGGTAGCCATTGCTGCCCATCGTCCCGTGGTCGAGCTTCACGGTCTCGTACCGGACGCCCGCCACGGTGCCGCTCGGCTTTGCCGCGAGGTAGCGCACTTTGAACTGCGGTCGCATCACACGCTTCCAGTCGGGGCCCCAGCTGACCTCCCACAGCTTCTCGAGGTACTCCTCGACGCCGGCAGGCCCGACGAAGGTGATGGGTCGGCGGTCGACGAACACGCGATGCAGCACGAATGGAGGAAGGCCGAGCGTGTGATCGCCGTGGAAGTGGGTGATGAATACGACGGTGATGTCGCCCGGGTCGACGCCCAGGCGGTGCATGTGCGGCAGAAGGGGCGCGCCTCCATCCAGCAGCACGCGGCCGTCGACCACGACGGCGCCGTTGTAGCGGTCGAGCGAATACGCCGCCCCGCTACCGAGGAACGCGAGCTTTACGCGACCGTTACCGCTGGATTGAGATACACGTCCTGAATTGCGTGTAGTAATTCGATGCCCTCCTTCATCGGGCGCTGGAACGACTTCCGGCCGCTGATCAGACCCATCCCGCCCGCGCGTTTGTTGATGACGGCGGTGCGGACAGCCTCTTTCAGGTCTGCGGCGCCTTTGCTCTCACCCCCCGAGTTGATGAGACCGGCTCGCCCCATGTAGTTGCTGATCACCTGGTAACGGCAGAGATCGATGGGATGGTCGGTCGAGAGCTTCGTGTACACCGCCGGCGAGGTCACGCCGAAACCGATGACCTCGAAACCGCGGTTGGTCGTGGGCAGCTTCTGCTTGATGATGTCGGCCTCGATCGAGACGCCGAGGTGGTTGGCCTGGCCCGTCAGGTCGGCGGCGGTCTCGTAGTTCACGCCGTCCTTCTTGAAGGCCGGGTTGCGCACGTAGCACCACAGGACAGTCGCCATGCCGAGCTCATGCGCCTCGTGAAACGCGACCGCGATCTCCTGGAGCTGGCGATCCGATTCGGCCGAGCCGAAGTAGATCGTGGCGCCGACCGCGGCAGCACCCATCTCCCACGCTTCCTTGACTGTCCCGAAACGGATCTGGTCGTAGTGGTTCGGGTAGGTCAGGAGCTCGTTGTGGTTGATCTTGCAGATGAAGGGGATCTTGTGGGCGTAGCGCCGGGCGACCGAGCCCAGGACGCCGAATGTCGAGGCCACGGCGTTGCAGCCGCCCTCGATCGCCAGCTCGACGATCTTGGCTCCGTCGAAGTAGATCGGGTTCGGCGCGAACGAAGCCCCGGCCGTGTGCTCGATGCCCTGGTCGACCGGCAGGATCGAGAGGTAGCCGGTGCCGGCCAGGCGCCCGTGGTCGAGCAGGGACTCCAGGCTCCGGAGCACCCGGGTGGGCCGGTCGCTGTCCTTCCAGACCCGGTCGACGAAGTCGCCTCCCGGCAGGTGCAGCTGTTCCTTCGGCACGGTTTGACACTTGTGCTCCAGGAGGTCGCCGGCGTCGCCTCCCAGGACTTCTTCAATCTTCTCGAGGGATCCCCTGGTAACAGTTGCCATCATTGCCTCTTACACATTTGATTAGCTTGTTCCGCACGATCTCGAAGGTCTATCCGTCACTCTATAGTGCGCCGATATGACACAGCGGGCCAGCGATCTGCTCGCCGAGGTGGCGGACCGGCTGTCGGATGACGCCTCCCCGAGCGGGCTGGTGGCCGCCGAGGCCATCAAGGCGCTCGAGCCGGAGATCCTGCAGGGGTTCAAGGACTCCAACGACGAGCTGGTCAACCTGTCGGTCGAGTTCCTCCGGGCCCTCTTCCGCTCCCTGAAGCCGAATTCGAACCTGCCGTGGCCCGAGTACTACACCCAGGCCCGGGAGTTCGCCCGCCGCTACGCCGAAAAGGGCATCCCCCACGAGTCCCTGTCGGAGGGCCTTGCCGTCTTCCGCCGGACGGTCATTGCCCGGGTCACCGAGGAGCTCGGCGACAGCCAGTACGGCGACGAGGTCCTGCTGCTCGCCCAGAGCCGGCTCGGCGACGTCATCGAGCACCTCAACTCGAGCTTCATCCGGGGCTACCTGGACTACACGGAGAGCAAGCACCACGCACGGCAGAGCGAGCTGCACGGCCTGTACCACATCGCCAGCGCGCTCGGCCGCTCGCTGGATGTGGAGGAGTTCTCCGAAACCGGCCGCTCCGGCCTGATGCGGGTGGTCGAGGTGGCCTCGGGACCCGCCGAGTCGCGCGTCGACCGCATCGCCGGCGAGTGGAGCGCCATCCGCGCCGAGCTGCGGACGAAGGGGGTGCTGCTGGGCGCGATGACGGTGGCGACACGGTTGCCCCGGACCTTTGAGACGAGCGACCTCGCGTTCGTCGCGGCGGTGGCGGACCAGATCGCGGTCGCGCTCGACCGGGCGCGCCAGCACACCAAGGAGGCCCGCACCGATTTCCTCACCGGGCTCGCCAACCGGCCCGAGTTCGAGCGGGCGATAGACCGCGCGGTCGCATCCGCGGAGCGGCACAAGCGCCGGCTCGCCCTGATGATGATCGACCTCGACAACTTGAAGGACATCAACGACACGTACGGCCACCACGTCGGCGACGAAGCGATCCGCGTGCTTGCGGCGGAGCTGCAGCGTGCGGTCCGCGCCACCGACACATGCGGCAGGCTTGGCGGCGACGAGTTCGGCGTCGCGATGCCAGACGCGGACGAGCGCGACGCGCGAGAGGTCGGCATCCGCGTGCGCGAGGCGCTCGACCACCTGAATCGGACTGCCAAGCTGCCGGTCCCGGTGGAGTTCAGCATCGGGATCACCGCCTGGCGTCCAGGTCTCGACTGGCAGGCCATGTACCAGTCCGCGGACAAGGCGCTGTACGTGGACAAGCGCCGCCGGCACGCGGTCAAAAAGAGGCTCGGAGAAGCCCGCGTCTGAGTCTTGTCCTCCCCATTGATGGGGAGGTGGCGCGCAGCGCCGGACGGGCCGGACGGAACCATCCTCGACGCAGCGTTCTTCGACCGGGACACGACTCTAGTGGCGCGCGACCTGCTCGGCAAGGTGCTGGTGCGCGAGATCGACGGTGACACGCTGTGGGGCCGCCTCGTCGAGGTCGAGGCCTATCTCGGTCCCGACGACCTGGCGGCCCACTCGAAGGGCGGCCGCCGCACGCCGCGCACCGAGGTCATGTTCGGCCCACCCGGCCACGCCTACGTCTACTTCACGTACGGCATGCACTGGTGCCTGAACTTCGTCACACGCGAGGCGGGCGTCCCGCAGGCTGTGCTCGTGCGTGCGCTGGAACCCGGACCTGGCGTTGGACGCTGTGGGGGTCCGGGGCTGGTGACGCGAGCGTTGCATATCGACGGTGCGCTGAACGGGTCACCGCTTCGACCCCCGGACCTCTACGTGGTCGACGACAGAGCGCCGCCGCGCCGGGTTTTCGTCACTCCGCGCATCGGAGTCCAGGGCACGGGGCGCTGGGAGGGGCGACTCCTGCGCTACGTGGTCGAGTCGCCCGCGCTTTCTCGACCTCTAAGAAGGGGGCCACTCAGGCGGAAACGGATCCGGCCGGGGTAGCTTCTCCCAGTCCGCTCGCTCCGGCGCGAACACGTCCACGGCGGTGCAGCCCTCAGGGCCGGCTACCGCATCGTGAGGCACGTGGCTCGGGATCGTGTACGTGTCGCCTGCGCCGAGCTCACGTTTCTCGCCTCCGATCGTGAAGGTCATCGAACCGCGAAGGATGAACCCGAGCTGCTCGTTCTCGTGATGGTGCTCGGCCACCGTCGAACCTGGAGCAAGGTCGACGACGGCGAGGGTCATGCGCTCGCCATTGACGGCGCGAGCGGTGACGCCCTGGAAGATCGCGTAGGGCCTGAGCTCCGCCAGCTGCCGGAAGGTCTTACTCAACGACGCGGTCGATGATCGTCGCGGTGCCCAGCCCCCCGCCGCAACACATCGTCTCCAGCCCGTAGCGGAGGTCGCGGCGCTCGAGCTCGTAGAGCAGGCGGTTCATCAGGTTCAGCACCGCAGCCGTGCCGGGGATCGGCCGCTCGAGCATCAGCACCGGGTCGGTGCCCACCACTGCCTGCGCGCGGATGCGTGCCCGCGGCTTGAGCCCGAGCTGCTTTGCCTTTTCGAGCGACATGAGCAGCACCGCGGCCGCGCCGTCCGAGATCTGGCTCGAGTTGCCGGCCGTGATCGAGTGCTCAGGGTTGAACGCGGGCTGGAGCGCCGCGCTGGACTCGTACGTCGCGTTCGCGCGGATCCCCTCGTCGCGGTCGAAGATCTCGGTGCGGCCGTTGGAGATGTCGACCGGCGTGATCTGCGACTTGAAGTAGCCCTTCTCGGTCGCCTCGTGTGCGCGGCGGTGGCTCTCCACGGAGAACTCATCCATCGCCTGGCGCGAGATCCCGTACTTGCGCGCCATCAGCTCGGCCGAGATGCCCTGAGGCACAAGGTCGTACAGCTCCATCAGCTCGGGTGGAAACGGCGTGCCGGGGGAAACCGCGTTGGAGCCCATCGGCACTCTGCTCATCGATTCGACGCCGCCGGCGATGGTGATGTCGCACACGCCTGACTGGATGAGGTTGGCGGCGAAATGGACCGCCTGCTGGCTCGATCCGCACTGGCGATCGACGGTGGTCGCCGGCGTCGTCACCGGAAAGCCCGCGGTGAGCCACGCGTTACGCGCGATGTTGAGGCTCTGCTCTCCGGCCTGGCCGACGCATCCGAAGACGACGTCATCGACCTGGTCAGCCTCGATGCCCGCGCGGCGCACGACGTCTTTCAGGACGAGCGACGCGAGGACGACCGGATGAATTTCGTGGAGCTTTCCATTGCTCTTCCCACGCGCGATCGGCGTCCGGACGGCTTCGACGATGACGACTTCGCGCACTTTCAGAGCACCTCCAATAACGACTGACGAGTCACCGTGTCAAGCCACCAACATTTGCCTGGCGATACGAATTTTTTTGCTGTTGACGTGCCCATAGGCTCCTGTTAACTTTCGCGACGCCCCAAGCGGCTGAGTACGGTAAACCTGAGGATACCGAACGTCGAGTAGGTGGAAGGTCCGGAGCAATCCGGGATGGAAACCGAAAAACGCATAGGGGACTTCAGGGTAAACAGGAAGGTCTCTTGGGGCATTACTTTTCCCCAGAACTCCCACACGGGCAAATCAATTCGAATAGCCCGTTTTGGACGCCTTAAAGCAGGCTTTGTCCACAGCTTCGGCATCGAATGCCGCACCCCTCGTCCTGAGGTTTCTGACCCCGGCGGCCAGTCGCCCGACCGGGTCAGGGTCCTCGTAGCGAAGCCACCGGTACGCATCCGGCGCGGACCATGGCCTGCCGGTGGACTCGTAGAGCCTGCGGTGGCTGTCGACGACCGCATCCTCGACGTCCTTCAACACTCCCGAGCCGACCAGCACCGCAAAATTCTGCGCGGCCATCCACGCCAGGAGGAGCTGCAGCTGCAGCCCGGGGTTACGCGACGGGATAGGGCGCCGCGGTGGGAATGTCGTAGACGCTGGCCCGAAGCGTGCAGATGAAGGGCAGGTTGCGGTACAGCTCGCGGTAGTCGAGCCCGTACCCGACCACGTAGTCGTTCGGGATCTGGAACCCGACGTATCGCAGCGGCACCTTGACCAGGCGCCGCAGGGGGCGGTCCAGCAGGGTCACGACCTCGAGCGACGCAGGTCTGCGCCCGCGCAGCTCCGACAGGACGTAGTCGAGCGTGAGGCCGGTGTTGATGATGTCTTCGACCAGGAGGACGTGGCGCGCCTCGATCGGATAGTCGATATCGCGCACGATCTTGACCCGCTCCTTGGGCAGCGCGCCGGCGTAGCGCTGAAGGTCGAGATAGTCGACGACGAATGGAACCTTGATCTGTCGCGCGAGGTCGGCGAGGAAGAAGGTGATCCCCTTGAGCACTCCAACCAGCACGATCGATTGCCCACGGTAATCGCGCGAGATCTTCCTGCCGAGCGCGCGGACGCGGGTCTCGAGCTCAACCGGCGAGATCAGGATCTCGCCGACGTCCTCCTTACGCAGGTGCTGCACCTCGAGCGCGCCGTATCCGGCCTTGGCGAGCAGCTGCTGGTAGTCCTTGCGGTACAGCAGCCGGATGTTGAGCTCGGGATACAGCTCGCGAAGCATGCGCACCTTTCGGTTCTTCGGCGTGACGAGCGACTGCTTCATCGTCGTCAGCTCGATGTACAGATCGTGCTCGGGGAGGTAGAAGTCCGGCGTGAACATCTCGGCGACCCGCTCGCCCTCCCACGCGATCGGGAAGGACACCGGCTCGTACTGCCAGCGGATGCGGTAGTAGTCGAGGAAGCGGGCGAACTCCTGCTCGGACGGGTGGGCGAACTCAATGCGCGAGTGAGCGGGGCCCGTGCGCCTGACCAGGCGCGAACGCTGCCTGACCGGGCGGCGCCATTTCTGAGGGACGGAAGTTTGGGTGGACGACGACGCCAAGGAAACGGTTGTGATTGTACTCTCGGCAATTGGAGGCATCTCTATGAGCACCCCGGCGCAGCGGATGGTCGCCGAGCAGCTGCGTCCACATGGCGTGACGGACGAGCGCGTGCTGGAGGCGATGGCGTCGGTGCCGCGCGAAGAGTTCCTCGCGCCTCGGATGCGCCGCCACGCATACGAGGACCGCGCGCTCGCGATCGAATGTGGTCAGACGATCTCCCAGCCGCTTGTCGTGGCGCTGATGATCCAGGCTGCCTCGCCGCAGCCCGATGAGGCCGCGTTCGAGGTCGGCACCGGATCGGGGTACGCAGCTGCCGTGCTGAGCCGGTTGTGCCGCCGCGTCATCACCATCGAACGCGAGCCAGCGCTGGCCGAGCATGCCTCTGAGACCCTGCGCCGCCTCGGCTTCGACAAGGTCGAGGTCGCGGTCGGCGACGGCAGCCTCGGCTGGCCCGCCGAGGCGCCCTACGACGTGATCCTGGTCGCGGCCGCGGCGCGCGACGTGCCGCCCGCCCTGCTCGACCAGCTGGCCGAGGGCGGGCGGATGGTGATCCCCGTCGCCACCTCCGCGGACGAGCCGCAGGATCTCCGCCTGTACGTCCGGGACGGAGGCGACGTGCTCAGCCGCTCGCTCTTCCCGGTCCTCTTCGTGCCGCTACGGACTGGCTGAGGCTTTCGGCGAGGGCGACGGAGATGGATTTGGAGTGGTTCCGCTCGTGCCGGTGATCGCCTCGATCTGGGCGAGCAGCTGGCCGACGGTCTGCATCTCGGTTCCGAAAGTCGCGAGGTCGCCGCGCGCGAGGGCGGCGTAGGCGGCCTTGTAGTGCTGGTTCGCCTGGGCGACCAGGCTCTGCAGATGCGCGAGCTGGGCCGCGGTCAGCGTCGTCACCGGAGGCTGATTGGGCGTCGTGGGCGGAGCGTTGCCGACGAGCTGCTGGATCGCCTGGTCGAGTGTCGTCGTGTACACCACGCTGTCCTGGGTCGCGAGGATGATCCTCTTCAGCTCGGGAAGGCTGGACGCCTGGTTGGCCCGCAGGTAGATGGGCTCGAAGTAAAGGAAGGAGTTGCCGATCGGCACGACGAGCAGGTTGCCCTGCTGGACCTGCGATCCAGCCTGGTGGAAGAGCGTGAAGTCGGCAGAGATGGTCGTGTTCTCGTTGATCCGGTTGGCGACCTGCTGGGGCCCGAAGATCGTCTTGTCCTTGGGCAGCACGTAGGAGACGTACTCGCCGTAATTCGTGCCGTCGTTGCGGGCCGCCATCCACGAGACCATGTTGTTCTTGCCCAGCGGCGTGTAGGGCATGATCAGCAGGAACTCGGGGGCCGACTCGCCCGGCAGCCGGAACAGCACGTAGTACGGCTGGAGCTGGGTGGCCGCACCGCCGGGCGCCGTCTGCGCGGTGGGCACCGCCCACACGTCCTCGCGGGCGAACAGCACCTTCGCACCGGCCGCGTCGGCGTTGACGTGGTACGTGGCGTAGATGCCAACCTGAAGGTTGAAAAGGTCGACCGGGACGCGGACGTGTGCGCGAAGGCCGGCCGGCATCGCGTCGATCGGCTTGAACAGCGACGGGAACGTGGCCTGGTAGGCCTTGATCAGCGGGTCCTTCTGGTCGACCACATAAAAGGTCGGGACTCCCTCGTACGCGTCGACCACGACCTTCACCGAGTTGCGGACGTAGTTGATGTAGTTCGGGCCGAAAGGCTGGGACTGCGCGTACGGGTAGGTCGAGGCGGTCGTATAAGCGTCCAGGATCCAGTACAGCCGCCCATCGACCACGACCAGGTACGGGTCGCCGTCAAAGGTCAGGAACGGTGCGAGCTCCCGCGCGCGGTCGACGATGTTGCGCCGGTACAGCATCGTGGTGTGGCTCGTCACCTGGCGCGACACCAGCAGGTTGAAGTCGCTGAGCTTGAGCGACCACAGCGCAGGGTTGAGCCCGGTCATCGGCACGCCATGTGTGCCGGAGTAGTTGGTGAAGACGTCCGTGCTGCCGACCGGGTAATCAAATTCGCGATTGGCCGATGGCGCCAGCACGTAGTCGCTGGTCAGCTCGCCGAAGTAAATCGCCGGCTGTGTGATCTTGAGCGCGCCGGTCGGCGGCACGTCGCCCACCACGTAGTCGGGCAGCCCCTCGCCGACAACCGCGTTCACCGGGCTTGCGGCGGCGCCATAGCCGTGCGTGTACCCGAGGTGGATGTTGACCCAGTTCTGGGCGGCGGGTGAGAGCTTCGAGGTGTCCATCTCCCGCGCGCTTATCTCGAGCTGCTGGTACTGGCCGTTGATGACGTAGCGGTCGATATCTATGTCGTTGAACGTGTAGTAGGTGCGGATCGTCTGCTGCTGCTGGTACGTCTCCTTCAGCGCGACGTAGTCCCAGAGCCTCAGGTTGTTGACCGTCGCCTGGTCGTTCTGCACGTCTGCCGCCGTGAGCGGCTGGTCCCCGGTGAAGTTGCGCACCCCCACGTTGGAGAGTCCGTATGCCGCTCGCGTGCCGGCAATCTCGCGCTGGATGTAGGGCAGCTCGTACGTCTGGGCGTTGGGAGTGACGGAGACGCCCTGTATGACGGCCGGGTAGATCTGTGAGGCGACCGACAGACCGATCCAGAGCACGACGGCCGCGATTGGAAGCCAGAGCCGTCGCAGCCACGCGTTGACGAGCAGCCCGCCGGCCAGCACGATGCCCGCGCCGGCCTGGAACGTGTAGAGGGGCAGCCGGGCGTTGACGTCGGTGTAGGCGGCGCCCCAGACGACGCCGCTGGTGTGCCCGAACAGGAGGTCATAGCGGCTCAGCCAGGTCGCGGCCGACAGGGTGACCGCGAATGCCGCGACCAGGACCGAAAGGTGCGCGATGGCTCGCGGGGTCGGCCGGAAGTCGAAGCTGTCGCCGCGCCACGCGTAAAGACCGCCGATCAAAAGGACGGTCAGGAAGTCCAGGCCGAGCGCCCAGTTCGCCACCGAATGCAGGAACGGAAGCGTCAGGAGGTAGAAGGAGATGTCCTGGCCGAGCACGGGGTCGGTCGTGCCAACCGGGCTCGAGTGCATGAAGAGAGCCAGCTGCTGCCACTGCGAGAAGGCTCCGGCGCCGAGGATCAGGGAAACGACCGCCGCGACGCCGAGGCTGATCCATCCCGCCGGACCGCGCAGCGTTGGTCGCTCGATGCCGACCGCGCGCAGCGCGCCGCCGGAGCGGATCCGAAGCGCAACCGCGACGTTGACCGCGAGGTAGAGGAACGCGAGGACGGTCGCACCGATGGCGAGCGACCACTCGAGCGTCAGCCGCGTCGTGTAGACGTCGCGAAAGCCGAGCGCGTCGTACCACTGCAGCTCGGTGATGAAGGAAACGATCGGGCTCGCGGCGATGAAGACGAGGACCGCGAGGGCGAAGAGCGCGACGCCGCCCCAGAAACGGCGCGGGATCTGGGGCAGACGGATCTCCCTTCCGGGCTCGAACGGACCGCCTCGCTCGAAGGGATCAAATGGGCGGTATCGCCTCGACACTCTGTCCCGAAGCTTAGACGGAGTCTTGGAGGGACTCCAAAGCGCGATCGTCCGCCGTGAAATCGGAGTCAGGAACCTCGGGTGGGTGCTCGAGGTGCCACCGCACGGTCGCGCGCAGCGTCGCCACCGGGTCGGACGGCGACCACCCAAGCTGTGACCGCGCCTTACGTGCGCTGGAGGCGATGTGCTGCGGCATGTTCCCGGTGGGCTTGAGGTCTTCCGGCAGCAGGTCGTCGGGCACGCGAACGAGCTCCGAGCTGGAGCCGGCCGCATCGAGGATCATCTGCGACCACATCCGCATGGAGAAGGTGCGGTCCTCGCAGACGTTCATCACGCCGGTCGCCTCCGGGGTCTGCAGCCCGAGCCGCACCGCCCGAGCCACGTCGCGCACGTAGCCGCGGCAAGCGAGCCATGACCCGGCTCCAGATGGAATCCGCGCCCGGCCGGCTCGGACGCGGCGCAGGATGAACTCCTCGCGGAGCTGGTAGTCGTGCTCGCCGTACACCATCGGCAGACGCAGCACCAGCGCGCCGCGTGGGAGGTAGACGTCCTCGACGTCGAGCTTGTCGTAATCCTCCCGGTCGGCCAGCTTGCCCCGGTACGGGTAGCGCACGGTGCGGACCGGCGACTCCTCGTCGATCGGCACCGGGTCCGTCTCGCGGTCCTGGAGCAGCGCACCGAACGCGCGGTACACGTCGATGCTGGAGATCACGATCCAGCGCCGGACGTCGGGCAACGCCTGGACGGCGATCTCTGCGTCCGTGCGGCTGAGGGCACGACAGTCGACCACCGCGTCGGGCCGGAAGGCGGCGAGCTCGTCGCGATGTGAGACCAGCTGGGCCCGGTCGCTGTGCAGGTGGGGAACCCGCGGGAGGTCGCCGGGCTCGAGCTGGCCGCGATGCACGATGAGCAATTCATCGCCCGCCGCGGCGAGCTCCTCGACGATCGCGCGGCCGATGAACCGCGTGCCGCCGAGGACGATGACCTTCATCCGGCT
>WNFI01082778.1_pt1 | contig 39500 bp, 27 predicted proteins | sample 5400471 | NCBI WGS metagenome assembly WNFI01 (sample SAMN13153348, study PRJNA577476) | soil metagenome | isolation source: 100 cm saprolite on Douglas fir-dominated hillslope | place: USA:California | collected 2013-09-17 | reverse complement strand
ACGCACGGCGATACCCTTCCCGTTTTTTGAGCACGATCGACCAACTGAGCCCGGCCTGCGCCGCTTCGAGCACAAGGAACTCAAAGTGTTTTCGGTCATTATGGACCGGCACACCCCATTCGCGATCGTGATACTCGAGCATCAGCGGATTGTCGGTACTGACCCAACTACATCGTTTTGTGGTCATAAAGTGCAGGCGCCGGGGAAAAATTGGTGGAGCTAGTCGGGATCGAACTGTCAAGGAGTGTTGAGAACATGTAAGTTATTGATTCTCCAGTAGGCCAAAGCGGCCAAAAAGGCTGAATTGCCGGAACAGCGGTACAAAAACGGTACAAAAAAGTTCCGGCGAATCGAGCTCACGCCACCGGGCACTTGAAAGCTAGCACAAGAAGCCAGTTCCGTAACGGCTTTTTGTTTGTACAGTGCGCAACGGCGAGCTAGAAAACCGCCAACCAGCAAATGTTGGGCCAAACCGGGCACGCCATGGTGGAATCACGTTTTACAACCCAGATGATGCTGGCAGAGTTGGTCAGACTCTGCAGCCGACTCCTGGGACCGTGCGGCCAACAGAATGGGCATAGGGCAAGCCTTCCCCTTTGCTGGTGAATCAACGGACCAGTCCGACAAAGTGGGAGCAGGCTTCCGGAGGGCCCGGATGAGGCTAAGGTAGGAGTTCCACGATTAAGATACTTGGCGCCTGTCAGCCCAATTGAGATTGTATCGGGCCGTGATTGTATCTCTATTGGAACGCGGTAGGCGAAGTTTGCGGAAGCAAAAAAGGAAGGTAGATTAGCCGAGGCGGAAGAAGCGCGGAAGTGGAAAGCAGATTACCGCGTCTGGGCGTTAGCGCGACGTCTTTTTCGGGGCCAACTCAGCAATGATGGATTGGACTTCGTCTAGCTGCTGCTGAAGGTCGTCGCGCGATTGCTGGTAGTTGGCCTTCAGGGCATCGACCTGTGTGGTTAGCGCACTCAGCAAAGCTTGGTTCTGTGCCAGGACGCCTTTGGCAAGGTTCAGGTGCTGCGACAGTTCTTTAGAGGGCTTCGCCGTGGCAATTACTGTTTCTGTTCGATTCAATTTTGGAGACGTCAACTTGCCGCTAAAGACAGGCTTGTTGCTGGGAGTCAGCACTTCCATCGTCAACTCCGCCCCGGTCTTGCCTGCATCCTCGATTTGCTGGCGGGTGAGCTGGAGCACCACATTTCCATGAAGATCGGTTGTGCCGCCGGCCAAAGTCACGTCTGGATTCTGCGCGTCGAATAGCCGCGCTTGCAATCCGGGCAAACCGACTCTGTTCGCGCGGTCCATGACTTTTGCCGCTACCTTCATGCTTGAGGGATCAGACGCGGCGTCGGGAGGCGCTGCCGCCACTCTGAACCCTTCTTCCAGCGAGGAGAACTGCTTGCTGGTGCCCTCGACCCGGGCTGCAAGCTCGGAGTCCAGGGACGCGAGCTTCGTCTGGAGCCCCTGGGCGTGGTTCTGAAGTCCGGGCAAAGCCGCGGACTGGATCGCTGCCACGCCGGCGGACATTTGTTCCGCCCACTGCGGCGACAGGGTAAGATCTCTCACCCATCCGGCCAGAGAGGCTGGTCCGCTTTCGAGGTTCAATCCCTCCAGGTTCCAGCGGGTGAAGTCAAATTTACTCCAGTCCTGTCCAGTAGTGTCTTTGGAATTCGAAGCCATATGACCTCCAGGTCTATAATCTATAAATTGTTGGCGATGACCAGTTGCGCAGGTGGGAAGCCCGAGGCTAACACGGCACTGCTCAAGATATTGGATGTCGCAATTGCTTTAGTGCCGGTCCCAACCGCCTGCAGTAATAAGTTAGCACCATTGGGGCCAATGATCGTATTCCCGTCAGCAACAATCAATTGCCCGATCAACCACACCGCGTACACCGGAGCGTGAACGCATTGGTTGCCGTTAAACTGGATGGCATTTCCCAAGGCAAGGACCATCAAAGTAGCTGCGTCGCCATCTTGTGAATTGTCCTGTATGCGTAGGCGCAAGGCGGTCAGATTGCCGGAAAATGTCCCAAGTGACATACCAATCCCCTGATTGTTAGCCAACCGGTTTCCATGCACCCACAAGTCAGTCTCCACGGCGGGAAGGACAATCGCGCCTCCGGCCGCGTTCTGCTCGCCCCCGCCCAGGCAGTGCGAAATGTCATTGCCGCTGATTCGTACCGTCCTGATGGAAGCGCCGCTGGCGGCGGAAATGCCATTCCCGGCCATGGCTTCGATCACATTGTCCTGGATCCTGACATCGTCCATGGAGGTGGCAATGAGAATGCCGTGTCCCGTCCCGTTTTGCAGACGGTTGCCAACAATCTGGAACGCAGCGGAGCGATCTCCCCCTGTGGGCGTCGCTGCAAGTTGGATCTGGCCGCCACTCGTGGCCGCGCCTTGGGAGGGTGGCCCGGTAGTGAGGTTGTCCTGTATCACACCCGACAAGCAACGAAGCTGGAAACCAGCCTTTGGACTGTGGATCCTGTTGCCCCGGAAAACGCCTTCCAGGCATGTGCACACAATGCCGACGCCCGTGATGTTGAACGTGTTCCGGTCTATGGCGTGGGGCGATGCCGGCTGGCCCGGGCTAACCGGCAGGGCTGACCAGCGAATCCCAGCGCCGGTGCAGAACTCAAACGTGTTGTCGGCGATGATGACGTCGCCGCTGAGAATCCGCAGAGCTTCGATTCCGACGCTGAAGGTGAGAAACACGTCGCGCTGAATCTTGATGATGGTCGCTAGACCGAGAGCGCCGGTGCTGGCCCCCGTGTTGACGGCGCTAACACGGGCATTCTCCGCAACGTCCACTCCTGGAGCCGCGAACCCGCCTTTTCCCAACGCCGTGGTCATCAGGCCGCTGAACGCCTGCTGGAACGCGATGAGGGGAAAGAACAGCAGGCCTGTAAGACCCAGCCAGAAGTTGTCTTCAGAGATAAAGTCAATCAGGAAGCCTGCCTGGATCCAGCCGGCCAGCAGCCCGGCAACGAAATTGCCGCTCACGCGGATGATCAGGCCGATCAATACAACGTGCGCCGCAAACGCCAGGATCACGTTGTCTTCAATGAGAGCATCCAGCAGCGCAAATGAGAACAGACCGACCAATCCCGTGAACACGTTGTCCACGATGCTTATATGCTGTGCGAGTTCCACGACGATGGCAGCCCCCTGAAAGGCTATGCTCGCGGCGGCGTTTGTAACGACCTGCACGGTCGCGTGCTGGAAGTTGTCAATCGACTTGCGATCCAGGTTTGGAGTGCTTTGAAGCTGCTTGAGCGCCTCCTGTCCCAAACCGAGGAGTCGATTTCTGTGGATGCGGCAATCCTCTACCTTTACCAGGAAGATAGAAGACTGGAGAGCAAAAATCCGGTTGTCGAGAATGTCGATTCCGTTGACATTGGAAGGGGAAGACACAGCCGCTGGGCTGGAAGACACAGCCTCAGCCGCTGCCCGTGCGGGGATCCCAGCGACGCCGCCGGGACGGAGAGCCAGCGTGATATCCACAGTCTGGCCCGCCACGACTGATACCTGTTTCTGGGCCCCGAGGCCCTGATCGCTAACTTTGACGATGTAGGTCCCAGCCGGGACGGAGCTAAACGAGAATCGCCCGTCTGAATCTGTTGTTGTGGTCTGAGCAGTCCCTGTCGCCTGGTTGGTCGACGTCACCGGCGCGCCTGGAACCGGCTGATTGCCACCGGACAGGAGAAGGACGACGGTACCGGTGATGTTAGCCGAAGTTTTCGCGGTGCCGGCGACCGATACAATTCCCTTGGCCGCCAGCAGCATGTTGCGATCAACTTCGCAATCGATGCAAGAGCCGGCCAATTCAATTGCCCGCCCGCTCCGTACGGCTTCCGCAAACGCGCCGCTGGAAGCCGGCTCAATGTTCAGGTTGATAAGCGCGGTGTCATGCACGCGGCAGATCTTTGAGTTGGCGATCCGCACTATCGTTTCCGCATTCACAGGAGCTGTGGCCACAGCAAAGAACGATTCCAGCGTCACGTGGCTCACGTTGTCAATGTCGAATAGCACTCGCGACCCCGCGTGAGGGTCCGGAGAAAAGATGATGCGCGTGGCCCAGCCCATGCCGCGAACCGTCACATTGTTGAGCCCGATGTGGATGGTGTCTTTCACGATGAAGACGCCGGCGCCCAGGCAGACCACGCCGCCGGCGGGGCCCAGAGAGTTGATCGCTTGCTGGATGTCGGTAAACGCGCCCTGGCTTTCCACTCCGTCGCCCACAGTCACGGTGCAGCATCCGGTACAATCGCCGCCCATGGAAGGCGGCCAGAACTGGCGGCAATCGGCAAAGGTTCCTCCCGTCGCAGTCCAGGTGATGAAGCCGATCCGAGCATAATGGTGCAGGATTCCCCGCGGCGGAGCTTTCTGCAGGGGTTCAACACTGGCGTCGGCTGTGCGCGCAGCGAAGAGCCAGTAGTCGCCCACATGCAGCTTGCCCGCGCTGCCATCATCGGTAAAGCTGACTTGGATTCCGTCTTCTATGTCCAGCGGGCCTGCGGTTGCGTCGATCAGCCCTGTGGCCGGATCCACGTCACTGCCAATGCCGGTATTGCGCTGGTCCCAGCGACGCGCGCGCGTGTGCCGGCCGTCCACTGTAGGATCAAACGTGCCCCCCGGGATGGAAGGGCTTACGGTGATGGTGCGGTTGGCCTCGTCGGGCGGAGAGATGATCTTGGTGAGAAACCCGGCAGCACCAGCAAGCTCGGCGTTGTCGTCCAGTATCTCCACCCAGTCGCCGGCCTGGAAGCGCAGGACGCGGTCCCGGCCCAGGCTCTTCAGCTTCACTACGGAACTGGGCCCGCCCGGCGCGGAAATGGACTCGACCGCGGACACTACCGAGCCGTTGTCGCGCGACCACTTGAACTTTGCCGGAGAAACGCCACCCACGGTTCCTGCCGCGTGCACTTCCACGCGATAGAGCCGGTTTTCGCACCCGCGGTATCCTCCCGTGGGGGAGAGTATGCAAGGGTCGGGGCTCGGCGCCGGCACGACAGTCGACGTGGTGAGACGCCCGGCGGAGAGGCTGGTGTCCCACCCTGGGATCATGTCGGTACAACCGAGTAGCCCCACGTTGGGCAGCACTTTCACCTGCCACACCGTCTGCATGCGCGTGGCGGTGTCGGGTCCTCCCAGGGCAACCTCCCGGATGTCCGGATCTTGCATGGCAGTAACTTCCCTCTGCCACACGTCGAGATAGACAAAATCAGTTACCGGCGTGTTGGACGGAAGCGGGCTGGGACTGGGAAAGTAAGGCTGGCTGGTGAACGGAATGGGGTTGCTGCCCTGATTTTCGCCCAGAGAAGCATCGTAAACCGGGGGAGGTGCGCCGTGACACTCCGCCATGAGGCCGTCCACGTACATGCGGCCCACGCCGATGGTGAAGTTCCCTGGTGCGCCCGGTTTAATCAAGAAGGCGTCCTTGGTGTTCAGCGGCACCACCGCGCGGCCGATGATGTCCATGGTTTCAGCGCGCCACCGCCGATTGACGATCTCAGCCAATTCATTCCAGTCCGCATCCAGATCCACGCGGCCCTGTTGCTTGAATACTTCCGCGTAGTCTTTTACGGGATCAAATGTCCACCGGGTATAGTCGCCGCCCATAGACTCCTCCTTGGACTAAGTCACATAGATCAAACCGGGCTCCAGCCCGAATGGGAGATATTCCTGAAGACGAACTCTGAGACTGGTCACGCGTTGCGGTTGCTTCAGGAAGCAGAACGCGCCCATTTCTGACCCGTCTTGTGCGCCCGTCTGTATCTGCTGTGGGCACGAGACCAAAAGCTGTCCGTAGCCTGGCAGACCGTAGTGGATGTCCGTGAATAATGGCTGAAGCCAACTGCGTACGTCATCGCGGATGGCATCATGGTCGGCGTCCGAGATTGGCCCGCCAGCCACCCTTTCGGCTGCTTCCGTCCGCTGCAGGATTTCAAAATCCGGCTGGCAGCGGTAGCGCCGGGGCGTCTCCGATCCTTCCGGTACAAAGCTGAAGCGTACACAGCCGTCCTGCCGCCGCTTGCTGATCACCACGCTGGTGAAAATCACTTCCGAGGCCAGCGGCAACTGCTGCACGTGCACCGTGCCGAAGATGGTAGTACGCAACAGCGTGGTGGGCGGCCCGGGAGCGTCGCCGGCATCGTCCGCGGCAATGGCTGACCGCTCGGTTTCCAGAGCAAGTTCCACCACGGTTGTGGAATCAGAAACGGTGCTGGTGAAGGTGATGGGACCTCCGCCATCGCCGGATACGACCACCAGTTGATTGTCCATGTTCGCAACCACCGCGCCGGTGAAGCCGGGGGTGGCGCCGGCCGCGCGTATCGCGGCCTGTAACTGGTCACGCGCCTGCGCTACCGTTGCCGGCACAACCGCAAGAGTGGCGACGGCTTGCCCCTGAGTGCCGACCGTCACGTTGACTTGCGGAGTCAACGAGGTAATTGCCAGAACTGTAGGCAGAACGCCACTCACCACGGCTGACGTTTGCCGCGCTGAAGCGGGGTCAAGACGCAGCTCCGCAGCGGTCGGGTCGCTATCCGCCGCTTCGATCACCAGTTCTTCGTCTGCGCCTGGTACGATCAGCAAACGATTGGCGGCAGAGAGCACCCGCGCCGCCCTGAAAGGGGTTGTGTAATGCGCAGCCCGGATGGCTGTTTGCAGCGCATCGCGCGCCTCCGCCAAGGTAGTGGGAACCAGCGGCAGAGTGGCCATGTAGGGCCCCTCGTCGCCGATGGTCACGTGGATACCGGGCGTTGCCGAGCTCACGCCAGGGAACGGTGAGAGGCTCCCTGAGATCAGCACTGGGGTAAAGTCACCCTGAGCATCGCGCCGCGGTGCATCGATGATGCTATCGCGCACAAACAAGCCGATCATGCCCTCCGGCACTAAGAGGCGGCCGGTGATGCTGTGATCGATCAGCACGCTAAGCCCGTCCGCGGGCGCATCCACGAGTATGCTGGGTGAGTCGGGCTGCGCCGCCTGGCCCTGCTCGTCCAACTGAATGCCCGGCACCAGGGTGGAGTGCACGATCTCAACCAGGTCCAGGTTGCCTTGCACGTGCACCTTTCCCGCCATGAGCAATCCGTTCACAACAAACTCTTCCGCACCTGTGCCGCCGGTCACGGTGATGTCGCCCAGCAAGGTGGGACGCTGGAGATTTCCGGCTTGAATCACCAGCAGAGGAGCGGGACGCCCGGGCAAAGGCGGAACCAACGGAAACGGAACGGTAACGTTTTCCTGGTACGTGCGGTTATCTTCAATCTGGATCACGGCTTGCGGGTTGACTGCCGGGTTCCACTGTGCCACCGCCTGGGAAATGGTGTTGATTCCGAGAGAAGGCACACGGATCAGCAGTCCGAGGGCGATGGGATCAGCCACCGTGTTCGGAATCGCCGGGCGGGGATCGGGGGTCTGTCCTGCCTGCTTTTTCAGACGGTGATCGTAGGGCCCGCCGCCCATGGCCCCGCTGAAACCGTAGGTGTATGAGATGGTGACGCCATCTAACGGCGTTTCTCCTGGAGCGAATGCAAAACGCCCGCGCTCAACGTCCACGACTACTTTCCCGCTTGCCGGCGGCGTCCAGTTGCTGAGATCGCCGCACACGATCCTAGTGAGTGGGACCAGGTTCGCCGGATTCGCAGCATTGCCGTGATAGATGGCCAGGCTGGGCGTGGCCAGCGTCACGTTCATGTAATGGTCGCCGGGACTGAAGTAGAACGCTACTCGACGGATGGGCGACTGCACCTCCGTCTCCTTAACCAACTTGGTGCCCAGCGGCGCCGGCGCTGGGTTCACGAACAGCGGCGCGGGATTGCCTAGCGGGCTGAAGTGAAAGCCGTCAGCGAAGATGGCTGACCGTCGCGGGGCCACCGCTTCCGTGAAAAAGCTCTGCAGACGCCACAGGAAGAAGCCGATGTTCTGAATGTCATACCATCCCGTGAGCTGGCAGGGCGGGCGCACGTCCACGGTATGCGTGGTAGTGTCAAAGGCGCCGTTCAGGCGATCCAGCGCATCCAGATCGCGCAGCAGCACGGTGCCTACGCGGTCGACGGCGTAAGGATCGATGGTGCCGCGCATGGCCCACATGACCGTGCCGTCGGGCGTCGCGCCGTCCGGCGTTGTGCTCCACACCGGCTGCAATCCGCCGGTGGTGCCGGCCGTGGTTACCTGTTGCGGATTGCCGTTGCTGTCGGTGATGATCTGGCCAACGCTGAACGCAGTGTTCGCGGCCCAGGTGAGCACTGCAGTGAAAGTGTCTTCATGCATGCGAAGGTGGTTCAGGTTCTGCGACCAGCCAAGCTCTTCGAAAAAAACGACCGCGTGCGCATCCCATCCTGTAACGTCGCCGGCCAATTGTTCCAGCATCGTCAGCGTACCTTTGCGCCGCCGGTAGTAGATGGTGTGGGCGACGTCGGCCCGGGTGCGTGCGATGTCCTCCGAGATGGGATTGTTGGCGACCAGGTCGCCGATGTAAGGCACCACCCAGTCGGCGCAGGTCTCAATGAAGAGGTCATCCCAGAGGCCGTCAATATCGATCTTGACGAGTTGCGCCTGCCGGCTGATCAGGCCGAGAAGGGCGCGCAGCGGATAACCGCGCTCAGCGTCCCGGATGCGATAGATCGCAGGCAGCAGGGAATACAGGTCGATTGAATTGGTAGTGCTCACGGTTAGATTTGTCCCCCGGAAATAGAAACGTCGTTGATGGGATCTTCCAGGGTGGCCAGTTCGTCGTCGTTGATCCGTAAGTGGACCGGGACGGCGCTCGCAGATGCGCCGTGGCTCGCCGCGTCCGCGGGGTTCTTGTATTGCAGAGTGGTCATATCCCCGCCGGCCACACCGTCGATGGCCTGGATGGCGGCATAAACGTTGCTCAGATGAACGGGACGGCCGAATTGCTGACGGTCGAAAGAGAAATAATCCTTCAGGGCCGCCTGCACTGCAGCCAGAACATCGTCCGCCACGTAGCCCGGTTTGATGAAGACGGTGGCTGCCACCTTGATCGCCACCGGCACGTAAGTGCGTACTTCCAGCGCACGGTTAGGATCACGGCGGCTGTTAAGGTCAGCCACCAGATCTTGATAGGTCTTTCCCGTAATGGCGGCGCCGACCGTCCCAGCGACCGTGAGGTAAACAACCCTCTCCTCGCCACTCCAGTTCCATGATGCATGCGCTTTCGACACTCCAGCGAATTCGCGCGCCGCATCTTCGAAGTCTTCCAGCGAGACAACCCGTCCGAATGTGCGCACGGTGTTCGGAGCGTTGTCACGGGTCTGGCCGAGTGATTCGGGCTCCGCGCCGCCGCCGGCCGGGGCGGGATTGCTTACGTTTTTGAGACCGACAGGCCTGTCCAGAAGCGTGCGCAAGGCCAGCGCCGCCACGTTGCCGGCCACGCCAATGCCTTGGCGATATTTGGCTACAATGTTGCCGCGTCCCGTGGGCAAGCGGCTGCCGGTTACCCCGTCGCCGAACTGAACCGTCATTCTCTGCGCGTCTTGTGACGTGATGAAGATGCGTTCTCTGGGACCGTGCCCGAACAACTCCTGCTCCTCTTTCCAGATCACGCTCCCTAGCTGGATCTGGAGAGTATCGGACACGCCATGTGGCGCGCCGGGCTGGTGCACAAAAGTGACCGGCGACTTCTGCAGCCGGAAGGACTGGAAAGGAGACGAGGCATCGCCGTCACCCAAGACCTCGCCGCTGATGGTTTGGCCGTGCGTGGAAGCGCAGACGTTGCCGTAGAGCGTGGCCGTGGCCGTGGTCAAGGTGCGGGACAAATCCGGCGTAACGGAAATCCGCCAATGATCAGGCTGTCCGTCACCGTCGGTGTCCGCCGGATCAGCCGAGGTTACCTGGACCGTCTTGGAGAGGGCTGCGGCGTCATCCAGAATCACAGAACGCTTGATGTCAATACCGGGAATCTTGTCCAAGGGGACGTACAGGGTGTTGCCGCTGATCGTATCCCCGTATTGCAGCCGTGAGAATTCGAGAAGACGCGTGACCTCGAAGATGGTGATGCGCCCCGCATCCGAGATCGGCCACATCGGCAGACCTAGAGAAGCCCAGCCGCTCCAGCCATTGTTGGGCGCAGTCTGCCAGTTATACCAAAGGGCCTGGTCCGTGCCTCGGGCTAAAACTGTCAGACGGCCATCCTGAGTTTTTCCTACAGCCAGAAGATCGATCTGTCCGCCAAGAGAATCCCAGCTGCTCCAGCCGTTGTTGGGCGCAGTCTGCCAGATGTGGTACAGCGCTTGGCCCAGACCACGCGCGAACACCTCGAGGCGGCCGTCTTGATTGGACGCCACGGCCAGGAGATCGATGACTCCGCCGAGAGAAGCCCAGCCGCTCCAGCCATTGTTGGGCGCCGTCTGCCAGATGTGCCACAAGCCGTGGTCCAATCCGCGCGCGAAAACTTCCAGACGGCCATCCTGATTCCTTCCTACGGTCAGCAGATCGATCTGTCCACCGAGAGACGCCCATCCACTCCAACCGTTATTAGGAGCCGTTTGCCAGATGTGCCACAACCCCTGGTCCAAGCCTCGGGCGAAAACTTCCAGACGTCCATCCTGGTCGTTCCCTAGGGCGAGCAGATCGATCTGTCCGCCCCGAGAAGCCCAGCCGCTCCAGCCGTTGTTGGGCGCCGTCTGCCAGATGTGCCACAACCCTTGATCGCTGCCACGGACAAAGACTTCCAAGCGTCCATCCTGGTTGGAGCCCACAGCGAGCAGATCAATCCGCCCGCCCAGCGAGGCCCACTGGCTCCAGCTTCCGGTAGGCGTCTGCCAGATATGCCAGAGAGCCTGGTCGTCTCCGCGAGCGAATACTTCCAGCCTGCCATCGGCGTTGGTGCCCACGGCCAGACGGTCGATCCGCCCGCCCAATGACTTCCATCCCGTGCCGTCGTCCTGGCGGAGGGTCCAGAGCGCTGCGTCATCGCCAATGCAGAACACATTGAGCTCGCCGGAAGAATCAAGCGCGGCGACCGGTCCGGCGGTGACGCCCAGATCCACAGTCAGCCACGTGACAGAGGCTTGCAGCGGACCGTAAGTAGCGGGTTCCGACGCAACATTGGTTACCGTGGCCAGCCGGGCGAAGGAATCATTTGGATCTTCGCTTGAGCCGGCTTGGGCAATCAACACGTTGGCGCCGGGTTTGAGATCTTTGTATTGGGCATCGAGCGCGAATTTTGGTGGCGGCTTGAGATTGGACGTATAGTCCGCGGCTTGAACCAGTTGAAGCCTGACATTGCCCGGCGCGGTAGTGTCTGGAATCGCTTGTACAAAGCTGCTGGGAGCGTTGTACCCGAACAGCCGGAACTCGCGTCCATAGACGGCGGCCTGGGTGACGAAGTGGCTGAAGCCCGGGGATTGCACAGCCGGAGTCCAGCCAAGAATTTCCTGCGTGTTGTGCACAGAGAGGCCCGTTACCGCCTTCAATTCCGCGTGCCTGGGATTGAAAATCGCTACTTTCATTCGCGGAGCAAGACCCTTTGGATCCGACAACAGCACGGCCTGCCCGCTGCCCTGGGCAAACGGCACGTAGGGCGCGGGCTGAGGAAAGATCTGCAGCTGGTTCAGCGTGGCAAAGGCGGTAATGCTTTCCACGGTTTCGAACTTCTGCGGTTTTTCGTTTTGACCGGGAACACTCTGCACGCGCAGGCCATTTGGGATCTGCACTTTCTGATTCAGCTCGGCGAAGAAAGCCAGATCGGCTTCGGCGGCAGCGCCCGGTGCCGGCTTGTAGTCCAGAAGAGCCGCCAACCGCCGTACGGACTCCTGCGACAATGCAGTGCGCAGGTAGGCCTCATTGGCGATTCGCTCTTCGTAGAAGGTGAGAATGTCCCCCACGTAGGCCCACATCGCAAGCAGGTCGATGGCGAAATCGTCGGTCGAGCGCGTGAGCCAGCGCTGGCGCAGATCTGGAGTGCGGGCAATCTCCTCCGTCATGGCCAGGAAGAAGCTGGCATAGGTGCCTAACCGGTACTGAATGGCGGAAAGGCCAGGCCGGTTCTGGATGCCATGCGGAGTGGGCGATTCTTCCAAGCTGCAACATCCGCAGGTGTTGACCGCGCCGCTCGGGTCCACGCTCATTTGCTTCCTCCCATGTTCAAACGAAGCACTCCGTTCTCTCGGAAATTAGGATCGTTATCCAGGCGCGCGACCTCCAGACGGTCCATCGCAATGTAGCCCTGCTCCAGTTCGCGGTCCGCCGGACGGCCGAATCTCTGGAAGCGCGTAATGGAAGCCGAATCCACTCCCTCCACCGCCAGGATGGCCTGGTAGAGTTGGCTGAGGTACAGCGGCTGTCCGAAAGTGAAATTGTCGGGATGAAAAAAGCCCAGCGTTCCGTCCGGAAGTGCGCGATTGCTCAACGCGATCAGCAGCGCCTGTTCCACGTCACCGCGGAAGTGATACGGCGCCACGCAGACGTCCACAACAATATCCAGAGGCACGTAGATGGGCGCGTTGATCTCCAGGTCATAGCCGGCCTGCGTGAAAGCGGTTACCCAGTGGAGGATGCGCTGCGCCATGTCTGGCGGCACATCGTTACGTCCCACGGGATCGACCGTGATGAAAACCGTGTACCAGCTACCCGTCCAGCGGAAGGTAGCGACGGCGCGCGAGACCTCGCGCCATTTCTCCGCGGCGCGGGCGTAGTCTTCCTCGGTGACGGCCCGGTACTGCGCCGCGCGGAATGAGGCCGGCGCCAGCAACTTGACCTGCTCGATGGGCTGCGGATCGATCCCACCCCATGCCGCAAGCGGATTGCGGACCGCGACCAGGTCGGGGAAGTTCACCACCGTGCCTGGGTCGATCACATGGACCAGGCTGTCCGCGCCCACGTTGCCGCTGGTGCCCACGCCGATGCGATACTGGGCAAAAATATGTGCGCCGTTCGGCGGGTCAAGACCGTAGACCCCGTCACCGAAGCGAATGAGCGCCCGCCCGTCATTCTCCGTTTCCACAATGAAGTGCCGGTCTTGAGCGTGGCTTCTCAATAGATCAGGCGTCACGGCGGTCCAGTTTCCCAATACCTGCGTGGCGGTGTGGACGTCGAATTGAGTAACTTGCGGCTGGGCCAGATGGGGATCTGTCTGCAACAGGCCCGCTGCTGTTATGTCTGGACCGTTGGAGCTGGAAAAGGGAATGCGGAAACTCAAGGGCCTTTGTTGCAGCAGAAAACGAAACGCGCGATCTCCAGTGATGATACCCGGCATGCTTGGATCGACAGGATCGCCCGGGAACCACTCGCTGACCGTCTGGCCGTGGTCGCCAAGAACCAGGTTGCCGCGAGCGACAGAAACACCACGCTTCACGCTGCTGTCCTCGAGCTTGACGGAAAGACACAAAGGAAACGTGAGCGCGTCTTCGCGTGCCCAGGTCACGCGCGTGAGCAAAGCCGGACGCGTTCCCGTGTCCGGATCCACTTCCAGCGGATCGGTGGCCCGCTTCACGGCGGTGAGCCGCACCACTTGCCGGTGCGCAGGATCGGCGTCGGCAGGTAGGCCGGTGACCGGCCCCAGCACTTCTTCAAACAGCAGAAAGTCGCCGGGCTTCAGGCGCCACGCGGCGCCGCCGGACGTGGCAGCAAGGTCGCCCGCCAGGTAAACCGAAGTTACGCCCCGCGGCAGGCAGCACAACGAGTTCCCCCACGTGTAAATAGGAATAGAGTTGAGGCGGTGGCTGAGATTCTCGTCCGTGAAGGTTTCAAAGATCGCCTCGGCTGCCGTGAGGGCATCCTGCGCCTCAGCGGCCGTGAACCGCGCCGGGTGTGGCGGGAGCTTGCCCTTGATCGGAACATTGATCCGGGTGAGCACCTGCGTGCCATGAGGCAGAAACCCGTTGGTCCCGGTCCGGAGTTGCAGGTGGATGAAAGCGCGAGCGCTGGCGCCATCGTGCATCTGGTAGTCGATGAGCCGGGCCAGTCTGCGCACGGAAATACGCTGCCGCGCTGTTTCCAGATACAGTTCGTTGCTGACGGCATCCTGGTAGTAACTGAGCTGGTCGCCCGCATAGGCAAGGAGTTCGAGCAGCACCATGCCGATGTCTGCTTCATGCCGCTCCGTCCAGGACGGCTTGAGCGTGGGAATGAAATCCAGCAGCGCACGGCGAAAGCTTGCGTAGTCTTTCGCCATGTAGTCGACTTCTGGTTCTGCCGGAACCACCGGCGGGCAGGTCTCAATCGGCCGGCAATCAAAGTGCGTGGGGCATCCGGCCTTGAAGTTGAACTGGACCTGAGAATAGAAGATGTCCACCACGGGATCGCTGATGGTGAGGGTGTAGTCGGAGAAATCTCCCGGTTCGCTGACGCGCACGTCAATGTGGTCTCCGGCGAAGGCAACGCCGAGCACCTTGATGTTCTGCACCCGCACGCCGCCCTGGATGGAAACCTCCTGGGGCGCGGTGGCCAGATTCTGCAGCAGCAGCGTGAGATTGGCTTGGCCGACAACGTTGCCTGGGTCTTTGGGAATGAAAAAGGCCTGGAGGATACGCTCGTTATCGGCGGCGGGAGAGGTGACCACTTCAACGTAGTCGATGCCGTTGATGACCTGGTCCTGCTCTATCTGTATGCGGCGCGCAGGATCAGTGCAGACCGTGTTCTGGAAAGGAGACATTTTTGCGAGGGATCTTTCTTTTATTGGCCGCCGGCGGGTGAAACAATCTGGAGTTGGACCTGCTGCCCGGTGTCGCGGCGGACGTACACCAGGGTGATTTCCAGCCGCTCATTCACGGCGTTGACTTCCAACTGCTGGACCGCGATTACGTCACCCAGCCACTGCTGCAGCGCGCCCTGGATGAGAAGGTGCGAAGCCGCGGCCGCCGCTTCGCTGTTGGGGCGGAAGACCATCTGTAGTAGCCCGCAGCCAAAGTCAGGAAGATTCACGCGCTCCCCGTGATTGGTGAACAGGAGCTGATAAATCATGTCGCGCACGTGGTCGTCAGGATCGGTGTACGCGGCGCGCCCGCTGCCGTCAAAATCGAACGGGAAATCCAGATATTCAGTCATGCTGCGTTGCCTTACGTGCCCACGGTCACCGAAGTCACGTTGCCGGTGGAAGTGAGAGTGCCTCCGTGCACCTGGACCGCAAACGCGGCGGGATTGTTCTGTAGGTGATTGATGACGCCCGTGGCAATAGCAACGAACATCATTCTCATGTCCTTGGCGTTCGCGCCGCTGGGCAGGGGATCGGTAATCCCAGCGGAAGCGCGGACCGCCGCAAAAGCAGTCTCGATCTCTTTGGCCATATTGTCGGCAACATCGAAATCACTGAGGGTACCGCCGTACAGTTTGTTTCCGCCGGGCATGAAGTCTCTCCTTTAACCTGTCTTGACTTGCGTGGAAAGCAAATCCGGCGTGGCCGGAGGGAAAGGTGGGACGGGCGTCATTGGCGTGACTGGAAGCACACCCGCAGCCAACTCACCTGGATGCATGTGGGTGTTGAACATGTTGACCAGTTGGTTCAAGTATTGAAGCAGGCTGTCACCAAAGACCAGCGCGTGCGACGCTCCGTCCACAAGTTCGATTTGCGTTGCGTCCACCACGACCTTAGTGGACGCTTTGACCGTGATCTGTCCTTGGTCCACCTCGATCTTCATCAGGTTGTTGCCGTTTTTGTCGCTGACCGAAATCGTATGGCTGGAGTCATCCAGAACCACCATCAGTCCGGTCTCGCTGCGCAGGATGGCAAAATCCGGCGTCGCCGAGTTGCCGTCCTGGTCAGAGGGCAACTGGTTGTCCGCCCACCAGCAGCCAGTCCAGATAGGACGCGAGACGTCGCCAGCTTCAAACTCGATCCAAACTCCAGCATTTTTGACGGGCACACGGAAGAAACCGCTGCCGTCGCCGGAGTAAGGCGAGCTGGGCAGCGCCCATCCGATTTCAACGTCCTGGAGCACCTCCGGCACTTTGGCCCGTATGCGCCCGAGGTTCTTGGGGTCCTGGTTGTCGGTCACGATGCCGCGGTACTTGCCGAAGTGACGCGTCACCACGGATTGGGTTGTTGTTGCCATGATCGATTGATTCCGGTTGTTGCTATGAGGGGAGGGCGCCGTCGTCCACGAAGTTCTCCTGGCCCTTCAGACCGGCAGCATTGCGGCGCAAGCTGAATTGCTGCGTGTAGCCGTCACCGCTAAAGCTGTGAAGGACCCGCTCCACGTAGTAAGTGCCACTGAACTGGCGTCCTGCGCCGCGGACCAGGACCGGACGCTTGGCGCGCAGGACCGAGCCATAGGCAACGGTGTTGACCTCGCCTTCGGCAGTAATGGCCCAAGAAGTCCGGTCGACCTCAGCCTGAGTTGCGGTCTGCAATTCGCCGGCCTGCGAGAGGCCCGTCCCGCTGAGCAGAACCTGCCGGGCATCATCGCTGGGGATGGTTGAGGTGCTTCCCAAAGGGCTGTCGCCCAGACTGTCGGAGTCGCCGCTTTGATTATCCTGGGAATGAATGTCAACGTTCGCAGCCCGCGCCGTGGCCGGCTGGATCATGTCAAAGCGCGCGTGGAACGAGTTGACGTTGGTGGCGTCGCCCATGTTGACGGACAGGACGCCCTGGGCCGACTGCTGGAGCTTGGGTTTGTGGAAGTGCCCTTCCACTTTGCCGGTCTCCGGGTTCAGCTCCACGTAGCACTCATAGCCGTTGCGCTGGGCGAGGCCCTGCAAGAATTGGATGTCCGTCCCACGCTGCATCTCGGTGTGGTCTACCTCATCGCGGCTGGGCTGCGTAGCATCGACGACAGCATCGAATTTGTAATCAGAAGAAGAAAAAATCTCTTCCGCAATGTCGCTGTCCGCCATGTTCGGCCATGCGTGGACGGTCTCTTTCAGGTTCATTTTTACTGTCGGCTCCATCGCTACAACGTTCAGGACCGACTGGCCAGGCTGATTGGCAAAATCTGCGTTGGTCTCAATCACGTACGCTTCGATCAGGGGTTCGGTCTTGCCGCTGCCCACATTCACGTTGATCCTGAGTTTGGCCAGACGGTGGAAGATGTCCTGGTCCACAACGTTCCACGAGCCGCAACCGTCGCGGATGCTGATAGCCACGCTCAAGCGCACCATGTCGGCCATATCGGCATGGTCTTCCACTTCGATCCGCTGGATGACGTCAATCAGGTCTTCCGAGGCGGGCTGGTCATCGATATAAAGCGAGTACGCTACCTGGGCCATCAGCTCAGCCTTCCGAGGGCGGGATTTCCAGTTTGCGGCCCACACCGGTCAGATCATCGGGCCACATGGCGTCGTTGGCGTCGCAGATTCGCCAGAAGCGCTGCGAGTCACGGAAAGAACGGTTGGCGATCTGATCCAGCCGATCGTCCTGTTTCACCGTGTAGCCGACAACTCCCACGGTGAAAGGAATAAAACGTATTTTCTTGTAGACCATGACCCGGCCGGTCGAGTCGGTAATCTGGTTGGTGGCTACTTTCTCGTAGCGGCTGCCTTTGAAGAACATGTTTCCCTCTCCGCAACTGAAATCGATTACATAGGCAGGAGGCCGCGGAAGCGGCTGGTATCACCCTGTGGCTGGTACTGGCCCGCCAGCATTTCCTTCTGGCGCTGGTAAGCGAGAAAGGCCATATAACCAAGTGTTCCCTGTTTGAGCTCCATATAAGTAAGGACGCGCATGCCCAGGTCCACCTTGGCCTGGATGGGATTGAGCTGCGGATCAAAGCCCTGCTCGGTGATCGAGAAGCTGGTCAGCAGCACCGGGACGACGCGCGACTTTCCCCACACCAGGAGCACCAGCGGCGTGTCCGCCGGGCAAACCTGTACTTGACCTTGCGCCGCCAGGCTGAGAATCTGTTGCGCCTTGTCCGTGGTCGGGTACAGCAGCATTTCCAGGACTGCCAGCGTCGGATGCAACCCGTTTTGCACCGTGACCGGGTTCTGTTCCGGTTCCGCCAGTTGATCGGCGGCATCGAGTTCGATCGAGAGAGTGATGGTCTCCACCGGCGGACCCTGAACGCGCAACACGTCTTCCCGCGCTGCGCCCACGTTGCCCGGATCGCGCGGCGCCGCGCGCTGCGCCAGGCTCCGGCTCACCTGCTCGGGGTTGTACTGAAAGACGATGATCTGCGGCGGCGGTCCCGGCGACTGCGATGCAAACACTACCAGAGCGCCTTTCAGCAATTTTGGACTGCGTGGAAAATCAGAGGCCATGGGTTGCTCCGTAGGATCTCAACGTGACTCCCTGGTCATTTCGAATCAGCCTTGGGCTTCAACTTGTCCAGGATGCGTCGGTCAGAGTTCGCAAAAGTGTTGCTGCTGGGATCGACACCGTTATCGGTGACCCAGTTAGTACTGGTGATGTTCGGCGAGAGAACAGGCACGTCCGTGGTTGTCCGTCCTTTTCCGCTTTTGGGCGTAACCCGCGAAGCACTGGCATCCTTGACCAGGTTCCCATTGAACACCGTGTCAGGCTTGTCGCTCTTCAGTTGACCGACCCAGGACCACTCCGCAACCTGGACTACGTTCCGGGTTCCCCCTTTGGGTTCAAAGAACAAGAACATCCTGAAATCATCTCGGGCCTCGACCGTTTTAATGACTCCTTCACTAAACGACAGGAAGGACTGAGAAGGTGAGTCGTTGGCTGTTGGTACCGCGATGTCCGGGCTCGTGCCGAAATTCTGTGACGGATAGGGATCTGTAGTGTCCAGCACAAAATCTGAGGTCTGCAGGGTTCGGTCCTTATAAACAATCTCCCTGAAAGCTTGCACGTTCTGCCTTAATCAGCGCATCTCTCACGGACTCAGCCCGCTCCTGCGAGAGTACATCGTTTCCCCTGTTGCGTTCCGATAAGACTGGCTTGGCCTTCCACGTCTACCTTCGCGTCGGGGTCCCGGGCCAGAGCTGCTTTTAGTTCCGCTGCAATCCTGGGTATCTGCGCCTTGTGTCTGGCGAGCAGAGTGTGCTGGCCAATCTCAAAGTTCCAGAGTAGATGTTCGCCCGCTCGAACATCATCGACCTTGCCGCCGCCCGGGAAACTCGCTTCTCGTACCTCTCGTTGAACAGACGGCCCGATGCGGTGTGAAGCCGACTGTTGCATCACATGCGTGAGCTCGTGCGCAAGGAGTCTCCGGCCAGTATGGGTATGGGGGGCATATTGGCCATCGTCGAACACAATGTCCTGGCGCACAGTGTAGGCTGACGCGTTGACGGCTCTAGCCGATTCTGCCGCCGCGGCGCCGGTGTGCACCCGCACACCGCTGAGGTCGTGGCCGAACCGCGGCTCCATGAAACTGCGCGTGGCCGAATCCAGAGGCTGGCCGGACGAGCCTAATGCTTCGTGGACGATGGGCGGAGCAAACCCCGTAGCTGGAGATCCCGTGGATTCCCGCTGCAGCTCCGCCGCTTTCGACTTGCATTCTTCGCACGACGCGCCTGCGCTGCTTGTAGCACATGAACACCGTTGCAAGCCGGGATTGGGCGTTGGACTCGATGGTTGCGCCGATGGAGATGCCTGACTCGACTTCTTTCCGGCTGCGGCTTTCTCGGGTAGGCCACAATCTTTAATGATTTCTTCCGGCTTGTGACCAAGGTCCTGCAGCCCGGTTACTCTTACACTGACTGTGCAGTCCTTGGTGAATTCCTGCTTCGAGGTCGGGGTGTGCCATTGTTTGCTTGTGTCGCGGATGTAATGAGATTTCGTCGCCAGGCATTCAAAAGTATGCGGCCAGTTCTGCGGGTCCACGCCGGTCTTCTTCTTGAGCTGCTGGCGAAATGACTGGTCGCATTTTTCCTGGGTGCCAGAACAACTTTGCTTGCCGGCAATCTCATTGACGGCCGCGGCAAATTTGGAGAGAGAGATTTGAAGTGCGTAGTCAAAATCAGCGCAGTGCTCCAATTCGCCCTGTCGCACCAGGTCGGCCACCGGCCCGGGGATCAGGTAGCGGCCTTGAGTGTATTTGCCCGTGCACGGCTCACCCACTCCAACCACGTCGTGCTCAAGTTGCTCGTTGAAGAAGCCAGCGGCGGTGTAGTACGACGGGATATCCGCAGGTAGGTTGGCTTCAGTCTCAGAGAGAGTCCATGATGGTTTGGCGCCAGGCTTTTTGGCTGGGCTTTCCACTGTGAGGACCGCAGGATAGCCAACATCCCCGGTGTTCAGTGTTGTAAGCCCAAGCGGCGCGTCTGGCGGCGTCTTGCCGGTAATCTTAAGAAAGTCCGCGCGGGGCTTTGGCGCCGGCTGGCACGTTCTCTGTAAGACATGGCCGCCCTGTCGTCCGGGCCCTGGTTGTGTCACCGCGTCTGGCGTGCGCTGGTCCGTCATCCTCATCACCGCATCGGCATTGCGGTCGGCTTCCTGCTCGAATCGATCTCCTGGCTGGTTGATGGATAACTTGCGCTGCAGGAGGCCACCATTCATCAGCTTCATCATGCCTTGATTGCCATGCACGGACTGAAGGCGAGCCACTCTGTCTTCTGGGTGGATAGATCGCTTGTCATGGCTGACCGGTGTTGTCTGCAAGGTGCCCGGCCTCTGCCTGCCCTGTCGGCTTTCGCTTTGAAGTGTTAGCAACATCCTTTGTGTTTCCGTACAGGACCGCGAGCGCTAGTGGCGGGTCGTGGCCCCTGTCATCAGCGTGATGCCGAACGAAGCGCGGGCGGCCCTGATGACATCATCGGGGCAATCGACACTATTGAAATCGTCGCGGGCCGGCACCGCGTCCTCGTGTTGCTGTGTCACTCGCCTGTGTACCAAGGTGATCGCCGCGCGGCGCATGAGTTCGAATGCGCGATCACGCTGCTGGGAGCCTGGCAGCCGGCGGAAGACCGCCAGCTCAGCCGGATCATGGGGAGCCAGCGGATCGGGAGTCTGCCCCGGACCGGTGCCCAGGAATTCGCGAACTGCGGCGCGTTCCATCCCCGGTCCCCTGGGCTCAGGATCAACCACCGCACCCAGCATTGGTGGAAGCTCACCGCGTCCTTCCGGCGTGATGCCGGAGAAGTCACATGTGGGGCAAGCTTCGTTACGCAGCCAGGTCATCGCAGCTGTTGCCCGCGCCTCACCTAGAGCGACATTGCCTGCAAAGCTGTCCGTTTCCCGTTGATGTGGTCCTTCCGGAGACGTGAATCCATCGATCGCCGTCACGCGATAGCCCCGGTCATACAAACTCTGAATGTCGGTGGGGAGCCGGAAATTGCGCCGGATGTTGGCTGTTGGGTAGTCGAAGAACACGTAGCGAACCTCTGTGTCTGATACGGTCTCCTCGGGCACTTCCGGAACCTCGGGGACATGGGTAATGCGTTCGCATTGGAAAGTCAGATGTGCGTGGCCCTGGGTGTGGCAGTCGACGTGCGGCGCGGTACTGCCGCCTGAGATGGTGAAGTTGAGGAATCCAGTGCGGCTGGGTGCGTCATAAGTCACCTCGCCTCCCACGGTAACATCCGGTGTCTGTACCGTCGCACCGACACCACCGCCGGTGACACCGGTTCGGTCAACAGTTACGCGCGGTCCGAGGGTCAGCGTAAAGCTGTCACTTTGGACGATAGTGATGTCAAATCCGGGCGAGAGGTGGGCGCCAGTGAGGGCACCTGAACCGGCGAGGGCGTTTCCAAGAGCCTGGCCGACTGCGCGAGGAAGATCGACGAGGGGGCGGATTCGAACCGAGGTGCCGCCACGGCAGATGTCGATGTTCAGAAAGATGTCGTTATCGTTATATCCCGCACTGACACTGGTTCGAGTCTCTGGACGCGGACGACTAGGGGAAGTCGTCATGGTCACGCGATAATCGCCATCGTCGCAGTGGACCATCCGCTGGTCGGCTCGTTCAGTTTCACTAGCCGTACAAGTCCGTGCCTGTCGCCGCAGCACGCCACCCGCGGCCGGCCAGAGTGGCACCGGCTCGCCGCGCAAGACCGCATCTGCGGTGCGGTCGGCCGCCCGTTCCGCCGGGTCGTCCACTCTCCCAATCTCCAGGAACGGAAACAGCCCGCCCGACTTCGGATTCTGCACCGTGTGGGCAAGCTCATGGGCCAGCAGGCGTGACCCCGACAGAGTCTGCGGCGCGTACTGCCCGGCGCCAAACACCACGTCGCGCCCCACCGTATAGGCCAGCGCGTTTACGGCTCGCGCCGATTCGGCCGCGCGGTCGTCCGTGTGGATGCGCACGCTGCCAAAGCTGTGACCGAAGCGCGGCTCCATGAAACTGCGCGTGGTTGCGTCCAAAGGCTGGCCGGGCGAGCGTAAAACGTCATGAACAATGGGCGGAGCCGTTGCGCCGAACGACGCTGCTACCGGCGGTCCAGCGGAGGCCTCCTTCATGTGCATGGACTGTGCTTTGCACTCTTCGCATTCACTGCCTCCGCTACTGGACTGGCCGCAGGCGCAGCGCTGCAAGCCGGCAGCCGGATTCGGGGATGCAACGCGTTCCGACGCCGCTGCCGGGCCCGACATGCGGATGACACAGTCGGCCATGCGGTCGGCTTCCTGCTCGTAGATGTCACCCGGCCGGTTGATGGTCAACTTGCGTTGCAGGATTCCGCCCGTCAGAAGTTTCAGGACCCCCTGGTTACCGTATGAGGACTGCATCAACGTCAAGCTGTTCTCCGGCTGGCTGGGAAGCTTGGCGAGGCGAAGGGCCGCTCCCTTTGCTGCCTCTGCACTCTGCGCGCCTTGATGACTGGCGTTTTGGACGGTCTTAGACATGGTGTATCACATGCAGCGAGTTACAACGCCTCATTGAGGAGGCTGGAGCGCTGCCGCGGTCGCAAAGCACGACAATGTATCGGCATGGCGCAGCCGTTGTGTCCGGGTAAGGGCAGCCGTCTTTTCAGTTGCCGCGCACGTATTGGTCTCGTAATAAGTCAACCCCATGTCGTCCACGTCGCCGAAGCGATGCGCGAACTCATGAAGGACTACGCTGGCCTGAATTTCGAGAGACTTTGGGATAGTTACAAACTGAGGAAAACAGAAAGTCGGCACTCGGATTACAGAGGCGCCACTGGCCTCGGCGATTGTCGTTTCCGAACATATCGTGTCGTAGCCGGGATCTCCCTTAAGGAGACACTCAATCACGGGTGACCGGAGATGGGGAATGATTGATCCCAGGTCGGCTGAAATCTTGTCGGCAGCTTCCTGCCGCTCGCGGTCGTTCCTGGTGCCGTAGAACACATCAATGAGACCGCGCGTCTTCTTATTGTGACGCCAATTGCGCGCGCGAGAGAGAGCTGTGAGTCCTAACACCACCGCGCCCCTGACCGCATCCAGCAACGTTTCCTCTTTCCCTCCACACTTACCCCTCATGATGGTAGGTTTGATCTGTTCCTTCAAGCCTACTAGTTTCGGACATTCGGCGTCCTTCGGCGGCACAATCTCGACCTGCACACTGCGGTTGATGGAGCGCTTCTCCCGTGTCTCGTTGGAAACGACAAAAGTCTTGCCGTTACTGGGCAGCAGTTCAATGCGACTATGGAAGACGGCGGGGAACGCGTTCTTCACGTTCTGCGAACGCGCGGTCGCGATGGAGCGGTTGGTAGCATCCGTTCCGAAGCAATCGGTCAGGCCTATGAGCCTGAGCTTTGCCGATTCGTGCTGGGAAAGAAAGTTCACGAGTTGATTCACAGCTGGCGTGAATTGCGGCATGAATTCGCTGCTGCCGATATGAAAGCCAAAGAGCAGCCATCGACAGGGATTAAGAGCATGCGCACCGGGCTTCTGCCCCTCATCGGCGCTGGAACCCACTCGCTTCTGCGGCGGCGAACATGTCCGCTGGACCATGGATGGCGTGGAGGGTCCCCGGCTCTGGAGCACATGGGTCAACTCATGGGCCAGCAGGCGCGACCCCGCTTGAGTCTGCGGCGCATACTGCCCGGCGCCAAATACCAAGTCGCGTCCCACGGTATAGGCCAGCGCGTTTACGGCTCGCGCCGATTCGGCTGCGCGGTCATCCGTATGTACCCGTACGCTGCCAAAGCTGTGACCGAAACGCGGTTCCATGAAGCTGCGAGTAGCCGCGTCCAGCCGCTGGCCGGGCGAGCGCAGCACGTCGTGAACGATCGCTGGAGCGGTTGCACCGGCCCCGCTGGCGGACCCATTGGATATTCGCTGTAACGCCATCACTTTCGACTTGCACTCTTCGCACTGGCCGCCGCTCGATGATTGCCCGCAGGAGCAGCGCTGCAGGCCAACAGCTGGGCCCACGGATGTAACGCGCTGCGACGCCGCTGCCGGATCAGGCATGCGCATGACCGAGTCGGCGACACGGTCTGCTTCCTGCTCGTAAATGTCGCCCGGCCGATTGATGGTCAGCTTGCGTTGCAAGACACCCCTGGCCACTAGTTTCAGCATCGCCTGATTGCCATAGCATGATTGCGGTAGTGCCAAGCTGCCTGCGGTTTGAGGCAGAGCTTTTCCACCGGGCCACAAGATCGTTTGCTCATGGGCTGGTCCCATTTTTTGTGGGGCGAAAATTTGTGCGGTAAGAGTCATTGTCTAGATGAAAAGCTGGTTCCCTCCAGCATTTGCGTTGTGACGACAACTTCAACCGGGGGCAACTCCAGTTCGCCGACCCATTGGTTTTGAGGGCCGCCTTCTTCTTTTTTGAATACGAGCGCTGTCTTCAGCACATATTTTCCGACCCTGACTTCCCAGCATTTGCCGCCAATTGCGATGAGGGCCCGCCCGTGTTCTCTGGTGGGAACACCGACGGTTTGCATGTCGATGCGAAAACCAATATAAGCATCTCGTGGAATGACGGCCCATTGAGAACCCGGAATTGGTCCACCCATTGGAAAGCTCGAAGTGCTGACCGGTACTCCGGAAGAGTCATAGAGTTCGGCACGAATTTCCGGTTGGTTAACTACGGCCACTGGCATGAATGAATGGTTTCTCAGCTGTAGGTACACGGCATGCCGTAAGCCAGGCTGGAGATCTTCAAATTCCACACGCAGTCGTCCGGAAAGTCCATTGACCGGACCGGACCAGGCATTGGCGACGGGTTGTGAAGTCGGTTCTTTCGACATGGTTCCCATGGATCACTAGCAAGTTGTGCCGTTGATGCGGCGACAAAACGGTCCTGCTCCCGCTTTCTCAATCGTAGCGTTACAGAAAAGGGTGGAAGTAAAGTGCTGATTGGCGGTGAACCCGCCGGCAAAGGGCGTCCGGGGCCCGCCGGCCACACTGAATTCCCATGGGATCGCCCATAGGAAATCGGAACCGCCGCAGATTGGCACCCCGAGGAATGTGGAAGCCGGTCCACGGCTTCCGGTAAAGATGTTGTCCCTTGCGGGGGCCAGAGGAGTCCCGGTTACCGCGTTGCCTGCATGCCCAGGCACTAGCACGCCGACCGGGTGCGGCGCGGCAAAAGGTGACAGGAAACTGCCGGCAGGTGTCACAACAGCAGGGACCGTGTTTTCGCCGAACCCGACACCTTGAAACGAGACGTCCTTGGGATCGATGAATATATCGGCCTCGAAGCCGGCTCCCCACGTGCCCGCTGGGATGACCCCAGCGACCCCTCCGATAAAAGAGCGGCTCGGGGCCGTTCCGGGTACTGCTGTCATTCTGACAGCACTGGGGATGACGATCGTGATTGCATGGGCGGAAATAACCCTGCCCGCTGTGGCTCCGGAGGCGACCCGCAGTTCGAGTTGCACGGGGCCCGCAGTCGCAGGGGCGGTGTATGTCGCCTTTCCGTCGTTAGTGACGCCTGGAGTTACCGGTGCCAGTGTGCCGCCGCCGGAGACGAGGAACCATTGCAACCCGCCGAAGTCCGCGGCCGGTCTGGGCGGCAATGAGAAGAAGTCGAGATCGATGACTTCCCCTACGCCAAATCTGGTTGTGCTCCGGCTGGCAAAGTTGTCCCGGGCAGTCAAGAGCCCCGTGACGAGCGGGAGCGGCAAGATACTCGAACTCGATGTGACAACCGCGTGACGATTGGGGGTCGCACCCGCCCCAAAGTCTTTCGATGCGCCGTGCGCGACGATGTTGATACGCACGTCTGGGATGCCAAGACCCTTTAGCTCGGCCTTCGTGTTTTGAGCCCGATCACACGACAGCCTCCAATTAAGATCTGGGGGGCCATCCGTACTGGCGTAGCCATGTACCAGGATATCGTCGGTACCTCCCGCTGCGAGCCAGGCAGCCCGAAACGTGGTGAGTAGAGCGGTGTGCGCCGCCGTAATGGTCGATTTCTCACTGGGAAACAACAGATCGGTGCCCGCTGGGCGCCCCGGGGTGAGGTCCGTCGGGCAAGCAAGATCCTTGGGGGGCGTCTTCGGATCGCCGGCGCGCTGGATAACGCCAGAAACCTGAGCGCTAGCTCGTTCACTGGCCCTTTGGACCTTTGTCGATGGCTTGCTGCCCTTACTCTGCATCGGCTGAGGTGCTGCGCCTCCCTGCTGCACCACGTGTGTCAACTCATGTGCCAGCAATCTTTTCCCCTCACTCGTCTCCGGTGAGTATTGCCCCGCTCCAAAAACGATGCTGCGGTCGACGGTGTACGCCCGAGCCTCCAAGCTGCGAGCAGATTCAATATCGGTGTGCACTCTAACCTGGGAAAAGTCTTGACCAAAACGGGGTTCGAAGAAGTCCCGAACCGAGGCCGGTAGTGCCTGCCCAACCCCCTGGAGGGATTGAACCCGAGATGCAATCGCCGGAGTAGCTTCACGCGCGCCGCCGGATATTCCTTTGCCTTGAAGCATTGGCTGGGACGTTAGCTCCTCGTTACAGCTGGCGCACATTCGCTGGATAGCCACCGGTCGGCTGCTGGACTCCTCCTCGCATTCTCGGCATGCTCGCTGGATGCGAGTGCGCGAGGCTGAGCCGGTGACCCCTGCTCCTTCTGCAGTTTGGGATTCTGGCATGCGCATTACGGCATCCGACACGCGTTCTGCTTCTTGCTCGAACACATCGCCAGGCTGGTTGATGGTCAACTTTCGCTGCAATACGCCGCCGGAGATGAGCTTGAGCATGCCTTGATTACCATAAGAGGTCTGCAGGCGGGCCAGCCTGTTTTCCGCCTGGACAGGTGGTTTCCTGCCGCACGCCAGAATCGTCTGCGCGTGGTTGGCGTTGGTGCTCTGCTGAGCCGAGACTTGAGAGGCTCTAGTCATCTTCTTGTCTTTATCTATCCTTTGCCCTCAGTCCACGGAAAAGAGCCTGGGCCACGGTGCGAGCTGTGCCTTCGCGCGAGCCAGCCGCACCTGGCGCCGGAGCCTTCAGCCGCATCACGCCAGTGCTTTTCATGTCAGGAGACCCGCCGCGCTGAAGAAGCTGCTGCAAGTAGCTGCTAACCACTTTGCTTACAGCAGCGCCATCAGTTGCCGAGAATGATGGATGCCGCAGCAAGAGACTGCCGATCTCCACCCGAACGCGTCTCATTGCCGCACCGCCTTGTAGTAGCGCCCGAATTCCGACTCAAGCACGAGTTTTTCTATCTTCTCGTATTCCCGGCGGGCTGAGATCAGCACGTGCTCCATGCCGATGGCAACGCCTTGACTCGCCGCCAGGAAGGCAGCATTCAAAGCGATATTGCTGATATTTCCACCGGCAATTTCCAGCCGCCCCAGAAATTCGTAATCGAGCTGTTCCAGGTCAGCCTGGGCCGGGAAAATGCTTTTCCAGATGCGCGCGCGCTCCGCGGCGGCGGGAAAAGGGAAGTCCACCAGAAACCGGATGCGGCGCATGAACGCTGGATCGAGGAGCGATTTCCGATTCGTCGCCAGGATGGCCAGGCCCCGGTAGTCTTCCATGCGCTGCAGGAGGTAGTTGATCTCGATGTTGGCGTAACGGTCATGGCTGTCACGCACCTCGCTACGCTTCCCGAAAAGCGAGTCTGCCTCATCAAAAAACAGAATGGCGCCGCTTTCTTCGGCAGCGTCAAACAGGCGGCGCAGATTTTTTTCGGTTTCGCCGATGTACTTGCTGATCACGCCGGCAAGATCGATGCGGTACAGATCCAGGTTCAGCCGCCCGGCCAGGACCTCGGCCGCCATGGTCTTTCCCGTTCCGCTGGGCCCGGCAAACAACGCCGAGATCCCTTTGCCGCGACTCAGCTTTGTCGAGAACCCCCACTCTTCGTAGACCCGGTTGCGCTGTTCTACCTGAAAAACAATCTCCTGGAGCTGATTCAGACGTTCCTCCGGCAGGACCAAGTCCGCCAAAGACCGTCGAGGTTCGATTTTTTCGGCCAGTCCGTGCATCGACCTTGCTGCCTGGTTCCGTGCGGCGAGCCAGAGATCGTCTTCCGTCGGTGCAGGGTTCTCAGCGTCACGGAGAGCGGCCACTTCGCGCGCCGACGCGATGACGCGATGGATCTGCTGCGGGTTGAAATGGAACTGATGGACCGTCTTGAGCAGGAAATTCTGGGCGCCGTTGGAAGCTTGCACCTCGCCCAATTCGCTTTTCCAAGTCTCCAATTGCACATCAACGGCGGCGCTGGGCACGCGGACGCTGATCAGAGGCCGGTCAAGCTTGAGCGGCTCGGCCGAGGAGATGACTACCAGCGCTCGCAGCTGTTGCAACAGTTCCAGAAGCTGGGCGGTTTCGGCGCGGTTGCCGTAGTCCGCTTCCGAGCAGTCCAGATAGTAAGCGCAAGGCAGTAACAGCGACTCGCGTTCCAGCAAACGGTAACAGACCTGGCGTTCGGCGCCGGGCCCGGGCAGACGTGATGTATCCAATTCGTACATGCGCAGGTTGAGGCGCAAACCAAGTTCCAGGGCAATGGCTCTCGCTCCATCCCCGGGCGCGCCGGTGAGGTGAATGATGGGCAAATGGCCTTCGTCCCATCCGCGAAGCCTGCGTTCCAGGCGGCCGGCCACTTCTTTCTGGACAGAATTTGCCGGACCAAGACCATCCCGGCCGTGGACTACCGCGGCAAGCTGTTCATCGGCATGGTTGAAGCCAAGCAGGTAATCACCAACCCGGCGGTCCAGGCGGAGCGGCTCACTGCGCCAATTGGATCCCACTGCAAGTTCGCTTTGCACCAGGCGAAAGCGCCGCAGTGACGCTTCGGCGGAGAATGCCGCGCGGGCCATCGCCGCTGCTTCATTCGCCGGCATTTCCGCGCCGAACAGGTCTTGCGCCAGGGCCGCAGTTGGATACTTGCGTAAGGCTTCATCTTGCACGTAGGCGTAGAGCCGCTCGAATCCACCGTCAATTTCCGGAGCCAGACACAGGAGGAGAACATCCCGTTCAAAACGGCCGAGTTGGAACAGCCGGCCCAGGATATCCAGCGCCGGGGCCGCGCCGGTCGAGCGGACGGCCTGCGCTGTCTGTTCGATCCGCATCTCTTGCTTACCCACAGCTTCGGCGATGAGCTGGATCCCCTCATCCTCGCCGCGCGCGGCCGTATCTGGGTCCAGGAGCAGGTCGGCATCGACATCAGTAATCAGCATTCCCTGGAAACCTTGGAAATCCTGAGGCGGCCGACGTTTCCAGATTTTGCGCAACAGAAAGATTCGTTGCCGCAGTAGCAGGCGCAAGCGCCCAAGTTCCGCCTGAAGGTAGGCGTGGTTTGCGGCTGACCAGGAAGTAACGGTCTCAGCGACAGGCGGATTGACACTCGTTGCGCTCATAACAGAATGAATGGTTTTTCGTCGACACTCAATGCGCCGTTGACCTGCATGCGGACCGCGTACGGTGTAGCGGAGGGTGGCAGCGGCGGCACCGTTTTGTTAAGCGCGGCCAACGCCACTTTCACCTGCGTGCTGGGCGGCGGGGGGTGGATGGGGTTCCACGGCACCTCAATAGCGACGTCATTCACGTACACGAAGCTCTTCAGGCCGGGCTGGAAGAGCCGCGTGCCGTTGACGGTAAGAGTTGTGGCGGCAGCGGTCCCCGAGCCCGGACTGATGCTGCTGATGCTGGGCACCAGCATGAATACGGATTGATTGGAGGATTGCACCACTGCCTCAGAGAATGTTGTTCCGCGATCCAGACCGCCCTGTACTCCTTCGCCCGGCCGCTGCACCAGCACCTGCACCAGCTGCGGCCCGGGCTGCAAGAGCGCTTCCGGGGGAATGAGTCGCGGGAAAGGATGGTCAAAGTCCGCAGGATACTGCGTATCGGGGACCTGGAGTTGAATGTCGCCATTGGCCTGCGGGACGACGCCAATGGGATCAAGGCTGCCCATTCTTACCCATGTTCTGGTCGCCCCAAACCCCGAGCCGGTGACGGTAAGAGATTGCCCGACCGCGGCCCGCACGTCACCGATGGGATCTCCGGGCACCAGCGGCGTGCGGAAAACACTGTCGACCTGTGGACGCTTGGCCAATGACATGTGCAGGCGCCGCGTCTTGACCGGGGCGGCAAGCTGCCGCGGACGCTCGCTTTCGATCTGCACCACGGTCACGTGATACGCCACCGAGCAGCGAAAGTTGGCGCCGGGGAGCGCTGTCCAGATTTTGGCAAACTCTTCCAGGCTGGCCGGCTGCAGCGAGATCTTGACCCGCTCAAATTCTTTTTGCAGTTCGGGATCGAGATACGCGGAATCTCGTGTGATGATGGCAAAGTCGTGCAGCACGCGCATGCCGTCCCCCAGGATCTCCTGGATGGCCAAGTCGGGTTCGTCGGTAAGGTCGGGTGGCCCGTAGGCGGTCATCAGATAGTGCAGATTCAAGCTGAGCGGCGGGTGGCCATATGAGCCGGGGTGCCCTTGCCCGGGAATCTCCTGGTTCTTGAGATAGCCGTTCTCGCTGACCAGATAAAGATAAAGGTTGATCCGCTTGCCGGTTGCGTTTGTGGGCGTAGTATCCGGCGGCATCAGGGTGATGGGCACCGGAGCTTCCATTTCATGATCGAGCAGCGACTTCAATGTCGAACTCACTGCGCGAATGGCCTTGAACCCGCTCATCGGTTTCTAAAATCCCATGGCCGCGCGGTGTACCGGCGCAACGCGGTGTATTCCGCAAATCCCTGAGGGCGAGCAGGCGCGGGCGCCAGGGCCGGCGCCGCTTCCACCAGGACCTCCACGCGGCCTATCTTCACCTCAACCGGCGGCTCCTGCTGATTACGGGGAACCTGGCCCTTCTGCGGCAGATTCGCTGGACGGCGGCGTGTAGGCGGCGTTGCTTCAGCGGGCAACAGCACTACCGGATGTTCTTCTCTTTCGGGCAGGGCAATTGTCTGTTGGTCAGCGAGGATGCGGTCGGGTCGTGCAACTGGCTGCGTCACGGCAACCGGCACTACCTTTGGTACTACGTGAATGGGCAAAAACGTTTGGATCTTGAGGTCAGGGTTGCGAACCTCAAGCTCATCAGCCACCGGAGGCTGATCTGCCTTCTCCGGTTCCATCATCGGCACTGTGGGGGTCTCAAGTTTTCTGTCCGGAAGCGGTTGGGGCGGAAAGTTGCTGGTAACGCGCGGGGCCGGCGCGGCCGTCATCATCGGCGGCACAGGGACTTCAAGCTTTCTCGCCGGAAGTGGTTGTGCCGGGTAACCGCTCTCCGTGTGCCGAGAAGGGGCGATCGTGCCAGCTGTTTTCTCGTTTGTCTCCGGCAGCGCCAAATCAGTGTGAATGCGACGGCTGGGAAGCACGTCGCTGACGGAAAGTGGCGCGGCGGTTCTAATCTGCTTGGCTGGCGGATCGGCGTTCCCCAACGCCGGCGCCGGTCCCTTCGCTGCAGCAGGAGCGGCTATATCCGGCGGTGGCGGAGCCTGGAACTCAGATCGCGGCCGTGGACCGTGCGCGGGCGCCAGGCCCGCCGCTCGCGCGACCATGCGAAAAAGAAAATCACTCATAGGCAGTTTCCACCGAGAGCAGATCCAGGTAGAGCCTGCGCTTGCGTGGCGACATGTTTAGAATCGCCGCCTCGCTCCAGTGATAGACGCGGGCGAGCTGATGAACTTCCTGATAGAGCCCGCGCTGCCAGCTGAGCAGTTCCTGGAACAAGTAATGAGCGGTATCGAAAGAGGTGGAAAACTCTTGTCCGCATACTGCGCACTCCGCGGAGAGCTTGATCTCAGCCTGCGGGTCCAGTTCCTCGATTCGCGCGGAGATTTGCGATGCCAGGTCCCGCGGCCATTCCTCCCAGGACAGCGGCGCCTCTCCCTCCAATCCGGACTCGGGCCGGACCTCTTCTACGCAATCAAGGAGCAAGGCGCGGACTGACACTTCAGGCCCCTGGCTGGCTGCGGGGAGCACCGCAGCCAGGTCCTTTGCTGCCGGCACGCGGAACGTGACGCGCAGCAACGCGCTATCGGTCTCAAAGACCTGCGTGTAGCGGGGCTGCGGATCCGGTAAAGCCTGCAAGAGCAGCTCGCTGGTGGCGAGCTGCAATTCCATCTTCTCCGTACAAAGCGGACACTGGAGCAAACAAGTGATCGTTTCCCCAAACGTCAGGCGGCGCATGTGGAGGAGCAGCGCCTCACGGTCGCCCAGGGAAAGGCAATTGATGGCTACAGCATCCGGAGAATCGCGGTCGCCCAAGCGAGTCACGCAGCGGGCCAGCAGCGCTGTGGCCCGGTCGAGCGGCAGTTCGTAACCGCGGAGCTCGGCAACCAGGGCCTCATCGCTTTCCAACACGCCGCGCACGCGGGCCGTGCGCTGCCATCCGCTGCCGCCCGGCAGGCCACGGGGCAAGGTCACTTCAACGTCAGGGCAATGGTTCATTGCGCTGGGACGGTAAACGTGGGTTCGCTCGGCTCGACTGTGTCAAGATCGCGCTCCCATCCCTCGTTTTCCAGCTTGATGTGCTGGATGGCTACAGCTCCGGCGTTGGCATCCAGATCCGGCAGCGCCTGATACTCGGAAACCCAGCACCGGTAGACCTTATAGGAAATCACTTTCTGGCCAGCTTCGTTGAAGAGGTCAATGAGGAGGTCCTTGCGGAAATCTTTTAAGGAAACCTCGGCTCCCGCCCCAGCCCCGAAATCATACACTTTGTTAGCCCATTTCTCGAACTCGGTGTCGTGGGTGACACCGCGCTCGAGCGTGATGGCGTCGTATTTCGTGCGCGCGGGCGACTTCCGTCCGGTGCTGGCATCGCCACCTTCGCGGTGCTCCACCACGTCCGTGGTGCGCTTCAGCGAGCTGCACTTGCTGATGCCGGCCACATAGCGGCCGTCCCATTTCACACGAAATTTGAAATTCTTGTAAGGGTCGAACCGCTGCGGGTTCACGCTAAACTGCGCCATGGGCGCCCTCCTTAAGTGGGAATTTGACCTGCAATCTGCTGGATCTTCAGGATCACGAACTCCGCAGGTTTGAGCGGAGCGAAGCCGACCACAATGTTCACGATGCCGTTGTTGATATCGGTCTGAGTTGTGGTCTCGCTGTCACACTTCACGAAGTAGGCTTCGCGCGGTGACTTGCCCTGGAACGCGCCTTGGCGGAAGAGACTCTGCAGGAAGGCGCCAATGTTCAGGCGGATCTGCGCCCACAACGGCTCGTCGTTGGGCTCAAATACCGCCCACTTGGTCCCGCGATAGAGACTCTCTTCCAGGAAGAGCGCGAAACGCCGCACCGGAATGTATTTCCAGTCCGACGCCTGCACGTCACTGCCGTTCAGTGTGCGCGCGCCCCAGCAGACGTTGCCGAAGACCGGGAATGTGCGCAGGCAATTGAGGCCCAGGGGATTCAACACTCCGTTTTCCGGATCGGTAAGTTTGTAGCTCAGACCTTGCACGCCGCGCAGGACTGCCTCGGTTCCCGCAGGCGCCTTCCACACGCCGCGCTCCGTGTCCGTGCGCGCATACAGACCGGCAAGTGCGCCGCTGGGAGCGAAAGCGCGAAGCCGGAAGTTCTGTAGCGGATCGGACGCGATGATGCGTGGAAAATACGTTGCCGAATTGTTATCGCGCAGGTTGGAGTTGGTGTTGAGCCACTGCTTGGCTTTGTCCAGCGAATCGACGGTGGTATCCATGTCAATGATCAAGAACGACCGGCGTTCGTCGCAATAGGCCAAGGCTGTGGTAAGCACAGCGTTGGTCGAGACATTGGGAATGCACAGGATGTTGAAGAGGTCCACATCTTCCAGCGCGAAGACCCCCGTCTTGTCGGCGCGATGGCCAATGTAGTCATTGGTGCCGGGAGGTGTGCCGTCGCTCCCCATGATGGTGCCTGCCTGCGCTTGCGATGTCAGCCCCACGCCCAGACTGTAGGCGGCCACGTTGTCAGTTGCGCCAGCGAGGGCGGTGAGGCCCACGTCATCGGCTGCTGGGCCGCCGGCATTGGTGAATACAAGAAACGTGTTCGAGTTTGTTCCCCCGGCCTCCACTTGCAGCCGGTTGGCTGCTAGGCTGACTGTGGCAGCGTGCAATTCCGCCTCTGGGCGCGCTCCGAGCGCCGCTTGCAGTTTCGAGCGAAGCTCTTCCAGCGAAGCGGGCGCCACGGTCCACACATTGTTCAGCGGGATGGCCGCGCCGGCAACGCCACCCACATTGATGGAAACGTTGATGTTGGCAGGCGCCGGCAGACCGGAGAGAACCAGAGCGCTCAAATCGGCCCCTAGAGTGCCGGTGGCGAGCGGCCTGATCAGGGCCACAGCGTCAACTTCGTGGCCGCCGTTCATCAGCCCGAGTTTCAAGAGGCTGGCGGCGTTGCGGATAGTGGCGTTGGCGAAGTGAACCGAAGACTTTTCACCCGCCACCCCTGACGTGGATACGATCGTCGTCCCTGCCGGCGCGCAAGTGAAGTTTTGGAAAGCCAAAGACGGACTTAAGAGCCTCACGTTGGTCTGAATGGCCGCGGCGAGCGCTATCAGGGTGGCGATGGATCCGCCGAGATTGAACAGATCGAACTCGAGCGGGCCTTCTCCGTTGATGGTAATGGCTAGGCGGCGATGGTCATCGTTCAGCAACGCGAAGATAGGATTGGCTCCGCTGGTGCTGGTCCCGGGGGCCGCGGCGTTGACAGCGGTAAGGGCCCCCGGTGTCCTCGTCACCTGAATCAGGGCCGAGCCCGCGTTGATGGTGTCCTGGGCGTAGTTGGAGACGTTGCTATCCATGCTCAGGTTCCGGAACGTTTCCGTGCGCGCCGGCTGCAACTGGCCGTTCTGCTCTACCAGTTCGGTCACGGTCAGGTTGAACAGGCTGTCCGGGTTGATGGTGCCGTAGTCCACGCTGAGCCGCAGGTTGTTGCCCCACACGCCCTGGCTGTCAGCGACAACATCAAGCACGTCGATGCCGCCCACATTGTCCATCAGCGAAATCCCTGCGGAAACTGCGCCACTGGCAACGCGCACGATCCACGCCTCATTGCCGCCATTGAGGAAATACTGCTGGACGGCATAGCTCAAATCGCTGGCCGAGGCCAGTCCGCCAAATTGGCGCTCAAAGTCGCCGAAGTTAAAGATCTGTGTGGCTTTGTTGGTTGGACCGCGCTGTGTGTAGCCGATGAACCCAGTAATCGACGTGGCGACCCCGGTAATCGTATGCACTCCGCTCGGAATCTCTTCAATATAAACTCCGGGGAAAGTGGGTGTAACGGGCATGGAGCCTCCTTTTCTGGCTTCTGTACCTCACCGCCGGCGCGGCAAGGGGTGACAATTCGTTATGAGACGGCGTTGAATTTGTACTTATTCACGACGAAATTATTGGTCAGCTGCGATTGTTTCCACTTTGACGCGTCCGTCGCGGCAGCAGGAAAATCGGCCCGGCGCAATGGCAGCGCCCTGGCTTGCGACGCATCCACCTCGATGACAAAGGCACGGAGGAAGGAGTCCAGCGCAACGACAATGCGGCTTCGGTTGCGCCGGGAAACCAGGATCCCTTCCAGGCCGGACATCGCTCCCTCCGTAATGAGCACTCGCTGGCCCACTTTCAAATATTCGTGAGGTTGCGCGCGGCCATGCTCAATTCCTCTCCGTATCCAGCTAATCTCCTGTTCGGAAATCGGGGAAGGACCTTTGGCGGTCCCCACCAGCAGGACCACGTTAGGGACGCTGAGGACGGCAGTGCGCTCCTGAAGCGGCGCGCGCACAAAAACGTATCCGGGAAACAACGGAACTTCCAGCTTCATGCGACGGTCCTTCCATTGGCGCACGGATTCGTAGCAGGGAAGAAAATGTTCCACACCGCGCCCGGCCAGGCCGCGGGCCACCATTCTCTCCTGATTGCAGCGCACGTAAAGCGCATACCAATGTGGCTGGCTTAATTCGATTTTCACTGCCTCTGTCCCTTGCATAGTCGGACCGCTGTTCATTGTTTGTTCGGCGCGTAGCTTCGCCCTGTCAGTCACAGGACCGAGTATCCTTTGGGTTTCGATTCTCGTCCGCAACCGCTGAATCCCAGCTAGCGGGTGCGCCGGCCCGGCTGCTGCATCTCGCCCTTGGCGCGGCCCTTGCCTGCGTCCAGAAAGCGAACCGCCTCAGCGCGGCGTTTCGAGTTCAACTGATACAACCGGTCCGTGCCCGCCCGGCGTACATCCTCGAGATAGCCCTTGGCCAGCAACCATTCCAGAGCGGCTTCGGTCTGCTGCACTGAGTGATAGATCTGCTCCTCCAGCAGCCGCCATCGCGCTACGCCTTCCAGGCTGTCCACGGCTCGGGGATGGCGAACGAAATAGCTGAGAATCTGCTTCACGATCTCCTGCTGCGGCTCAGACGGTTGCGGCAACGTGACCTCACCATGGCCTACGCACACGCCTTGCCAAATGCCCGGAGAAGCTAAGTGCGATCGAAATCAAGGATTTGCTAAAAGGTTGTGGAAAAAGTCGGCATGCCGGACCGGGTCAACTTCGCTACCGATCTTCGTGCGGGCTCATGACAAGATTGTTTCTATTCAGCGAGTTTGCTGGTGGTAATCGGGTGGGACGATAACAACCCGCGGGTTGGGGCGAATGTGCCCCGCTTTGCCGCCGGCAATCAGGTCAGCGAACCCGCAGAGCCTGGAGTCATGCCGTACTTCTTCACCAGACGTCCGAAGGATCGCCGCTCTTTTCCGGCTTCACGCGCCGCCCGGGTCACGTTGCCCTGATGCTTAGCCAGCAACTCGCCGACATAGGAACGTTCGAAGTTCTCCAGGGCATGCCGCTTCGCCTTGCGGAAACTTTGGTCCGACCCCGTGCCCTGCGCGGGAAGAGGAACGGACTGAACCAAGATGTGTTCGGGCAGAATCTGCCGTCCCGCGCAACACAGGAAGGCCCGCTGCACGATGCTGAAGAGCTCGCGTACGTTTCCCGGCCAGGAATAACATTCAAGTTTTCTGAGGGCCGCCGGGGAAAAGACTTTGCGCTCCACTCCGCCGGCGCTGTATTCCAGGTTCAAAAAGTGTTTGGCCAGCACCGGAACGTCGCTGGGCCTCTCGCGCAGGGGGCACAGTCGCAGGCGTAACACGTTCAACCGGAAATACAAGTCCTCGCGAAACCGGCGCTGGCGGACGCACGTCTCGATGCACTGATTGGTTGCGGCTATGATGCGGACGTTGGCCCGCATGAAATGATCGGAGCCCAGGGCGCGATAGCTGCGTTCCTGAAGCAAGCGCAGCAGTTTTGCCTGGTTGAGCAGCGAGAGGGCGTCAATCTCATCCAGGAACAACGTCCCTCCTTCGGCCATCGCCGCCAGTCCCTTTTGGTCGCTGTGGGCATCGGTGAAGGCGCCCCGCCGGTGGCCGAACAGCTCATTTTCCGCAAGCTGTTCCGGCAACGCCGCGCAATCCAGAGGGATAAACGCTCCATTGCGCCTGGGGCTGAGCGAGTGCAAGGCTTGGGCAAACAGTTCCTTGCCTGTGCCCGTCTCCCCTGTGATCAGCAGCGGAGCGTCGCTGGAGGCAAACACTGGTACCTGCGAAACCACGTGGAGAAACGCCGGGTGCCGTCCCACCAGCTGCGCCAAACCGAGCTCAGCTCCCAGTGCCTGCTGGGCCCGTTCTGGAGCGCTAGATTCGTCTCCGAGTATCCTGTCGATGCGCAACTCCAGCTCATTGCCGCGTACCGGAGACAGGAGAAAATCGTCCGCAACTTCAGCCACCAGGCTGGTGAGCTCAGGGCCTGCGCGCTCCGGTAGAATGGCCACGATCGGTATCCCCACCGGGTTCTTGCGTAACCAGTGAAAAAACAAGACCGCTTTGTCCTCGCGCGGGCTGGCATCGGCGACAATCAGTTGGGCCCGGGAGCGATGGAGAGTGTCTGCAGCAAAGGTGTCCCAAGTGGCCAATTCGCAGCACGCCTGGACAAAGATTTCGCCTGGAACGAAAGAACCCGTTGTAGGCTCGATGATCAGAAGCTTGGGCGGCATTTTTCTCTCCTATCAGGACAAGGCCTCAGAAAACCAAGATCGTGCGCCGGTGCCGCTTATTCCCTCCCCGAGCCTGGGTTGCCTCCATTTCCTCGACCTGGCTGTGCCACTCCTTGCAATCAATTCGAGGTCTGCGGGCATTCTCGATTGAAAACGCCAGCACACGGACGCGATGCAGAGTAGCCTAAGGGGTAGTGACGTTTCGTGCTATCTTGTTACAAAGAATTTGGTAAGCGCGACAGATTCGCTTTGTGGATTGGGTTCTGCGGATTATCCAACTCAAAGCAGCGGGGAGTTGGGGGGAGAATAGCTCGGGCTGTAAGCTATTGAAAATCTTGGTGTTCCCGGGCAGGATTTGAGCGGAAGTATGACCTGTGCCCGGGTGAGTTGCTGCCTAAATACATCGGTGTCTGGCGGAAGCTCTTGCCCGGAACGCCACCGCATCATTGGCTTCCAGCTTGCTCGCTTTTGTAAACGCCGATAGTGATTGATTCTGATTTGGCTGCCCGCCAGGGATTCGAACCCCGATATGCTGATCCAGAGACAAGCCAGCCTCGATTTTCCGTTGTTCCTTGGTGTTCCCCGAAGTCTACGGAGCGCTATGTGAACTCCTTTCTTTTGAATATGTTATTTGAATCTCGCCCTCTTGAATGTCAGGCAGGGAACAACCCGGAACTCGAAGGAATTCCCATGACAAACCCTTGAATTGGTACGACTCGTTGGGACGACTTTTTTCGCATATCAAAGTGCGCACTCCTATCGCTCACAGCCCCGCGTTCATCAGAGCAAGACTCGTGCAAATACATATCACAAATTAAGGTCGACGAAACATCCCGCAATTCAAACCTCAACCTTCCAATAGGAGCTGGCTTCCCTCTTTCAATGCCTCCGTATTGGCCCTCATATCCGCGTCACTCAAATCACCCCAATCGCCAGCGGCATGCCGGCAAATGCACAACAACAGATTGTCCCCGGCCTCGTGCGCTGCGTGAATCGCAGCGGGAGTAGCAACAAACTGTCCAAGCGCAAACAGGGTCTCCATCAGAGAAATTTCTTTTATCTCGTATGGTCAAAAAACTCATCTGCCGCCCGTCGAATATATTGAAGGCATTGAGTTAAGGCCTTAGCCTCTTCGCGCCGAGTCTTTCCACCCGACTGCAGTAACGCGTACAATCCGACTTCCGTGGATTCGCAAGGGGTCAAGGGATGATGTGGGCTCGCATGTTGGCATATATCAGTGGAACCGTGGACCAGGAATTGTTGCTGAGGAATGAATATCTGGCCGCAGAGAACCGGATCCTTCGGGCACAAATGAAAGGCAGGTTACTGCTATCGGATTCTGAAAAGACAACTTTGGCCGAAATTGCTCGTCGGCTA
>WNFI01309189.1_pt1 | contig 39536 bp, 34 predicted proteins | sample 5400471 | NCBI WGS metagenome assembly WNFI01 (sample SAMN13153348, study PRJNA577476) | soil metagenome | isolation source: 100 cm saprolite on Douglas fir-dominated hillslope | place: USA:California | collected 2013-09-17 | reverse complement strand
CAAGGATGCCCTGGGCAGGCCCGGCATCGTGTCGATCTACTATAGACAGTACCGTGCCTTCGAAGGAATCCAGGTCCCCCTCGTCGTCGAAACCGGCGTGGGCCCGGGGAGGGTCTCGGACCGGACGGTGATCGAAAAGGTAGCGATCAACCCGCCACTGGCCGCGCAATTATTTGCCAAGCCACTGTTCGCCAAGCACCGCAGTGTCGTGACGGTGGGCGGCGGGACTGACAACGGCCTGCCACTGGCTGGGGCGGCGGAGCGGCCAGGGCCTTCCGGGACGCATTGATGAACGGGGGCGTGGTTCGATATCGTCGGGCCGGCGGAGCAGGACTGCTGGCGCTCTTGACCTTGTCGGTCATGGGCCTGCCGCCGCCCTGCGCTCAGGCCGAGGACCAGACTACCGAGCCGGCCGCGTCACAGCCGCCGGCAGCGCATCACTTCAGGAAGAAAAATCCGGTGGATCCGGCCCTGGGACTGTCCAGGATGCTGGGTCTCGATGAGCGGCAGCAGGCCGAACTGCGCAAGGTGCTGCAAAGCCAGCGTGAGGAAGTTCGCAGACTCTGGACGGAGCAATCGGTGCCGGAGATCTATCGTGCGAGCGAAATGCGTGCCATCAGTGAGCGGACGGAGGTGCGGATCAGAGCGTTGCTGAACGAAGAGCAGCGAAAGCTGTACATTCAGAAGCAGCAGCCTGAGGGCCCTGGGGCTACCCAGAAGGCCAGCCTCGAGGATTGGCTGGACGCCACTCGACCGAAGAGCGGCAGCGGCGAGGGCAAGGCAGCGCCAGGGAATTCGGCGCCGGAGGCCCCGCAGTGACAGGCGGCGACCCGGCCAGGCTGGAATCGCTGCGCGAATCCGCGCAGGCGTTACAATTGAAAGCGTTGTCCAGCGGCAGCGCGGTCTACCGGAAGACTCAGTGCAAGGGGGAGACATGAGAGCGCGGGCAGCAAGTCCTGCACGACGCAGGAACGCAGCTGCGGGCGGGCGCCCGCAGATCTGGTCGGACTGGCGCGGCCGCAAGCTGGGGCCGCGCTGTCGCGTGGCCCTGGTAGACGATCACGTCGTCGTGCGTGACGGCATCGCCGCGCTGCTCGGGCTTGAGTCCGATCTCGAAATCGTGGGCTGTGCCGGTGATGTCGCGACGGCATTGGAGCTGGTGCGTGCGACGCAGCCCGCGCTCGTGATCTGCGATCTGAATCTGCCGGGCATCTCAGGCGGTCAGGCTGTGCGCGCCATTCGCAATGAAGTGCCGAATGCCGGCATCCTGGTGTTGACGGCGCATGACTCCCTGGAATACGTGCGTGCGGCTTTCATCGGCGGTGCCGTGGGCTATGTGTGCAAGGACGCGCCGCGCTCCGAGCTGCTGCGGGCCGTGCGGCGGGCGGCCGGTGGCCGCCGGACGGTATGTGGCAATGTATGGGAGGCGGTCGTTGGCGATTGGCTCGAGCATTGTCTGCCGCCCGAACCTACCGTCGGTCCGGAACTCGACAACGAGGCCCGGCAGGTGCTGCGCTTCATCGCGCTGGGCGTGCCCACCTGGCGCATCGCGCAGAACCTGGGCCGTGGTCTCAAGGCGGTGGAGAAATACCGGACCTCCCTGATGCGTCGCCTGGGCCTGAAGAGCGCTTCGGCGGTGACGCGCTACGCAGTCGATCATCGGCTGGTGAGCAGCCTGGAACTCGATCACATGCTGGAGGTCCGCGAATCATGAAACATGTGCTGGTGATCGATGATGAACCGTTCGTGCGTGACGCACTCAAACGCGTGCTCGAGAGCGAGGCGGTCAGCGTGCAGGCCGCCGGCGACGCCGAGGCGGCGCTGGCCCAACTGCGCGGGCAGATCGCCGATGTGGTCATCGTCGATGTCATCATGCCCGGCATGGACGGGGTGCAGCTCATCAAGCGCTTGCGCGCCGAGTACCCATCGGTGCGCATCGTTGCCATTTCGGGCGGTGGCAATTTTGAGCTGAGCGGCTATCGGCCCGAAGCCGTGTCAACTCGAGCTTATCTGGCCGCGGCGACCAATGCCGGTGCCGACGCAGTGCTGGCCAAACCCTTCGATACGGCTGAGTTGGAGGGCGTCGTTCGTCCGCTACTGGAGCGCGCGCCACCGCAGCGTGCACTGAGCTAGGGACCCGGCGCAGCATGAGCACGGCGCTCCCCAGGGACAGTCGGATCAGGGTGCTGCTGGTCGACGAACAGGACATCGTGCGTAATGGCCTGAGGGCCGCCTTGGGCACCGAGCCGTCCATCGAGGTGGTCGCCGTGGCGAGCACGATCGAGAACGCGCTGGCGCTGGCGATGCGATTAAAGCCCGGGCTCATCGTGACCGAGCTGCAGGCGAGCGGACAGTCGGCCGTCGATCTGCTGAAGGGCCTGCGCCAGGCCGGCAACAACGCCCGCGTGCTGGTGCTCACGAGCGAGGCCAGCGAAGTGCAGATGCGCCTGGCCATGTCGGCAGGCGCGAGCGCCTATCTGATGAAGGAGGACGGCTATTCCGAACTTCTGGAGGCGTTGCGTGTCGTACATGCGGGGCGCCGTTTTTTCAGTGACTCAGTCGAATCGACGATACTGGATCAATACGCCGAACGTGTCGCCGCGCGTTTCGCTGTGGTAGCCGCACCGATCACGCCGCGCGAACATCAGGAAGAAATTGGCAGCGAGCAGGCTTAATGCGCAGCGCACTGTGAACCAGTACCGGGTCTTATGTGAAACTCGATGGGAGCGAGCAGGAGAGTTTCCTTTATACTATTAAGGACTTGCGTTGGAGCTGCCCAGCCTCTAGAGACCGGGCGGTCCGGCGCTGAGAGGATCCCAGCTTTGTTTCTCGCCCGCCTGAATAAGCCTCTACGCCGGCGCTGGTTCGCACTGCTGACGCTGTGCGCCTTTGCGTTGCATGCCGCTGTGCCGATGGGATTCATGATCGGCGTCAACGGCGGTCATGCCCACCTCGAGTTGTGTCCCGCGCTCACGCCCGCTCACCCCATGAGCACGGCGCCGATGGCGGGCATGACTCACCACGGTGGAAGTCACGCTGCGGCGGCGGGTTCCTCTTGTGCCTTCGCACTGGCCGGCGCCGCGGCGCTGGTGTCGCCGGCGCCGGTCCTGGCCGAGCCGTACTACGTTTACCTGCAGGCGGTGCGCTCGGCACTCATCGTTTCCCTGCCTGCCGAAGCACCCCCGCGCCATCTCGCCCCCCGAGGTCCGCCCGCTCTCGTCTGAAATCAGCCTTTAGGCGCAGCGCAAGTTTTTTACGGGCGCTGCCGGCACTGATCTTCATTCGGGAGACTTTCGTGAAAATTTCATGGCTTGCGCTGGCGATGGCCAGCGCCGTTCCGAGCCTCGGCCTGGCCTGTGCCTGCGGCTGCGGCATTTTCGATGTGGGCACGAGCTCGATGTACGCCAGCCACGCCGGCGGCATGCTGTTCGTCGAATACGATTACCTCGACCAGAGTCACAATTACAGTGGCACTTCGAGCGCGCCGGCGGCCAACAATCCGGACAAAGCGATACGCTCGAGCTTCATGACGGTGGGTGGGCAATACCAGTTCAACCGCTCCTGGGGCGTTTCCATCGAGCTGCCTTATTGGCAGCGGTACTTTCAGACCACCGATGGCAATACCGGTGCAATCGTTTCCTTCAATCATGGCGCCATCGGCGATATCCGCATCAAGGCGACCTACACGGGACTCTCGGCTGACATGTCGAGCGGCCTGAGCCTCGGCGTAAAACTCGCCAATGGCGACTCCAGCTATCCGAACTTCGATGCCGATACCCAGATCGGCAGCGGCAGTACCGATCTGCTGTTCGGTGCCTATCACCTGGGGCGACTGAGTGCGGATAACCGCTGGGCCTATTTTCTGCAGGGGCAGTGGGATCAGCCTGTCGCCCACAAGGACCGTTACCGCCCGGGAGCGGAGGGCGTGGCCGTGCTGGGCGTGTACTATGAAGCGGCGCCCTCCAGTTCCCGCGTGAAGGTCTCACCGGTCGGGCAGCTGCGTGCGGTGTATCGGCGGCCGGACGGCGGGGCTGCTGCGCTGCCCGACGACACCGGGTATGCAAGATTCCTGATTTCACCTGGCGTTGAGATCGCGATCGGCAATCTGAAGTTTTACGCGGATGTGGCCGTGCCGCTATACACCAACGCGCGTGGCAATCAGCTGTTTGCGAATGAGATGTGGAAGTTCAATGCCAGCTATCGCTTCTAGAGTTCGCGGGAGGCACCGACACCGTCGCACCGGCGTGACGCTCGCTGTGCTCGGCGCTGTGCTGCTGGCCTTGCCGGTACTGGGCGGCGGACCGCCACGCGCGGGGCAGGTCGCGCCGGCTCTCGTGGCGCGCACATTCTCTGGCGAGCCGATAGCGCTCAGCGCGCTGCGCGGCAGGGTCGTGGTGCTGAACTTCTGGGCCAGCTGGTGCGTGCCTTGCCGCCAGGAGATGCCCGCGTTGGACGCTCTGTACAAGGACAGAGTGGAGCAGGGCGTGACGGTGATCGGGCTGAGTGCGGACGATCGGCATGACCGCGCCGCCGCTGTCAGAGCTGCAAGCACGGTCAGCTATCCGGTGGGCCTGCTCAGCGAGGCGACGGCCAATGAATTCGGCGCCCCGCAGGTGCTGCCCCTGACCTATATCATTGCGCGGAACGGTACGATCGCGGCAGTCCTGAGCGCGAATCGCGGCGCATTGAGCGCCGCGGAGCTACAGCAGATGGTCTCGTCGCAGTTGGCAGTGGCCAGCCCGGCGGCGGAGGGCGCTGATCGGCCGTCCTCGGAGGCGAGGCGACCCTGAGGGTGGGGCTGGGCGCCGGCCTGGCGAGGCTCGTGGTCGCCGCCGCAAAAAAAGACGGCCCAGTACGATGGGCCCGCGATCGCCTCAGTCCGCTATTAGCGCTGTGGACTTGCCGTAAGTGCATCACGAGGGCCCGAGCGCATATTCCTTTGTCCGTGGTGACCACCGTGGCACGCAGCGTGCTCGCCAACGCCGACGGTGAGCGGCTCCGCACGATCGATTCTCCGCTAGCGCTCATCGCTCCTTATTCCTGCGTGGCTGCGCCAGCGCGATAGTAATCGCTATTGCCGGAGGCACCTGTACGCGCCCCCTACGGTGATTCCCGCACCGCCATGCAGCGTTACCCGCAAAAAAGACTTTGTTGAATAGCGCATCTTTCCTACCGGGAGCTGCAGTGAAGAACAACTCGCATGCAAGTCTGGACGGAGGCCCTATGCTCAATCACCCGCATCGCCAGCTAATCGCCTGGCTTGGACCCCTTGTGCTGTGTCTGGCAGTTCCCAGCTACGCGCAGAGTTTTCGGGTGCAATGCCCGACGTCCACGCCGCATCCGGCGGGCGGCGCGATCAAATGCCAGCAGATCTCGGGCGGCGATGGCTATGCCACGATGGCCGACGGAACGCAGACCTACATGTTCTCGTTCGGACCGCTTTCCGGCATGGCCGATATCCACCGCGGTCTGCCCGGTACCCAGTCGGTGTCCGGATTCAATACCGTCGGTGATGCCGTCGGCGATCCGGGATTTAACGGTGCCGTGGGGCTGGAGCCGGATCCCGATGCCGGCGGCGCGCTCACCGGTCACGTCGATCCCCGGCCGATCATGGACGTGGGCGTCATGAACGGCAACATCCCGGCGCCGCTCATGGCAATCGACGAGGACGACGAGTTCTTTCTGACGCTGACCAACGTCGGCATGATCATGCGGCCGGACCTGTTCGAACAGCACACGGTCCATTTCCATGGCTACCCGAACGCCTCGGCCTTCTACGACGGCGTGCCGGACGCGTCAGTGGCCATCAACATCGGCGGGAGCTTCACCTACTACTACTTGGCGCCGGACGCCGGAACCTATTTCTGGCACTGCCATATTACGCCGCCCGAACACTTGCAGATGGGGATGGTCGGGCAATTGTACGTGCGGCCCCGGCAGAACCGGCTCTCTTCCGGCGCCAACCTTTACCAGGGATTGGTGAATCAGCAGGCCAATCTGCGCACCGCTTCCAACTGCACCGTCGATGTCCTGTGCTCGACGCCAGTACCGACAGCGCCCGCGACGGCAGCCCTGCGGGCCGCCACCGGCATGTACGCCTACAACGATGGCGATGGCACCACGCACTACGACGTCGAGTACCCGATCCAGATCCACGGTTTCGATCCAAATTTCCACTTTGTCGGCATGACCTTCAACCCGGAGCCGTTCACGGACATGAAGGACAAGTACTTCCTGCTCAACGGCCGCAGCTATCCGGATACGGTTAATCCGGCGCCGATGAGCACGCAGTCCGCGGATGGCGGGACGCACATCTCACAGCCCCTGCCGACGATCATCAACATCACCGCCGGGCAGCGCGCGCTGCTGCGCATCTCCGACCTGGACGTGAGCGAATATCAGACGCTGGCCTCGCTGGGCATTCCAATGCAGGTGATCGGCTATAACGCCAAGCTCCTGCGCGACCAAGCCGGCAACAACCTGTACTACACCACGAACTCGATAACGCTGGCGGGCGGCGAATCGCTGGACGTGATCCTCGATACCAGTCTTCCCGCTCCGGACGGTCACACATACACCCGGGGCGAGGTGTACTACCTGTACACGCCCAATCTGGATCACCTGTCGAACGACGCCGAGAACTTCGGTGGCCTGATGACCGAAGTCAATATTCTGTAGGAGAGCGGCAATGAGGCACTGGAATACAAGAGCGCCGAGTGCGGTCACCGTGTTGCGCCCGTTCATGGCTGTCGCCGTGACCTTGTTGTTCGCGTCGGCCGCCCAGGCGGCGGCTCCGGGCATCACGGGCACCACCTTCAGCCTGACGGCCCAGGCGAACTACATCAGCCAGCCCGACGGCGCGGCGGTGTATTCGTGGGGTTATGGCTGTGCGAGTACCTTTGCACCGAGCTTTCTGCCGACCGCCATTGCCGGCGCGACCTGCCCGACAATGCAGATTCCGGGCCCGACCCTGATCGTCACCGAAGGCCAGACGGTCACGGTCGCCCTCACCAACAACCTGCCGACCGCCGCGGGCAAGACCTCGATTCTGTTCCCGGGCTTTAACCTGCAGCCCTTTACCGACGGCACGCCGGGTGTGCTGACCCAGGAAGCCGCCAATGGCCAGACCGTGACCTATCGATTCCTGGCGGCCACGCCCGGTACTCACGTCTACTACAGCGGCACGCAGGGCGATCTGCAGGTCGAGATGGGCCTGTATGGCGTCGTCATCGTCCTGCCCAATGCGGCTCCCGCCAGCGCCTGCCCGGCGCACAACCTCGCCGCCGGGGTCAACACAGCCGGGACGGCCCTGGTGGCGAATGGGGAAAGCGACTTCCGCTTGTCACCCACACACGCGGCTTATCACGTGGCGGGCAGCTGCTATGACCGCGAGTACCTGTTCCAGTTCTCCGAGATGGACCCGGTCATTCACCGCCAGGCCGAGGAGCAGGTGGCCGCGCTGGGAAACTGCGCCGCCACCGCGGCGACCTGCAGGCTGGATGTAGCGACGGAGCCGTACCATCCGGCCTATTTCATGATCAACGGGCGCTCCATGCCCGATGACATGGACACGAACTACGCGATGCAATACCCGCATCAGCCCTATAACGGCAATCCGCACATGCACCCGGGGGACCTGACGCTGCTGCGGATCGTCGGCACCGGGCGCTGGCAACACCCGTTCCACGAGCACGGCAATCACGTGCGCGTCCTGGCGCGTGATGGCAATCTGCTGCTCGCGCAGAACGATACGACCGCGACGAAACTCGCCGGACCGCTGCTGTTCACCACCACCACGACGCCCGGGCTGGCGATGGATGGCATCTTCTACTGGACCGGCAGGGGACTGAATTGGGATGCGTATGGGCACGGCTATGCGGGTGATACCGCGACCTGCACGGCGGATGCCAACGGCTATTACACCTCCAATCCGACCGCGCTCAATTATTACGAATGGTGTGCCGATCACGGTCACGCCCTGGAGAAAGCGCCGTTCGGTCAGGTGGCCAGCGGCGGCCCGGTGACCCTGCCGGACGCGAACATCCTGACCAACGGTGCCTGGTACGGTGGCAGCCCCTATCTGGGCCCGAATGCAACGGTCCGCGCCACCGGTCCCACGGGCACCACGCCGCCCTCGGGCACCATCGCGAACTCGCCCACGGGTGAGGCGGGCTTTGCCTTTATGTGGCACTCGCATAACGAACGCGAGATCACCACCGCAAACATCTTTCCCGGCGGCATGCTGATGATGATGCTCGTCGATTCGCGTGAATACGTGATCGACGAATCGAAATAAGGTCGAGGAGAAACCCAATGCGATCCAACACTCTCAAGTCGCTCCTGGTCCGCTCGGGACTGGCGGCATCACTTCTCCTCCTGCCCATCGGCGCCGCCATCGCGCAGAGCGTCAGTCTGACCGCGGCGGCGACCACGGCCACGCTACCGGACGGACAGGTCGTGCCGATGTGGGGCTATACCTGCAGCGCGGTCACGCTGCCCGTGGGGTCGGGCTGCGCCAACCTGAATCCGGCGGCGCCGGCAGCGACCGCCACGGCGCCCGCCGGCTGGTCGCCCGTGATCATCACGGTCCCCTCCGGCACGCTGGCCTTCACGATCACCCTGACCAATAGCCTGCCTGCGCCGATCCCCACCTCACTGGTCATCGTGGGCCAGATCGGCGGCGGCCTGGGTCTGCCGCCATCGCGAACGCCCAGTCCGGCGCATGCCTTGCAGGGCGCGACCTGGCCGATCGCCGGCACGCCGGACATCGGCACACCGGCCACCAGTGGCAATGCCACCTTCACTCCTCCGGCTCAGTTGGATCGCGTCCAGTCCTTTGCGACCGAGGTCGCAAATGGTGCGACCACTGTCCTCACCTGGAACAATCTGCGAGCGGGCACTTATCTGATCGAGTCGGGCACGCATCCGTCCATCCAGGGCCCGATGGGTCTGTACGGCGTGCTGGTCGTGACCGCCGCGCCGAACGCCGCGCTGGCGACCGGCGGGACGGCATACGGCACTGTGGGTACGGCGAGCGCCGTGTCCTACAACGCCGAGGTCCCGCTGCTGCTCAGCGAGATCGACGCGGTGCAGAACGCGGCGGTGGCGGCCGCGGTGATCACCCCTGGGTTCCTCGAAGGCACCGTCTGGTCCGGTCAGCCGGGCCAGTGCGGAAACCCCTTCAATGCCAACGGCACCCCGAACACGGCGACGTACCGCACCTTCCATCGATCGTGGGCGCGCAGACCGGTGCGACGGGGGCCGCCGGCTTTGCGCTGATTGCGGAAGACGGCAATGTGCTGCCTGGAAATCCGAAGATTCAGAGCGAAGTATTCATGGCCGCCGGCAAGACCAATGACGTGCTGATCAATGCACCGCTGGCCGCGGCAGGCGCGGCGGCGCCCGCGGTGCTGGCCGTCTTCGACCGGCAATTGAGTCTGTCCACCAACAATCTGCGCGATGGCGGCATGCAGGCCTATGTGAGCGTGAACGCCGCGAGTGCCGTTCCGCTCCCGCTGGTGGCCGTGACAGCCACCGGGGAGACCTACTATTGCGTTTCGGGCGTGCCCCTGGTCGTGTCGGATCTGAGCAGAGGTGTGCTCGCCAACGATGGAGGCGCCAATGGCGCCAGCATCGGCACGGTCAGCCTGCAGGGCGGCGTGACCTCCCTGGCCTTCCAGTCGAACGGCACCTTCACCTACACGCCGCCCGCGTCCCCAGCCGCCTGCGGCGGCACCTTCAGCTATCTGGTCAATGGTCTGGCCAGCGCGACGGCCACCGCCACGATCACGCAGTGCGACGCGAGCACGAGCTGCGCCGCCCTGGGCGCAGCGCCCACCGCCAATGCGGATACCTACACCAGCAACATCGCCACCTTCCTGCAGATCGGCGCGCCCGGCGTGCTCGCGAACGACCGGGACCCGTCCGGGCACCCCTTGAGCGTCAACGCGCTCGGTGGGCACTCGGGACTGACCGTGACACTGAACCCCGATGGTTCCTTTACCGCAGTGCCGGCAGGAGCCGGCGGTGCCTGTCCGGCCGGTTCACCGGCTGGCGCGTCCTGTTACAGCTTTCAGTACACGGCAAAGAACTCACAGAACCGGACCAGCAATAGCGCGACGGCCACGCTGATCTTCCAACGAGCCAGCGGGCTGGTGGTCACGGTCAAGGATGCGCCGAAAGGCACGGTCATCGGCGATTATCGCTGGATCATCGAGGAAGACCGCACGTTCAATATCAACCCGGCCTGCACGACGACGCTCGCCGCGGGTGCAGCGCCGCCGGTGGGATGCCCGTCCAAGGTGCAGAATCTCGGCACCAATTTTCACACCAGCTACATGCCGCTGGTGGCGGCGGGCTGTGTCGGTAGCGCGGCCTGTGAATCCGGGCAGATGATCGTGGATCCGGCCGGAACCGGGTCGCATGTGGCTACGGTATGCGATGTGGGCGACGGGATTTGCCGGACCACGGCCGCGCAGCAGACCGCAGTCGATCCCAGCCAGGTCGCCCTCGATCCGACCAAGCGCTACTACATCTCGGTTCTGCCGGGCGATGCCGGCAACTCCTTTTCGTCGGGCGCCGGCGCGCCGGTAAATGGGCGGATGTTCGACCTGGCTCTCGACTGTCCGGACGCGGCAAGTTACGCGCCCGGAACGGGCACCTGCGGCCACACCATGGGCGGTGCGCCCATACCGGCCGTGGTGGCGCCCGCCACCACCTTCGTACCGGTCACGGTACTGCTGCAACCGACCCCGCTGCCCACGGCGAAGGTCGTGGTGTTCGCCTTCCAGGACGACAGTCCGGTCAATGGTGAACACGACAGCCATGGCGGTAACGACCTGACCGGCCTCAAGAACAAAGAGGCGGGACTCGGTGGCTTCGAGATCACCTTGTTCGACGACGCGGGCGGGACCGGAGATGCGACCGGACAGATGACCTACGACATGTTCAACATGCCGTTGTCGAACAGTCTGGCGGGGACGATCGACCAGAATACAGGCTTTGACGCCTGTCCGATCTCCACACCGAACACGGCGTCCCATCCGGCGCCCGACCATCTGATCGGCATGATCGTCACCTGCCCGAACCTGGAGTCCGACGGCGTGAGTGATTCGCCGCTGGCCGGTCAGGCGGTGATCGCGAACCTGATGCCGGGTCGATACGGCGTGGTGGCGACGCCGGCGGCGGACCGCATCGCCCGTGGGGAGGAGTGGCTGCAGACCAATACGCTGGACGGACAAAAGGCCCACGACGCCTTCATCAGGGTCGGCGGTCCGGCGTACTTCCAGGAATTCGGGCCGGCCGGATATCACGTCGCGGTCGGCTTTGCCAATGGCGACATTATCAACCACCGGCGCACGAATTCGGCGGGCACCGGCATGTGCGATCCGGTGCGGATGGTCAATGGCGTGAACACCGGCGGCGGCGGCATGAGCTGCAATAATTCCGTCACGGGCACCGTCACGAACATGCGCATCAGCCGCAGCCCGGATCAGCGGCTCTACTCGAGCGGTTCGGCAGTCGCGAACGCCTTCACCAACTGCTACGTGAGCCTGGGCGATCCGGATGACGATGATTTCGCGTTTACCAAATGCAACGCGGACGGAACTTTTACCCTCACCGGCTTGCCCGCCGGCAACTGGCGGATCACTTCTTTCGATCAGTGGAATGACCTCATCGTCGACGGGCTGTCCACGCCCGTGGCGCTGGGCGGCACCGCACGCTGCCCGGGAGCGGGTTCCACGGCGACCAGTTGCAACATCGGGGATTTGTCGAAGCAGCAGTGGCACACCAATATCTACACCCGGAGCTTTTTTGACCTGAACGGGAACGGAGTCTCCGACAACGATTCGAGCGGGAATCTCGAGCCCGGCTTGACGCTGGTGCCAACGAATATCCGCTTCCGGGACGGAAGTTACTCGAATTTCAACAACACGGATCTGAATGGGTTTGCCGGTTTCAATGAAATCTTCCCGCTCTTCAACTGGTACGTGCTGGAGGCCGATACCAACCGCTTCAAGCAGACCGGCATACACGTGGTCTATGACGCCGGCGGGCCCGCGGATGGCAATGGCGGGGGCACCTCAACCGTCGGCAGCGATTTGCTCAATTCAGTGGAGACGGTGCATCTGCCAACGAACCTGCGCTTTCCGGGCTCGGTCTACTGCGCCAACGCGGACTGCACGGGCGCCTCGATCACGAGCCCGGGTAGCAGCGCCGCGAACCCCTCCACGGGCCGCATCGATCCGCCGTGGGTGACCACGGAAGGGTGGCAGGGCTATGTCGGCAGCAGCGCGATTGTGGAATTCGGCAAAGCACCGTATGCGCCGGCAGTCGCCGCGACCGGCGGTGCGGCAGCGCGGCCGGCCGAGAATGGTGGCATCAAGGGTGAGGTGATCTACGCCTCGACGCGTCCGTTCGATGACCCCACGCTGCTGATTCACACCAGCTGGACGCCCGATGTGCCTGGGGTGACCATCAACCTCTACCGGGAAGGCCTGGCTGCGGATGGCACGCTGAGCCAGATGCTGGTAGACACCACCAAGACCTCGAGCTGGGATGATTGGGCGCAGGGCTTCCGGGTCGCCGGCAGCGCCACCACGCCGGGGACACCCAACATGAACTGCCCGGGCCAGCTGCCGGGTCCGACGGCGACAACGGCCGGGGACCTGTTCTTCTACACGCTGGCGGGCAGCACCCAGTGGCTCAATCCGACCACCTCGCTGCCGAACAATGCGCAGTTCAAGTGCTATGACGGCATGCACGCGTTCAACCAGGTGCAGCCGGCCCCCTACGACGGGATGTACCAGTTCCCGAGCATCGTCGGCCGGAATTCGACCACGGGTGTGCCGACGGGGACCGGAACCGCGGTCAACGCCACTGGCGGCTCCCGCCCGGGCAGCAACTGCACGATCTGCATCGCCAATCCGGTCGATGGGACGCCCATGCTGCCCTCCGGCAAGTACACGGTCGAAATGATCTTGCCGCCCGGTTACGAGCTGGTGAAGGAAGAGGACAAGAACATCCTGATCGGTGACAACTACATCGCGCCGGTGACGCAACAGTTTGGTGGCCTCGGCAGCATCTTCATCCTGCCCGACCAGGCGCAGGTCGCCAGCCAGTACAACGCCAACAACGCGCAGAATCCCACCGTCAATCTGGGCTCCTCGCCCCACCATGAAGGAGACACCGGCAGCGTCGAGACCTTCTGGCCCTGCGTCGGGCAGCTGCGCACTGTCCCGGATTACATCAGTCTATTCCCCTACTCACAGGAAGTGGCGCCGTTCGCAGGCGCCTCGCGCCACCTCTGCGATCGCAAGGAAGTGACGCTCGAAGATCAGACCCAGGCGCTCGCCAAGTTCTGGGTGTTCAGCTCCACGCACGTCGCCGCTCACTACACCGGCTTCATGCTCGATGACTTCTCCTCTGAGTTCGATCCCTTCTCGCCGCAGTTCGGGGAGAAATTTGCGGTCCCGAACCTGCCGGTCGCGATCAAAGATTTCGCCGGCAACGAAGTGGCCCGCGTCTATGCCGACCAGTGGGGTCAGTACAACGGCCTGAATTATTCCACTTGGCAGGTCAACCCGCCCAATCCGACCGGCTACGCGCCCACCATGATGGTCGCCTGCATGAACGATCCGGGCACGGGTCCGACCCCGGATCCGCAGTTCAACCCGGCCTACAGCCAGTTCTGCTACGAGATCCCCTACATGCCCGGGCAGACGCAGTACATGGATACGCCGGTGGTGCCGACCGCCGCCTTCGCGGAAGGCTACAACCCGCCCGACTGCGCCTACCCCAATGCCACCCCGGCGATCGTGTCCGTGCTCGGTGACTCCAGCGGCGGTGGCGCCGGACCCTGGGTCAGCGCCGCGGGACATTCGCTGACGATCAACGCGCTGGGATTTGTCGGCACGACCGACGTCGGGGTCCTGGTTCCCAACAACGCGTATTCCGGGCCGGCGGCGACGACGGCTCCCTATAACCAGAAGTTCATCACGCGCCACTATGGCTTCGGCGCCAGCCGGGGGAGCGGCTCCGTCACCATCGGTGGTGCAATCGCCGCCGTGTCGACCTGGGCGAATGATCACATCACGGTCAGCGTGCCGACTCTGTCGGCGGCGCAGTCGAGCTGTCCGCTGCAGCAGCGGGGCGTGGCCACGTCGACGCGTTGCGGCGAGCTGGTCATCACTGCCGGCAACGGCCGGCAATCGATCGATACCGTCACGGTCACGATCGGCGGCAAGTCTCCAACCTATGTCAATGGGGAGAACGCGACCAATAACGCGATCCAGACGGCGCTCGACAACGCGACGCCGGGCGATCTGGTCATCGTCGGTCCGGGCAACTACAACGAGATGCTGGTGATGTGGAAGCCGGTCCGGCTGCAGGGCGTGGGTTCCGGTGCGGTCAAGGTCAACGCGAATACGCATCCCTCAGGCAAGATGGACGCCTGGCGCCGCCAGGTGGCCTGCCTGTTTGGCCTGTCCCTGAATGGTGGCTTCATCGGCGCCAACAATCCCTTCGATCCGAACGGCACCTTCTCCTGCGCCGCGGCCATGCAGGGCCAGGTGGATCCGATTCCACTCGAGCCCCTGGTGGGCTGGGATCCGACGCTGAACGGCAACCTGGCTGAACTGCTGATGGAACCCACGCTGATGGGCGCCTACGAGGGCGCGGGTATCACGGCCGTGGGCAAGGGCCTGAGGAACAACAACACGCCGGGCGTCTGCGACGCCATTGATGCCAACGGCTGCATACAACTGACCGCGAGCAATACGGACTGCGCCTGGAAGAGCAATTTCCGCTGCAACCCTTCGCGCATCGATGGCATGACCTTTGTCAACAGCTCCCAGGGTGGTGGAGGCATCTTTCTGCACGGCTGGAACCACAACACCGAGGTGTCCAATAACCGGGCCTACGCCAACGCTGGAACGCTCTCCGGTGGCATCACCGTCGGACAGCCGGAGACTCCGGATCCCACCGTCGTCGGCACCGACGCACAACCGCTACACCTGAATGACAATGTCCAGGTGCATCACAATTCTGTCACGCAGAATGCCGCCTACGGCGATGAATTGAACGCGACCACGCCCAGTGCGGCGGGCGGCGTGACCATCTGCACCGGCGCGGATAATTATAAATTCAATCACAACTGGGTCTGCGGGAACCTCAGCTCCGGTGACGGCGGCGGCTTTTCGCACCTCGGGTTCAGCGCCAACGGCAACATCTCGAATAACCAGTTCCTGTTCAACCAGAGCACCAACCCGACGATCCCGACCCATGGCGGTGGCGTGACGATCATGGGTGATCTGCCTGACGGACCGGTTTGCGAGGCCCTGACGCCCGACACGGACTGCCCGCCGACATTGGGTAACGGCATCGGCGGCGATCTGACCATCGATGCGAACCTGATCCTCGGCAACTCGGCCGAAAGCGGCAGCGGCGGCGGCCTGCGCATGTCGAACATCAACGGGACCGACGTGGTGAACAACCCGAACAGTGCGCCGCACTGGTGGCACGTCACCGTGACCAATAACATCATTGTCAATAACGTCGCAGGCTGGGATGGAGGTGGCGTGTCGATCCAGGACGCGCTGCGCACCGACTTCATCAACAATACGGTGGTCTCGAACGACTCCACCGCTTCCTCGGGCGTGCTGTTCAATACCCTGGGCTCCGCGCACGCCAACAATCCACCGCCGGGCTGCACTCCAAATCCGGATCCGAACGCCCCGCAGAACGCGAACTGTTTCTACCAGCTGGCGCCGACGACCCCGCAACCGGCCGGGCTCTCGGTGCAGGCCCACAGTTCGAATCTGGCGCAGGCCCTGGCGCCAATGTCCGTGAACTGCCCGCCGGAGTATCGGCCCAGCGGGGCCGGCGGCGCGAGCGCGTGCAAGCAGGCCTCGGCACCGCGGATTCGTAACGACCTGTTCTGGGACAATCGCGCCTTCCACATTGGCAACCCGGCCCCCGGGACGGGCCTGCTCGGCCAGCAGAACGTCGTGACGCTGCTGCCGACCTTGAATCAGGCCTCGACAGGCCAGTGCGTCGGCGGCGCGAGCTACTGGGACATCGGCTATCGCGGCGATACGAGTCCGGCCAACCATAGCGGTACGGGATTCACGCTCGCGCTACAGAACTCGATCCTGACCAGCAACGCCGGGTACCCGGGCAACATCCAGTCCGCCGGCAACCCGGGCCTGATGGGCGTCTACTGCAATGGGTCTCGTGTGCCGCCGGAAAACGGCGGGATGGGCTATACCGTGCCGCCGGGCATGGCGGACGCGACGCTGCCTAACCCGGTGTTCAACCTGACCGCCGCAGCGACGGTCGACGAAGGGAACAACTGGATCAATATGAGCTACGGCCCGCTCTCGCTGGCGAACCCGACTGCCACCACCACGCTCGGCAACTACTCGATCAGCGGTGGTCCGGCCGTCAACGGCGGGTCCGGGGCGGGCGCGCCGAACCACGACTTCTTCGGCAACTCGCGGCCGCAGGGGGGTGGTTTCGATATCGGTGCTGTGGAGATGGTCGGCGGCGGTGGCGGCGGGGGAGGCGGCGGAGGCGGCAGCCCTGCTGCAACACTCACGCCGACGACCCGCAGCTTCGGCTCCGTGGCACGCGGAACGACCACGACCGGTCCGGTCCAGGTGTTCATCCTGACCAATACCGGCACCGTACCGCTGACGGGCGTTACGCAGGGCGTACTCGGGGGCGCCAATCCCGGCGATTATTTCGTAGTCCGCGCGCTGTCGACTTGCGGGCCCGCTGGCGGTGGCCAGTTCCTGGGCCAGACGACGCTGGCGGTGGCACCGGCGCTGGGGTCCGCCTGCATCGTGACCGTGCAATTCCGGCCGCTGGCGACCGATATAGCCGGTACGGCGACGAGCGCCACGATGTCAGTGACCGATGCTGCTGGAACGCAGACGTCTACCTTAAGCGGAGTCGCGCAGTAACGCACGATCGACCGATGAATGCTGAACCCGGGTGCGGCTCGCGAGAGTGCTCGCGAGCCGCAGCACCGCAACAGAACAGGGCCTTTCTGACTGGTGAGCGAAGGAGAAATGCATTCCACCCCATTCCGGGGGAGCGCGCAGCCGTTTCTGCGCAGGGCAGCCAGGATGATGGGTAGCGTGCAAGTCTGTCGAAGTAGGGCGGTGCGTGCGCTCTCTGGCAATGTCCTGCCTCTGCTGGCGGCCGCCCTGCTGGCCTTGCAGCCTGCAATTGGCCGTTCCCAGGAATTTACGGCCGACGTAGTGTACGCGGCGATCGCCGGCACGCCCACGAGCGTAGTACCCGCCTTGCCCGCCAGACTGTTCGTCAGCAAGGAAAAGATGCGACTGGATTTCGTTGGAGTTGCTGGCCAGACGCTGATTGTCGATGACCAGCGGCACGAGACGCTGCTGCTGATGCGCGCGCGTCGGACCTACCAGCAGCTTGGCTCCCGTCCGTCGGAGTATTTTCGAGTCGCCGATGCCGAGCATGCCTGCCCGGATTGGGAGCAGGCGGTGGGGTTGTCGATCAGGTGCGAGAGCGTTGGGCGCGAAGTGATCGATGGGCGCCCGGCGATCCAGTACCAGCGCACGCGCTCTAACGGCACGCGCGACTACGTCTGGATCGATGCGAAACTCAAGTACGTGATCAAGTGGCGTGCTGACGATACCGAGGCGGAGCTGCGCAACGTCAAGGAAGGAGCGCAATTGGCGGACTGGTTTGAAATTCCCGAAGGCTACGAGCCGGCCCGACCCCTGAAATCGAGGTCCAGCACGGCGCCGCGGGCGCCATAGGGTGAGCTGATGGGCACACCGTCTGATCGGAATGCGGACCTGAGAGGATCGACTGGACTGCTGGCATACGGCCTGCTGGCCTGTCTGGCCGCGATCTCCGTGGGGCCGGCCGCGGAGCGTGCCTCGGCCGCCTCATCCCCCTACGCCTCGATCTCGCGCAGCGATCGCGCCCGAATTCACGACATGCTGGGCTGGGGTGTCGATGCGCTGCAGGTGCGGATGCTCGAGTCGGGCCAGCTGCTGCGCTTCAGCTACCGGGTCGTGGACGCCGCCAGGGCACAGGTTCTGACGGAAAAGTCTGCCGAGCCGAACCTCTACGACGAGCGAGCCCACGCGGTGCTGGTGGTCCCGGTCATGGATCAGATCGGGAAATTGCGCCAGACCCAGCCGGCCGAGAACGGCAAGATCTACTGGATCGTGTTTTCGAACAAAGGCAGTGTCGTCAGGCGTGGAGATCGGGTCAGCGTGGTCATTGCCGACTTTCGCGCCGACGGGTTGATCGTGGAATGACCGAAGGCTTTTGCATTTGCGTGGGCTCGGAGGATTGACGGAGCCCGAAGCATCGCGCGATGACGCGCACGTCGATGCGATGCATTACGCCGGGACGAAATGATGACAGAGGAACGTCAATACAGGACCAAAGAGCCGGAACAGGTTCCCGCGCTGGGTCACGTCGGCGCGATGACTTTCGAAGTCTCGCTACCCGAGGACCTGGCTTCCTGGCTGCGGGAGAAGATTGCGCACGGCGTGTACCAGCACGCAGGCGAGGCGGCGCTCCTGGCATTTCAGGACATGCAGGAGCTGGATCAGTACCCCGAGGTGCGTCTCCGCCTGTTCGACGCCACGATTCAGGCCTTGCTAGACGATCCGGACCCGTCGGTGCCCGCGGAGCAGATCCTCGCGGAGTTGCGGGCCCAGACGCGGGATTGGGGACGGCCCAAAGCGCCGCCGCCCAGGAAATCGACGAAATAGGGCATTGCCGGCCACGCTGCCGGTTGACTTCTTCACTTTACAACGAACTGATCCCCTCGCGCAGAGCGTAACGGGTGAGGTCGGCGGCGTTGTGCAGTCGCAGCTTGCGCAGGATATTGCGACGGTGAGCGTCCACGGTGGCGACCGCGATTTTCAGTCGCAGCGCGATCGCGGCGCTCCGGTGGCCCTCGGCGATCAGCTTGAGTACTTCTTTCTCGCGCTTGCCCAGCGCTTCCACCAGTCGGAGGCCGGCGCTTCGCACCTTGTCGCCCCGCAGGATTCCGGCCGCGCCGCTGATTTCCGGCGAGATGTAGCGCTTGCCGATTAACACAGCACGCAGCGCCTGGATCAATTCGCGTCCCGAAGCGGTCTTCAGGACATAGGCTCGCGCGCCGGCCTTGAGCAGGGCGCGCACAAGCGGCTCGTCGGCATAACCGCTCAAGGCCACAATCTTGACCTCCGGACAGAGTCGGCGCAGCTCGCGGGTGACTTGCTCGCCATTGATCCCGGGCATCGCGATATCAAGCAGCAGGATATCGGGCCGCTGTTCCTGGACGCTGGTCAGGCATTCCACGCCGTCGGCCACTGCGCCGATGAGCTCAAACTCCGGTGCGCCACTCAAAAGCGTACCAATCGCTTCACGAATGAGGGGATGGTCGTCAGCGAGCAGGATGCGGACCGGCTTCACGACATACTCACGCCGGATCCGGCCAGGACGCCCGGAATACGGCACCGTCCACGGTATCGATGGAGTCCAACGGAAACGGCACGCCCAACACCCGGTCGCGCGTTGCGCGACGGTGTGTGACTTTCCCCTCGAGAACTCCCCGCCAATGAATTAGTCAACTTCCCCAGCCGGCCGCGCGGCGAATAGTATCGATCCCCTGCCTCTAGAGTTGACAGTGACAGTTCGATCGGGGGGCGTCAGGTGTGACAATACTGTAGTAGGCGGAGGGGAGATTCGGCAGGGATTATGTCAACACCCAGGGAGCGCGTGGCCGCCCTCACAGTGTGGCCACGCCGTGGCGGAGGGCGTAACGCGTGAGTTCAGCGGCGCTGTGTAGTCGCAGTTTGCGCAGGATATTGCGCCGGTGAGCCTCCACCGTGGCGACGGCGATATGCAGCTCCACCGCAATCTCGGCATTGCGGCGCCCGTCCGCAATCAGCCTCAGCACCTCTTTTTCCCTTCGGCCGAGTACCTCGTGAGGTGACGGACCGGCACTGGACCCGTTGTCCTCCCAGAGATTCATCACCTGGCGGGTCACTTCGGGAGACAGGTAACTCTTGCCGCTCGCCACGGCATGCAGGGCCTGAATCAGTTCGCGGCCCGAAGCGGACTTCACGACGTAAGCCCGTGCGCCCGCCTTGATCAGGGCGCGTACGAACTGCGGCTCGGTATAACCGCTCAGGGCCACGATCTGCAGTTCGGGACACAGCCGGTGCAGCTTGGCGGCGACCTGTTCGCCGTTCATGCCGGGCATCGCAATGTCGAGCACCAGGATATCGGGTTGCAATTCCTGGACTCGCGCCAGGCATTCCTTGCCATCGGCCGCCTCACCGACGAGTTCAAAATCAGGCGTGGCGCTGAGGAGTTGCCCGATGGCCGCGCGAATCAGCGGATGATCATCGGCAATGACGATGCGGACCGGTTTCATCCCAGGCCCGCGAGCGCTTGATTCGCCTCGGTGCCGTCGGAGGCGAAAGCAGCATCGCGGTCGATCACCTCGAGCGCGTCGAACCTTCCCGCCGAGGCACGGATGCCTACCACACTGCGTGCCGCCATCAAAGCATTTATCCTCTTTGCGGGCATGGTCGTGGTCCAACGGGCCGATCTGGCGCCAATAGATGCAATCGTGAATGAATAACACTTTTTGGCCGTGCCCGCACTTAGGTAATCCGTGTATTACAGCTGCATGTCAGCGTCCGGTCCCTGAGCCCACTGCCGATTGCACTGACGCGGTCCGTCTGTGACTACCGGGTAACGGGTAATTAATTACCGGATAGCCCGAATATCGAATCTCGTGACGGCCCTGTAGCGTCATCGTCCTCGGGGGTTTCCTAATATGAATCGGACTGGCGGGCGGGCCACGATAGGTAAGAAGAACAAGAATGAATTTCCGCGTGTTTGACATGACCGCTGGCGATGCCGAGCGCCCCGAATCTCGCGATCGCGCGGGCTGCAGCGCCGGCCTCATGCGGACCACATCCTGGAGCTCAATCCATTAGTACCGACTGTGCCAAGCTGGCCGTGCTGAACAATGAACATCTCTCTTTCCAGGAGGAGGGGCCGGGCCCATCCAACCGCCCGCACGAGCCGGTGAACGGGATGCAGGGCGTGACGGCGCGCACGATACGCACTCGATCGCACGCCAAGACCCCGATCCCTTCCCACGCTCCCATCTGGCCAGAGTGGGCCGGCAGACACCCGCGGCCCTGCTACCGGGTGGCGCTGGTGGACGATCACGTCGTGGTACGCGAAGGCATCGCGGCGCTGCTCGCTCTTGAGTCGGGTCTGGAGATCGTCGGTTGCGCCAGCGATGTCGCGACGGCGATCGAGTTGGTGCGAATCGCGCGGCCTGCCGTCGTGGTCTGCGACCTGAACCTGCCGGGCCTGTCCGGTGGCCAGGCCGTACAGGCGATACACGAGGAGTTGCCTAATGCTGCCATCCTGGTATTGACGGCCCACAATTCCCTCGAATACGTGCGCGCGGCGTTCATCAGCGGCGCCGTCGGCTATGTGTGCAAGGATGCGCCGGGTCGTGAACTGGTGCGTGCCGTGCGTCGCGCGGCCTGCGGGCAGCGCACCGTATGCGGCACGGTCCGTGAAACGGTGATCGGGGACTGGCTCGAACACTGCCCGCCTGCCGAGCCGGCGGTCGACGCGGACCTGGACGAGGAGGCTCGGCAGATGTTGCGCTACATCGCCTTGGGTGTGCCCACCTGGCGCATCGCGCGGGATCTGGGCTACCGCGTAAAAGTCGCAGAACGATACCGCGGGAAGTTGATGCGGCGCCTGGCGCTGAAGAGTTCCGCTGCCGTGACGCGTTTCGCCGTCGGGCATCGACTGGTAAACAGTATGGAGCTCGATCACGTACTGGAAGTCCGGGAAGCCTGAGACTCGCGCCGATCAGAGATCACGAGTCGTCGGTCCGGGAAGCGCTCGAGCGGGCAATCGAAAGTGAATTGATCCAAGTGCAACCGGCGACCGACGGCCTGCTCGCCTGCTAGCACATCCGCGCGGGAGGGAGGGCTAGTTGTATGAGTGACCTGCGGCCCAACGGCAAGGTGATCCACGTACTCCTCGCCGACACGAACGAGTTGCTGCGCGATGGGCTTAGGGTTGCCTTGGACCAGGAGCCGGACTTCCAGGTTGTCGGCGTCGCGCGGACTGTCGAGAGTGCACTGGCCGCAGCCGCACGCCTGAAGCCCGAGCTCATTGTTGCGGAATTGCAGTTCGGTGGACGGACCGCCACGGACCTGCTCAGGGGTTTGAGACAGGCGGGTTGCAGCACGCGCGTCCTCGTGCTCAGCAGTGAGGCTAGTGAGGCGCAAATGCGCATGGCCATGGCTGCGGGGGCCAGCGGCTATCTGCTGAAAGAGGACCGCTACGACGAACTGCTCGAGGCGCTGCGGGCGGTGCACTCCGGACGCCGCTGCTTCAGCGATTCCGCTGAATCGACGATCCTCAAGCACTACGCCGACCGCATCGCGGTGCGCTTCGAGGTCGCGGCCGCGCCCGTCACGCCGCGGGAGCGCGAAGTGCTGGCGCGCATTGGCCAGGGCCATACCAACAAGACAATCGCCAAGGCTCTGCGTATCTCAGTCAAGACCGTGGAAAAGCATCGTTCAAACCTGATGCGGAAACTCGGGCTCCACAACACAGCAGCGGTCACCGTCTACGCGATGCGCCAGGGCCTCGTCGGTCCAGAGCAGGCCGGCAGCGGCCGGTGAACAAACCTGTCCACCGGCCGGCAGCGCGGTGCCGCCTTCAGCTGCGACTACCGCTCGCTATTTCACCGGGATCATCAGGTGCTGGTAGGGCGTGCCGGCCCACATGACGTAGGGAGCGGAAGTGTCCGGGTCCGCGTTCTTTGGGTAGGCGTCGTAGAAAGCCGCATCCGCTCCCGCGACCATTACGTGGGGCCCGGTGTTGATCCAGTGATTGGCCTTCGAGGGTTTCTTGGAATAAGGATCCGTATTGCTGGCATCGGTGCCGCCTGCCAGCATGTACATAAGGCCGACCTTGCCGGCCTCAGGTTTGGCGTGCGTCACCATCGCGTGCAACCAGCTCATCGACGTCTTGTCGAGGCACATCGGGTCAGGACCGGGCGTGGCCGGGTTGTCGGGCATGCACGTGAAGCCATTGGTGCCTGCGCGCAGCGTGCTCATCCCGCCTTTTGCGTCCATGGCGACCACCGCAGCATGCTTGGCGACGCCCGCCGGAGCCGCGGACAGGGCGCTCATGACTAATTCGGCGTTGGTGAGTTTCGGCGCTTGGGCAGGTTTTGGCGCTTCGGCGGCGGCGGCGGCGAGGGGTATCGCCAGCAGGGCGAGCAGCCAGAACCAGCTAGACTTTCGGCTCGCGGAAATCATGAGATTCTCCTTGAGGAGGGGCTGGAGATGGGGCCGCCGGTATAGCGCGATTTTCGTGGCGGCGCAATGCGGCGGGCGCGCATGAGCCTACGTATAATGCGGAGCCACGCCGGCGTCCCACAAGGATGGTGTCTCGCGATGTGCCTCATACTCCTCGCCTGGCGCGTGCACCCGAATTTCCCCTGCGTGGTCGCCGCGAACCGCGATGAGTATTTCGCGCGGCCTACGGCCAGCGCGGATTGGTGGCCAGGGGACAGCCCCATACTCGGGGGACGCGACCTGCAGGCGGGCGGCACCTGGCTGGGCGTCACCCGCAGCGGGCGCTTCGCCGCGCTCACGAACTTTCGCGATCCGGCGGCGTCCCGGATGGACGCGCCCAGTCGTGGCACGCTGGTCACCGATTTCCTGACCGCCAATTGGCCCACGGCGGTCGGGCTCCAGGAAATGGCCCGGCGCGGTGCGCGGTGCAACCCTTTCAACCTGATCTGCAGCGACGGCCAGGTGCTGGGCGTGTATGAGAGCACCGTCGGACGGGCCCGTACCCTGCAGCCGGGCGTCTATGCACTGTCCAACGACCTGCTCGACACCCCTTGGCCGAAGGTGCGCCAGGCCAAGTCGCAGCTCAGGGCGGCCCTGGATGAACTGCCGCAGGCGGCGGCGATGCTCGATCTGCTGCGCGACGACGAGACGGCCGCGGACGGGGAGCTGCCACGCACGGGCGTCAGCCTGGAGCTCGAACGGATGCTATCGAGTGCCTTCGTGCGTGGTGAGACCTACGGTACCCGCAGCTCCACGATATTCACGATAGCGCTGGACGGGACGGCCAGCTTTGCCGAGTGGGCCTGGAGCGAGACCGGGACGCTCGCCGGCCTGGCGCGCTACCATTTTCAGGTTGCGGGAGCGCGATGAATCAGTAATCTTGCGGTTGAAGCGCCCTCGGTGATGGAGGATGGTGATCCATGCGAAACTGGTCTTTGCTGCTGCTGGCCTGCGCGGTTTCGGCCTGCGCGAGCACGGGCCCCACGGCACGGGCGCTGCGGGCGCAGCAGAATACGGCGGTGGTACTGGCTTTTCTCGATACCGCGTTCAACAAGCACGAGGTCGAGCAGGCCTTCAGGCTGTATGTCGGTCCGGACTACCGCCAGCACAACCCGCACGTGGCCGACGGCGTCGCGGGCGCGGTCAGCGCGTTGACGAAGCTGACGCATGAGCAATACCCCGAGCTTCGGCAGGATGTCAAACGCACCGTCGCGCAGGGCGACCTGGTGGCCGTGCATTCCCGCTATACCCGCAGTGCCGCGGAGCGGGCCGGCAGCGGCGGGGAGGCCGTCGTGGATATCTTCCGCCTGGAACACGGCAAGATCGTCGAGCATTGGGATGTCGTCGAGGAAGTGCCCGGCGAATCGGCCAACGACAATTCGATGTTCTGATGGCCAGGTCAAGAACCCGGAACGAGGCGCTGCTGGTCGCCGACATCGGCGGCACCAACGCCCGCTTCGGGGTCTGGTACGAAGGGGCCCTGCACGGCGAGCAGGTGTACCGGTGCAGCAGCTACCCCGGCCCGGCCGAGGCCGCTGCCGCCTATCTCAAGCAGTTCCGTGCCACCAGTGTGTTGCCCATGCCGCGCTCGGCGGCCTTCGCCATCGCCGGTCCTCTGCTCGAGGACCGTGTGGTCATGACCAACAACAGCTGGGATTTTTCCGCCGCGGCGACACGCCACGCGCTCGGACTCGATCGCCTCATATTCCTGAATGACTTCACGGCCCTGGCGCTGGCGGTGCCGCAGCTGGCGGTTTCGGAACGCTTTCAGGTCGGTGGGGCCGCGCCGCTCGCCGATGGCGCCATAGCCGTGATCGGGCCGGGCACCGGTCTTGGAGTGTCCGGCCTGCTGCGTACCGGTTCCCATTGGCTGGCGCTGCAGGGCGAGGGCGGTCACGCGACACTGCCGGTGGTCGATGCGCGCGAAATGGCGGTCGTCAGCGCCCTCCATCAGATCTATTCACATGTATCGGCCGAGCGTGTGCTGAGTGGCGATGGGCTGGAGCTGCTGTATCGCACGCTCGCCGGGCTGGATGGCGTCGCGGTGGCGCCGCTCACTGCGGGGGAGATAACCGAGCGCGCCCTGGCCGGCACGGACAAGGGCTGCGTCGAGACGGTGGACCTGTTCTGCGGCTGGCTCGGCAATGTGGCGGGCAACCTGGCGCTGACCCTGGGCGCGCGCGGCGGCGTCTACATCGGCGGCGGCATCGTGCCGCGTTTTGGCGGGCACTTCGCCACCTCGCCGTTTCGCCAGCGCTTCGAGGCGAAAGGGCGCTACGCTGGTTTCCTGGCGACCTTGCCGGTGTTCGTCATCACCGCGAAGTACCCGGCGCTGATCGGTTGCGTGCAGGCCTTCGAGCACTCGAGCCCGCGACTGGAGGCGGGTTAAATTTCTCGGGACCCGATCACACGGCCGTGAAGATCGTCGCCGGGTGCTCCAGCAGGTCCTTCAGCGCCTGGATGAGCCCCGCGGCATCAGCGCCGTCGACAAAGCGGTGATCGAAGGAGGAGGACAGGTTCATCATCAGGCGCACCTGGATCGTCCCATTGACGACCATCGGCCGCTCGACCGCGCGATTCACGCCGATGATCGCCACTTCCGGCATATTGATGATGGGGGTACTGGCGATGCCGCCGAGCTTCCCGAGGCTGGTGACGGTAATGGTCGATCCGCTCAGTTCCTGGCGGCGCGCGCTGCGATCGCGGGCCGCGGTCGTGACGCGGGCGATCTCGGCCGCCAGGGCGCGCAGCCCCAGGCGCTCGGCATCGCGAACCACGGGCACTTTCAGGCCCTCTGAAGTCTGCGTGGCGATACCGACGTGCTTTGCGGGGTAGCGCAGCACCATCTCGCGGGTGGCGTCGTAATGGGCATTGCACTGCGGATAGCTCTGCAGCGCCCGGGTGAGCGCCGTGACGATGAAGGGCAGCAGCGTCATGGGCGCTGTGCCCTTCGGCGCCTGGCTGTTCAGGTGCGCGCGCAATCGCTGAAGTTCGGTGATGTCCACTTCTTCGACGTACGAGAAGTGGGGAATGCTGCGGGCCGCATCGCTCATGCGCTGGGCAATGACGCGACGGATGCCGATCACCGGCACTTCCTGCACCGCCGTGCTCTGCGGTGCCGGGCCGCTCGCTGGCGCTGCGCCCGCCGGTGCCGCCGCCCCCTGCGCCGGCACTGCGCGGCCCAGATCATCGGGCATCACACGTCCGCCCACCCCGGTGCCGGCGACGGACGCCAGGTCAATTCCCGCCTCCTGGGCGCGCCGTCGCGTCGCGGGCGAGGCGCGTACCGGGCCGCGTTCGCGGCTGTCCGCGCCGGCTGCGGTCGGCGGGACAGGGGAGGACCGCGCGGAGGAGCTCGGCGCTGCCTTGGCTGAGGCCGCGGCGGTCGGCGGTGCCGCGACGGGCGCGGCGACCGGCGCTTCCGCCGTCGCGCTCGTGTCGAAGGTGGCGAGCTCGGCTCCGACCGCAATCACATCCCCCGGCTTGCCCGTGATGGTGAGTACCCGGCCGCTGTAGGGGGCCGGGATTTCCACTACGGCCTTGTCGGTCGACATCTCGACCAGCGGCTGGTCTTCCTTCAGCACATCGCCGGGCTTGACGTGCCAGGCGACGATCTCGGCGGACACCGTGCCTTCGCCGAGGTCAGGGAGCTTGAAGACTTGGCGGCTCATCGGGGCTCCATGACGGCTTTGAGCGCCAGTGCGACGCGCGCCTGGCCCGGAAAATACTCCCATTCGAAGGCGTGTGGATAGGGCGTATCCCATCCGGCCACGCGCTGGATCGGCGCCTCCAGGTTCCAGAAGCAATTTTCCATCACGGTGGCCGCCAGCTCCGCGCCAAACCCGGCAAAGCGCGTCGCCTCGTGTGCGATCAGGCAGCGCCCGGTCTTGCACACGGAATTGCAGAGCGTGTCGACGTCGAGCGGCACGAGACTGCGTACGTCGATGATCTCGGCGTCGAGCCCCATACCGGCCGCCGCCGCCTCCACCACGTGCAGCATCGTGCCATAGGCAATGATCGTGATCGCGCTGCCACTGCGCACGACCTCGGCGCGTCCGAAGGGCACGGTGTAATGATCGGTGGGCACTTCGCCCTTCGGGTGCGAATTCCACGGCACCGCCGGCTTGTTGGCATCACCGTCAAACGGCCCGTTGTAAATGCGCTTGGGCTCGAACAGGATCACGGGGTCATCGTCTTCAATGGCCGCGATCAGCAGGCCCTTGGCATCAAAGGGATTCGAGGGCATCGCCACCTTCAGCCCGCACACGTGTGCGAACAGCACCTCCGGGCTCTGCGAATGCGTCTGGCCGCCGCGTATGCCCCCTCCGCAGGGCATGCGTACGGTGACGGGCGCGAAGAACTCGCCGGCACTGCGGTAACGGAGCCGCGCGAGTTCGCTGACGATCTGGTCGTAGCCTGGGTAGACGTAGTCGGCGAACTGCACTTCGGCCACGGGCCGCAGGCCGTTGACACCCATGCCGATGGCCGCCGCGATGATGCCGCCTTCGGCGATGGGCGTATCGATGACCCGATGTTCGCCGTACTTGCGCTGCAGCCCGTCGGTGCAACGGAACACGCCGCCGAAATAGCCCACGTCCTGGCCGAGTACGACGACAGTCGGGTCACGACCCATGGAGACATCCATGGCGGAATTCAGCGCCTGGATCATGTTCATTTGCGCCATCTGCGGGCCTTCAGGTGGTGGCGGAGATTTCGGCCCGCAGCATTTCGCGCTGCCGTCGCAGGTGCTCGGGAATCTGCTTGAAGACGTCCTCGAACATCAGGTCGCGATCGAGACGTGGCCCCTCGTTCATGGTGCCGTAGCTGAGCGCCTCCTTCCACGAGGCAACCACCTGCGCGTCGAGCTCCTCGCTCAGACTCTGGTGGCGCTCCTCCGACCAATCACCCAGCGCGATCAGGTGTTGCTTGAGCCGCTCGACCGGATCGCCCAGGGGCCAGCTCTGGTATTCATCGCGCGGCCGATAACGCGCCGGATCGTCGCTGGTCGAATGGGCCGCCGCGCGGTAGGTGACCAGTTCGATCACCGTGGCGCCACCGCCCGTGCGGGCGCGATCCGCGGCCCAGCGGGTCGCGGCGTAGACGGCCAGAAAATCATTGCCGTCGACGCGCAGGCCAGGCAGTCCGTAGGCCGGCCCGCGCGCCGCGAATGAGCTCTGCTCACCGCCGGCGGTGCCTTGAAAGGTAGAGATTGCCCACTGGTTGTTGACGACATTGAGGATCACCGGCGCGCGATACACGGACGCGAACAGCAGGGCGTGGTGGAAGTCCGCCTCCGCCGTACTGCCCTCGCCGGTCCAGGTCGCGGCGATGTGATTCTCGCCCTTGATGGCCGCGGCCATCGCCCAGCCCACGGCCTGTGGAAACTGCGTCGCCAGATTCCCGGAGATTGAAAACAGGTTGGCCTGGGCCGAATGGTACATGACCGGGAGCTGGCGGCCCTTGCACATGTCGCGCGTGTTGGACAGCAGCTGGCACATCAGCGCGACCAGGGGCCGGCCGCGCACTACCTGCAGGCCCTGGTTGCGGTAGGCCGGAAACAGCATATCCCCGGGTTGCAGTGCCATGCCGGCGGCGACCGACACGGCCTCCTCACCGGTACTCTTCATATAGAAGGAGAGTTTGCCCTGCCGCTGCATGCGCACGGAACGATCGTCGAACAGTCGCGTGAGCAGCATATGGCGCAGGCCGATCTGCAGCTCCTGCGCCTCCAGGTGCGGGTGCCAGGGGCCTACTGCGCGGTGCGCATCGTCGAGCACCCGCACCAGGCCGTTCGCCTGCTCGCCGAGCTCGCGCCAGGAAGCGGTAATTTCCGGCCGGCCGATCGCGCCCGGCTTCGAGACGCGCAGATAACTGAAATCCGGCGGCTGACCCGGGCGGGCGGGAGGAGCAGGCACGTGCAGGCGGGAGCGGTTCGGCATGGGATTCTCAGGTCCTGAAGGGGTCGCGCTTCTATTGTGCAGCATACCGCCGCCAGCGGGCGGCCCTCAATTCAATTCAGTTGCCGTCACTGCGACGAATGAGTACTTTGCAGCCAGCCATGGACAGCAAAGACGAATTTCGGCATGCACTGCAGCTGAGCCCGCTCCGCCACAGCAGCACCGCCACGACGCTGCCGGGGCTGGTCGTCGAGCAGTTGCGGCACTTCGGGGTCGATCCGGATTCCGAGTGCGGGCGCGTGCTCGGGCGGCTCGTGCGCCAGCTCGGTGCGGCCAACTGCGCCGCGCACGAGCTGTGGGAGCTCACGGTGCGCACCCTCGGAATTCTCAACCGGCAGGACCGCATCGCCTGGTACAACGCCAAACGCTTCGCCTGCTTCCAGCTGGCCAAGGTCCTCGATACGCTGCAGAACCCGCTGCGTTCCACCTACCAGGCGCTGGTCGACGATATGAGCACGGCGGGCGCGAAGGGTCCGAATCCGCTCTTCGACAATGTCACGGCACTGTTCAGCGCGACACCCGTGATCACGCGCACGGCCACCTACGTCTACGCCTGCACCGAGTGGATCGAGGACGCCTTCAAGGGCCGCGAGCTGCTGCACGAGATCTATTCGCGCCTGCTCAATCCGACCTCGATCTGTCTCGCCAATCATATCGTACACCTGGAGGCGGGCCCCGAGGCCGCCGCCTACTTCGCCTGGAACTTCAATTCCGGCATGGCGGCGATCGATAGCACGCTGGCGCATTTGCTCGGCGCGCGCGACATCGTGCTGTCCAGCCGCAATGTGTATGGCGGCACTTACCAGCTGCTGCACGACTGGTATGGCAAGAAGGCCAACCTCGATGTGGCGCTGGAATGGTTTGACGGGGAGTCAGCGGCGGAGTTCGCCGTGCAGCTCGCGGCGGTGACCGCGCGCCACGCCGATCGCCTCGCTGCAGGTCGCCAGATCTTCATCTACCTCGAATCCCCCTGCAATCCGCACGGCTACGTGCTCGATGTGCCGGGGATCTGCCGGCTAGCGCATGCGCGCGGCCTGACCGTTATCTGCGACGCCACGATCGGCACGCCGTTCCTGCAGCCGACATTGCGCCGCGCCGATCCGGCCGAGCGCCCTGACTTCGTCATACATTCCTATACGAAGGATCTGTGCGGCTCGGGCAATACCACCGCCGGGGTGGTGATCGCCCGCGGCGAGCGCATGTTCCTGCCCAAGGGTGAGACGGTGCGGGCCCGCGGTCATGACGGACATGAGCGCGAGTGCCGCTGGGACGAGACCATGTTCTGGAACGTGTATTACGTGAAGGGCGCGTTCCTGGATTCCGACAAGGCCTTCGAGGTGCTCAGCGGCTTGCGCACGGTGGAGCTGCGGCTGCTGACCAAGTGCATCAACACCGTCGTTCTGGCGCGCGCACTGGCGCTCCACCCGCAGATCAACGTGCACTGCGCCGGGCTTCCGGGTCATCCCAATGCGCAGTTGTGCTCGCGATTGATGACGCTGGGGCTGCCGGCGCCCCTGTTTACGATCGATTTCGAGCGCCAGGCCGCGGTCGTCTCGCGCCCGATGATGAAGCGGCTGTTTGACAGCCTCGAGCCCGCATTCGGGCTGCAGGTGAGCCTCGGCCAGATGAACACGGTCGTCCTGTCCCCGGCGCTCACCAGTCATTCGGAAATGTCAGACGAAGCGCTGCGGCAGGCGGGCATCGCGCCGAGCACGGTACGCATCAGCGTCGGAGATGAGGATCCGCGCTTTCTGCTCGAGCATCTGCGGCGTGCGGCGGCGCTGGCGGGCGGCAGCGAGTTGCCGGCCCTGGCGGCAGGATTCCCCGCCGAAGATCAGGTTGCGAAGATCTACCGCGAGGTCTACCTGGACGTGCACAGCCGCTGGGTCGAACGGCGCCTGACGTTCCGGGGCGCGCCGGCCTGAGGGGCTGCGCATGCGCGCCTGGGTGCTGGAGCAGCTCGGGCAGCCGCTGCGCCTGCGGGACCGTCCCGCCCTGGTGCCGGCTCCGGGCCAGCTGCATCTTGAGGTGCAGGCCTGTGCCGTGTGCCGCACCGATCTGCACCTGGTCGATGGAGAGTTGCCTGAAACTCCGCTCCCACGGGTGCCGGGGCATGAGATCGTGGGCCGGGTCCTCGCGCTCGGCAGCGGCGTGAGCGGGTGGCAGGTGGGCGATCGCGCCGGCGTACCCTGGCTGGCCTGGACCTGCGGGGTGTGCGATCCCTGCCGCCGGGGCGATGAGAATCTCTGCGTGCGCGCACGCTTCACGGGCCAGCACGTCGATGGCGGCTTTGCCACCGAGGTCGTGGCGGACGCGCGTTTTGCAGTTGCGCTGCCCGATCATTACAGCGACGAACAGGCGGCTCCGTTGCTGTGCGCGGGGCTGATCGGCTGGCGCGCCCTCAAGGCCGCCGGACCCGCGACGCGCCTGGGCCTGTACGGGTTTGGTGCCGCCGCACACCTCGTCGCGCAGCTGGCGCGCGCGGGAGGCCAGGAATGCTACGCCTTCGCGCGCCCGGGTGATGCGGCCGCGGTGGCTTTCGCAAGGACGCTGGGCGCCATCTGGGCAGGAGGTTCCGATGAGCCGTCCCCTGTGCCACTGGACGCCGCGATCATCTTTGCGCCGGTCGGCGCCCTCGTCCCCGCAGCGCTCCGGGCCGTGCGTCCGGGCGGCACCGTCGTCTGCGCCGGCATCCACATGAGCGAGATTCCCGCTTTCCCCTACGAAATCCTTTGGGGCGAGCGGACGCTGCGCTCGGTGGCGAATCTGACGCGGCGCGACGCGCGCGAGTTTTTCGACGTCGCCGCGCGGACGGACTTCCGCGTGTCGACCGTGCGTTATGCACTGGCGGACGCCAACCAGGCCCTGAGCGATCTGCGCGCGGGGCGCATCAGCGGCGCGGCGGTCCTGCGCTGCCAGGCGGACTGCACTCAACCCTGAGGCTGGCCGCAAGCGCTCTTGCGGCGAGCCCGGGTCGATGCGCCTACGGGGGGGAATTCACGAATAATTGTGCCTGCGACAGGGGCACGCCGTTGATCGAACCGTTCACCAGGTCGCTGATGACATCGCCGAAGGCATCGGTCTCCGTATAGGCCGTGTTCGGCACCAGCCCATCGTACGGTAGGCTGGTCGCCTTGCCGGTGAAGTCCCACAGGACACTGGTCCAGGACTGAAGTTGCCGCGATCCCACCCGCGTGCCCTTGTAATAGCGTCCGCAAGTCTCGGTTGCATACACTTCGCCCGACACTCCTGTATCCGTGAAAGCTGTAACGAACGTGCTCGTGACCAGCCCACTGCAATTGATCGTGGGCAGCAGATTGGGTGGTGCATTCAGATTGATGGTTCCCGCCGTCGCGGCGGCACAGACAAATAGTCCAACTGTCAGCATTGAGCCCTTCATTGGTTTCTCCCATCATCACAGTGGCCGCGGATGGTAGTGCGCGTGTTTCGAAATGCGGAGCCGTCGGCGGATGGCGACACCCGACCCGGACTTGCTGCTTTACATTAAATGTGCAGCCGATATCCCACATTCGTCAGGGTCTCGATGCCGCCTCCCGGCGCTGGCGTGTCGCCCAGCTTCTGCCGCAGGCGATGCACGAGCTGCTTGAGCAACTGGCGATCGCCCCCCGCACGCTGGCCCCAGACGTGCTTCAGCAGGCGCTCCGTCGTGACCGGTTGCCCGGCATTGGCGATCAGCAGCTGCAGCAGTCTCGATTCCAGCGGCGTCACCCGGTGGACGACTTCGCCGACGCGCAGCTCCAGTGCAGCAGGGTCGAGCCGAAACACTCCGGCGCTGCTGTGATCCTCGATGGCGCTGCCGGCGCGGCGCGCCAGCGCCTTGACGCGCGCGATCAGGGTACGCGGACTGTAGGGCTTGCCCAGGTAGTCATCGGCGCTGAGCTCCAGCGCGCGAACCAGGTCGGCTTCTTCACTGCGTACCGTGAGCATCAGGATGGGCAGTTTCGATTCGCGCCGCAGCGCCTGGCACAGCTCGAAGCCGGAGCCACCCGGAATATTGATGTCGAGTATCGCGAGGTCCGGGTGCTCCTCGTGAAACACGGCCAGCGCGTTCTGGTATGAGACCGCCGGCACGACCAGCATGCCCGCCCGCCGCAGCGCGAAACTCGTCACCGCCAGCATGTCCGGATCATCGTCGACGAGCAGGATCTTCACGCGCTCGCTCCGCCCGGCAGGCTCAGCACGAAGCGCGTGTGCGCGTCCGCCGTGCGCTCGACGCGGACCGTGCCGGCATGCCGCTCGATGATCGAGCGCACGATCCACAAGCCCAGTCCCAGGCCGGGCGCATCCGGTTCGGCGTTATCGCCGCGGCGAAAGCGCTCGAAAATGGCGCCGGGATCCCCCGGCGGAAGCCCCACGCCGGCATCGTCGACCCAGGTCTCGACCCGTGCGCCGGCCGGGGCGGCACCGATCCGGATCGTACTGCCCCGGGGTGCAAACTTGGCCGCGTTTGACAGCAGATTGACGTACACCTGCTGCAGGCGCTGCGCGTCGCCCGGCACGGTGCCGCCCTGCAAGGCCCCAAAATCCAGGGCGACATCCAGCTCCGACTGCGCCAGGAGCGGCCGCATCAATTCCGTGGCCTCACGCGCCGTGGCCTCCAGGGACACTTCCTGTCGCCGCAGCTCCAGCTGCCCGGACTCGATGCGCACGCTCTCGAGCAGGTTGTCGATCAGGCGCATCAGGCGCAGTACGCCGCGCTCCACGTTGGCGAGCAGGGAGTGCTGTCCGGCCGTATCGATGGTGTCGATGCCATCGCGCAGCATCTCGATGGCCGCCAGCTGGGCGGCGAGCGGCGTGCGAAATTCATGCGAGATATTGCCGAGCACGCTGTCGCGCGCGCGGCGCACGGCTTCGAGTTCCGTTTCATCGCGCAGCAGCTGCACCTGGCGGCCATCCGCAGGCGGCGCGCTCACGATTATCGTGGAGCGCACGAGGCCGTCGGCGAGCTTGAGCTGTTCGGCGGCGCGTGCGGCTCTGCCCTGGCGCGCCGCGATGATCGGACAGGCCCGCTCGCAGGGCCGCTCCGCGCTCGCCAGATGAGGGTGCAGCACATCGCCGCAGAACCGGCCGATGACGCCACTCGCCGCTCCCGGGGCGCTGCGCGTGAACTGGAGATTGGCGTACACGATGAGGCGCTGCTCGTCGGTGACGAATACCCCTTCGACCACGCCGCTGAGGACGGCCTGCGCCTGCGCCTCGCGACTGCGCAGGCGCGCGGTGAGCTCGATCAGGTTCTGCCGCATCTCGTCCATGGCGTGCGCCAGCGAATCCAGTTCGCGCGGGACCACCGTGGGCACGGCCGGGCTGAAATCGCCCTGGCCGATGCGCCGCGCCATCTCGGCCAGCCGCACGACCGGTGCCGCAAGCCAGCGCCCGGAAACCAGGCCGGCGAGGCCGGCCAGCGCCGCGACCAGCAGGGCGACCAGTATCACGGCGCGGCGGTAGGCGGCGGCCGAGCGGTCGAAATCGGCAGCCGGCAACCGCGCGTCGAGCAGCGCGACCGGCTCGCCGGTGGCATTGATCATGACGACGCTCGCGGCGTAGCAGTCCAGGGCCGCCACGCGCGCGGCGGCGTGCACGCCGTTGGTGAGCGCGGCGGCGTGCAGCGGTGTCAGCGGGTCAGCGTCGGGTGCGCGGTAGCTGGCGAGGCTCTGCACGTCGATCGTCGCGCCGCTCTGCCGGCCCGCCTCGGTCAGCACGGTGCCGGCGAGTGCCTGCAGCATCAGGACTTCGAAGTCCGGATGCGTGGCAGTCGGAACGAGCGCGCCCAGGAGCGGGGGGCCGCCGCCGCGCGGTCCGAGTGCAAAGCGCTCGCCCTGCTCGGCACGGGCGGCGGCAATCTCGGGCCAGGCCGGGGCGGCCGCCGAGGCGGCGATGATGGTGTCGGCGCGCCGCAGCAGGCAGCTCGTGGCGCGTACGGACTCGCAGTAATTGCGCAGGAACAGGCCCAGGGCTGGCGCAGCCGGATCCTCGAGCAGACGCATCAGCGTGGGATTTCCCGCCAGGGCACGCGCGGCGATCAGGTTGCTCTCGCCCAGCCGCCGGAAATATTCGCGCGCCGAACTGGCGGCCAGCTCCGCGCGCGCCAGGGCCTGCCTGGCCGCGAACTGGCTCACGATCACCGAGGAGGCCAGCGCCATCACGGTGAGCGCCACCAGGACGATCAGCAGGCTCCCCGCGCTCAGCCACGTGGCGAGCCGGTACTTGCGCGATGGTACCGGCGGCACGCTCACCGTGGCGCCAGCCGCGGCGCCGGCGCACTGGCCTTGCGGGTCCGTCCGCTGCGCAGTTCCGGATGGCTCCCTTCCAGCAGTGTCTTGAGTGCGAGCGTAAGCAGCGCGAGCATGGCAAGCAGTGAGGCCGTGGCAAAGGCGCCGACGAAATTGTACTCGTTGTAGAGGATTTCCACATGCAGGGGCAGGGTGTTGGTCTCACCCCTGATGTGGCCGGAAACCACCGACACCGCGCCGAATTCCCCCATGGCGCGCGCATTGCACAGCAGGATTCCGTAGAGCATTCCCCAGCGCACGTTGGGCAGCGTCACGACGCGGAATATGCGCCAGCCCCCCGCGCCCATGGACAGGGCCGCTTCCTCGTCATCGCGCCCCTGTGCCTGCATGAGCGGAATCAGCTCCCGCGCGATGAAGGGAAAGGTGATGAAAGTGGTGGCGAGCACCATGCCCGGCATCGCGAAGATGACCTTGAAATCGTGGTCGCTGAGCCAGCCGCCGAACCAGCCGCGGGCGCCGAACACCAGCACGAAGACCAGACCGGCGATGACCGGCGATACGGCGAAGGGCAGATCGATGAGGGTCAGCAGAAAGCCCTTGCCGCGAAATTCGAACTTGCTGATCGCCCAGGCCGCCGCCACGCCGAAGATCGTATTGAGCGGCACCGAGATCGCCGCCACCGTGAGGGTCATGCGCATCGCGGCCAGCGCGTCGGCATCGGCGAGCGCCCGCCAGTAGGCGAATACGCCATGGGCGAAGGCCTGCACGAAGACGGTGATCAGCGGCAGCAGCAGGAACAGCATCATGTACAGCACCGCCACGCTCACCAGGAAGACACGCCCGAGGACCCGGCCCGCGCCGGAGCTGCCGGGGAAATCCTCACGCTGTCTCATCGTGTCCCCAGGTGGCGCCGGTGCAGCGCCAGCTGCGCGGCATTGACCATGAACATCATGGCGAAGGACAGCAGCAGCATGGCGACAGCCACGACCGCCGCTTCGCGGTACTGGAACTGCTCCAGTTTGGTCATGATCACCAACGGCACGATTTCGGAAACGAGCGGTATATTGCCGGCAATGAAGATCACCGAACCGTACTCACCCAGCGCCCGTGAAAAGGCCAGGGCGCTGCCGGTGATCAGCGCCGGGAGCAGGGCCGGGAAAATGACGCGGCGAAAGACCAGCAGGGGTCCGGCCCCCAGCGTGTCCGCCGCGCGCTCCAGGTCCTGGTCCAGATCGGCAATCACGGGCTCCAGGGTGCGCACCACGAAGGGCAGGCCGATGAAGCTCAGCGCGACGATGACGCCGAGCGGCGTGAACGCGACCTTGATGCCCAGTGGAATCAGAAGCCGGCCGAGCCAGCCGTTGGGTGCGTAGAGGGTCGTCAGGGCAATGCCCGCGACTGCCGTGGGCAGGGCGAAGGGCAGGTCGACCAGGGCATCGAGCAGGCGCCGGCCGGGAAATTCATAGCGCGTGAGCACCCAGGCGATGAGCAGGCCGAACACGCCATTCACCGCTGCCGCGATCAGGCTCGCGCTCACGCTCAGCCTGAATGAGGCCAGCACGCGCGGGGAGGCGAGGACGTGCACCCATTGGGTCAGCGGCAGCCCGTTGGCACTCAGCACCACCGCCGCCAGCGGAATGAGGACAATCAGGCTGAGGTAGGTAACCGAGTAACCCATGGTCAACCCGAAGCCGGGCAGGATCTGATGGCGGCGCGGCTTGCCGAGCAGGCGGGTGGCCCCGAGGAGTTTCATGGCTCGGTTTCGATCGCGAACAGCACGGCCGCCCGTGAGCGGGGCGTAAACAGCGGCGCGAGCTCACCGATGAGCGCCTGGGCGAGCGGCCCCGGCGCCGCGGGCAATTCCAGCACGATCAGCACCGGTTCGGACTGCGCGGCCACGTCGCTGAGCCAGCCACGCAGGTCGCCCACAAAGCGCTCGCCACGCAGGTCCAGACCGTGCGCACTGCGCAGGTCGGCCCGCGTGTCGAGGAGCTTGCGCTGCGCTTCGACCACTTCGCGGGGAGTGAAGCCAGCGGCGGAATGCACAACAGGCGGCGCGCACCCTGCGCCACCGCGGCGCCGATGGCGACCGCGGTATCTGCGGCGAGGGGCAGCACGCAGATGCCCGCGTCCAGGCGCTCGGTGTGCGCTCCGGCCGGCGGCAGGCGGATGACACGCGCCTGCATGCTACGCAGCAATTGTGTCAGCAGCGGGGTGGCCTCGAGCGCGGCACTCTGTGCCTCGTCGCTGGTCAGCAGGCGGAAGCTCGAAATCGGAGTGGGCAGCGCATGGAGCCGGCGTACGCCCAGATTGACGGTGTCACCCACACTGAGAGGCACGGCACTCTGCTCAGCCGCCGAGCGCAGCGCCTCCACGCTCGGGGCTTCCCCCGAGCCGCGGCCCGCACCTGTCGCCGTTTCCACGCCGCTGAGTTCGTCGAGCTCGATGCTGACATACTGCTGGTGTCCGGCAAAAGTCAGTGCGCGCACCTTGCCGCTCGCAAACGGCGGGCTCTGCGGTGCGCTGGTCTGGGGCGCGATCTCGATGTCTTCGGGCCGTACCACCAGCACGGCCTCGGTGCCGACGGCGGCCTGCGGAGTCGAGCGCTCCGGCGTCAGGGTGGCGGTACCGAGCCGCAGACCCTGGCGCGAAACCTCACCGAGAAAGAGGTTGGCCGCCCCCAGGAAGCGTGCAACAAAGCGCGTCGTCGGGTGGCGGTACAGCTCCTCGGGCGAGTCGGTCTCGAGCAGGCGCCCCATCTGCATGACACCCAGCCGGTCGGCGAGCGCAAAGGCCTCTTCCTGATCGTGTGTCACCAGGATGGTGGTCATGCCGATGCGCTGCTGTACGGCGCGCACCGTCTCGCGCAATTCGACCCGGATCTTCGCGTCGAGCGCCCCGAAGGGCTCATCCAGCAGCAGCACGGCCGGTTCGTGCGCCAGCGCGCGGGCGACGGCGACGCGCTGCTGCTGCCCGCCCGACAGCTGGCTGGGATATCGCTCGTCGTAGCCCTCGAGGGCGACCAGCTGCAGCAATTCCTGGCGCCGGCGCCGCCTGTCGGCGGCGCGCAGGCGCCGTACCCGCAGCGCAAACTCGATATTTTCGGCCACGGTCATGTGGCGGAAGAGGGCGTAATTCTGGAATACCAGGCCCACACCGCGCTCCCGTGCCGGCGTCTCAGTGACGTCACGGCCGTGCAGGGACATGCGGCCGTGGTCGATGTGGGTCAAGCCGGCGAGCGAGCGCAGCAAAGTACTCTTGCCGCTGCCCGAGGGCCCAAGCAGGACGAAAAACTCCCCGGTCTGGATCTCGATCGTCACGTCATTGACGACCGGGACCCCCTGGTAGAGTTTGGTGACCTGTTCGATCCTGATAGACATTGGCGCCAGTCTTACTGCGCGGAATAAATGCGATCGAAAATGCCGCCATCCGAAAAATGCGCCGTCTGGGCCCGCGTCCAGCCGCCGAAATCCGCGATCGTGGCCAGATGGGGAATCCTGCCAAAGCGAGCTGCGTATTTCGCGGCGACCTGCGGGTCCCGCGGCCGGTAGTAGTTCTGCGCAGCGATTTCCTGCGCGGCCGGCGTGTACAGGTATTGCAGGTAAGCCTCGGCCACCCTGGTGGTGCCATGGCGCAGCGCCATTTTGTCGATCAGGGCTACGGGCGGTTCGGCCAGGATGCTGACCGAAGGGTACACGATGTCGAAACTTCCAGGGCCCAGCTCCTTCAGCGCCAGGTACGCCTCGTTCTCCCAGGCCAGCAACACGTCACCAATCCCCCGCTGCACGAACGTGATCGTCGAGCCGCGCGCACCCGAGTCCAGCACGGGCACATTTTTGTAGACCTTGCGCACGAAGGCCTCGGCGCTGGCCGCATTCCCGCCGGGCTGCTTCAGTGCAAAGGCCCAGGCGGCCAGGTAATTCCAGCGC